>Ga0307372_10000207_pt1 | contig 103253 bp, 86 predicted proteins | sample OX1MG_FD_202533 | JGI IMG/M metagenome (GOLD analysis project Ga0307372, IMG submission 202533) | Soil microbial communities from Risofladan, Vaasa, Finland - OX-1 | ecosystem: Environmental > Terrestrial > Soil > Coastal area > Acid sulfate soil | place: Finland: Risofladan, Vaasa | collected... | reverse complement strand
TTGGCAATCGGCGGAAGCCCCATGCCCCCGATGATGTCTGCGCTGGCAATCGGCGGAAGCCCCATGCCTCCGATGATGTCTGCGTTGGCAATCGGCGGAAGCCCCATGCCCCCGATGATGTCTGCGCTGGCAATCGGCGGCAGCCCCATGCCTCCGATGATGTCGGCACTGGCGATTGGCGGCAGCCCTATGCCCCCGATGATGTCTGCGCTGGCAATCGGCGGAAGCCCCATGCCTCCGATGATGTCTGCGTTGGCAATCGGCGGAAGCCCCATGCCCCCGATGATGTCTGCGCTGGCAATCGGCGGAAGCCCCATGCCTCCGATGATGTCTGCGTTGGCAATCGGCGGAAGCCCCATGCCCCCAATGTTTGGGTAGGAGTAAGTTGTAAATTAGCCGCCCGTCTACCCCTAGGGGCGACAGGGCCGGTCCCTGCCTTCGATGCCTTTTCGTGGGGTGGCCCGAGATGAGCGGCCTTTTGATGCATGCATTGCAATACGCCGTTTATGGTATCGAGCTTGCGTTGGGCGCGGCCCTTATCCTGAAGCGTCGCTGGCGAACGATAAAGGGCTTTTCTATTTATGTCTTCGGTCTCTTGTGTTCTGACGCCGTCCTCCGTCCAGTAGTACTCTACCGCTTTGGCTGGAGTTCTTCCCAGTACCGCTACGTTTACTGGTCCACCGACGTCTTGCTAACACTGGGGGCGTTTCTCCTAATATCCTGCTTATTCAAGCGCGCCTGTGAGGACAAGGACGAATTGTGGGCCAGCTTGCGCCTTGGTCTTTCTGCCGTCTTTGTCATCGTCCTGGTAATTTCCTTCTACTCATTTTCGGGGGATCACTCCAAGGCATTTGCCAGTTTCATTCTTAATTTCCAGCAGAACCTCTATTTTGTTTGCCTGGTCCTGAATACCCTTCTTTATGTCATGATGCAGCAGATCGCCTGCTCAGACGACTACCTTGGTCTTCTGGTGTGTGGTCTGGGGATACAATTTGCCGGGCCAGCAGCCAGCTTTGCTCTAATCCACCTGACTCCGGGCGACCACTCCTTTGTTACCTTGGCCTATTACGTAGGCCCTATGTGTACACTCGGAATGTTATTGTCCTGGCTGTACGCCGTTACCCGGGAGCCGCAATCGATCCCGGCTAGAGCTCCCCGAAGGCGTCAACAAGTTCCGGTTCTTGCTGAGTGATTATTTACAGTGTTTACTGTCTTGAGTGAGGGTACAAAAATGGATATGGCCACGATGGTTTTGATTACGTCCACGGCGCTCCTGTTCTATTACCTGCAGAGCGCTTGCGAGAGGATACTACAGAGGGAATTTGCCCATGAGTTTTTCCATGCGATTGTGAACGCCAACCGCCTGGAATTTCCGTTCGTGCGGCAGGCCATCGAAGAATTCAACGCTCCGTTGGACTACGAACAGTTTAGGATGCAGTTGAAATGCGACTTCCTGGCGCTTACCTATCTGCTCAAAAACGCTGCCAATGAGAAGCAGCGCCTTTCCCGGGATGAGAGGATGTTGACGGTCTACTTTCAGTTCCTCTCGTTTTTCCTGTCGATCTTCCACTGGTTTGGCGTTGGGGAGAAATCCTTTTTCCTGAGGCTGATTTCCATTCTTCAGTACTTCGGCAATGTCTTGGGTGAGAGGGTCAGCAAAGTTCGTTTCGGAGATATCACCGCTTCGGAATACCTGCTTAGTCTTTAATCCGGGTGGCTTCCAGAGGCTATTCCTCAGCAATCCTTGGGGGGCCTTGCGAGGTTGCACTCTGCACCGCAGTTGCATCCTATCCCAGAATTGTAATTTCTAACATCTCTCCTGTCTGAATCCATTCCGTGCCCTTGAGGTTTGCCCATATCTTTTTTCTGCGGAAAATGGGCCGCAGAAATTTGGAGGTAAGGCTGGTAAGCCTCCTGCCTCAGTTATTCATGGACTGAAAGGCGCAGAGAATTTCCTCTTCCTCGCTATCCTGCACCGTACGCAAGTCAAGAAGAAGAAGATTCCGTTCGACGCGGGGAATGATGGGTGGGTCGTTTCGGCGCAGCCTCTGGGCCAAGTCCTGTGAACTTAGGGCGGCATGGCTGATAACGATCAACGTGGTGGGGATGGATTGTCCAGGAGTTGAGCCGCCACCCGCAACTGATTCTCCGTCACACAGATTGACTGAGAAGCCCTCCAGCGCGGCAACCCGCTGCGCCAGAGGTTCGGCGCGGGTGGTAATTTCCTGCTTGGTAGTCCGGATCATGCGTTGCGCCGGGATGCTCTGGAAGTCCTCCCGAAGGTAGAGGGCGATGGTGGCTTCGAGTGCGGCGATCGTCAGCTTATCGACCCGCAGGACACGGAATAGCGGGTTGGACCGGATTCTTGCCAGTAGCTCGCTTTTGCCCAACAGGATGCCGGACTGCGGCCCACCCAGCAGCTTATCCCCGCTGAAGGTGGTGACATCCACGCCGGCACTCAAACTCTTTCCCACCGTCGGCTCGTCACTGTAGCCCATCATTGTCAGATCCGTCAGGCAGCCACTTCCCAGGTCCTCAACCAATGCTATGCCGTGCCTGGAGGCGAGAGCCGCGAGGTCTTCTATCTCTGGGCGCTCCGTGAATCCAACCATCCGGAAGTTGCTGGGATGAACCCGCAGGATGACACGAGTTTTTTCGTTAATGGCCCGAGCATAATCGGAAACTCTGGTCCGGTTCGTCGTCCCGATTTCGCGCAGGATGCAACCACTCTTGGCGCATATTTCAGGGACTCGAAAGGAGCCGCCGATCTCCACCAGTTCACCGCGCGAAACCACCACCTCAAATCCTTCCGCCAAGGTGTTCAGGGTCAGGAAGAGAGCCGCTGCATTGTTATTCACCACCAACGTGCTCTCCGCGCCCAAGAGTTCGCGGAAAAGGCGATCGGTGTGTGAATCGCGCTTCCCTCTCACCCCTTCTTCGAGGTCGAATTCCAGGTTGGAATATCCGGAGGCGATTTCCATGACTTGTTCGAGAGCTTCCCTGGGCAGGGGTGCGCGTCCCAAATTGGTATGGAGGACGACGCCGGTGGCGTTGATCACCTTGCGGAGAGACGGACGGGAAGATGACTCAACGGTTTGGATAATCTCCATTTCTAACTTCTCTGATTTCAAATTTGCAGAGGGGTCCCGGCGGATTTCCTCCCGCTGCCTTTCCAGGACTTGCCGGATGGCGCGAACTACCAAGCCATGGCCAAAGCGAGATTCCAGCGCCCGGATCGCTCTGCGATTGAGCAGCGATTCCACGGGTGGAATCTGCCGCAGCGCGTCTTTGCCTTGGCCGGCATCGGTCTCTTTGAAGCTCATGGACTTCCGTTCCTATCTTCTCTGAAAAAGCCTCTGGGAATCAAGGATGCTTCAGGGTCCGGCGGCTCCGGGATGAACCAGAGCCGGAAGATCTCAGGAATTTCTATTGCCTGGATAAGAGCTTGCGGGCTTGTTCTGCGGACTTGGCATCGCCTGCGTCTTCCAGAGCTTCGGCTTCCTCCAGATAGGCCGCGCGCAGGGTGGGATCGATGATTCTCGCGGCGCGAAGCTGTTCGGCAGCCTGCTGATAGAGTCCCATCTTCAGCCAGCAGGTTCCGAGGTAGAAACGGGTTGAAGGATCCATGGGATTCATTTTCACCGCTTTCTCGAAGTAGGATGCGGCGCGGGAATAATCCCTCCGCGGGAAGTAGAACGATCCCAGAGCTTGATAGGCCTCGCTGAAATTGGGGATCAGTTGAATCGCCTGCTGGAAAAAGCGGCTGGCCTGCTCATTATCCCCGCTTCGCTCGCTATCCTGTCCGAGACCGATCAGGGCCTCGTAGGTGGTGGGTTTGACCGGGTGGGTGCTGGCGCGGTTTAGCTTTATGGCTTCACGATATTCGCGATCCGCAGCGGCCAAGTCTCCCGAGCGGTAAGCCAGCTTCCACCCTTCGACCAAGTGGAGCGCCGCGTTATCCGGGTACAGCTTCATGGAATATTTCGTTAAGGTCTGGTTGCTTTGCCATGCCGGTAACACACGGCGGGTTTCGACTGCCCAGGCGCCCGCCACGAGTGAGAGTAACACCATCCCCCACGGCACGCGGCGGGATTTGAAAAGGTGAAGGCCACCGGTTCCGATGGCGAGGCCACTGATTGCCAGGCAAAGTCCCACTGAAGGAACATAGGAAAACCGGTCGGCGACATAGGGAATGCTCAATTGGCGAATGTCGAGGCACGGGATCAAGGCAATGAGCCACCAACCCACCAAGAATGAGATGAGCGGAAAACGGTGTCTGATTAGCATTGCGCCGCCGACCATGATGACGGCTATCAAGGTCCACGGAGCGAGCAGGCTGCCCGTTGGTGTGAAAGTCCGGAACATACTCAGACGAACAGGAAAGAAAAAGATTTTGGCGTTCTCGCCGAGTAGTCCCAGCGCGGACGTGAGAACACCAAGGTCGATTCCGCCGGCACCGTGCCCTCCCAACAAGTGTCCGAGCGCGGCGATGCGGATCGCTGCGGCGGCTCCAATCGACAGCCCGCAAAAACCCAGCGCCAGGGCTCGATGCTTCCAGCTTCGGGTGGTCATCGCCACCGGCTTGAAGAACCAGAAGGCCACAAGAACCAACGGGAAGCTGACGGCAGATTCTTTGAAGAACAGGGCGGGGGCGAAGGCTAAGGCCGTCAATCCATATCCGCGGGCCAAATGGTGCGATCTTTCTTCGGTCCTTAGAAAAATCAGAAAGGCCAGCAGGTAAAAAAATCCAAAGCCCAGGTCGGGCAACGCCGAGATCCAGACAGCAACCTCCACGTGGAGTGGATGGGCGATCCAGAGAAGAGCGGCGAGAAAGGCCGGCAACCGGCTGCCGAAGAGCCTGATGCCGATGTAAAAAACCAGAACGGAGCCCGCGACATACAGAACCAGATTGAATAGATGGAATGCCACAGGTTGCGGGCCGGCCACGCGGTCCAGCAACCAGTAGCAGAAGATTTGAAGCGGTCTGTAAAAATTGGTCTGGACGGCTTTGCCTTTGAACGACCATACGGAAGTGGTGAAAATTTGCGTCCACAGGTGGGGGTTGCGGACGTAAGGATTTTCGATCACCTGCTCTCCGTCGTCGGAGACGAAGTCAAATCCCAAAGCGCGTCCATACAAGCTGAAAGCGGCGAGGGCGAGAAGGGCGGGCGCAAGCCACCTCGCTTGGGTGATGGCAGTAAGACTTACACCGGGGAAAAAGCGGCGGCTGGAGGTGGATTGTTGCATTGTTACTTCAGCGGAGCGCATGGGTGAACCGGGGCCTGCCGGATGCTTGTAGGGCCAGCGAACGGCCCTTCAAGAGTTATATCGGCAAAATAGAGATGCCAACGGAGTATTGGGGGACGGGTTTTTCCATAAGTGAGGCTTTTTTGTGACTTTCCGCCGGGCCAAAGGCCGCCCCGCGATCAACAAACGGAAGCCGGCTTTGTCCCATGGACCAAAAGCGCACCCTCGCGCTTGAAAGCACGGAGTTGTTCGGCGTCACGAAACCAGCGGCCGGTGTAAGTTTCTGGAGTAGGGGAGTCGTCTGGAATCCGCCGGTGAGCCACCCCGGTGAACCCCGCATTCCGAAAGAGGTTGGTCCATTCTTCCGCCCAGAGCAAGTGAGTGGGAATGTCCAAGATCGCTCCCCATTGGTGACAGTGGGGGTTATCGCAATAATAATTGATCAAAATCCATGCCGAGCCGGAAGGATGGAGAACGCGGAAAATCTCCTTCAAGCCGGATGCGGGATCGGGCCAGTAATAGGCGGATTCGACGGAAAGGACTTTGGTGAACTCTTCGTCCTGTCGAGGAATTTGGCTCACACTGCCCGTCACGAATTCGGCATTCGCAAGCCCCGCGCAAGACTGCGCGGCGCGCCGCACCATTTCTGTGGCAACATCCATGCCCACGATGCGGCCTTGCGGAACCGAAGGCGAAATGAGGCGCGCCAGCCAGCCCGTCCCGCAGCCCACGTCCAGAACGGAATCGTCCGGCTTCAACCCGGCCAACTTCAGCGCCGGCAGCACGATGGGAAGATGCTCTTGCTCCATATGCTCGCCGCGGCCGGCTTCCGCCCAGCGGTTGAATTCCTCCCGCACATGGTTCTCAGACACGCTGGGTTCCATCAATATCCTTTCTCCGCTTTCTGCGCGGCGTGGGCGCCAGCTTCAGGCACGACGGGTCCAGGCCACACGCACTTTCCTCTTGCAAAGCGTTAACAACCCGGCCGCCTCATTAGCTTAAGTGGATGAGAGGACGGCCTTCGCATTCTGGATCGTTATCTTCGGTTCTGGCGTTGGGGGTGGGATGGGCAAGCCTTCTTCTTGAAGCAAAGCCACGTGCTCTTCGATCCCCCAGCGAGCCTTGTACAAGCAATCCTCAATCGAGTTTCCGGTGCCGGTGAAACCCTCCAAATCCGTCGAGTAGAAGCCGAAGAAGTTTGGATCATCAGTGGCTTCGATCACCAGTGAGTAATTAAGGCCGATCACTTGACTTCTTTCAAACCGGATATTTTTCGGATGGCCGTAGAGAATCGCGCCGCTTTGAGAATCTTCGTATCGAGTTTCTATCCCCCCACCTTGGCCAGCAACTCCACAAACTTCTCTTCCCGCTCTTTCTGATCCAGCCCCAGGTGTTTCTCCATCACTTGCGTGGTGTTCATGGAGCAGAACTTCGGTCCGCACATGGAGCAGAAAGCCGCGTCCTTGTAGTAATCGTCGGGCAGCGTCTCATCGTGCATGGCGCGCGCCGTTTCCGGATCGAGCGAGAGATCAAACTGCTTGTCCCAGTCGAAAAGAAACCGCGCATAGGAAAGCGCGTCATCGCGATCTCGCGCGCCGGGTCGATGCCGGGCCACGTCCGCAGCGTGCGCGGCAATTTTGTAAGCGATGATCCCCTGATGCACGTCTTCCTTGTTGGGAAGTCCCAAGTGTTCCTTGGGCGTGACGTAACAAAGCATGGAAGCGCCGTGCCAACCGATCATCGCCGCGCCAATCGCGGAGGTAATGTGATCGTAGCCGGGAGCAATATCCGTGACCAGCGGTCCCAAGGTGTAAAACGGAGCTTCATAACAAAGCTCCATTTCTTTTTCCACCTGCAGCTTGATTTGATCCATGGGAATGTGTCCAGGTCCCTCAATCATCACTTGCACGTCGTATTCCCACGCTTTCTTGGTCAGTTCGCCCAGGGTCTTGAGCTCGGCAAACTGCGCCGCATCGCTGGCGTCGGCCAGGCTGCCCGGCCTCAAGCCATCACCCAAAGAAAACGAAACGTCGTATTTCTGAAAGATCTTGCAGATGTCGGCAAAGCGTTCGTAGAGGAAATTCTCCTGGTTGTTCTCCACGGTCCATTGGGCCATGATGGCGCCGCCGCGGCTCACGATTCCCGTGATTCGCTTGCGGGTGAGGGGAATGTGCTCTCGCAGGACGCCGGCATGAATGGTCATGTAATCCACGCCCTGCGCAGCCTGCTCCTCGATCACCTCCAGCATGATTTCCGGCGTCAAGTCGCGCACTCGCGCGACCCGGGACAGAGCCTCGTAGATGGGTACGGTGCCGATGGGGACGGTGCTGGCGCGCAGGATGGCCTCGCGGATGGCATGAATGTCTCCGCCCGTGGAAAGGTCCATCACCGTGTCGGCGCCGTACTTCACAGAGGCGTGGAGTTTTTCGATTTCACCCGCAATGTCCGAGGTGACCGCGGAATTGCCGATATTGCTGTTAATCTTGCAACGGGAGGCGACGCCGATGGCCATGGGCTCCAGCTCCACGTGCCGGATATTCGCCGGGATAATCATGCGTCCCCGTGCCACTTCGCTACGGATCGTTTCGGGCGGAAGCTTCTCCCGACGCGCCACGTATTCCATCTCTTCGGTGGTCACGCCGCCGCGCGCATAGTGCAATTGTGTCACCACCGGGCCCGCGCGCCGCGCGGTCCATGCTTTGCGAATTGGGTCAGGCATCGTGCTCCTCCCGTTCACTGCTTGATTTTGCATGCCAGCCACCTCCCCGGATTCAGTGTAGCCCTCCGCAGAGGCCCCCGCAATATTGCAGAGTGGCCGCTACAGCAAACAAACTGAGTCACTACCGAGTGGCCGGGACCTGGACATTTTTCCACTGCGAGTCAGCGGCCGGACTTTTTCAGGCGCCGCCGCTCCGCCCAGCGCTTCGTCATCAGATCGGAGAGCTTCTTTCTTCCTTCCGGCGTGAGGCGGTTTGTTGTCTTCTTCACCACCGCAACACTGCCTGCCGCGCTCTTCCGGGATGTCCTTCCTGGAGACTGCGTCCCTCCTAGAAGAGCAATCACGTGATTGATTCTATCCCGCTCGGTCTTCAGCTCGTTGATAATTTTTTCGATATCCAAAGATTTATCCTCCCGTTGAAAATGGTTTTGATCCTTTTGCCGTACCGCTAGCCCCAATGCTGTTCACTTAGCCCACTATCCCATGGGAGCCTGATTCCCATGCGCTGTAGGGGCGGGCCTTGTGCCCGCCCGTGGGCGACCACAAGGCCCGCCCCTACGAGATATCCCCTTATCCGAACAGTATTGGGGCTAAAATCCATTTCCGTCCTCATTGAGAGAACGTTTTTGCGGCCGCCGTTTTGCCCTTTATCCACGCGGCCTCGCGCGCCATTTCCCAATGCCCCCGGCTGAGGTGGAACGAGCAAGACCGGCTCCGTGGTCACGATGACGTGCCGTTGCGGCGTGATAGGAGAAACGCCTTGATGAAGGGCTCAATGTCTCCGTCGAGCACCCGCGAAGCGTCGCCCACTTCCACCTTGGTGCGATGATCCTTCACCAGGCGGTAGGGATGCAGAACGTAGGATCGCACCTGGCTGCCGAAAGCGATTTCTCCCTTCGAGTCCTCCAGCTTCTTCGATTCCTCCCGGCGCTTTTCCAGTTCCAGTTCATAGAGCTTCGACCGGAGGACCTTCATGGCCGTTTCCCGGTTGCGATGTTGCGACCTCTCGTTTTGGCATTGGGCCACCGTATTGGTGGGCAAGTGAGTGATCCGCACCGCGGAATCCGTGGTGTTCACGTGCTGGCCGCCAGCGCCGGTCGAACGGTAGGTTTCCACCTTGAGGTCATCGGGTTTGATCTCCACCTCAATGCTGTCGTCGATTTCCGGGCTGACGAAAACCGAGGCGAAGGAAGTGTGCCGCCGCTTGGCCGAATCGAATGGAGAAATTCGCACCAGTCGATGGACTCCAATTTCCGAAGTGAGCAGGCCGTAGGCGTAATGCCCGGTCACGGTGAACGTGGCGGACTTCAAGCCGGCTTCCTCGCCGGATTGATAGTCGGCCAGCGCAAACTTGAAGCCCCTCCGCTCCGTCCAGCTCTTATACATGCGGAGCAGCATCTCCGCCCAGTCCTGCGATTCCACGCCCCCGGCGCCGGGATGAAGTGTGACGATGGCATTCAGCCGGTCGTTCTCGCCGGAAAGCAGCGAGGCCGTTTCCAATTGGTCGAGGTTCGAGCGGAAAACTTCCAACTCGCGCTGCAGATCGGCCGTGACGTCCTCGCCCTCGCGGGCCAGCTCAAAATAGGCGTCAAAGTCCGCAAGCCTGCCGGAGAGTTGATGGTCCGTCTCAATGGATTCTTCCAAACGCTTGCGGCTGGAGAGGATCTTCTGCGAGGCTTCGGGGTTGTCCCAGAATTTGGGCTCGCCGATCTGTTTCTCCAGTTTCTCGATCTCGCGGCGATGGGTGGGGGCGTCAAAGATAACTCCGCAAGTCAGATGCGCGCTGCTTGAGCGCGGTATACTCTCGTTCCAGTTCTTCAATCATATTGGCTCCCCGATCATCCCGTCAGGGATAATCACCGCCATCCTGCCTGTGGTTGACCGCCGACCCTTTCCCCTCGTAACGGGCCCCGGCCAGAAAACACTAACCGTTGCTACGATCACATACCGCTCATGCCTTTAAGAAATCCTCCACGTTGATACAGGCCTCGCGGAGGATGGCGCGCAGTGTACCCTCTGCCATTTCGCGAGCATGGTGAGGAAGTGTCACCCTATGGCCCGTGGCAGTGTTCCGCCAAACCTCGTGGTTGCCTGGACCCGGGCGGTCAAACGAATAACCCAATACCCTTAAGTGCAGCATTTCGTAAGTTCGCTCACGTATTCTCGCACCCCCTCACCCGGCGCGACGGGAAGCACTGCTTCCCCGCGCCACCCTCTCCCCGCTTGCGGGGAGAGGGGCTGGGGGTGGGGGGTTATTGAAGAACGTTGCAAGAATACGTTACCGTAATTGCGAATGGTGGTACTTAGCCGGCGTGCCACTTCACGATACCTGAATCCCGCGAGGCGGCCCATTCGAACCTTTCAGCGGATTCCTACAGGCACCAGAAGATCAAAATCTTTCTGCACCGCTTTGTTAAGGGCCGGCGGCAGGGCGTCGCCGTGTTCAAGGCAGGATTCCACAATCCTTCGAGTAAGTCCTTGAGCGATTTCGACAGTCTCCACCACGCTACGGCCCTCCGCTACCAAGCCCGGGACGTCCGGGCTGGTTGCAACGTAGCCACCTTCCTTCAATGCCTCAATGTGCAAGTGGATGGCGGCCTCATCCACTTCTGCTATTCTGTGCTGGTGTCGCGGGGATCGAATACGCTTTGCCTCCATCGGACAGCACTCCTTTTTCACTGCGCCGATTCTATCACGAGCAGCCAGGTCACAGAGGTAAGAACATTCTGATAGGACTGCCCTGTCCGTAGCTATCCCCTTTGAATCTTGAAAAGACTCGCCGCCACCATCAGGCCGGTGGCCGCCACGCACAACCACGCGAGCACGTCGCCGTGAACGTTGTAAAAGGTGCGGCCGGAAATGTAACTGAACCGGCCGGTGAGCGCAACTCGCTGATGCTGCGGGAGGCGCTGGGTGATGCGCCCGTAAGGGTCAATCACCACGGTGATGCCGTCATTGGTGGCGCGCAAAATGTAGCGGTGATTTTCGATCGCCCGCATCTCGACCATCTCCAGGTGTTGAAAGCGGGCTGAGGAATCACCGTACCAGGCGTCGTCGGAGATATTCACCAAGACGCTCGTCCCGGGCGGCGTCAGGCGCCGCACGAGCTGAGGAAAAATCGACTCATAACATATAAATACGCCTATTTCATCATGATTAAATCGCAAAACACCATAATTACGGCCCGGCACAAAATCCCCTACTTGGCTGGTGATCTTGCCGGCGATGCCCTTCAACCACGAGGGCGTGTATTCGCCAAAAGGCACCAAATGTATTTTATCATACCGGAAAATTTGGCTTCCGGCGGAGTCCACTACGTCGGCGCTCTCCAGGGGGACGCTTTCGCCCGGACCGTCAAAGTTGACCGCGCCCACAATGGCAACGCCGTGAGCCTGCCGGGCCATGCCCTGAATCGCCGAGCGGAAGACCGGATCGCGGTTGTAGAAAAACGGAGCGGAGTTCTCCGGCCAGATGATGAGCGGAGGTCCGGCCTTGACGGGTGGCAAAGCCGGGAGCGCTGCCAGGCTCAGCCGGACGAGATTCTCAAGGTTTGCCGGATCGCGCCAAGGCGCCCAGGCGGCGAGCGCCGCGTCATCGAGAGGGACGTTCGGCTCGAGGAGCACGGCAACTTGCTGTGCCGGTGGCATGCGGGGCGGAACGAGCAGGCGGTTCGCCGCAAACAGCAGTACCAACCAAAGGGCCAGGGCGTAGCGATGGCTGCGGGCGCGCGAGTCGAGGATGAACCAGACCAAAAGCGCGCTGGTGGCGACGGCGAGAAAAGAAAGCCCGTAAACCGCTGTGACCGAGGCGATCTGCCGGAGACCTTCGGGCTTGATGGCGTAACCCAGAAGGTTCCACGGAAACCCATTAACAAAGTAATAGGTACGAGCCAACTCCAGAGCGGTCCAAAGGAACGGGGCGAGTGCCAAGCCATGCCCCAAAGATCGGCGTGAGACCCAGGCCACAAGCAGGGCGAAGACGCCATAAAAACTGGAGAATACCAGTAGAAATGCGGCCATGGCCAAAACCGCCAGGCTGAATGTCATGTTCCCGTAGCCCACCATGACGTTGACGAACCAATAGAGGCTTAGCGCCAGGAAAATCAGCCCTGCCAATGCGCCGTGAAAGTAAGCCCGGAGCAGCCTGGTTTCACCCAGGACGGAGAATAATAGTGGCACTACGGCCACCCAGACCAGAAAGTGCAAATTGAAGCGCGGAAAGCAAAGGGTCAGCAAGACACCGCTGAGGACGCTCGCCCCGGCACGGACCACCGGAAGTTTGAAGGTGGGCGCGAATGAGGTAGGTTGCACAGTTAAGTCCAATTGTTATATAAGCGGCTCTTCCGGCCTCTTGCCGGGAGACCTCCGCCTCTCATTTCGGCGGTACGAGGCCGAAAACTGGGACTCCACTTGCCTTGACATTTTTTGTCATCCCAACTTTTCCGCTTCGTTCCCGGTTCCAGTCGCGAATCCAACGACCTTGGTACGAAATAGGTTCTTAGGGTTCGTTCCAAACCTCGATCCTTTGTTTTCATACACTCTTAGGGTTCGTTCCGAAAATTTTAGTCGCGCTTGCCACTCCGGCCACCTACGGGAAGCCTTCTCCCGGTTCCAAACCGTTATGGAGTCCATACCATTTTAGCCACGGGCAGGGTGCATGGATGGAAAAAGTGCTTTGTATCCAAGTGATACATTGTATACAGGGGACAGGTGGGCCATGCCCTGGCATGGTAAGGCTTGCGCCCAAGTTTTTCTCAACAAATTGCTTATGCCGGAAAATACAGCCTTTTTCAATTTGTTACTGAGTCGTTCACGTCGCTTAGCGACACCTGCAAAGCATGAAAATATGAGCGCGAGGCGGCGTGTTGAACTCAAAGGACTTAGTGCCTATTTTCGGGGCAGAAATACGAGCTAAATCCAATGCTGTTCACTTAAGGTCCGTTCGGGGATCGATCTGCGTACTTGAACCTGAGCCCCCTCACCCGCCACTTCGTGGGGCCCTCTCCCCGCTTGCGGGGAGAGGGCCGGAGTGGGGTGGGTCAGGCGACGCCTCTGAAATCAAAATCGTGAGACGTGCCTTAACTAAACTACCTTGGGGCTAAGCTACTTAATGAACGGATTGAATCCTTCTCTCAGCAGTTTTTCCTTCACCTTTTCGGCGGCAGGGCGGGCGGAATAAGGACCTACCTGGACGCGGTAGACGCCGTCATAAGTACGAGCCTGCCCCGGTGTCACCATAAAGGCAGGATAGCCCTGCGACCGGAGGGTGGCAACCATCGACTCGGCATCCTTCACCGAGTGAAGCGCGGCAATCTGGACAATTACGCCTGAACCCAGCTTGCTGGGCGTCGGCAGGGTTGACGATTTCGCAGCGGGCGGCTTCTTCAGAGGCGCCTTAGTGGTCCGTGACGAAGGAGTTGAGGCTTGAGGCGGCCGGGCATCCGGAGAGGCCGTTGCTGGGATCGTCTGTTCCTGGACTTGACCGCTGGAATCGGCGGTGTTGGGGGTGGCCGAGTTTGCACCGGGAGACTGCGTGGTGTCCGGTGGGGGGTTCACCGGCGGCGGAATATCTCCGGGTGGCGAGACGCGTTCCTCCGTGAGATTATTGGCGGTGACGTTCCTTTCGTTCGATCCCACCAGGAAGCCGAGGGTAAAAAAGATGGCGCAAACTCCGACCCCGGCAATAAAGATGAAAGTGAGTTGCTTAACGGTCAGGCCGCGCGCCGCGGAGCGCGAATCGGTCCTCTGTTCCATAATTCACCTGCCAACGTGATTTCCCCACCGCAATGTGATCCGGCAGGGGCGAGCCTCGTGGTGGCGCGAAGGCGACGTGCTTAAAAAGAGCCCCCCGGGCGGGCCTACGGCCCGGCACAACATTATGGCGCCGGAGGAACCGCTGGCTTGGCTGTGGCGGGCGAAAGCGCCTCAGTCACCTTTCCTCTGAGGCCCGCGAGCAGATCGAGGGGCAGCGGGAAGACGATGGTCGTATTCTTTTCCGTGCCAATTTCCGTGAGCGTTTGCAAATAGCGAAGGGTGATGGAGACCGGCTCCTTTTCCATCATCGCGGCGGCTTCGGCAAGCTTGGCGGCGGCCTGGAATTCTCCGTCCGCGTTGATGATCTTGGCGCGACGCTCGCGTTCCGCTTCGGCTTGGCGGGCGATGGCGCGCTGCATCTCCTGGGGCAGGTCCACCTGCTTCACCTCGACCTTGGTGATTTTGATGCCCCACGGCTCGGTGTGTTCATCAAGAATGGTTTGCAAGCGGAGGTTCAACTTTTCGCGCTGGGAAAGCAGGTCATCCAGCTCCACCTCGCCCAACACCGAACGCAGCGTCGTCTGCGCCAACTGTTCGATGGCATAACGGTAATTTTCCAGCTCCACCACCGCCCGCTGGGCGCTGATCACCCGGAAGTAGACAACGGCATTCACCTTCAGCGAGACGTTATCCCGCGTGATGACATCCTGGGGCGGGACATCCCAGGCGACGACGCGCAATGAAATCTTGACGAGCTTATCGATGGGCCAAAGAATGAAAATCAGGCCCGGGCCCTTATCCGGGGTCTGAACGCGGCCCAAGCGGAAGATCACGGCGCGCTCGTACTCCCGCAGGACGTTAAGGCACCCAAAAACCCAGAGTACAAAGATCACAACCAGCACGATCAGTCCGCTTGGCATGTTAAGCTCCTTTTTGGTATGAGCAATCAGCTTTCAGCAAGCAAAATAAACCGCGCCGGCTGAAGGCTGGGGTGAGGGGCTGGCCAATCAGACGCCCCGCCCACTTCCCAGGGCCGCGCCATGGGTCACCCCTACCTCTCCGTATCCAAGTCTACGACCAGTGTCAATCCGTCAATTTGGCGGACGCGAATCGGGTCCCCGGCCCGGAGGTTGGCCGCGGCCCGTGCATCCCAGATTTCCCCGTGCACCAGAACCTTGCCTAGGGGGACAAGGTCGGTGCGGGCAACGCCGGTTGAATTGATAAGACCTTCGGCTCCCGTGATCGCCTTCTGCCGGGACGCCGTGACTGCGGCTCGAAGCAAGAGAACGCAGATCACGGCCACGGGAAGCGCCACGCTCAGCGACGTCGAGAGGTGAATCTGGGCGCCTGGCCAGGGTGAATCGACCAGAATCAAAGAACCCACCACCATCGCCACTACGCCTCCCGCTGCCAGAACGCCGTGCGAAGTGATCTTGACCTCCAGGACAAAGAGGATGAACGCCAGGAAGATCAGGACCGCGCCCAGATAATTGATGGGGAGCATATGGAATCCGTACAGAGCAAGGACCATGGCGATGGCGCCTCCCACGCCGGGAAGGACCATGCCAGGGTGGGTGAACTCAACATAGAGTCCCAGCGCGCCGAGGGCCCCAAGGATAAAAGCAATATTGGGGTCGGCCAGGTGGGCCAGCAGGCGTTCGCGCGAAGACATGTTGTAAGCCACGATGCGGGCGCCTTTGAGGTGAAGGACAGTCGTTGAGCCGTCAAACCGGTGAACGGTCTGGCCGTCGAACTGATTGAAAATGTCCTGGGGTTGGTTGGCAATGGCGTCAATCAGGTGGCTATCCAGCGCTTCTTTGTCCGAGTAGGACTTGCTCTGGCGGACGCCCGCCTCCGCCAGTTGGACGTTGCGACCACGCTTTTGAGCGATGCTGCGAATGAAGGCCGCCGCGTCATTTTCGACTTTGGTTTCCATGGTCTTGCCGATGTCGGCGCCGTTCAACATGACGGGATGGGCGGCCCCGGTGTTGGTGCCAGGAGCCATGACGGCCAGGTCGCCCGAGAGCAGAACAAAAAATCCGGCAGAGGCGGCGCGGCTACCGCTCGGCGCAACGTATGTAATGACGGGAACATGAGAATGGATAATCGCCTGCACCATCTCCCGCATCGAGGTTTCCAGGCCGCCGGGTGTGCTCAGTTCCAGCAGCACCGCCTGCGCGCCCAGGTGATTGGCGTCATCAATGCCGCGCTTCACGTACTCGGCAGTGACCGGCTCGACGATGTCATCCATGTTGACTTCGATCACGAGGGGACGGCTTTCTTCGGGGTTTGAGCCGGAAGCCAGAACAAAGGTCACGGAAAGGATTCCACTGACCAGCACCAGCGCGGGCAAAATTAGAAGGGTCCGCCGGATCGGCTTCATTTTAAGGTGTCTTCTTGGCGGTACTCGACTGCTGTTGAATTGATTCGATCATTTTCCGGGCGTTCTTATCGCCCGGATTCATACTGAGAGCAGTTTCGGCCTCTCCCAGCGCTTCGGCCGGTTGCTTCATTGACTGATAAGTGTGGGCCAGCCACAGATGCGTGGCGGCGTTGTTATCAAGCTGCAGAGAGGTCTGAAATTCCCGCAAAGCCTCCTGGTGCTTACCGGAAAGCTCGTAAGCCTGGCCCAGCAGCAGATAGCACTCACTGCTTTCCGGTATCAGGGCGACAGCTTCCTGAAGCTCCCGGATGGCCTCGGGATAACGTCCCTCGGAAACCAGTTGCCGTCCCTGAGCCAGATGGAAACTGCCGTGCGCTTCGGGCGGCAGCGTCGAAAGCTTTTGTTCCAAAGTATTATGCACGGTGACGGAGAGCAGGCGAAAAGCTTTGCCATTATAAGACTTGGTGATGCGAGGCTGAGGCAGGATATCCTCGGCCAGGTCGGCCATGGAGCTTCCGTCATGGTCGGCGACCCAAGTGAGCTGTTTCTGTTCACCTCCTGAGTTGCCCATTTTGCCGAGCGCTGAAGCGAGAAGGGTCCGGGCGCGAAGATCATTGGCATCGAGTTCCACGGCCTGATCGAGGTACTTTGCCGATTGCTGATAATTTTTCAGATAGTAGTAGCTGGCCCCCAGATTGAAGCAAAAAGTGGGATCCCGGTTATCCCCGTCGTGGGCGCGCCGGAAGCTCTTCAAGGCTTCCCGGTCGTTTCCGGCGCGAGCCTGCAGGACGCCCAGGTTGTTCCAGACTTCGTTGAGGGGCATGGCAAGAGAAAGCGTTTGGAAGGCGGCTTGCGATTCCTTGTTGCGCCCCAGGAAAAAGTCGTCCACGCCCAGCAGGAAAAGCGATTGGTCGTAATGCTGATCCACCGGCACGAGCTTCCCAAGCCACCGAGCGGAATTTGAGTAATCCTTCTGATCGAAGTAGTAACGGCCCAACTGAAAGGCGGCGTGATGGTCGCTGGGATTCAGGCGATCGGCCTCGCGGAGGAAATGGATGCGGGTCCCGTCATCGGCCGCCAGGACGCCGCGAATGTAATTTTCAAAAGCATCCAAGCGCACGGGTGGAAACTGGCGGGCAAAATCCTCCTCAGTGCCGGCGGTGAAGGACGCATCGTAAGTGGCCAGAATCCGCCAAGCCAGGTTCGCCTGGATGCTGATCAGGTCCGCCAGCGCCCCCGAAGCTTCGAGCCGGGGATGGAGCCTCAGCTTGTGGACGTTCAGAAGCTGAGCGGTGGCAGAAAGTTGCTGCCCTGTTACCTTGAAGTGGCCCACGATGGCCCAATCCACTCCCAAAGTCTGCGCCACCTTGTACTCGCTGGCGAGGGTCAAGACCGTAGCGGGAGGAACACCCAGTTGGGAATAAGCGGCGGTACGCTCATCGTGGCCCAGGATGTAGCGGCCCGGCCCTGCCAGACGCTCCGAAAGAATTTCCGCAAAGGCTTCGGAAATCCAGCCCAGATCGGATTGCGAGCTGCGATTCTCAAAAGGGAAAACCACGATGGTGCGCGTGGCGGGAGTGGCGCGAAGGTTGCAGGCTAGAGCCAATAAACAACAAACAATGAATGTTCTTTTCATGGAAGCAGATGTCTTGGCAATTATAGCATCCAGCGAAAAGTGTGTGAGTGAAGATTGAAGCGGCAAAGGGTCGCGAGACAAATCATGAATACTTGCCGGCGCTGTAACGGCATGGTTAAAACCCTGCCCTGACAGACCTCGAGTGAAACTTCGTGAATGATCCAGCTAATCCTTGATTGCCATGGGCGGGTTCTTAAGAAGCGACACATAGGCCGGGTCGCTCTTGAGTTTCATGAAATCAGGATCGCTAACCAACCGCCGGTAATTGTGGAATCCATCTTCCAGCGCGTGGCGCAGGTAGCGGATGGCTTCCTTGTTGCGGCCCAGGGAGGCGAAGACTTTGGCCATATAAAAGTAATACTCCACGGACGATCCTCGTGCTTGAACGATGGTTCCGGTTTTCGAATTTTGGATCAGGATGTCTGGGTCCAGGGTCAGAGCCTGGCGGTATTGCTCTACGGTTTCCTTGTATTTACGCCGGCGGTAGAAGGCGGTTCCCAGATTTAAGTGAAAAGACGGATTGCTGGGCTCAAGCGTGATGGCGTGCCGGTAAAACTTGATGGACTTCTTATCCTTGTGGGCAAGGTAGAAAGTGGTTCCCACATTGTTCCAGGCGGCGGCAAAATTACGTTGATAGTGGATGGCGCGCTGGTAAGCCTTCCGCGCCAAACGCAGATTGGCTTCCTGCTGGAAAGCGATGCCCATCTTGTTCCAGATTGCGGCATTGGAAAAGCCCGTCTGGCGCAAAGCTCGGGAGTAGTAATCCACCGCGTCCTCGTAGGACTTGCGCGCCATGTAAATGTCACCCCTCATCTCCAGGGAGACCGGGGCGAACGAGGGAGCGGGCGCAACGCTGGCCTGGGAAGAGTTAATGGGCATCGGCTGCGCCTGGGGCAGATCGACAGCATTGAGGCAAGGCATGAACAGAGCGCACCCAGCAAGGACGATGAAGGGTCCATGCCACCGGGGAAGAAACTGCCGGATCCGAAAATTTGTTTTCACGGTTCACCTCCGTTCAAGAGGCCACGCGTGCGCCGGGCATGATGGTCGCCCGCCGTTTTCAAGGGTTGGGATCGTTGGCGGGAGGCGGATTCTGCTGCTTCGCCTTCTTGCGCTTAAAAATTGAAAAAAACTTCTTGAGGACCCCACCCTGTGATTTGTTCGCCGGCCCCTTGGCCGCCTGGGGAGTAGTTTGCGCCATCCCGGTTGAAGAGTCAACGGATCCAGAGGAATCCCGGCCATCCGCGGCCGGAGCAGCGCCGGTGGCCGACCGCGCGGCGGCGGGGCTCGCGGTCTGATTCTTGGCAGCAGGTCCCTTGATGGGAAATACCTTGCGGAAGATTCCCGCCAGCTTTGCGCCGAAGCTTCCCGATTCCGGCTGGGTCCCATCAATATAAACTTCATCCGGGCTGGCGAAGGGATTTCCGGTGACCTGAGCCAGGGCCTGCGGATCGACGGGCGCCGTGATCACACCTAGGGGCGGGGCGAAGGGCTGGACATCGTGATATTCGGGCAATTGGATGGCCTGCTTCATGAAAGCTGTCCAGACGGGAAGAGCCGAGCGGGCTCCGGAGAGAGTCAATTGACGGTTATCGTCGTAGCCGACCCACGTTACGCAGACCAGGTTGGAAGTGAAACCAGCGAACCACCCGTCATGGGAAGTGCCCGTCTTGCCGGCGGCGGGAGCGATAAAGCCCCGGGCGCGTGCGCCTTCGCCCGTACCGTGGTCGATGACGGTCTCAAGCAGACTGTCCAACAGATAAGCCACCCGCGTGTCGATAACTTGGCGGGTCACTCGTTGGCCCTGGTAAAGCACTCTGCCGCTTGAATCCTTCACTGCCAGAATGAGTTGGGGCGCCACGTAGTCGCCGTTGTTATCAAAGATGGTGTAAGAACCCGCAAGATCGAGCGGCGAAGTTTCATAGGCGCCCAGAGCGATCGCCGGGGTAGCCTCGACTTGCGGGCTGAATCCGGCGCGAATGGCGAGATTGCGAATCTTGTCATAGCCCGTCAATTGCGCGAGGTTCACGGTGGCCACGTTCAATGAAAGCGCCAGGGCCTCACGCACGGTCACCAGGCCGTAGTATTCATCCTTGTAATCCTTGGGCTCATAAGTCTGGTTGCCGAATTGGAATGTCGTGGGGACATCCTGCAGGACGGTGGCGGGCGTGATCACCGGCTGCGATCCGTCCACGCCGGAACTGAGCGCCGTGGCGTAGACAAAGGGCTTGAACGTTGAGCCGGGCTGCCGCCGGGCCATGGCATGGTCAAGCTGGCTGACGGCATAGTTCCGTCCGCCTACCAAGGCCCGGACTTGGCCGGTGTGAGGGTCAAGAGCCACCAGCGCTACCTGTGGCTCATCGGGTCCGGGTGGAGGCAAGCCTTTTGCCGGACGCCTTCCCTTAAGCTCTTTGTCCACTTCCCCGATCCCTTCCAAGACTCCGGCCGAAGCGGCCCGCTGCAGGGCCGGGTCGAGCGTCGTATAAATGCGATAACTTTGGGAAAGGAGGTCCTGGCTGGAGAACTGTGTGGAGAGTTGATCCTTCACCAAATCCACAAAATAGGGGGCTTGGCTGCCTCCCACGTTCCGCGCCGTCACGCCGAGGGGCGCAGCCTCAGCCTCAGCGGCCTGGGCGGGAGTGATGTATTTGTCCTCTACCATCAGACGCAAGACGGTGTTGCGGCGGTCCGTCGCGCGGCGCGGATACTTGTAAGGCGAATAAAGGTTCGGGCCGCGAATGATGCCGGCAAGTAACGCCGCTTCGGGCAGGGTCAGATCCTTGACGTCCTTATTGAAATAGGCATCCGCGGCTTCCCCAAAACCATAGACGGAAAAGCTGCCACGCTGGCCGAGATACACTTGGTTCGCATAAAGCTCGAAGATTTGTTTCTTGCTCAGGCGCTGCTCCATCATCAGAGCCAGCATGACCTCTTCGGTCTTGCGCTTGAAGGTGCGGCGGGGCGAGAGAAAAAAGTTGCGCGCCAATTGCATGGTGAGGGTGCTGGCGCCCTGTACGCGCGAATCGGCTCGAATATCCGCGACTGCCGCGGCAAAAACGCGGTAGATGTTCACGCCGAAGTGGGAGAAGAAGCGGCGGTCCTCTGCCGCCAGGATGGAATCTCTCAGGTCTTCCGGCAACTCGTCATAACCCACCACGCGGCGTTTGGCGCGGTTCTGGCCGAACAGCGTGGTGATCAATTCGGGTTCCAGCAGATAGTGGGTGAGGGGCTGGCCATTGGCGAGGTCAGTGATGGAAGCCAGCCGGCCGGAACCAAAGTCCAGCGCCACGGAGTCCTGGCGGTCCGGACCATCGTGGAGGAAGGAGGCCGTTCCTGGCTCAACCTCCAGCCGCGATCCGGTCATCTGAAATGCCCCGATCGCCGGATTGCGCAACTTACCTTCGGCATAGAGCGCCCGGCGCAAGCGGACCACCACCTGATCGGGGGTGAGGGCGTCGCCCGGGCTGATCTCGATGGGGGCAGAAAATACCAGGGATGGATTGTCAAAGACGCTGCCGCTGAGCCGGGCGTCAATCATCTGTGAGAATCGCACGTAATAGTGCAGAAAGATGCCCGCGAGGATGAAGAAAACCACCAGAACGAACGCACCGATCTGCTTCTTCCAGTTGATCAGGACTTCCAAAACGGCCAAACCGAGCCCGTGGACGTGAGAGGCTGAAGGCTTGTGGCGGACAGACTTCTTGGGGGGCGGTTTTTTGGCGGGCGCTGACATCTACAATGCCCGGTTTTCTGCCGAGGGTTTGAAGTGCAAGGATAGCGTGTAGACTTTCAAATCGATGGGGACCGTGTAATCCAGCGCGATCTTCACGCCATCCGTGTTGGACGACACCCGCACGTTGTCGAAGTTAACGGGCAAATGCAAACGATGAGCTTTATCCACGATGGTTCTCTGCATATCCTCTGCGGCAGTACGAGAGACCGTGGCCTGAACTGCGAGGTTCTGGATGTAATCCGCGAGCTCGTAATTTTGAACGTAAACCGGAATCGTCTTAACAGCAAAGTACGCACTCGCCACTAGAATGACGAGTGTAACGATGCCTTTCAGACCGCTCCGGCCGGAATCGAGGGTTGACATTTTACAATCCGGTCTTGGCTTAGTGCAGCGTTTCGTAAGTTCGCTCACGTATTCTCGCACCCCCTCACCCGACGCTACGCGCCACCCTCTCCCCGCTTACGGGGAGAGGGGCTGGGGGTGAGGGGTTATTGAAGAACGTTGCAAGAATACGTTACCGTAATTGCGAATGGCGGTACTTAGCAAGTCCCAAAAGGTTAGGAGGGAGAACAGTGACCCGCCTTCCCGTCCCTTCTTGCCTGCTTCGTCCGCGCTTGCCGCAAAACTCGGACAACCCCCTCCAGCAGCTCCGAAGTCAGTATCCCAGCTTTCCCTGCAATGCCGGGATAACATCCGACAGCTTAACATCCGTGACCTGCTTTGTCGAGCGTTCCACGATCTCAACAGATCCCTGGTCCAATTTCCGCTTGCCCACGGTAATCCGGTAGGGAACGCCGATCAGGTCCGCGTCCTTGAATTTGACGCCGGGCCGTTCATCACGGTCGTCGAAGAGGGCATCCACGGGACGCTTGAGCAGTTCCTCATAAAGCGATTCGGCAGCGGCGCGCACCGCGGCGTCATCCATATTGGCGGCGGTGAGGATGACATCGAACGGGGCAATGGCACGGGGCAGGAACAGGCCGTCCTTATCGTGATTCTGCTCCGCCGCGGCGCTCAAGATGCGTTCCACCCCAATGCCGTAGGAACCCATCACCAAAACCACTTCCTTGCCCTGTTCATTGAGGACCGTGGCGTGCATCGCCTCCGAATAGCGGCGGCCTAGTTTGAAGACGTGGCCCAGTTCAATAGCTTGGGTCACGCGCAAGGGCTTGCCACAATGGATGCAAGGGTCGCCTTCATCGACCTGGCGGACATCGGCGAACTCGGCTTGAAAATCCCGGCCGGGAGTGACATTGTGAAGGTGCTCGCCGTCGCGGTTTGCTCCCGCCAGCAGATTTTTTCTGCCCTCCAAGGCGGTGTCCGCAATGATTCGCACGCCCTTCAGTCCGACCGGTCCCAGCGATCCGAGGTGCGCTCCATGCAGGGCGAATGCCTCCTCCGGGGTTGCCGGACGGAAGACGTCTGTGCCCAAGGTCATTGCCAGCTTCGTCTCGCTCATGGTGTGGTCACCACGCAAAAGGATCACCACCGGTTGGCTTTTCACAAAAAAATCGAGCGTCTTGATCATCCGCGCCGGACTTTCCCCGGTGAATTTCACAAGATCATCGATCGTCTTCTGCCCTGGCGTGGCAAACGGCTCCGGAGCCGAATCGCCGGGAAGGTCATCGACCGGCGTGGGGCGGGATTGCGCCTTCTCAAAGTTTGCGGCATATCCGCAATCACACACGGCGATGGAATCCTCGCCCACTTCGGCAGGCGCGGTGAATTCACTCGACACCTTCCCCCCCATCATCCCGGAAAACGCCTCGACGTGCAGGAATCGCAGGCCGCAGCGCTCGAAAATGCGGTGATAAGCGTCCACGTGTTTCTGGTAGCTCACGTCCAGGCCCGCTTCATCCAGGTCGAAGGAATACGAATCCTTCATCATGAACTGGCGCAGGCGGAGCAGCCCGGATTTGGGCCGTGGCTCATCGCGAAACTTCTCCTGAATCTGATACCAGATTTGGGGAAGCTGGCGATAAGATCGCAGCTCCCCGCGCGCGATGTTGGTCATCTCCTCTTCGTGGGTGATGCCCAGGCAAAGATCGTGCTGATTGCGGTCCTTGAACTTGAAGATGACATCCACCTGATCCCAGCGGCCCGATTCCTGCCACAGTTCCGCCGGGTTCAGCGCCGGCAGATAGAATTCTTGCCCGCCGATGCGGTTCATCTCCTCGCGGATAATCTGGTTGATCTTCAGGAAAGAACGGTGCGCCAGGAACAGATGTGCGTAAATGCCGGCCGCCACTTGCCGGATGTATCCGGCCCGCAACAGAAACCGGTGGCTGGGAGCTTCGGCGTCGGCGGGCGCTTCACGCAAGGTAGGAATAAAGACTTTGCTCCATCGCATAAGAAGAAATTGTCCTTCCTGATCAGGCCTCCGGGGCCATTTGACATCCTATCCGGCAGGAAAACGCCAGGATGTTCTGGCGCTCCCTTCAGGGCAATGAGCCATTGTTGGGGACGAGCAAGGTTTGTGTCAAGGAACTGACGGATGGGCGCCACTACAACTCGAGTATCTGCCGGAGTCCGCTTTCAACGGCCTCCATGTCTTGAAGAGACGCCGCTCCCATCCGTTCCACAAATCGTTCTTTTGCCACTGCTCGCACCTGGTCCATGACCGCTACGGCTGCTTTTCCCGCGCAGGTGATGGGCACCAGCAACGGCGGGCTTGCTGATGGCGAGCTTGAAAGCGGGATCACCACGGCGGTCCGCCGGTGCTGGTTCACCAGGTTAGCGGTGATGATCAGGCAAGGGCGCGTCTTTCTGATTTCGGACCCGGCGGTGGGATCGAGGCGAACCCACCACACGTCGCCCCGGCGAAGGTCCGGACCAGGGTTCGGCAATTTCGCTGGCGATTCTGTCAAACTCTCTTTCAATGGCGCGGACCTCGGGATCGCGGTTTGCCGCCTCGCAGGAAATAATCAGTTCGCGGTCGCGTTCTGATAGCTTTTGAGCCAGCGCCTCCGCCAAATATCTTGATCGTTCCCGGGAAGGAACTCTCCGCACAAATCGGCTGACAAGATCTTCCGGCAGTGTAAAGGTCATCTTGCGGGTTGCCATGCTCCCATGCTACCATATCACCTTACAGGGTAGCTCCCTGAACAGACTTTCCGCCCGGCCTTTTCCGCGGGCTCTCTCAAGAGATTTACATCTGATGTACGAGGGCCTGAAAAAACTGGTTGACCACCTGCCGCGCCGTGGCCTGCACCAGACGCTGGCCAACGCTGGCAATCAGGCCTCCCACCTGCGCTTCACCTGAATATTGGATCGTGGTTCCACCCTGGCCATTCTCAGAGAGATTCAGTGTGCCTTCACCCTTCACAAAGCCGCCCGCGCCCTTGCCCTCAACCTTCATGCGATAGCTTTCCGGTGGGATCACATCGGCAAGTTCAATACGGCCATGGTAAGTTCCCTTGACCGCCCCAATGCCAATCTTGAGCACCGCCTGGAAGCTGCCATCAGGCGCCGGCTCCAGCCTTTCGCAGCCCGGCAAAGCGCGGGCTAATGATTCCGGGCTCATCAGATGTTGCCACACAGTCTCTTGTGGCGCGGCGATGTTGTAGGTGCCTTCGATGGTCATGGGTAATAGTCAGCGCGCCTGGATGGAATGTAGGGGCTGGCCTTGTGCCGGCCCACGAGCGGCCACGCGGGCCGCCCCTACGCCGTGCCCCGCGCACGTTCCAGGGCTTTGGCCAGTGCCCGCCGCGTATACACCCGCGCCAAATGTCCGCGGTATTCAGCAGAGGCGTAAAGGTCGCCGTTCAGTTCCATGCCTTGCGTGGCCACGGCGGCAGCTTCATTCAATCTGCTGTCCTTGGGCGTTTTGCCACTCAAGACTTCCTCAACGGCCACGGCACGAACCGCCTTTGCCCCCGCTCCGGTCAACCCAACTGCTAATTTTGCCACAACTCCGGACTCTGCCAGAGTCAAGCACACGGCCACGCCCACCATGGCATAGCCTGACGCTGGATGGTGAAGCTTCAAGTAAGCTTGGCCGGTATGGGCGTGAACTGCGGGAACGCGGATTCGGGTCAAGATTTCATCCGGCTCAAGGGCAGTGGTCATCAAATCCACAAAATAATCCGCCGCCTTGATCCACCGTGCGCCGTGTGCGCTGCGTGCTTCAATTTCCGCCTCCAGCGCCAGAATCGCGGCGGGCCAATCCGCCGCCGGATCGGCATGGGCCAGGCTGCCGCCGATCGTCCCCATGTTCCGGACTTGCACGTCTCCAATTTCCGACGCGGTTTCCGGCAAAAGAGGGCAAAGGAGCTTCAGCAAATCGGAGGCTTCGATCTGGTGATGCGTCGCCAACGCGCCAATCTCAATCCCGCCATCTTCCTCACGGATATTCCGCAGTTCTTCGATTCTGCCAATGTCGATCAGATATTTTGGACTTGCCAGCCGCAGCTTCATCATCGGGATCAGGCTGTGTCCACCGGCCACAATCTTCCCGTCCTCGCCGGTTTCGGCCATCGCCTGCCACGCTTCTTCCAGCGTGGTTGGACAGTGGTATTCAAACGCTTCAGGAATCATCGCAGTCTCCTTTGTCTGTAGCGGCGGTCTCTGACCGCCGATTTTATTTATCAATACCTTCCGGCGGTCGGAGACCGCCGCTACAGCAAACTGGCTTACTACCCGGCGCGGCCCTGCCCCTACGCGCTTATCGGATGATTCAAAATTCTCCAGATTTTTTCCGGCTTCAACGGCATATCCACGTGCCGCACCCCATGCTGGCTCAACGCATCGACCACGGCGTTGACCACCGCCGGAGTCGATCCGATGGTCCCGGCCTCGCCCACGCCTTTCACCCCCAATGGATTCACCGGAGTTCTGGTTTCCATGCCCGATGTCTCGAACCACGGGAACTGGTGGGCCTTGGGGATGGCGTAATCCATCAGCGTGCCGGTCAGCAACTGCCCATTCTCATCGTAGACGTGGTCTTCCCACAGCGCCTGGCCAATGCCCTGCGCCAGGCCGCCGTGAATCTGCCCATCCACCAGCATCGGATTCAGCACCCGGCCGCAATCGTCTACCGCGAAATAATTGCGCAGTTTCACCTCACCCGTATCTGCGTCAATCTCCACCACGGCCAGGTGTGCCCCAAAGGGAAATGTGTAATTCGATGGCTCAAAGACGGCCTGCTCGCTGAGTCCCGGCTCGATGCCGGGCGGAAGCTGCTTGGCAAAGATGGCCTCCGTCACGATGTCGCCAAAAGCAACGGACTTGGTCCCGTCCTTGGTCTGAATCTTGCCACTTTCGAAGATCAGTTCGCTGGGCTTCACCTCCAACTTGTGCGCGGCGATGCGAGCCATCTTCTTCTTCAGTTTTTCGACGGCGTTGTGGATCGCCGCTCCGCCCACCGCCGTGGTGCGGCTGCCGAACGTTCCAATGCCCATGGGGACCATGCCCGTATCGCCGTGGTAGACCGTGACGTCATCGTAGGAAATGCCAAAACCTGACGCTACGATCTGTGCGAAGGTTGTCTCCTCGCCCTGGCCATGCGGAGAAGTCCCGCTCAGCACCGTGACCTTGCCAGTGGGATCAATGCGAACGGAACCGAACTCCCACCCGCCGGCCGGCATACGGCTGGAGGGCCCCATGGCGCAAATCTCCACGTAAGTCGAAAGCCCCAAGCCCAGATACTTGCCCTTTTTCCTCAATGTTTCCTGCTCGCGCCGCAGCTTCGCATAGCCGGAAAGCTTCAACAGTTTCTTCAAAGCCTTTTGGTAATTCGCCGTGTCGTAGGTGACGCCGGTGGGCAGCGCCAGGGGAAATTCCTTGGGTTGCGGGAAATTCTTCATGCGGAACTCGGCCGGGTCCATGTTCATTTCGCACGCTGCAATATCCATGATGCGTTCGATAATATAAGTGGCTTCGGGCCGGCCCGCGCCGCGATAGGCGTCTGTCGCCATCTTGTTGGTGAACACCCCCGTGGTTTCCACGAACACGTTGGGAATGTTGTAGCAGCCCAGAATCATCAAAGCCGTCAGCGTGGGGATGGCGGGCGTCAAGAGCTGGAGATACGCGCCCAGGTCAGCAATGATCCAGCATTTCAGGCCCACCACTTTGCCGTCCGGCTGCACGTAGATCTCAACGTTGTCGATCTGGTCGCGCCCGTGGGTGGTGGCCAGCATATTTTCCCGGCGGCTCTCAATCCATTTCACCGGCTTCCCCAACAGGCGCGACGCATAGCACGCCACGCCCTCCTCGCCGTAAACGTTCAACTTGGAGCCGAAGGCCCCGCCCACTTCGGGGGCAATCACGCGGCACCGGGCCTCATCCAGGCCGGTCATGATGGCAAGTTGAGTCTTCAGGATGTGGGGAACCTGTGTTGACGACCAAACCGTCAACATGTCCTCGCCCGGCGAGTAACTGGCAATCACGCCTCGCGTCTCCATCGCGGCAGGCGCCAGGCGTTGGTTCACCAGGCGCTGCTTCACCACTTTCAAACTCGTATCGGCCTCCATCGCCTTCCAGTCCCCGCTTTCGAGCTTTGCCACAAAGGCGAGATTGTCCCCCAGTTTTTCATGGACCAGCGCAGAACCCGGTTCGAGCGCCTTTTCCGGATTCACCACCACTGGCAAAGGTTCATAATCAATTTCAATTTTCTCAGCCGCATCGCGCGCCCCATACCGGCCCGTGGCAATCACCGCCGCCACCGGCTCACCCGCATAGCGAACTTCATCAATGGCCAGGCAGGGGTGATCGGGGATCTTGAGTCCTTCCAGACCCGCCGCGCACGGCACCAGGCCCAGCTTGCCTTTCAGGTCGGCGCCCGTGAGCACGGCCATCACGCCGGGCATCTTTTCGGCGGCCGTCACGTCCACGGACTTGATGCGCGCGTGGGCGTAAATGCTGCGGGCAAAGGCCATGTGCAACATGCCATCCAGCTTGAAGTCATCCACGTAGTGGCTCCGGCCTTGAATCAGCCGGGGGTCTTCCTTGCGCTTGATCCGTTCACCAAGTATTGCGGTGGCCATGCTGTTCTCCTTCGAATCGTCTTAACGCGGATTATTCGCGAACTTCCCTTCGGGGACCGTCAGGGCACGGTTTTAACCGCCTGATCCCTTCGCCCGTCATTCTGAGCCCATCGCTTGTCATTCTGATCCCTTCGCTTGTCATCCTGAGCGCAGCGAAGGATCCCGGCATTTCGCTCAGGATAAACTCCGCGAAGAATCCCTGTATTTCTCCCGTTCAGGGTAAACTCCGCGAAGCATCTCCAGTCCGTTCGCTGCCGGGGAAGAAGTCAAATACGGTGATTCTTCGCTCCGCTCAGAATGACAGCACTGGAGGTTTGGCTGAAACTCCCGGACTCCAGAAAAGTAGAAACTCCAACGGCACGATTAAAGCCGTGCTATCGGTCAGACTAACAAGGGAATACTAGCCTGACGAACTGCTTTCCGCTTACTGCCTTCTGGCCGCTGCCTTCTGTTTACTGCCTACTGGCCCCTGCCTACTGCTTGCCGTTCTCCACGGCCCACTCCACCGCTTTCACAATATGCTGATAGCCCGTGCAGCGGCAGAGATTGCCTTCCAGACCTTTGCGAATTTCTTCCCGCGTGGGGTGAGGATTGCGTTTCAACAGTTGGTGAGCGGCCACAATCATGCCGGGCGTGCAAAATCCGCACTGCAAGCCGTGTTCTTCCCAAAATCCCTGTTGCAGCGGATGCAGCTTGCCGTTGGTTGCCAGCCCTTCAATGGTGGTGATCTCTGCGCCGTTCGCCTGCACGGCAAATATCGTGCAAGCCTTCACCGCATCGCCGTTCACCAGCACCGTACACGCGCCGCAGATGGAGCTTTCGCAACCAATGTGCGTGCCGGTCAGCCCCGCCACGTCGCGCAGGTAATGCACCAGCAGCAACCGCGCTTCCACATCGTCTTCCCGCCAATGGCCGTTCAGATTTATTCGGATTTTCAAGGCTGGATTCTCCCTTCGCTCCACCGTTTCCGTAAGCACCCGCTTGCCATCTGGGTCTCACGCCCGATTCACACAAGCAACGCCCTTAGGTATACGACTCTGAGGACTCAATGTCAACTATGGCGGATTGATGGTAGTGGTACGTTTTCCCGGCTGTAGCGGAGTCAAGGGCTCCCCGCGAAGCGGGGCGTTCATCGCAGACCCTGGACGCCGCGACCGGCTCGCACCGGATACGTGTCCCTTGACAGAGCCGACGCCGTTATAGACGCCGCGACAGCTAACTGACCCACCACCTTCCGGGATATCGCCTTGACACTACGCCCAAGGGCGACTATAACATTTTATCTAATTTCAGACGACGGCCATGATCCCTGCGGCTGGTGAGTGCGTCTGGAAGCAAGGCTCCCCCGGCGCGGATGCTTGGGATGAGCCCCTCATTTCCGGTCCTACCCTGGCCGAAAGTGAATAGTAGAGGGCAATCTGGTTTTGGAGGTTTGCCCTGCGCCGTCATCCACTTCTCAGTGGCGAATGAACGCAAGGAACAAATCCGCGCCAGTCCAGCAGCTTTTTGCTCGGGGTATCGAGACGGGAGGAATTATGGAGCTTCGCAAAGACCCGATCACCATGAGTTGGGTGATCGTTGAAGATTCGGAGGTCCCCGAGCATGACGGCGAGCTTTGTCCCTTGTGTCCGGGACAGGAGGCTCGCACTCCCCAGACCATCTACCGTTATCCCTACGAAAATCCCAACTGGCAGGTCCGCGTGGTCCCGCATATTCGCCCTATTTACCAGATCGAGGGAGATGGCATGCGGCGCGCCGAAGGGCTTTACGACAAGATGAAAAACCTGGGAGCGCATGAGATCGTTGTCGAGGGGCGGGACCACAACGTCCCGCTTTCCAAGCTCAGCGATGAGCAGGTTGGCCACGTTCTGGAAGCCTACGTCACCCGGCTTCTGGACTTGAAAAAGGACCGCCGATTCCGCTATGTTACGGTGTTCCGCAACCAGGGCGCCGGCGCCGGGCAGGAACTCGAACACCCTCACTCGGAGATCACCGCCACATCCTTTATTCCCAGGCGCGTGGGTTATGAGCTACGGTCCTCCCAGCGGTACTACAAAGTCAAAGAACGGTGCCTGATCTGTGACATCCTGCAGCAGGAACTGACTCAGCAAATCCGCACGGTGGAATATGATAGCCAGTTTGCCGCCTTCTGCCCGTTCGCCGCGCGCGTCCCGTATGAGACGTGGGTGCTCCCCATCAATCACCATTGCGCCTTTGAAGAGGACCTGAGCGCGTGGGAAAACCAGCTCCAATTTGCGCGTTTCATTAAATCCGTCCTGCAACGCATTGAGAGCGTTACCGGCACCTATCACCTGGTGCTCCACACCTCACCCAATATCAATGCCAAGTTTGACAGAACTGGCAACTGGCTGACTTTGGTGGAGGATTACCACTGGCACTTTGAAATCCTGCCGGTCCTTGCTTCCAAATCGAAGTCGTACAGCTTGAAAGAAGTCTATTACAATTCAATGCCGCCGGAAACTGCGGCGCGGGAGTTGCGGGAGGCGGGTGTTCCTTCGCTGGTGTTCCAATATTGACCCGGATTATTTGCGAGGTATTACTTGTGGAGCGTCAGGGTATGGTTTTAACCGTGCCCCTCACCCGCCGCTTCGCGGCGCCCTCTCCCTGCTTGCGGGGAGAGGGCCGGGGTGAGAGGGAACGCGACGACCCTGCCATCAAAATCATGAGGCACACCCCGACTGAACAGTCCTGGGGCTAATCAATCCGGATGCTTCCGGATCCGGTGCGAAGATTCACCAGCGGCCCGCCACTGCCTACCTTCCCTCGCAGTGTTCCCCGGCGGAGCGTCCCTTGCACGGTCACGGAACGCTGGGTCTCAATCTGGCCGGAATCAGTGTGAGCGTCGAGATCGAAGGATGCGCCGGGATCAATCCGCACCGTCAAGCTCCCGGACCCTGTGTGCAGAACCCACCCCCCCGTCGGATGACCTTGGGCACTGATCGAGCCGCTTCCCGCTCCCACCCGCAGGGCGCCGTGGACCCCCGTGACCTTAACGTTGCCCGAACCTGTGGATACATTTCCGTCGCCCGGTGAGATTTCGCTCAGTTGAATGTCACCGCTGCCCGTGCTCAAGTGGAAATTGCCCGCGATATCGCTCGCCTGGATTGTGCCGCTGCCGTCCGTGGCGCGCACCGGCCCTTTGACGCGACCCAGAATAATCCGGCCCGATCCCGTGGAGGCGCTGACCTCATCCCCAAGGTTGGAGATTGAGATGTTGCCCGATCCGGTGGAGGCGTGGGCGGGTCCGTGGACGCCCTCGACCTCGATATTGCCGGATCCGGTGCCGCACTTGATCTCGGTTTGCGGGGGCACCGTCAGCTCATAGGAGATGGAAACGTTGTTCCGCAAATCGCGGTCCTCGATGTGGCCAATGCGGATGAAGTTTCCATCCTGCTCGATGGGTGGATTCGACTCCAACCGTCGGACTTTCTCCTCGGCATTTCCTGAATCCAATCCCCATGAATTGTTGGCCTTGATGACGCCGTGGACCTCCAAGCTCGAAGAGTTTCCGGGCCTCACCGTGATAGCGCCCGACCCCGTGCTGACATCAAGCTGGACCGGTCCTGTAACCCTTAGCGTGCGGTTGAATGACCCCTCCGCGGCTCTTGCCAGGTGTGGAACAAGATAGGCTGCCATTATCAGCGCCAGCATCACAGAAAGACGGCGATCGGAAGGCTTCATCAAGTTTTCTCCATGAGCCAGGCATTCTGAAAAAGCGGTGCGCCGGCATGAATTGCGTTAGTAATCGTGACTATCGATTAACTTCTCTTAACCCCCATGCTGCTCAATGGGTGGGTTGCGTTGGATGGCGCGGATTCTTGCCTCGCCATCACGATTCCCGAAGATCCAGTCCTGATTCACGTGGATGGTCCCCTTGATATGGACTTCGCCATCGTCTCCGGAAACCACGCTGATGTCGCCTGAGTTTGTCGTAATCTCAAGATTCACCGGTCCGGTCACTCTCAAAGTTCGTTCAAAGGTTCCTTTTGTCTCAAAAACGCCGCCGAAGGCCGCCGTGCCCAGCAACAAAAGGGCCACCGAACCCATGATGAACCAGCTCAACTTGGCGTTCGTCTTCCACATAGCTTTCCTCCTGAGTGTTGCAATTCCATCCAGTTTGGAAGCAGAAGCTCGCGCACCTGCCGTTTATCGATAGGCACACGCCCCTCCGCTCTCCATTTCATGGGAGCCCTTCCACTCGATTTACGCTAAAAGACGCGAATATGTTCCCAAGAACCTTTAGACTGGCAGGAAGGAAAAGAGTGAGCCGGATTGCAGGCAAAATGTCTGTGACGGCGCTTGCCATTTTCAAGCGCCTGGTCGGGTGTTAAGCAGTGGAAGGTGCGCAGCCAGCTCCCCCGGCCGCAACCCGCCGCAATGCAGGGAAGGCTTGCGCATGGTGTGGGTGGCTCTGTGATGAAAACGCAGCCGGGACCGTGGTATCGAAAGGAGATATTCATTACGCCTTCAGAACGGACTGAACCCGTTCCTCGCGCGCGTCTTCAAGCACGCTGTCCCAGTCGGCGCCGGATTCAGCCGCCCCTCGATGTACCCAAAGTCCGTCCACCTGGATCATCGAGGGCCGCTGTTCGACCGGACACAACAGAGCGCCGCCGAATTGATCCACCGTCTCAAGCTCTGTATCCGGCTTAAGCCCCAGCCTTTCCCGGAGGCGATTGGGAAAGATGGTCCGGCCCGATTTGTCAATTTTGAGAGCTATGCCATCAATGCTATTTGCCACCAATCTTGGCAAGACCGTTCTCGGATTACTGTTGTTCGTTGTGATTAAAGGAGTTGCGGGATGCACCCAGTCCGTGGCGCGGACCTCACTTTTGAGGTCTGCGGCTATCCTATCAAGGCCCAGCCCAAGGGCCGCGTTTCCTAAGTTCGCTCACGTATTCCTGCACCCCCTCACCCGGCGCTGCGCGCCACCCTCTCCCCGCTTGCGGGGAGAGGGGCTGGGGGTGAGGGGTTGTTGAAGACCGTTGCAAGAATACGTTACCGTAATTACGAATGGTGGTACCAAGGGCCGCGCACCTGAAAGAGCAGGTCCGCGCCACTTGCTTCAGGGGTGATTACGTCGAGGCCAAAAAGGTCGCCAACATAAGAGGCGATATCGGCGCCACTCGCGATTTCATCAGCAAAGCCACGCAATCCACAGAAAACAAATGAGATCGACGGTGGCTTGGGCTGCACTGCTGGATCAAACCCAATTCAAAGCGAAAAAAATCAGCATTCGCGCCCTGAGCCTCGCAAAAGCAGGGAGCGTAGAGTTTTGCATCCCAAACCTTCCGGCTTGTCGAATAAAGAGCGAATCGCAAAGTTCGAAGTGCTTGAACTCTGCCTTACCTGCCAGGCCCCGAAGCGGAAAGGCGTCCGTCAGTGCCGTTTTGCTGGCGGGGACTTGTTTATTACCTGGGTTTCGACAGTGAACAACCGGAAGTGTGAATAGTTGTGAGTGTTACGAAAGGTGAAATCAGTCCACGTCACCAGCACTGAGACCTGGCGCGGAAGCCAGAACGTCACAGCCGGATTCTTGAACGCCACGGGCCCAAAATCAATATCCGTGGTTTGTTGTTCAATGCCCACGTCGGGGCGCGGGGCGAGCAACACCGTCTTCATGCGGAGAATCTGAAAGGTTTTCGGATCGATCCAGGCCTCTCCTTGAATCAGAAGCAAAGCCGTCTGGCCGCCGACGTTGACCGCTCCAATCTCCCGGGCCTTCCCAAAAATCTGCGCGAAGGCGATGACCTGCGCGTCCACTTTTTTCACCTTGTCACGGCCAAGATAAAGGAAACGGCTTTGCGGCTGGTAGCGCGGAAGAAAGTGAATCGGCATCGAAACGAATCCCGTGGTGAGCAGTGAAGCTCCCTGCAGGGCGGTGGGGCTGATCACGTGGCCTTTTGAATCGGTGCGGTACTCTTCAAATTCCTGGTGGTTCTCACCCGGCCGGGCCAGAATGACGTAGTTGAACTCCTGCGACAAACCCTCTTCCACGCTTCCGTCATTCTTGAGCCGGGCCGAATAGACAATTTCCTTGCAGGTGGTGTTGGGAAAACGCTCGAACAAAAGCTCCACGTTGTGCCCGAGTTTCTGGAGGATGTCCGGCAAGGCTGCCTGGCTTGGGGCGGGCTGAAGATGTTTCAGGAACGAATATTTGTGCTTCAGCTCTTGGGGTGAGTAGTCAACGATGGATTTCACGTGCGCGTAGTAGTGCTTCGCTTCCAGATCTTCTACGTCGGTTTGGCCGTACTGCGGCGAGGCCGAAATTCGGGCGGAAAAAATCAGCAAGATTGCAAAGGCGGCCACAAGGGAACCAAGCGCCGAAAGGCGGAAGAGCTTCATACGGAGAGAAAGGATGTGGTGGAGTCCATGCAGATTCCAGATGAACCGCGTCTGCGGCAAGACTGCCGCACCGGTTGGGTCACAGTTCTCCAACATAGCCCATGCCCTGACCGTTTCAGTATAGCGCTGGAAGCTCCGTGGGGGTTGCGTTTTCCTTGCGCTTGGGTCATGGCCAGAACAGAGACCGTCACAGGTCCGCGCCTGGCAAGGCGCGATCAAGAATTCAAAGGTTGGATCAATTCCGAAACCCGGGGATGGCACGGGCGGATTCCCGCTTGCAACGGCGCTGGGTTTGGGAGTGGGTCAGTTTGGCTCTTGGCGCGGCGCGGTTGCCTCGCCAGTTGGCGGCATAAAGCCGCCTCACCATCCAAACTGACCCACTAGCCTGGCTTTGCGATACTGTCAAGGCATCCCGATGGCGCTGGATGCAGCGGTTAACATCTGGTAAGATGTGCGCCAGCGTGACGGCACGAACAATGGGCCGCGCATGGTAGAGGACAAGCGCCGCACTCTTTACCAGGAGTTCCTCCGCTACGTTGGATTCTTCCGCCCCAAAGTTTTCGTCATGGAAAACGTACTTGGTATCAGATCAGCGGCGGGCGGGAAATACTTTACCCAGGTTCAGAATGAAGCGAGGGCGAAAGGCTATCGCGTGCATCCCCAGGTCGAGAGAGCCGCTGCCCTGGGCGTGCCGCAGAAACGTCAGCGTCAGCTCATCATTGGCACGCGACTCGATCTTCCTGAATATTTTCCGGGCGAGTTGCAACCCGCCCCTCGCGCCGTGGAATCGCCGACTCTCGGTGAAGCGATTTGCGACCTGCCAACGGTCCGGGCCGGTGGCGGCGAGGAAGAGGCCGATTACGACATGGAGCGGCGGAAGACGCACATTGCGAAATACGGCCGGCGTTATCTCTATGAGACTTCGAGTTGAAGCCATGTGGATTATCACTGATCAATTCTGCGAAGATCCCAAATCGATCCGCTGTCGAAGTCTGGACTTCAAAGAGGTATTCCGAGACCGACTAAAGTATCGATTTCGCCTGCTTGGCGGTGAAGGCGAAGTTTGCTACGAAGGACTCATGGACTGCGATCCAGAGCAGACGGATACATGGGCGACGGAGGATGGGCCTGATGACGCACTGCTGGATTTTGGCCGTCCGCGGATGGGCTGCTGTCGTGTCCATGTCTTTACCAATGGGCGTTGGCGAGAGTTCCCGGCCAATTGAGGCACACGTAGGCCAGCGCGAATCCAAATCTTTCTGGACCGGGCCCGCTTCCCCGGGTTCCGCCAATATGCGCATCGGCTTGTCGGGAACGCGGCGCCGCCGCTCATCGCCGACGCGGTGAAGAAAACAAGGCATGAAGAGAGAATATTATTCTGACTCGATTGACGCTTTCAGAAGAACCAAGCCCGATGAGATACTTGGCGTACTTGCGCGGAGTAATGATTTTGCCTTGGAACAAACCCAGCGTGATGCTTGGTTAGAAGAAATTACCATCCTTCATTCGGTGTTATCTTCGTTTCAAGGAACCGTCTACTTCGAATATTCGATCCCGCGAATGGGGCAACGAATCGACGTGGTAATTCTTATCGGGCCAGTAATCTTTGTTCTTGAATTTAAGATTGGCGAAACAGAATTCACATCACATGCCGTCGATCAAGTTTGGGACTATGCCTTGGACTTGAAGAACTTTCACGAATCGAGCCACGACCAATTCATGGCTCCGATTCTCATTGCTACCAAGGCGAACGATGCCGATCGAGTTGTTGCTTCAACCCCTCAACTCGACAGGCTACTTTTCCCAATCAAGAGCAGCGTAGCAATGCTCGGCAATGTGATCGAGGAAGTTTTGCGCTTTGCCGAAGGTGGAGACATAGACCCGAAACAGTGGGAACGCGGGCGATACTGTCCTACTCCGACCATCATCGAAGCTGCGTTGGCGCTTTACAGCGGGCACTCGGTTGGCGAGATCTCCCGCAGTGATGCGAGTGCAATCAACCTCAGTCAAACATCCGAATCAATTTCCTCTATCATCCGCTCTTCAAAAGAAAAATCCCACAAAGCAATCTGTTTTGTGACCGGTGTCCCCGGCGCAGGCAAAACTTTGGTCGGACTCAACATAGCAACTACTCACATTGATAAAGCGAGCGACCTGTACAGTGTTTTCCTTTCAGGCAATGGCCCACTGGTGGCGATCCTACGTGAAGCGTTGGCGCGGGACAAGGTGCGACGCGAGAAGGAGCGCGGAAGAAAGATTAAGAAGGGCTCGGCTATGAGTGAGGTTAAGACGGTCGTCCAGAATGTTCATAATTTTCGGGACGAGTGCCTTCTTGACCCAAACTCGCCACCCATCGAACATGTCGCGTTGTTTGACGAGGCACAACGAGCGTGGAATGTGGAACAGACATCAAGTTTTATGCGCCGGAAAAAGCATAATCCGAATTTCAATCAGTCCGAGCCGGAGTTCCTGATTTCTTGCCTCGATCGCCATCCGGATTGGGCAGTGATTGTATGTCTTGTTGGCGGCGGTCAGGAGATCAATACCGGAGAGGCGGGAATCACTGAATGGATTGAGTCACTGAACCGCTCATTCTCGGATTGGCATATTTACATTTCTTCTCGACTTACCGACAGTGAGTATGGCGCGGGGGAAGTATTGAGCAAATTGGCGGCACGCCCGAATGTCGTGTGTAAAGATGAGTTGCATCTTGCAGTATCGATGCGTTCGTTCCGCGCCGAGCACGTATCCTACTTAGTGAAACAATTGCTGGACCTTAACGCCGAAGAGGCCCATGAAACGTTGGAGAACGTGAAAGCGAAGTATCCAATGGTCATCACCCGCGACCTTAGTAAGGCAAAACAATGGCTGAAGGAGCAGGCACGAGGTTCGGAACGGTATGGGATTGTAGTTTCTTCTCAGGCGCAACGATTAAAACCACACGCGATAGATGTAAAAACGCCCGTTGATCCAGTCCATTGGTTTCTCGACGGAAAAAAGGACGTGCGTTCCTCATACTATCTTGAAGATGTTGCCACGGAGTTTCATGTGCAGGGGCTCGAGCTTGATTGGGCATGTGTCACATGGGACGCTGATTTCAGATACTCAAAAACAGGTTGGGAACATTGGTCTTTTTGCGGAGATCGCTGGCGTCATATCAAAAAGAAGGAACGGCAGAATTACCTCAAGAATGCCTACCGTGTTCTTCTCACGCGTGCTCGGCAAGGCATGGTGATCGTGGTTCCGCCGGGTGATTTGGAGGATAGGACTCGCAATCCGGCGTCTTATAATCCAACGTTTGAGTATCTAAAGGATGTTGGTTTCACGATCATCTAAATGTCGCATTTTTAAAAATTTCAGGTAGCGCAGACCTCGATCCTGAGGTCTGCGGCTCTTTCCCCGAATTAACAACGGCTGCTTAATAACAAATCCGCGGACCTGAAAACCAGGTCCACGCTACCTTTTAGAGCCGGTCGCTCAAGATCCCCGCCACATCACGGCTGCCGTGTAGAATGCTGACCACTTGTAACGGCTTGGTTTCAGGTCGGTGGCGAGTCAAAATTTGCATTGAACTGATGCCTGAAATCAATTATCGTCTGACTGCCCAGGGAACTGCGTTGAGACCAAAGGTAGCGGCTGGAAGATAGGACCTCGGTAGTGGTACATTTTCGCTGCTGTAGCGGCGGTCTCTGACCGCCGAGCTATATTTTCAATAGTTTCCGGCGGTCAGAGACCGCCGCTACAGCAAACTGACCCACTACAAGGCCCTCGCCTGGCTTGACGGCTGTTTGTGGCACGAACTAACATAAGACTTATGCTGGCGCACCGCGCGGACGGGCGGTGCCTGCAATCGACTGATGAATCAAGTCAAACGCCTGATAAAGTTTATTCGCCCTTACACGTTTCGATTCTTCGCGGCCCTGTTTATGATGGCGGTGGTGGGGGCTTGCGAAGGGTTGACGGCGCTTTTGATTAAGCCGGTCTTCGACCGCGTCTTAAGCACGGAGCGCAACTCCGGCCCCATTCTTCTTTTCAAGCTCCCTTTTGGCCACCACGCGCTCTATCTGCAGGACCTTGTTCCGCACCGTGTGCACAGCGCCTGGGCCATGGTGGCGGTGGCGATCATTGGGGTGACGCTGGCCAAGGGTCTCTCCGAATACTTCGCCACTTACTTCGTGAACTTTATCGGCCATTCGGTGGTTCGCGACCTCCGCAACCTGCTTTATTCGAAGATCATTGGACAATCGCTGGGCTTCTTCTCCGGAAACTCGACGGGCAAGCTGATGTCCGCTGTGACCAATGACATTGACAAGATTCAAAGCGCCGTCTCCCAGGTCTCGGCCGATGCGCTGAAGCAGGGCTTTACCCTGATTGGATTGCTGGCCGTGATCTTCTACGTGGATTGGCGGCTGGCCCTGGCTTCGCTCATTCTGATCCCGCTGGTGGTCTATCCTTCCGCCAACATCGGCCATTACATTCGGGTTTCCAGCCGTTCCAGCCAGGACAAGATGGCGGAAATGAATAACTTGCTTCAGGAGACTTTCAGCGGTATCCGCATCGTCAAAGCTTTCGGAATGGAATCTTTTGAAAAGTCCAAATTCCGCGCCGCCACCCAGCGGCTACTTAAAGTCAATCTGCGCTGGGTGCGGGCGAATGCTCTGAACTCGCCCCTGATGGAATTGGTGGGGGCCGTTACCATTGCCGGGTTGTTGCTCTACGCCCACAATGAGATCGTTCATCACGCCCGGACCATGGGCGCCTTTCTGGCTTTTCTCTATGCGATCATCAAGATGTACGAGCCGATCAAGCGGCTGACCGGTGTGAACAACGGTTACCAACAGGCGGTGGGAGCTTCCGAGGAGGTCTTCCGGTACCTGGATGTGAACTCGGAGATTCCCGAGGATCCCAACGCCATCGTGCTGCCGCACTTTTCACGGGAAATCGCCTTTGACCATGTGGACTTTGCGTATCTCAAAGACTCGCCGCTTCTGAAGGGTGTGAACCTGCGTATTCGCAAGGGAGAAGTGGTGGCCATCGTCGGTTCCAGTGGCGCCGGCAAGACGACCCTTGCCAACCTCATCCCGCGTTTTTTTGACGTCACCCAGGGCCGCATCCTGGTGGACGGGCAGGATATCCGGCGCGTCAAATTGGCTTCGCTCCGCGCTCAGATTGCCATGGTCACCCAGGAAACGGTGCTCTTTAATGACACGGTGTTTAACAACATTGCCTACGGCCAATCCGCGCTGCAAGAAGCGGACGTGGTGGAAGCTGCCCGCGCCGCGCTGGCCCATGACTTCATCATGGAAATGGCGGAGGGTTACCAGACCATGATGGGCGAGCGGGGCCAGCGGCTCTCCGGGGGACAACGGCAGCGCATTGCCATCGCCCGCGCCATCCTGAAGAATTCGCCGCTGCTCATACTGGATGAGGCTACCTCCGAGCTGGACACGGAATCCGAATTGCTCGTGCAGAAGGCGCTGCTGAATTTGATGGCCGGACGTACCGTGCTGGTGATCGCCCACCGCCTCTCCACCGTGCGGCGCGCCGACCGGATCGTGGTCCTGGATCGCGGCATGATTTCCGAAATCGGAACTCATGAAGACTTGGTGACCAGCGGAGGGATTTACCAGCGTCTCCATGAATTACAATTCGTGGATGCGGAGCCTTAGCCAAGTGACCAGTGGCAAGTGATAAGTGTTTAGTGACAAGTGACAAGGGAGGGCCAGGAATTCGGCAACTTCTTTCCGGGCAATTTTCGCTTGTCACCCGTCACTAACCACTTATCACTTATCACTTGTTACTCATCACTTGCCACTGGTCACTCGCCACTGCTTTTGAGGTTGATCCAGCATGATTCGCAGCATGACGGGCTACGCCACGGGGCGAGTTGAGGAGGGCGACTTTTCGCTGGGCGTCACCTTGAGGAGCATTAACCACAGGTTTCTGGATTTGCAGCTCCGATTGGCAGTAGGGCTGGAATCGCTGGAGCCGGAAATCCGCAGACAGATTCAGGCCCAGGTTTCGCGCGGACATTTGGAGTTGACGGTGACGCTGGAGCGGCCTTCCAGTGATTCTCTGCGAGTGGACCGCAAAGTGCTGGCTTCGTATATCTCAGCCCTCGAATCGATCCGCGCCGAGTTTAGCCTTCAAGCGGGAGTTGATTTGGCAGGGCTTTTGCGGGCGCCGGGTGTTCTGGCGGCGGGCGAGCCGGAGATTCCCGCTCTGCAACTTGTCAAAATTCGCGAAGCCCTGATCCCTTTGCTGACTGAAACCCTCGGCCGCTTGAACGAAATGCGGAGACGCGAGGGCGCGGCGTTGGAACGGGACTTGCGAGCCCGGTTGGACAAGCTGGCTCTTGAAATTGCCAGCGCCGAACGGCTTTCGGAAAAGGTTGTGGTGCTTTACCAGCGGCGTCTGGAACGGCGAGTGCGCGACCTGATCGGAAGCGCTGCCGTGGACAGCTCGCGTTTGGCGCAGGAGGCCACTTTGCTCGCCTCCCGGTCGGACATCGCGGAGGAAGTGATGCGCTTCCGTACGCATGTCGAGGAAGCCCGGAGGCTTTTGGAGGAAAGCCCGGAGGTGGGAAAGAAGCTGGACTTTCTGCTGCAAGAGATGAACCGCGAGGCCAATACCCTGCTTTCCAAGACAACCGACGTTCCCGAGGTGGGGCGGGCCATTGCCGCTCATGCCATCGAAATGAAGACCGAGGTTGAAAAACTTCGCGAACAAGCGCAAAATATTGAGTAGACGTGGCTAAGTCCAAGTTGCAGGCGGCCGGGCGGGGTACCATCATTGTCATTTCGGCTCCCTCCGGCGCCGGTAAGTCCACATTGACCGGCCGATTGTTGGAGTCGCTCCCCGGCCTGGTGTTTTCCGTGTCCCACACCACGCGGCCACCGCGCCCCGGCGAGAAGGACGGGTGGGAATACTTCTTTGTGAGCGAGGCGCGCTTCAAGCGCATGATTGCGGCTCGCGAGTTTGTGGAGTGGGCCAAGGTCTACGGGAACTATTACGGTACGTCTTTGCAGCAACTGAGGAGCGCGCAACGCGGTGGCAAGGATATTCTGCTGGATATTGACGTTCAAGGCCACTCCCAGGTGAGGCGCAAACTGCCGGAGGCGGTAAGTGTTTTCCTGATGCCGCCTTCCTTCCAGGAGTTGAAGCGCCGTTTGCGGCGGCGGCATTCCGATGCGCCGGATGTGATCTCCCGCAGGTTGGCTCAGGCCAGCCTGGAGGTCCATCGCTGGAAGGAGTACGATTACGTGGTGGTGAATCGCGAGATCGAGTCAGCCGCGGCGTCTCTGAAAACCATCGTGACCGCGGCGCGGTACCGGCGTGAAGCGCAGCGCCCCGAGATTCTGAAAATTTGTAAGACGTTTGGAGGTTGAACCTGGCATGAACTTACCTCAAGGTATTGACAGTAAATATCGATTCATTCTGGTGGCGGCAAAACGCGCTCGGCAACTGCAGGCGGGCGCCAAGCCGTTGATCCAGACCTCGTCGAAGCGCCCCACCCGGATCGCAGTCATGGAGCTCGAGGCGGGAGTGGTGCCTTTTGAAGGGTCTCGCACCAAGCCTTTGCCGGAAGCGGACAAGGGAAAGGAATAATCCTCGTGACAGGCGGCGGCTTGACCCCAATGCTGTCCGCCTAAGGTCCGTTCGAGAATAACTGCACCTCGTTGAATCCGGGCCCCTCACCCACCGCTTCGCGGCACCCTCTCCCCGCTTGCGGGGAGAGGGCCGGGGTGAGGGGGAAGGCGACGGCCCTATAAAATATCACGACAGTCCACGAAAATGACATTCGTGAATCATTTAGATTAGCGTTTTGATGAACAGCCATGCGCGTAGGTCTGGGAGTCTCGGCGGGGATTGCGGCCTATAAGGCGGCAGAACTTCTGCGTCTGCTACAGGACAAGGGTCTGGAAGTCCAGGTCATTATGACTCACGCCGCCCGCCAGTTTGTTACTCCGCTCACCTTTGCTGCGCTTTCCGGGCGCAAGGTGATTACGGATATCTTTGAGGCGGCGGGCCAGGAGCCCAACGTCGAAAGTGCCATTGAGCACATTGCCGTGGCCGAGAGCATCGACGCTCTGGTCATCGCACCCGCCACCGCTGGCATCCTCGCTAAGATGGCCCACGGCCTTGCCGATGATTTCCTGAGCACCCTTTACCTTGCCACCCGGGCCCCGGTAATCGTGGCTCCCGCCATGAACGTCAACATGTGGGAACATGCGGCGACTCAAGCCAACCTTGAGGTGCTCAAGTCTCGTGGTGTCCGTGTTGTTGAGCCGGAATCGGGTTCTCTGGCTTGCGGAATGGTTGGAGCCGGGCGTTTGGCCGCTGTTGAAGGCATCGCCTCCGCCGTTCTTCAGGCTCTGCATGTTTCCGATGACCTGGCGGGTGAGGTGACGCTAGTGACCGCCGGCCCGACAGAAGAGCTGATTGACCCGGTTCGATACCTCAGCAATCGGTCGAGCGGCAAGATGGGTTACGCGCTGGCGGAGGCGGCGCGCCGGCGCGGCGCGCGAGTGATCCTGGTGACCGGCCCGGTGGCTCTTGAGCCGCCCGCCGGCGTCGAGGTCGAGAGGGTTCGGAGCACCCACGAAATGGCCGAAGCTGTTTTGCGCCGTCTGAACGAAGCGACCGTAGTGATGATGGCTGCCGCCGCCAGTGATTATCAGTCTGCTGAAGTCCGTGCCGAAAAAATCAAGAAACAAAACGGCACTCTTTCACTTACCCTCAAACCCACCCGTGATATTCTTTCCGAGATCGCCGCCCGCCGAAGGCCGGAACAAATCATCGTGGGTTTTGCGGCGGAAACAGCCAACGTTGTTGCATATGCCACGCAAAAGCTTCGTGCCAAGAATCTTGATCTGATCGTGGCAAACGATGTTACGCAAGAAGGCGCTGGGTTTGGAGTGGACACCAACATCGTCACCCTGATTTTTCCGGATGGGCGCGTCCAGCCGCTCGCGCGAATGAGAAAAATCGAAGTTGCCCACCAGGTATTGAATGTCCTCCCGGAAATCCGCCGCAGTTCTCTCCTTCCCAAGAATGCCAGTGTGCCCCGCTAATCCGGATTATTCATGAAGCTCCCTTCCAGTTTTCGCATAAGACTAACCCGCATTTCTCGCTAACAACTTGAAAAGGCGGTCTTTCTTTGCATCCGCATTTTGTTGAGAAGAACTTGCGCCAGAAAATGGAGACAGCCTTATGAGTGCCGAGTGTGGCGGAAAACCTTTTGAATGTCAGCCCCTCAATTAGCAGAAAAGGCGGTGGCACATTTACCAAGCGGCACGCACTTTACCATGCCAGGCAGGGGCCACCTGTCCCCTGTATACAATGTATCGCATCGATACAAAGCACTTTTTCCATCCAGGCACCCTGCCATTGGCTAAAATGGTATGGACTCCATAACGGTTTGGACCCGGCAGAGGGCTTCCCGGAGGTGGCCGGAGTGGCGAGCGCAACCGAAATTTACGGAACGAACCCTAAGAGTGTATGAAAACAAAGGATCGAGGTTTGGAACGAACCCTAAGAACCCATTTCTCACCAGATTCGCTGCCGCAACGGAAGGGCGGGGTAAATACCCCGCCCTTCCTGCGTACCGGAAAATCTGGTTAGAAATCCGGGCTGGAATGGCATGGCCCCGGCCGTGACCTCCAGCCGGACGAAAGCCCGGCTGCGTCCATTCGCGGCCCAGCTAGCAGAAAAAAGAACCATGGGAATTCAAGAGCGAACCGGGCATGTGATTGAAAACACGGGGTCGGGTATTTTTAGGACGTGCAAAATGAGCCTCAGATTAGCCAATTCGGCGGGGCAGATGGAGGGCTTACGTCGCAGGATTTCCTGGATGACAAAAATTGTCAAGGATAGCAGAGGTAGTGGGTCGGTTTGGCTTTTGTAGTGGCGAGTTTGCCTCGCCAATTGGCGGCATAAAGCCGCCTCTACATCTAAACTAACCCAGTACCCGAGTTGGGTAATCGGCCCCGCGTTGACGCCATAGGAGGCGGGACCAAGCCACCCATTTGGGCCTCGTGATCCAGCCATCAAGCGCGCCCCCTATTCTGAGGCGGCGATCACATCGTAAGGCCGCATCATTTCATTATCGCCATGCTCAAGGACGTGGCAATGCCAGACGTAACGACCGGTGAAGACCTCAAAGCGCGCGATGATGCGCGTGACCATGCCGGGATGAGCTTGGACCGTGTCTTTCCAACCGGCCTCGCCGGGGCTGGGAGGAACGGACGGCCCTCGATACCGCAATTCGTGGCGAACTTGATATGCGAAGGTGTCAAAAGGCCGCCGGTCGAGAATCTGGAAGCGAACCAGATGAATATGGATTGGATGCGAGTCATCCGTCAGGTTGACCAGATTCCACACTTCCGTCGTGTTGATCGCCGGATTTTCGGTGACGGGCATATTCCAGTGGGCGCCGTTCAGCAACATGATCACCGGGTTTCCGTTGACATCATTAACCTCGCTGAGCGAAAGCACGCGCGACTTCACTGCGGCTGACGCCTCCATTCGCGGTACAGGGCGCAGTGTGGCGGGCATTGCACTCGGGTCAGGGCTGCTTTGCCTGGAAACCCGGAACTGCATGAGGTTGAACTCGTCGCTCTTGAGGATGATCCGCTCGCCGCGAGCCGCGCTGAAATCAATGATCAGGTCGGCGCGCTCGCCCGGAGCGAGCGCCAGGCTCTTTAACTCCACCGGTGCGGGCAGCAATCCCTGATCACAACCGATCTGATGGAGGGATTGTACGTTCGAAAGCGTGAGGTGATAGAAGCGGCTGTTTGAGCCGTTAAGAACGCGAAACCGGACCTTGCGCGCCTCAACATCCAAGAAAGGGAACAGTTTGCCGTTCACCAGAATGGCATTACCAAAGACTTCCGGCACCCAGGGAGCGCCGGGCTTGGGTGAAACCGGATAGTTGAGCTGGCCGTCCGGATAAAACAGCCGGTCGCACAGAATCAGCGGGACTTCGTATTCCCCCCGGGGCAGATTCAAAGAGTCTTCAACGGCGTCGCGGATATAGAAAACACCCAAGAGGCCCGCGTAGATGTTCAAGCGGTTGATGCCCAACGCGTGGTCGTGATACCAGAGCATGGCCGCGTCCTGGCGGTTGGGATAGTAGTAGAGCGCCGACTTCCCCGGCACAGTCCAGTTTTCCGGATAGCCGTCGCTGTTGGGGCCGGTTCTCGCGCCATGCACGTGGACCACGGCACGGACCGGCGGCTTGCCCGGTTCGGCGCCGTGAATGTGAGGATCTATGGGCAGAAAGTGGTGGCGGGGCAACTGGTTCACCCATTCCACCAGCAATCCTTCTCCGCTCCGCGTCTCGAACGTAGGACCCGGGGAAGTTGAGCCGAAGCCCCAGAACCGCGTAGGCTGCAAATCACGATGGACCTTACTCTCCACCTGCCGCATGGCGATCCGATAGTAGGGAACTTTTGCCGCAGTATTTTCAGGAGAAGGCCTGTAACCGCTGGGCTGAAGAACATCGGGAATGGTCAGCGGATCGACGAACGGTTCGAGTTTATCAGGATTCAATGCCGGACGGACGGTCGCCGTCTGCCGGGGATGCACCCCTTGGCGCGTGGCCACGGCCACGGCCGCCAGGCTCCCGTTCTGCAAAAACGATCGCCGCGTGATTGGCAAGCATGACCTCCGCTTCGGTTACAGACCATCATCGGGCAGGGTTGACGCTCCCGCAAAAGACGGGCTTGCGTCGTGATACCCGCTCCCGCCCGCCACAGTTCACCGGACTGAACCCTATCGCGGCTCTCCCGTCTCCGGGTTGAGGAATAGCTTCGGAGTGGGAGATTGTTTGTAATTCAGCATGTTCTGGATGGACCCGGCGATGGCGTCAAAAGACCCCTGCCCGATGCGCTGGCCACCGAGCCAGTTATCCTCGATGAAGTGGATGATCGAACTCTGGTCGGTCAGCGAGTGGCTCACAAAATTGGGCCTTGCATAAGGAGAAATTGCCAGCAACGGCAAGCGGGGTCCGTAACCACAGCGGCCGGTGGCGTGGAGATTACCGGCAGAAATGCCCGGCAGCGAAGTGTTGCCATTGCCGCAAGCGCCGGGACCTGTCAACGCATCCGCCGTCCCGCTCGACTGGTTCATGATCGGTCCCATCTGGTGATCGTACCAACCGTCGGAATCATCGTAGGCAATCACCACCAGCGTATCGCGCCAGTCGGGTTGCTGCTCCAGGAAATCGATGACGCGCACCATAAAGTTCTGCTCGTCGAGCGGGCTGGAGTACCCGGCGTGACCGTCATCAATCGCCGGCGCCTTGAGGAAGCTGACGGATGGAAAGCTACCGGCGCGGACCGCATCGAAGAAGTCATGCATGCCGTATTGGTGGTTGGCGGGGTCTCCTGCGTGGCCGATGCTGAGAAGCGAGGTGGGGCGCGCATGGGATGGATTGGCTGTCGAAGCGTAATATTGGAACGGCTCATGGTGGGGGCTGTAATCGTTGATCGAGGACCGGGTATAAGGCGAAGTGGTGCGGCGGTTGCAGCCGGTGGTTCCGTTCGGATTGATGACGCCCAGGTCGAATCCTCCCTCGAACCAACCCCACGTGATCCCGGCACGGGTCAGAAGATCGCCAATATTCGCGCCGCCCATCGCCGCCTGGGCGCGGGTTGGCGAAGAACAAACATCGCCGATGGGGTCCGCATCGCCAATCAGCGTCAGGGAGCCATCCCCGCCATCGGTTTCGTCCCCTGTGCCGTTCCGCGTCTTCGCCACGCCGTTCGTCTGGCCGGAGATCAGGTTGATTGCGCCCGGAGTCGAAGGGCCAAAAGTCGTGCCGTAGGAGTTATCGTTCATTGCGAAGTGCTGAGCGTAGTTCCAGAGGGCAGTGACGGTGTTACCGTCATAATAACCCATGGTTAGGGCCGTCGTTGTGACCATCCCGGGCAAGGCCTTGGCGGGCGGCCCACCCGCTCCCACCGAGAGCGGAAACAAATCCATCAACCCGGCGTCGAACGCCAACTGCTCGGGTCTATAGGCGTGATCCTGATCCGCTGTGTGTGCCTGCGAACGGTCAAGCCGGAAGGGGTTCGCCGCCCCCGTGCCATTTTTCTTATTCATGAAGTTGGGATTTCTGGCTAACAAACCGGGCGTGAATCCGTTGACAGCCGGCGTATCGAGCAGTGCATGGAACCGGGGTTCTTGCGGAGGATTGGCGGCGTTGGGATAGGCGCCGAAGTAGTGATCAAAGGACACATTTTCCTGAAAAATTATCACGATGTGCTTGATTGGAGTTGCGGTCCGTGCGCTGCCGGCGAATTTTCCGGTTTTCTGAGGTGAACCGGAGGCGCGGATCCCGTTCCGGTCAAGCGGAATCGCGGCGAGGCACAGTGTGACCAATGAAAGGACGACAACTTTACGCATTCGGTTTGTTCTTCCTCCCTTGAGGCTGAATTCACCTCAATATACAAGTTGCGGCGCGAACATAACACACAAATCCGGCCGGGGGCAGGAATTGTGCATAAAGAATTCAGGGTATGCGGTACGAGAACCCGCCGGTATTATCCTGGTTTTCGAAATGATGTGTAGCGTGGACAGAGTGCTCCCCCTGGTCCATAGACCCAGGATGTTACTTCGAAAGATCTCGAAAAACCGCAGGGGCGGGCGCCCGCACGGCGCTGGCTTGAGGCCGCACGTCGAAAATGCGGAATCCGTAGGGTTCAATCTTCAAATAAATGCCGTTCTCCGCGATTTCCTGTCCAATTCTCGAAAAGGTAATCCCATGAATTGTGTCGGTGAGTCTGTAAACCTGGACGTGATCGATCATCACTTTGGGCAAGATGCGGGCTTGCGAGGCTTGGGGCGACAGGTTGACCACCACGATCACGGTCGATTCAGGAAAGTCCCAACCATAACCAATCAGATTCCCCGAAGTTTGGTCTCCGGCCGGACCCACTCCAAAAAGTGCCCAATCCCCTTCGTGAAATATTTCCTGGTTCGAAATCTCCAGCAGCTTTTCATAGAGAGATTGGATCGTTGGATCTGGGGATTCATCAGCCGCTCTGCTGAGCGGGATGGGCAGATGAATTTTCCGGCCTTCCAACTGGCCTTGATGGTAGAAGCGCAGGCCGGGCAACGTCGCAACCAGCGTGGCCGCGGCTTGCAGTTTTCCATCTGCGAAAACGGCGGCACTGCGCTCCTCGTCATGATTTTCGAGGAAGCGAAGCAAGTGAGTCTGGTAGGAAAGATCAGCGCACAAATGGGCCAGAATGTCCGCCGGGTTGGAAGACCGGAGACGGTCATAGAAACGCTTGTCGTAGGTGAACTGAAAACCCATCTGTTGAAGCTGCCATTCCATGTCCCAGTAAACTTCAGCGATCCAGACGAAATCGGGCAGGGAAGCGGTCAAATCCGGCCAAAACTCGCGGGCCGGCGCTTGAAATGTGGAGAGCCGGTCTCCCCACGTTCGTGCAAAGACTGCGTTAACGATGAGCATGGCCATGTCACAGCGCACACCATCCGAGTGCCGGGCGATGGTGCGGGCGATGTCCACCATGGCGGCTCGAGTCTCCGGGTTGAAGTAGTTCAGTTGGGCGGTATCCGGCCATGCCGGGAGATACGGGTCCTTGCCGCGCGCAATCACCCGAGGTGCGGGATCACCGTCAACCACGATGCAGGAAGAAGGATCACGGCGGAAATCCTCTTCCGAAGACTGCACGTAATACTCCGGGTGCGATTGAACCCAGGCATGGTCGGGCGCCGTGTGGTTGGGAACAAAATCCAGGATCAGGCCCATGCCGCGCTGATGGAGCTGCTTCCTCACCGCATCCAACTCGTCCCAATCTCCCAGGTACGGGTCCGGAACGTAGTCTTGAATCGAGAAGGGCGAGCCCACCACGTCGGCAAGCCGCCAACCCGGCAACACTCGGTCATATTGCGGGAACTTGCCCGAATCAGTTCTGAACATGGCCCGGCTCGCCGCGCTTCGCTTCCAGACCCCCATCAGCCAAATAAGGTCGAAGCCGAGCGCCTTCAGCCGGTCCCATTCGGTGTTCGGAATCTGGGCCAGCGTGATCTTCCGGTTTGCCTGGCGCGAAAGTTCGTCCAGCCAGACCCAGGTGTTTATTTCCATCAGGTGAGGATGCTTGCGAAACTTCAATCCGGCCGGCGTTTGGGATTCTTCGGACATGACCATATTTTTTTGCAGTTCCTCATAGCGAGTCCGGCGCCATCACTTTTCCAACTCGGCTCGAAGTTCGCCAATGCGGCTCTCAATCGAAGCGCATTCCTGAAAGATCCGGATCCCCGCGATGCCCACGGCCCCGGCCATTACACAAGTTTGGATGCGCCGGAGGGTGATTCCACCCAACGCCAGCACCGGCAACTTCGCACGATGTGCAACCGCCTCAAGTAAAGGAAGGCCGAGCGGCGGCCCGTATGCCAATTTTGAGGGAGTCTCAAAAATGGGCCCGAGCAAAACGTAATCGGCGCCTGCGGCCTCCGCGTTCGCAGCATCTTCCATTGAATGGCAGGAGACGCCCACCAGGAAGCCGGACGGAGCGATCCTTCGAACCACCGAAGCTGGTAAAGATTGGTTGCCCAAGTGGATGCCCGCCGCGCCGGCTGCAATCGCAACATCCATCCGGTCATTGAGGACAATCCGTGCGGCGCAATCTCTTGCGGCTTGCATCGCGGCCGACGTCAGCTCTAAGAGGGTCCGCGTGTCCAAATCCTTTTCGCGAATTTGGACTAGATCGATGTTGGCTCTTGCGGCCTTCATCAGAAATTCTGAAAACCCGGCGAATGATCCGAATTGTTTGCGGTCCGTGATGTAACAAAGTTTAGGGACTTGATGCATGAGGGAAAAGCGGGTTGGCGCCGGGACGCTGGCCTGGGAAATTGTCATCCGGTTGCGCGGGAATCGGCGCGCCAGACTTCAAGAATTCCCATCCAGACGTCCGCTAAGCCAACTCCCGAGACGGCTCCACGGACGAAATAGTTGCGGGCGAATGGGGAAAGCCACAAATAATGGCGCGCAAAAAAGTTCGCGGACCACTGCTCGTGCCAGGGCACGACAAACAGAAACACCCCCAGACCAAGAAAGAAAGCAATTCGCGTCAACGTTAACAGTCGGCTCATAAGAGACTCATTGGAGATCTATCGATCCCTTCCGGGGAACATTGCCGGTCCACGGCGGGGCTTGGCTCATGCCCCGGCCCGGTTCACCTGACTTTTGTGCAGGTCACCTTGCCGTTTCCGCCCGGTTCCTCAATCGCCGGAGTCCTGCCTTCAGGCAGGACTCTGTTGAAGCACTCGAATGCGGTCGGCCACGTCACGATAATCGATGTTTTCGCTGTAAACTTCCATGAACTTTTCGAGGGCGGAATTCTTCTGGCCGGCGCGGTCCATGGAATCCGCCAGATCGTAATTCAGGGCTAAAAGAGCGTCGCCCTCAACGCCGGGCACGTCGAGCGCCCTCTGATACCACTTCACAGCGATGGACGCCATGCCCTTTTTCATAAAACAGGAAGCCAGCAAGCTGCACGCTTCCAGGAATCGCGGAGACAGGGCGCCTTTCACCGAGCCTCTGACGACTTTTTGGAACTCTCCAATCGCCTCGTCGATCAGGTCCATCTCCCGGAAGGCTAAGCCCAGATTATAGTGCTTCTCCGGGCTGTCTGGGGATTCCGCAACTGCCAGATCGCGGCTCAGCTCCTGCAAAATCTGGTCAAACGATGTGGCGGGCCGTTGCGGAACAGAGCGGCGTTCTATGCGAGATGGCTCCTGAAGCGGCAGCAGAGGAACGGACCGCCCCGCGCCCCCGACTTCGCCCTCGGAACCGGAAGACTCTTCCGAAGAGTCCATGATGAGGGTTTGAAGGTCAGGAAACGGAGCAGTCGGCTCCATCGCCGAAACTCTCAACGGGGCTTGCGGTAAATCGGAAGAGGTGGGAGATGATTCCAGCTTTATTGCAGGCTGGCCGGCGCTCGTTTCAAGCTCCGCCAATGGCTCAGTCTCAGGGGGCGATTGGCGAATTGCTGGAGGTTCTTGAGCATCGGCAACAACCTCTGGCCTGGTCTCACTCGACGGCGCGAGCTCTTCGGCAGGTCCGCGGTTGACAGCCTGCACGCTGTTCTCCGCGGGGCTCAAAGGCATCCGGTCCGATTCGGGTTCAGGAGGTAACGCGGATAGCGCAATTGGTTCCTCAGCGTGAGCGGTCTCAGAACTCAACTCGGGAGTGGACGGTGGCTCCTCAACAACCAGCAGCTCCGGGACGTTTGACACATTTTCAGGAGTTGCTGGCATTTCCTCGACGCCACCCGGGTCGGAGCCAGCCGGAACAACATCGAGAGTTGACGGAACTCCTGGGGCCAGTGGCGCGTCATCAATGGGGATCGATTCAGGAGCGGACTCCATGCCTTCAACAGTGGCCGTCCGCTCTTCGACCGGAATCAGCTCAGGACCCGATAAGTCCGGCAAGGGTTCGAAAGTTAACTCGGAGGCGGATGTGATCTCTGCCTCCGGCACAAGCTCGGGCACATTCGGCCCAATCTCAGGAGTTGGCGGAGATCCCTCAGCCGAAAGCGCCTCAGCGACGATCGGTGGCGCCTCCGGAGCAGATTGGAACTCTTCAAGCAGATGCGGTGCAGTGACTTCAGCAACGATTTCGGGAGCAGGGTGCAATTCTTCCATCATCGCAGGCTCGAACCGAACCGGCCGTGCCTCTGGAACTTGCCCCCCTTCGTCTTCAAGGAGCGGTCTGGTAGAAGTCCACTCCAGTTTGAGAGAATGATCAGGCTCATCAACGGGGACCGGCGCAGAATTCCCCGGCTGAGTCTCCGCCAGCATCCCGGATATCCAATCGACCGGTTCCTGGGCTGGGGAAAGCTCATCGTCTCTCCCGATTCCCTCTGGGATCGGTGCGCCGGCTGACTCCGGGTCTTGAATGATGGACGCTTCGGCAGTAGTCTCCTGCTCTTCGGCCAAATCCCAGCCTGCCGTTTGATCTGTCAGAGTGTTGGCGTTGCCGTGGTCTTCTGTCGCAGCAGGACTGAGTTCGGCATGGTTCTCCAGGAGCTCCTCTTGGCGGGCGGAAGCGGATTGAGCGGCCTCTCCAACCCGCTTCATCAACGCCGCAAGTGCAGGATGATTCGGGAACTTCTCACCAAGCACTGCCGCAGCTTGCTCGGCCTCAACAAAAAAGCCGTACTCAAGATAGAAGTCGATTTCGGACTGCTCTTCGGCAAAGATATCGGGGGCAGTGGGTATTTTTTCCTGAGCCTGGCCGGTCTCGACGCTGGCGAGGGCTTCAACTTCTTCGGTCAAATCAATTTGGGTGACCGAAGCCCGGCGGAAAGCCATTGAAGGTGCCGGAATCGAGGTCCCGGTTTGAGGTTCAGGCGGCGTGGAGACTGTTTGGGTAGAAGGCCATGCGGCGCCAGGCTGAGCCTCAAGGTCAAGCCGATCCGCCGTGGGTCGCACCGGTAAATCAGGTTGGGGCGGAGCGATGCTTAGCCCGGAAGGAGAATCGGATCGGAAGGGAGCATCGGCAAGGGTCGAAGCGTGAAGCTCGTGGGCCAGTCTTTCAAATTGTCCAGCGCCATCCAAGTCGTCCCGCTTGCGCAGCAATCCGGCCAGGGCCTCGGCGGCTTGGGCAGCACGCTGGGGCCGGTCTTGCCTGGCAATCTCAAGCATCTGCCTCCAGAGTTTGAGGTCACCGGGTTCGGATTGGAGGGCGCGGTCCAGTTCATCCAGGGCCTTATCAATCAGGCCGTAACGCGCAAAGATCGAGGCATTTTCGAGGGCCTCTTCCACTCGCGGATTCTCAGGTTCGTCTTCGGGTTGTGCCGACTCCGCCTTCGGAACCGCGGCGCTGTCTCCTTCCTGTTGCTCCTTGCCAGGTTGGAGAATCGCATTTAACTTGGCTTGCCAAACACTGTTTCCTGGCTCGCGGGCGAGGAGTTGGCGGTAAAGGTCCGATGCCTTTTCATTCTGGTTGCCGCGGATATAGGCGTTGCTCAGGACCTCCGCTGCCTCCAGAAGGTCCCCTGCACCCGGGGTTTGCTCCGAGGCAAGAAAGATCAATTCCAGGGTCGGGAGGTGGTCCGGATGTTTTTCAGAGATCAGGCGCAACGGTTCGCGGATCGCCTCCAGCAGGCTGCGTTCAAAAGATTCCCTAAGCATTTCACGGATCGGCTTCATGGCCGCATCGGGGTCACTGGCGCCGAGGCAAGCCTGGACATAGTGCTGGAGGATCGCACTGCCTTCTTTCCCATGCCGAAAGGCGCCCCTCACGACTTGGCTTGCGGCGGCCAGATTGCCTTCGAGGGAGTGAACATCAACCAAAAGTCGCGCCGCTTCAGGAGTGGGATTGAGTGCGAGGCTCGATTCAAGAATCTCTCTGGCCTGGACCGTCTGGTGAGAATCGAGTGCCATCCGGGCCCTCATCAGATTGGCTCGAACGTTGGCGCGGTCAAGTTGGTACGCTTGTTGAAGAGGCTGGTCAACGGCGGCGAGGTCGCCGCGATGATAAGCAATTTCGGCAATCTCCGCGTAAATCTCCGCTGCCGGACCATTCTGGCCAAGGGCCGCGCAAGCCTCGCCCAACCGGACGCGGTAAGCAAGATTCTCCGGCTCCTGCTTCACCAGCTTGCGGAGGATTTCGAGCGCCTTGTGATTCAGCCCCTGCTTGTCACAGAGGGCCAGGGCCTGCACGTAATGCTCGCGCGCATCGCGCCCCAGGCTGAGAGCCGAATAGTGTCCCGCCAACTTCAGCAGCGGTTCCACATCAGTGGGAACCAACTTGGAAATCTTTTTGGAAATGGCGACGGCCTTGAGCAGGAATCCCTCGTGGGCGTAGGCGTCCGCCAGTTTCTGAAACTGCTTCAGGGCCTCCGTGGTGTTGCCGTCTCGAATGCAAAGGTCACCAATCGTGTTCAACAGGTTGAGATCGGAGGGGTCGCGCTCGGAAATCGCCAGATAGTGCTTGATGGCCTGGGGAATCCTCCGCTGGCTGACAAGCCGGCCGGCCTCTTCCAAGGCTTTAGCCTTATTGAACGAAGTGGATGGACTCATAGGATCCGGCGCACTTTGCAGCCTATCTGGAGTTGCCCGGCGCGGCCGGGCCGGGTTGCGTCTGCCAAGCCGCCCACGGACATCGCCACATCCAGAGGCATTTATATATACTGAGTCTACCAGATGTCGCAAACCAAGAGGTGGTGAAAGCGTGCCTTTTAAGATAACCCAAACCGATGCTTTTACTCATCGCCCGTTTCACGGGAACCCCGCTGCGGTTTGCATCCTTCCCGCGCCGCAGACCGATCAATGGAAGCGGGCGGTGGCGCGGGAGATGAACCTTTCGGAGACGGCGTATCTGGAGCGCGTGGAAAACGGCTTCCGACTGCGCTGGTTCACGCCTGTAATGGAAGTTGACCTGTGCGGCCATGCCACGCTGGCTTCCGCCCATGTGCTTTGGGAGGAGGGCCAACTGAGCGCCACCTCCGTTGCCCGGTTTTACACGCGAAGCGGCCTGCTGACCGCTACGCTTGTCGGGGGCTGGATTGCCATGGACTTTCCCGCTCTGGGCGAGAGCCCGGCCGTGCCGCCGGCGGGCCTCATCGAATCTCTAGGCATCGATCCAGTTTACGTGGGCCGGAGCCGGTTCGACTACTTGCTCGAAGTTTCGTCCGAAGAGATCGTCCGCGATGCAAAACCGGATTTCAGCCGGCTGAGCCAGGTCGAGGCCCGTGGCGTGATCCTGACCAGCAAGTCGAGCGGCCAATACGATTTCGTATCCAGGTTTTTTGCGCCGCGCGCCGGAGTTCAGGAAGACCCTGTCACCGGCTCAGCCCACTGTTGCCTTGGTCCCTATTGGAGCAAGCGATTGAAGAAGGCCGAACTCAAAGCGTTTCAAGCCTCACCTCGCGGCGGCGAGATGAAGATCGAAGTCCAAGGCGAAAGGGTTTTGCTCAGCGGCCAGGCGGTCACCGTTCTGCGTGGCGAATTGGTGGGAGATCAGGCGGCGGGTGTGGTGGTTGAGCCGGTGCTGACGCCCGCGGAGCTCGATGAGATAAAGGCTTTGTTTCAGGAGTACGCCGGCTCGCTCAATTTCAGTTTGTGCTTTCAGGGTTTTGATCGAGAGCTCGCGGGGCTGCCGGGTGAGTACGCGCCCCCCGCCGGAGTTCTGCTGCTCGCTCGCACTGAGGGAAGGTTTGCCGGATGTGTTGCGCTGAGAAGGTTGGGGGATGATGTCTGCGAGATGAAGCGGCTCTACGTCCGGCCCGAATTCCGGGGCAAAGATACCGGCCGGGAGTTGGTCAGGACTCTATTCAACGAGGCGCGACGAAGGGCTTACCAGGTAATGAGGCTGGATACGGTACCCATCATGAAAGAAGCGATCGGCCTCTATCGGTCCTTGGGTTTCCGGGAAATCCAGCCCTATCGCGAGAATCCAGTGCCGGGAGCGGTGTTCATGGAAATCGCGCTTTAGCCAAATCGGGCAAACGTGGGGCGGGTTTCAATGCTCCTCTGCTCGCGAATCATTCAACTGCTCGATCACGCCATCAAGTTCGCCGATCGAAGTGATGCGACGGCATTCTACTTCTGGATAGGCGCCGACCCAATCGATCAGAACGCCTTCAATCCCCGCGCCGCGGGCCCCGCCAATATCCGTCGAGTAGACATCGCCCACAAAGACGGACTCGGCTGCGCTCATGCCGCTCTTTTCCAGGGCCATTTGGAAGATGTGCGGATGCGGCTTCTCAACGCCGACGATGGCGGAATCGAATACAAAGCTGAGATGTTTTGCCAGGCCCACATCATTCATCAACTCTTCCATGCGGCCCATCGAATTGGAAATCACCGCAAGGTAATAACCGTGGTCTTTAAGCCGTGCCAGATATTCCGCCGTCCCGGGAAACACTCGCGTCCAGACTTCGATCTTCTTGTAATCTTCACCGAGCTGTTCGGCCACCCGGGCGCGTTCTTGCTGCGGCACCTTCAGCCGCTCAACCAGGCGCGTGAGAAAATCAATCCAGTAGAAACTATCGACCCCCGCCGGGATATTTCCGGAGCGGATTTGGGGCCAAAGCCATTCATCCAGGCTTCTCTTCCCGAGCCGCTCTGACTCGTAGAAATCCTCCACCTCGGCGGGATAGCCGAGTTGCCGGACAGCCTCCACGAGACCATCGACCTTGGGGAACACCAGAGTATTGCCGGCGTCGAAGAAGAGTGCGCGAACTTTTGAATTCATGCGTTGACCTTTGATTTTTCTTTGTCGCCCTCCCCAGCAGCCGTCTCCAACTCCGTGGTGAGAACGTTCTTCTCTCCGGTGGGCAGAAAAGAGAATTGAATGGCATTGCGGCACAACTGAACCACTTCATCCTTGCGAAGCGAGAAATGAGCCGCCGCCAACAGCATTTCCCTCTGCAAGCTGGTGTCGAAAAGCCCCGGATCATCGGAGTTCAGGGTCAAAGGTACACCTGCTCGAAGCAATTGCCGCAAGGGGTGGCTTCCAAATCTCTCCAGGACTCCGGTTGAGACATTGCTGGTGACGCACACTTCGAGGGGAACCTGCCTTTGCGCCAGCAATGCCATGACCTTCTCATCAGCGGCCGCAGCCAATCCATGGCCAATCCGCTCCGCGCCCAGCAAGTTGACCGCTCGGAGCACGCTTTCCGGGCCGTCCGTCTCGCCGGCATGAGCCGTCCGGCGCAGGCCGCATTCGCGAGCTTCGCGGTAAACGTCCACAAAGAGCTCCGCTGGACCCTGCCGCTCATCACCGCCAATTCCAAAGGCCACCACGCCCCGGTTTCGAAATCGACGGGCCCAGCCCAGGACTTCCCTCGCCGGGTCCACGCCGAATTGCCGGACCGCGTCAAAGATCCATTGTGTCCGGATTCCCCAACGTTTTCCAGCCTCTTGCGTTGCCTGTTCAACCGCCTCGAAGACGAGCTCCAGGGGTTGTTTCCTCCAAAGCACCACCCCTGCGGAGAGCGTGACCTCGACGTAGCGAACCTGTTGGGAAGCAAGCTCCTCGAAAAGCCGTGCCGCGGCGAAGCCGTAATCCTTCGGCTCTTCAAGCAACATCACGGTGAATTTGAACGCCTCGATGAATCCCTGAAAATCTCCATACCGGAACTTCGATTTTTCGCGGGCCTTGATCCACATTTCAAGTTCTGATGTTTCCCGCTTATTCCTTGCCGCGAGCTGGCGGAGTGTCGAGGGCCGCAAACTCCCCTCCAGATGGACGTGCAGCTCGACTTTGGGAAGATGGCGGATGAACGGATTGAGTTGGGATCCCGGCCCGTCCAGCTCAAAGTCGATTGGTTCCAGATCCATCATCGAGGAAACCACCCTTGCGAGGGTGTTCTAGCGGGCGGGCAACGTTGGCCGCCCGGCGTTTAGCCAGGCAGTATACCAATAAGATCCGGCGTCGTGCGCGGCATCGTTGGTTTCGCGCATCACGATGGATCCGACCGCGGTGTAGAAACGGTCGAAATAGTCTTCGTTGTAAGCCGGAAGGGATCCTCGGGCTCTGATATCACCGAGCAGGATGCGATCCACCCAGGAGTTAGAGTCCAAGACGATGGCAAAGGCGTATTCGGTCGGGTCGGCAATCTTGACCGCGTCCTGCTCGCCAAAAACAAAAAACTTGGAGTACCGCTCAATCAGGTCTGTGCCGAAGCGATCGGCGAGTCCGGTCTGGCTGGTGAGTTGTCCGTCAAAATTTTCCGTGGTGTTCAGTGGATCATGAGCCTCCGAAATGTAAAAGCTGAGAGCGGCGGCGTCCAGCTTGGCTTCTTGCCACTTCTGTTGACGCAGATCGTTGGTCAGCCGGAAGCTGAACTCTCCAATCTGCCAGGGGAGCGTGCCATTGCGAGCAATCCTTCCTGCGCCGAATTTCTTCCGGACTTTCGCATAGTCATGGGGAAGATTGAGATACGGGAAGCGGCCGTAGCGGTCGAGAAAAATGTAATGCCGCGCCAGCTCGTAACGGTCCCTCTTCACCCACCCGGCGGGATCGTTGGAATGGTCAACCAAGAACGACCGGTTGGCCTCAAAAAAACCGCGAACCTCGGCGGGCAGTGTCTGGATGGCCCAGGTGGTGGTCAAGCGATGCTCTGCCGGTCCCCAGGCGCTTGCAGGCACGGCCAAACCCGCCAAGAAAATGGCGGCAAGAATGGGGGCATTCGCACGAGACCGCATGAATGCGAGACCGGAGCAAGGACCTAAACCGATGGGAGGGTTGTCCATTTGTGTTGCGACTTAGCCGGGTTATTCATGATGTTCTACTCGTGAACCGTTTGGGCTAAGGCATCAAGGAATTCTAACCCAGTTTGAGCGCCGTGTGCGATGCCCTGCCAGACGTGGCCGTGGTGCAGCACAATGCCGCGACATGGATGCGATTTGCCATTATCCAGGCCGACCCACCGGGTGGCGAATCTCTTCGTCTGCTGCGCAGGCAAGCTTTAGCGTCCGATGTCCGTTCCGGCCGGGACCGTCTCCGGCGGGATCCGGCCGAACTCGCTATGATGGCGGCTGTAACTGAAGTAAATCACCAAGCCAATGGCCAACCAAATAAAAAAGCGGAGCCATGTTTCGATGGGGAGGCTGGCCATCAGGACCAAGCAAAACAGAATTGACGCGACGGGCACCACCGGAACCCACGGCACGCGGAACCCGCGGCGACGGTCCGGCTGCTTCCTGCGCAGAACCAGCACGCCCAGCGCCACCAGGCTGAACGCAAAGAGCGTTCCGATGTTGGAGAGATCGGCCAGCGTGCCCACGTCAAAAATCCCCGCCGGAATGGCGACGAAAAGGCCTGCGATCAAGGTGCTGACGTGCGGGGTCCGAAAACGGCGGTGGACAGACGAAAAAACTTTGGGCAGGAGCCCGTCGCGCGACATGGAATACCAAACCCTGGCTTGGCCGAGCTGGTAAACCAACAGGGAACTGAGCATGCCGAAGAGCGCCCCCACCGTTACCCACCGTTCGATACGCTGGAGGCCGATGGCATGTAGCGCATTGGCCACCGGCGCGGCATTGCGCAGCTCAGGCCACTTTTGAATTCCCGTTAACGCCACCGCCACTGCAACGTAGAGGATGGTACAGACGATCAGAGAGGAAATGATTCCAAAGGGCACATCCCTCTGAGGCTTGCCGCATTCCTCCGCCGCTGTAGACACCGAATCAAATCCAATATAGGTGAAAAACACAATGGCGCCACCCGTTAGCACACCCTGAAAACCATTGGGCATGAAAGGCTTCCAATAGGAAACGTGCACGTGGCGGGATGCAGCGAACAAAAAGACGCCGATAGCCAGAATCTTGATGATCACCATGATGCTGTTGGCTCCGGCGCTTTCCCGGATTCCGATGACCAGGACCGCCGTCAGGATCATCACCACCAGAAATCCCGGGACATTGAAATAAGCCCCGGAAAGTTGGCCGGATACCAGCAAGGGTTCCATGAGCTTCTCAGGTAGTTTTATGCCGAAAGTCTGGAGCAGGCTATCCAAATATGCGGAAAAGCCCACGGCCACCGCCATGTTGCTAACGGCATATTCCAGGATCAAGTCCCATCCAATGATCCAGGCCACAATTTCACCCAGCGTCGCGTAGGTATACGTGTAAGCACTTCCGGCGATGGGAATCATGGAGGCGAGCTCGGCGTAACAGAGCCCCGCCAGGGCGCAAACCACTGCCACCAGCAAGAAGGAAAGGGCAATGGCGGGTCCGGCGCCAGGCCGTCCGGCCGTTCCGAGGGCGTGCGAACCGTGCAGCAGAACTTCCAGGAGGGGAGCCTTGAGAATTGAGTGAAACTCAAGAGTTTCTCCCGCCGCGGCCGTTCCGGTCAGAATGAAAATTCCGCTGCCAATGATGGCGCCGATCCCCAGAGCCGTCAGAGACCACGGCCCCAGGCTTTTCCGAAGCCGGTGCTCGGGATCCTCAGAGTCAGCCAGGAGCTTGTCAATGCTCTTGGTCCGGAAATATTGTCTGGTCACAGAAGCATTCCCGTTGGATTTGCAGGCGGCCCCGAATTGAAGGGCACGCCGCAATCAAGTTGCAGGACGGTCAAAACGTGATTCACGGACTTCAGTGCCATTGCCGGCAAGATGCCGGCGGGACGCCGCGCAGGGTCCAGGTATTTCGTTGAAATACACTAGCGCCGCGCCGCGCCGCCCGGTCCTTTCTTCTTCACCGTCGGTTTGCGTGAGCCGCGCGGTTCGGTGCGTTTCGCTTTTGCCGGTTTCTTGCCCCTTGCCTCGCGTTTTAGTTTTTTTCTTGCAGCCTTGTCTTTAACGCTCTTGGTATTCATAGTTGCTATTCAATGCTCCCATTCATTTCAAGAAGAGCCGTCTCAACGGCGCTCTCTCACGGATTTAGTTCCCATTCCTTTGTGCAGGCGATTTCATCAATTCTGAATCTGTTTCAATCCTGCCGCATCGAGTGCTGCCACAAGTTGTTGCTCCGGCTCGAGCCCGCTAAAATGAGCCACCACCACGCCTTGCCGGTTGATAATGACCAGGTTGGGAATGAAGCGGACGGCGTAGGCCCTTCAAGCCGACCTCCGGCGGTCCATCAATGTGGGAAACTCGTAGCCGTTCTTCTTCAAAAAACTCCTCACAACTGAACCGTCTTCCCTGTTGATCCCCAACACCACCACTCTTTGACCCTTGAACTCCCGGTTGATTTTAGTCACAGTTGGCAATTCCTTCCGGCATGGCGGGCACCGGGTGGCCCAGAAGTCAAGCACCACTACTTTGCCTTTCAGGCCGCTCAAGCTTACGGGCTCTCCGTTGACCGCCTTCAGGCTAAACTCCGGCGCGGGCTTTCCCACCAGCCGCGACCGCAGGCCGGGCACATCAAGCGCCGCAACCTCCATCATGGCGCCAGCAGGGTGAGTGAACTCAGACGTAGCCGGCCCTGGCTGAAAGTTCACGGCAGCCTGTTTCACTTCCAACAAGGCGTGAACTCTAAATTTGGTACCGTTTTGAACCGCCTCGGAATCTTCCTCATGGCGGAGAACCAGAAAACTTTCCTTATCGATCCAGAGCCTAGGACTACTCTTGTTGGGAATCTGGACTTTTACAATGTAGCATGGCCTCTTGTGTCAACTCACCTTTACCTTCGCTTTTTTCCCAAGGTTTGCATATTCATCGATCTCCGCTCGGCAGACTCGGTAACCCGGCCACCCCAGAATCTTTGTCCAGTCGTTGTCTCTCATACTGCCAAGTGTATCGAGAAACCACCCCCGCTGAAAACCCCGCCAATCGGTCACTTTGCCAGATTCCTGCGCAGAGCCGGAAATCTATTTCACCATCACTACTCCAGATCGCAGTAAACTTCGTATATGATGCCTGCTGTTGTGAAGCTTGAAGACATCATCGAAGCTCTTGAACTCGTGCCCGATGAGGCCGGGTACTTTCTGTGCGTGGAAACTGGTGAAGTTCACCGGGTCACGGACGAGGAGTTTCGCGTGGTGAAGAAAGATGAGTCCCGCGCCGAATATTTACGAAGACCCGCATGGCAACGTCAGGCCATGGAAGTGGCACGGAAAATCCAGGAAGGCGAGGGCAAGAGGTATCTGGAATTGCCCGGAAAGTTTGACGTGCATGAGTGGGAAATCATGGATCGCTTCGCCTTATCGATCCAGGATGAGCGTGTGAGCAATGATCTCCGTAGCGGCATTCGCGGCGCTGGCGCATTTCGCATGTTCGAGAGCCTGCTTGATGAGTATGACCTGCGGGACCGCTGGAACCGGTTCAAGCAGGCTAAACTTAGGGAAATGGCCGAGGAATGGTGCGAAGCGAACGGCATTCCCTTCCGCGAGAAGCCGTCCAAAGGCCCGGTGATCCCCCCCTGACGTTGATACCGCTGCCTAACCCGTCGTCGCTGGAACCTGGGCAGATGGTTGTAACTGCGGCCTCTAACCGTCGAGAGGTGTTGATAAGTAAAATTCGGCGGTCAGAGACCACGACTACAGCAGTGAAAATGGACCATTATTCCATCTGTCAATTGCTGGGGCCGCATGCATCGCCGAATGGGTAGTGACGCAGTTTGAAGTTTTGTGGCATGGTTCGCCACCGTCATCCCCACCAAGGCGGGGATCCATGCTCCGGATAACCCCTTTATCTGCACGAGTTCGGAATGCCACTACGATATTCGGAGTGGATTCCCGCTTTCGCGGGAATGACGATGGAGGAACAAATTGAGTCACTACCGCCGAATGAGGTGCGGTCCCGGCAATTTCCCCTAATCGCAACCCGCCTTTTACCTTGCAAGTGAAAGCCTGCGGGTAGCAAATGAGGCGGTGGCGCATGACGCCCGGAGCGTACCCTGACAGGGAGCGCCTGGAACCGTGACTGGCGCCAGTGCCACTTTATAGCAGGTGCGAACCCCGAGGACGGTGAGCCGTTGCAGGGCGAACCCGCCTCGCGGATTCGAGCTCCACCCGCTCGCGTTCCACTTCAATTTCACAAGGAGAATCATATGGCTGAAAAGAAGATCATTGCAGTCGTAGGAGCAACCGGCGCGCAGGGCGGCGGCTTGGTTCAGGCCATCCTGAGCGACCCCAGCGGTGGCTTCTCCGCCCGCGCCCTTACGCGCGACGTCAACTCCGACAAGGCGAAAGAATTGGCCAAGCTGGGGGCTGAGGTCGTCGCTGCTGACATCGACGACGTGGAGAGCCTCAAGAGCGCCTTCAAAGGTGCCTACGCGGGGTATTGTGTTACGTTTTTCTGGGCACATTTTTCGCCCGAGAAGGAGATCGCTGAGGCCACCACCATGGCGCAAGCGGCGAAGCACAACGGCCTCCAGCACGTCATCTGGTCCACCCTTGAAGACACGCGCAAGTGGGTGCCCCTCACTGACAACCGCATGCCGACTCTCATGGGCAAGTACAAAGTTCCGCACTTCGACGGCAAAGGCGAGGCCAACGCGCAATTCACCAGCCTCGGCCTGCCGGTGACGCTCCTGCTCACGTCCTTTTACTGGGACAACTTCATCAGTTTCGGCATGGGTCCCCAGAAGGGCGCGGATGGCAAGCTGGCGATCACTATGCCGATGGGTAGCAAAAAGCTCCCGGGCATCGCGGCCGGGGACATCGGCAAGTGCGCCTACGGCATTTTCAAGAAAGGCCTCGAGCTTACCGGCAAGACGGTCGGCATCGCCGGCGCGCATTTGACCGGAACGGAGATGGCTGCGGCGTTCACGAAGGCGCTGGGTCAAGAGGTGCGCTACAACGACGTGCCGCCCGAAGTATACCGCAGCTTCGGTTTCCCGGGCGCCGATGACCTCGGCAATATGTTCCAGTTTAAGAGGGACTTCAATGAATACTTCTGCGGCGCGCGCAACCTTGACACCGCCCGCTCCCTCAACCCCTCGCTCGAATCGTTCGATCAGTGGCTCGCCGGAAACAAGAACCGTATCCCTATGGAGGGACGTAAGGCCGGTGCGTAGTGTTCCAGTTTGCTGTGGTGGCGGTCTCTGACCACCGGAAGCTGTTGAAAAATAAAGGGTGGCCGTGGGAGACCGCTGCCACCGCAGAGAAAATGTACCACTGCGGCGACATCTTCTTCGTCAACGGAGCGCCATCTGTCAGTTGCTGGGATCGCACGCATGGCTAAGTGAGGTGCGGTCCCCCCAAATTCCCCCTCCTTGTAACCTGCCTTTTCCCCTGCAAATGTTTTATATTGCAGACGCCACCCATATTTGCGGGAACCAATCTCCGCCCAGACGGGCTTTCTGTATAGAATGTATCTCTTCGATACGTTGCGCTTTTTTCACCGCTGCCCTCAACCTTTGGTTAAAATCACCTTGCCCCGGCCATGACCTCCAACCGGACGAAGGCCCGGTTGCCGGTTTCGTTGTCACCTTAGCGCCGGTGCGAAGCCGAATGGTGGAATGTCAAAAACCGTCATTCCCGCGTAGCTTGTCCCCCCGATGCCAGTTCCCGTGCAAGCGCGAAGCGGAGGAGCGTGGATCCATAGCAACTGCCACCCGGTCGCCTCCATCAACGGCGCTCCAGCAGGGAAAATGAACCTTAAAGATTTGAGAGCGAACCGGGCATATAATTGAAAAAAATAATCTAGATTGTAAAGTGATGCATATTTGACCTGAAATTGGCGGGCTAAATGGAGGAAGTTGAGGACCGAGGCGATTAATGACGGACGATGACAAAAATTGTCCACCGAAACGAAGCACAGAATGGGCCGAGAGGGTTCCGGATCGCGGACCCGAGGGTTTTGCGCCAGCCCTTTGCGAAGGTATAAATCCGAAATTCAGTCTTTTCCTTCGGGAGAGGCGCAAGGAATCAGAGCTTCCAGTCACCCCGGGTGAGGGTGAAACGTGGGAGAAAGGACAATTCTGAACGAAGCCAAACTCCATTGAAGACAAAGGGCCGGACCTCGAAAAAGGACAAGAATTGAAATGGACATTGGCTTGCTAAACGCCGGAGGAAGCGAAAGACTTAAGTGACAGAAAATCCGAAGCGGCAATTTGTCAATCGCCTTGCCGGGAATTGTCGCTCGATGTATAAAGGAAAGGGGTTATTTATTCGAGGCAGCGATGAGCGCCGGGGTGCATGGAGGAAGAACTCGAAAAGACTCCTGACTTTCACTTGTGAAATCCTTGATTGGCAGTTGCGGGGCAATGGCCCATAAGAAGCGAGAAAACGACTAATGCGTGTTCTGATCTTGGGCGGTGACGGCTACCTTGGCTGGCCCACGGCCATGTATCTTTCCAGTCGCGGGCATGACGTGGCCGTGATGGACAACTTTGCCAAGCGCCGCTGGGAGATGGAGTTGAACGTTGAGCCGCTCATCCCCATTCATACCTTGCACGACCGCGTGAAGCTTTGGCACGAAGTGTCAGGCCACCAGATTGAACTCTTCGTGGGTGACCTTCGCAACTATGAAACGGTCCTCGGCGCCATTGAGGCGTTCAAGCCGCAAGCCATTGTGCACTATGGCGAGCAGCCCTCAGCGCCTTACTCCATGATTGACCACAATCGCGCCGTTTTTACCCAGGTCAACAATATTTCGGGAACCCTGAACGTCCTCTGGTCAATGCGCGAATGCGCGCCGGAATGCCATCTGGTGAAGCTCGGCACCATGGGGGAGTACGGAACGCCCAATATCGATATTGAAGAAGGCTTCCTGGAAGTGGAGCACAACGGCCGCAAGGACGTGTTGCCCTATCCCAAGCAGCCGGGTTCGCTTTACCACCTTTCCAAGGTTCACGACAGCCACAATATTCTGTTCGCCTGCCGCGCCTGGAAGCTGCGCTCCACCGACCTCAACCAGGGCATCGTTTATGGGATTGAGACGGATGAGACTCAACTCCACGCGGGTCTGGCCACCAGCTTTCACTATGATGAAGTGTTTGGCACGGCGCTGAACCGCTTTTGCGTGCAGAGCGTGGCCGGACTGCCCCTGACAGTTTACGGCAAGGGCGGCCAGACCCGCGGCATCCTGAATATTCGTGATACTTTGCGCTGCGTGGAGCTTTCCATCTTGAATCCTCCGCAAGCCGGTGAATTCCGGGTGTTCAATCAGTTCACCGAAAGCTTCAGCGTGCTCCAGCTTGCCGAACTTGTTCAAGAGCAGGGTGGGAAGCTGGGAATGGAAATCTCAATCGACCATCTTGAAAATCCGCGTATTGAATCGGAGCAGCATTACTACAACGCCAAACATCAGAAGTTGATCGATTTGGGATTGCAGCCGCACTTGCTTTCGGACGTTCTGCTCACCAGCATGTTGAAGCGCGTTCAGGACCATACAGCGCGGATCAAGAAGGATACGATTTTGCCGCACGTCCGCTGGAACCACACGCCCGGCGGCAAGACGAAGAGGGGCAGTCTGGCGGCGGCGCAGGAGACTTAATCCCAACCCTGTTCACTTAGGAGCTGCACCGTAAATGTCTCTGGGATGGCAGTCACGTCAGGGCATGGCTTCAGCCATGCCGGGGTTCGTTCCCCCTCTCCCCGCTTGCGGGGAGAGGGGGAACCGCGTAGCGGTGGGTGAGGGGGTCCCTGCCGGAAGTTCATAAATGGTCCGGGTTAATCTGCTTGTCGGCGAGCGGCGCCACGCATCATGATCAGAACCGAAGACGAGCTGCGCAGAGAGATCATCGAAATTGGCCGCTGGCTGCACCAGTTCGGCTACGTCACGGGTTTTGACGGCAATGTCTCCGCGCGCCTGGATAACCGGCGAATCCTTTGCACTCCCACCACCATCTGCAAAGGCATGATGGCGGTGGATGACCTCATCATTGTGGACTACGAAGGCAAGAAGATTTCCGGACGCCGCAACGTCACCAGCGAAATCGCCATGCACCTGTTGATCTATAAGCGCCGCCCCGACGTTCACGGCGTGGTTCACGCTCATCCGCCCACGGCCACGGGCTACGCCGCGGCAGGACTTTCATTGAACAAGGCCCTGGTCTCGGAGGTGGTGCTATCGCTCGGCTGCATTCCCCTTGCCCGCTACGGCACTCCTGGCACGCCCGAGCTCACGGAAGCTTTGCGGCCGCTCGTCAGCTCCTATGACGCGATCCTGATGGCCAATCACGGCGTGGTGACGTGCGGACCCGACCTGATGCGCGCTTACTTCAAAATGGAAACGGTGGAGCATTTTGCCAAAATCAGTCTGGTGACGGAGTTACTGGGGCGGCAGGTCTTGCTCTCCGGGAAAGATGTGGATAAACTGCTGGCTGCCCGTCAAAGCTACTTCGGCCCGGGAACACCGCAGATTGAACGAAGCGCGGTGTGCCCGATTACGGACGCGGGCCCATCCACGGAAGAGCGTTTTTGGGTTTCGCGCGCCGAGCTGGAATCGATGGTGCGGGAAGCGGTGGAGAGTTTGACCGGAGCGCAGAAATCCGGTCAACAGAATTGAGATAGTGGCGCAATTTGCTGTAGCGGTGCTCGGAGTTTACCCCCGACACAGTCGGGGAGCGCCGATCTGGATCCTCAACGGTTTCCGGCGCTCATAGAGCGCCGCTACAGCAAACAAACCGCGCCACGACCCGAATTAACGGAGGTTTGATCTCGATTCCAGCCTATCCGTTCCGGGATTCTGCCACCCTGAACGAAGTGTGAAGATCTGTCAGGCATTGTTAACTGTCTGAATGTTATTGAATTAAAGAACAAGCACGAGCAATTGGCGAAGGCAGTGAATTGATGGTTCGGCGGAGGATTAACATGGGTGAAGCCCTGGGAATGATTGAGACTCGAGGTCTGGTGGCCATGATCGAAGCCTCGGATGCGATGGTCAAGGCGGCCAAGGTGGAGCTGGTGGGATGGGAAAAAATCGGTTCGGGATACGTCACGGCGCTGGTGCGCGGGGATGTGGCGGCAGTGAAGGCGGCTACGGACGCAGGCGCTTCAGCGGCGCGGCGCGTGGGTGAATTGATTGCTGTGCATGTGATCCCTCGCCCGCATCCCAGCCTGGAGGACAGATTACCCATCGGCAAGTCCGGCCAGGATTCGTAGTTGCTTTGCGTAGGGGTGGCCCTGGTGGCCGCCCCTGGGTGGGCACGCGTCCCGCCCCCACAACACCTATGCTGCTTGCAAAAGTCATTGGTACAGTCGTCGCCACCCGCAAGGACTCGCGCCTTGAGGGTAAGAAGCTCTTGATCGTCGCCCTGCTCACGCCGGAAGAGATCGAAGAGCACGGCGCCCGGAATGCGCAACCGACGCCAGGCAAATCCAATTATCTCGTTGCTGTGGATACGGTCGATGCCGGATATCAGGAGACGGTGATCCTGGTGCAGGGCAGCTCGGCGCGCATGGCTTCGACCTGCAAGGACACGCCGGTGGACGCCGCGATTGTGGGCATTGTGGACACCGTCACCATGCAGAAGAAAACCGGCTGAGCCGCCCGTAGCCCGCGTGCTCATCGAAGGCCAATCCCATGTTCCTCGCCAGGGTCGTCGGGAATGTCGTCGCAACCATCAAGGACCCTTCGCTGGCCGGAAAGAAGATCCTGATCGTTCAGCCGGTCAACACCCAGCTTGAGGATCATGGCGCGAAGCTCGTGGCGCTGGACAGCATTGGTTCGGGCGCGGGTGAACTCGTCTATTGCTGCCGCGGCCGCGAGGCGAGCTTTCCGTGGCTTCCCGAAGAAGCGCCGGTTGACACGGCCATCATCGCCATCGTGGACCAGGTTCATCGGGCAGGGTAAGAGCCGCTGGGACTCAGCGACCAGCCGTCAACTAGAACTACAAACTGGTGAAGGGCCTGACCGCCGATATCCCGTTGGGGCGGCCCTGGTGGTCGCCCGAGGGCGGGCAGAAGGCCCGCCCCTACACCGGTTCTCATGGGCTGATTGCTGAAAGCTGATCGCTGCTTATGTTGATTGGCAAAGTCGTGGGAGATATCGTCGCAACCCAGAAGGCGCCCAGCCATGAAGGGCAGAAAGTGCTGATGGTGCAGCCTCTGAACCTGGATGGCACGGATCGCGGCGACGCGGTGCTGGCCCTGGATGCCGTGGACGCGGGCGTTGGTGACAAGGTCCTGGTGGTCACCGAGGGTTGGAGCGCCATGACCAGCGTTGGCCGGGTTCAGGCTCCCATCGATATGGCGGTTATCGGGGTGATTGATACGGTCACGCTGGAGTGACCGGTTCGGACTCCTGCCGCCCGCCTTTTAGGCTACAATCAGCTTGAATGTCACCTGCAAACAAGGCTGGCAAGCCAACGGCGATGCGGATTCTGGGCATCGATCCGGGCCTCAACATCACCGGCTATGGAGTGATTGATGCGGTGGGCGGAGTCTCCACCCTCTGCGAAGCCGGCGTCATTCGCCTGCCACCCAGTAAGGCGCGCGACCTTGCGGAACGGCTGGGCTTGCTCTTTGACGAGGTGAGTTTGCTGGTGCGTGAATTCTCTCCGTGCCTGCTTTGCCTGGAAGAGGTTTACAGCCATGCGCTCTACCCGCGCACGGCGATCCTGATGGGCCATGCACGCGGCGTCATCTGCGTTGCAGCCCGCCAGGCTGGAATTCCCGTCCTGAGTTATTCCGCAAAGCGCATCAAGCAATCCGTCACGGGCAATGGCAACGCCAGCAAAATTCAGGTTCAACGCGCCGTGCGCCAGGTCTTTTCGTTGGAGCGCACGCCGCATCCCCCGGACGTGGCGGACGCCCTGGCCGCAGCATTGTGCTATGTGAATGGCTTGAAGGACGGCATGAACCACGATCAAACTTCCGCCTTGCGGCCGGGCCGCCGAAGCGGCCGGATCAGCCTGGCCCAGCTCAATCAAATCTTACTCAGGCGCAACGCATGATTTCTGAAATCACCGGTGAAGTCCTTTATGACAGGGTGCGACACAATTCGCTTCTGATCCGCGTCAATTCAATGTGCTATGAGGTTTACGTGCCGTCGGGCATCGCCTCGCGCTTGCGCCACGCGGCGGAAAGCGAGCGCCGCAATCCCCTGACCCTCTACACGATTTACTACATTGACGGCGCAGTGGGTGGCGGACACATGACGCCCAAGCTCGTTGGCTTCCTCGATCCGCTGGACCGTGAGTTTTTTGAGGCGTTCACCACGGTGCCTCGCGTTGGCTTCATGAGCGCGCTCAAGTGCCTGATCCGCCCGCTCAACGAAATTGCCAAGGCCATCGAACAGGGTGACACCGCATTCCTCAAGGAGTTGCCCGGCATCGGCGCCAAGACCGCAGACCGCATTGTGACTGAGCTCAAGGGCAAAATGGCCAAGTTTGCGCTGGCGCCCGCCGAAGAGCCGCTTTCCATTGAGAAGGAGCCGGCCAGTGAGCTGCGAGTGGAGGCCGTGCAGGTGCTCGAACAACTCGAGTATTCGCACGGTGAAGCGCAGCGCATGGCGGCGGATATCTTTGCAAAGCACAAAGGCCTGAAAACCATTGAGGAGTTCTTGCGGAAGATCTTCGAGCAGCGCCAGTCTAATGAGACGTAGGGGCGATCCTCGTTTGTCGCCCGAGGGCGGACACAAGACCCGCCTCTACTTTGCCAGCTTAACCAGCACAGGCGTGATGCCGGGAGGAGCCCGATTCCATTCAGCAGGAAGATGCTCAAAGGTCACGTGGATGTGACGGGTGCTTCCTGGGGCGAGCGGCGGGTCTCCCGCGGAGACCGGATTTTCCGAACCACGAAGCACCACCTGATGAAATGGATCGGTGAACTCCACCTGGAGCTTGAGCCGCCGGATGCTTCGTGCCCCGTGGTTCGTCACATCGGCGTCGAGATAGTAAAGCGTATTACCCATGAAATTCGTGGCCATGCTCATGTGGGCGTTGGTGATCTCGATCTGGCTGAGGTAGGCTTTTTCCTGCGCACTCATCGTAGGCTCAGAAAGCGCCTTAGTGGCCTTGGTGTGGGTGGCCCAGACCAGAGCGCCCAGGATCATCACGACGATGCCCATTGAAACAAGGAGCCAGAAGCGGCTGGAGTAGCCTTCTCTCATTCGAGAACACCTGGATCGATTTGAAGGGGAACAACGAAGAGTCGCAGAACTGTTACGCCTAAATCCTCAAAATAACAACCCCCGAAAAGACGAGCGCTTTTCGGGGCCACCCGGAAGCGGGCGCTTACACGCCCGCCACAGTCAAACCTTCCACCAGCAGCGTGGGCGCGGCCAGAGGGCTGCGAAATTCCAGGTCCGATCCCACCATGGCCACGTTTCGCAGCATCTCCGGCAGGTTGCCGGCGATGGTCACTTCCTCGACGGGATATGCCAGCTCGCCGTTCTCAATCCACATCCCGGAAGCCCCGCGTGAATAATCACCCGTGACAATATTCACGCCGAAGCCGATGAGTTCCGTCACATAAAAGCCGTTCTTCACGGAGCGAATGATCTCCTCGGGTGAATGCGCGCCGGGCTGAAGGTAGAAATTCTTCGGTCCCACTCCGGGCGGTCCTGCAACGCCGCGCGAGGCATTGCCCGTGGTGCGCAGGTTCAGCTTGCGGGCCGTGTACGTATTCAACAGGTAATTGCGCAGCACGCCTTTTTCAATCACCGCGGTCACGGCCGGCGGCACGCCTTCATCGTCAAAGGGCCGCGAGCCGAAGCCGGAAGGCCGCAGACCGTCATCCATCACCGTGATGTTTTCGCCCGCCACTCCTTCATGCAACTTGCCTGCGAGAAAAGAGGCGCTACGATAGATGGCGTCGCCACGGACCGCTTCGAAGATATGCCCCAGCAATGAGCGCGCCGTTTCCGCGTCGAAGATTACCGGCACTCTTGAAGTGGGCACTTTGCGGCCGCCCAGCTTTCGCAGGGCCCGTTGCGCGGCTCTCTTGCCCACGGATTCCGGCGTTTCAAGCCCGCTCGCTTGCCGCGCCGCGCTATACCAATAATCGCGCTGCATGCCGCCGCTGGCGCTGTCCAAGGCCACCGGAACCACGGAGAAGCCGCAATAGGAGGAGCGGTAGCTGCCCGCGAACCCTTGCGAACTGGCATAGGCTTGCGTCCCGGACGAAGCCTCAAACGTCGCTCCCTCCGAATTGCGGATGCGAGGATCGAAGGCGAGTGCCGCTTCTTCCGCTTGCCGGGCCATGGCGATGCGGCGTTCAACCGGAATCTCCATCACATCCTGAAAGTAGAGCCCCAGGTCTCCTGGAAATTGGCCCAGCATCTCGCTTTCCGCCAGTCCGTTGGCGGGGTCATCTGAAGTGGCGCCGGCCATGGCCAAGGTGCGCTCCACAATCCGCGCCAGTGATGATGGAGAGAAGTCGCTTGAATAGGAGTTGGCGCTTCGCACGCCTTTGAAAAGCCGCAGGCCCAGAATCTTGGAGGCAGCTTCTTTCAAATTTTCAATCTGTCCCATGCGGACGGTGGCCGAGAATTCATCGCCTTCGCGCGCGATCACGTCGGCAGCGGTGGCGCCGGACTTCATCGCCCGGCCAATCAAGTCCTGTGCAATTTCCTGGAGTTGTGATTCGCTCATAATAATTGTAGGGGCAGGCCTGGTGCCTGCCCGGTCCGGCCACGCGCAACGCCCTACATAAACGACGTCGCGGCGCGCGGCGCGGTGCCGCCCACGGTCAGGCGGCTGATCTTGATGGTGGGAATCCCCACGCCCACCGGCACGCTTTGTCCGTCTTTGCCGCAAGTGCCGATGCCAGGGTCAAGTTTCAGATCGTTTCCTACGGCGGTCACGCGGGTCAAAACCGTGGGCCCGTCGCCGATCAGGGTTGCACCCTTCACCGGCGCGGTGATTTTGCCGTCTTCAATCAGGTAAGCTTCCGACGCTGAGAACACAAACTTGCCGCTGGTGATGTCCACTTGCCCGCCGCCAAAATACACCGCGTACAGGCCATGCTTGACGGAGCGGATGATGTCTTCCGGGCTGTCCTGTCCTGCCAGCATGTAAGTGTTGGTCATGCGCGGCATGGGAATGTGCTCATAGCTCTCGCGGCGGCCGTTGCCGGTGCCAGGAGTTTTCATCAGGCTGGAGCTCAGCCGGTCCTGTAGATAGCCTTTCAGGATGCCATTTTCAATCAACACTGTCTTTTGAGTGGGCGCGCCTTCGTCATCCACATTGATCGAGCCGCGTCGGCTGGGGATGGTGCCGTCATCCACCACCGTACACTGCTCGGAAGCGACGCGCTGGCCGATTCTGCCGCTGAAGGCGGAAATCTGTTTGCGATTGAAATCCGCTTCCAGTCCGTGGCCAATGGCTTCGTGCAGCAGGATGCCGGGCCATCCCGGAGCGAGCACCACTTCCATTTCACCCGCCGGAGCATCTTTGGCGTCGAGCTGTACCATCGCCTGGCGCGCAGCTTCGCGCGCGTGATGCTCAGGTGAGTTTTCACCCTGAAAGAATTCGAGGCCGACGCGCCCGCCCCCGCCGCTCGATCCGGATTGCCGGGTTCCGTCGCGCTGGGCGATGGCATAGACGCTCAGCCTGACCAACGGCTGGAAATCCGCCACGATGCGGCCATCCGACGCGGCGATCTGCACATGGCGGATTTGATCGCCATAAGTGACGCGCACCTGTTGAATGCCCGGGTGGTAAGCGCGGGCGGCGCGGTCGGCGCGACGGGCAAGCTCCAGCTTGTCAAGAAGGTCGCGATCCGTCGGCGGTAATGCGACGGGATAGAAGTTGTGAGACGGCTCGATCTCGCTCAACCCGACCGAAGAGACACGCGCCGGGCCACTGGCAATGCGGGCTGCGATCCCGGCCGCCTTCAGAATCCGCTCCGGCGCCAGGTCGTCCGTATACGCGTAGCCCGTCTGCTCACCCGCCACCACCCGCACCCCACAACCCATTGAGATGCCTTCGCTCGCCGTCTTTACCAGCGACTCGTCAATCAAAATCGACGAAGTGGTAGTGTGCTCGAAGTACAGATCAGCATAGTCACCGCCTTCGGACAGCGCCGCGGCAAGGTATTTCTCAAGATCGTGAGGTGTGATCCCGTACTGTTCCGAGAAAAACGGGGCGTTCGGATTGACAGGTGGCTTCATCGAAGATTTCATACCTGGCTTTATGGTTTTTCAGGGACAAAGTGTGGGCGCCAGGATTGGCGCGGCTCTTGCTCTTAAGTTTCAAAGCTAACATACGCATCCCGTGCTGTCAATTTTCGAGGTCAATAGTTAGTGGCGCAGTTTCGCTTGTTGTACCGGCGGTCTCTGAACGCCGGTCTTGATGTTTTTGACAATTTCGCCGTTCATAGAGCGGCGCTACAGCAAATTACGTCACTACCGGCGCAGAAGCTGAGTCGTCACGGCGACCGCTACCTCGCGGGCGACCACGAGGGTCGCCCCTACGAGATATCCCCTTATCTGAACAGTATCGGGGTCAGTCCTCAATCTGCGGGCAGAGTCGTGCGCGTTACCGAGCTTGCGAGGAACGAAAGCCGATCCTCCGTCGGGGCTTTTCGGGCGGTCTCATCAATTCACGGATCGCGTCGAATACCACCTTGAATTGTGCGTCGTACTTCTTTTCCATCTCATCCAGGCGCCGGGCCAAATCGCGGTGCGAAGCCAGCATGCCCCTCAGCTTGACGAAGGCCCGCATGATGGCGATGTTGACTTGGACGGCGCGATCACTGTGAAGTACGCTTGAGAGCATCGCCACGCCCTGCTCGGTGAAGGCGTAGGGCGTGGCGCGGCGAATGCCGCCCCAACTTGAAGTCACAAATTGTGATTTCAGGTTGGCGCACTCGTCCCCCCAAATGTCGATCACTTTCACCACTACAGCATATTTTCCGGGCGCCGGGTATGTGTATTTCGCTTCGAATTCAATCTTGGGGTCTTTGCTCGTGCGGTAGCTTTGCCACTGGTTGTGGAATGTATCGTCCTTATTCGAAACATTTCACTTCGCCTTGCTCAACGGCCTTGCTATCGAGAACTTCGCGAGGGCGCGCTCACGTTCACCGTCTCGATGATTTGAAACGGCAGGGCAATCCGCACCGGCCCCTGCTTCTTGCTGTCCTTACATTTCCCGTCCCAGATGAGTTCCGGCATAGAGCGATAGATTGTAATACAATAGATTGTAATACAGAAGTTGCAACTGGAGGGTGCTTTGACGCATCCTAACCCCAAGCGCATGATCAGGAATATGCCCTTGTGAAAGCTTCCAATACTAGTTCAAGTTTGAAGGCTTGAGAGTTGCCACAGATCGGCACGACGGAGAGCAGTGAATGCGAAGCAGGTCAAGCATCGGATTGAAATCCTATTGCATTGCGGCGGAGGTTTGGTTTGGCATTTGCGCCTGCGTGGCAGGAGCACCGGCGCAAACGAAAAACAACCCGGCCGCAGCCCTCGACCAGTTCAGCAGCTCGGTTGAAGCTCTAGCGCAGCGGGTGTCACCGAGCGTGGTTCAGATTTTGGTGACGCGATATGGCACCAACGACGCGAGCGGACGCACCAACGTGGTCATGGGCTGGCAACAGAGTATTGGATCCGGGGTCATCATTGATCCCAACGGCTATATTATGACCAACGCCCACGTCGTGGAAGGGGCGCAGAAGATCAGGGTGAATCTGTCGCCGGTGGGGGATCAAACGTTTTCGAACCTCGTGGAGAACTCCTATAAAGCGGCGAGGGATGCCACGCTGGTGGGGGCCTTCAAAGAGGGCGACCTGGCGCTGCTAAAGATTGATGCCACCGGTCTGCCCACTTTGCCATTTGCGGATTACAGCAACCTGCGGCAGGGACAAGTGGTGTTTGCCTTCGGGAGCCCGGCGGGCCTGCAAAATTCCATGAGCATGGGCGTGGTCAGCTCCACCGCGCGCCAGCCCGATCCGGACAGCCCCCTGCTTTTTATTCAGACGGACGCGCCCATCAATCCCGGCAACAGCGGCGGCCCGCTGGTGAACACGGCGGGGGAGATTGTGGGTCTTGACACTTTCATCGTCACTCAGTCCGGCGGCAACGAGGGAATTGGCTTTGCGATTCCCAGCATGTTGGTGCGGTGGGTGTTCGAAGACCTGCGGAAATACGGCCACGTCCACCGCCCGGTGATGGGCATCGGTCTCCAGACCATCACCCCCACTTTGGCCGCGGCGCTCAAGTTGCCACGCAGCTCCGGCGTATTGGTGAGCGATGTGTTGCCTGGCAGTCCCGCAGCGTTGGCAGGACTGAAGATCAACGACGTTCTGCTAACCTTGGATGGCCGGCCGCTGGACAGCATTCCGGCGTTAATGGGGTTTACTTTCGAGCATGTCAGCGGCAACCCCATCGGTATCCAGGTGCTGCGTGGCAGCGAAAAGCTTTCCTTCAGCATTGTCCCGGTTGAAGAGCAGGATGACGCCGATAGCTTGGCCGGCATCGCCAACCCTGGCAAGATTTTGATTGGGCCGCTGGGAATCCTGGGCATCACCATCGACAAACGCACTGCCGCGACCGTCGGCCACCTGCGCTACGAATCAGGAGTCATGGTGGCAGCTCGAGTGGAAGATGCCCCCCGGATGGATACCGGCCTCGAAGCCGGTGACGTCATCCACAACGTCAACGGCAATTTTGTCATCAACGTGGACGCGTTGCGGGCCGCAATCGGACAGCTCAAGCCAGGCGATCCCGTTGCTCTCCTGATCGAGCGGGGCGGGAAGCTGCAATACGTGGCCTTTGTAATGAGATGAAACGTCCAGAAAGCCTTCGGGAGGGAGTAACGCCAAGCGGCGATGGCGAGTGCCATGCGTGATTTGCAAGCCTGTCACTGGCAAGCTTGCCGCCGCCGTTTGTTAATCGGTGCTGAAGGACGGCGAATCCATTCTATGGGTTGCCAGCGCGTCGGCGCCACCCTCTCCCCCGTGGGGAGAGGGGCTGGGGGTGAGGGGTTATTGAAGCGCATTTTAAGAATACGTCACCGTAATTACGAATAGCAGTACTTAGCGAGTCATCTTGAGGGTGTTGGACCTCGACTTGGTATCCCGCAGGCGAGACCCCTCCGCCGCCATGTGATCGCGGCGTCTTCCAAGCATGGGTTCCAACTCAGCCAGAAATTGCCGGAACCGTTTGAGGTTTGCGGAATAAGTGTCGACACTCTCCTGGTCGGCCGCGGAGAGGCCGCTGTTGTCGAGGGTTTCCGGGTCGGTTGCATCCCCCACAGCTTCCAGGGCCGCAAAAACCTCTGGAACCTGTTTCAGAAGCAGCAGCAGGCTGGATTGGCCTCCTTGGGGCGCCTCACGCCAGCGCGCAAAGAAAGCCGAAACTTTTTCGTTCGCATCGTGGATCAAGGCTGGCAGTTCCTTCGGCTGAGGCATCGTAAACTTCCTTTCATCCGAGTTGAAATGCAAGGCCCGGCAATCCTGCGCTTGGAAAAGGCGCGCTGAGGGGCATCAGTCTGAATCCGGTTGCCGGGCCCGTCCTAAAGTTCACTATTCATAGATTACTTCACATGATATGTCAACATAAATAACTCACATCATCAGGTATCTACTCTTGTGCAAAACACCCCAATCGCCAGTATCGTCATTTCAGCCTGACGTTATTGCCGCGCAGGTGGGAATCCATTCAACCTGCCGGGACACCCGCGCAAGCCCCAACCGTCATTCCCGCGCAGGCGGGAATCCATTTGTATCCGGCGCCCAACCCATGAAGTCTGCGGTTATTTTTTCCGAGGGAATAGCCGCGGAGATTCTGAGAGGTGAAACTCCGCGCTATCCCGCTCATGATCTTGATGGCAGAGGCCTCGCGTGACCCCTCACCCCAGCCCTCTCCCCGCAAGCGGGGAGAGGGGGAACCGCGCAGCGGTGGGTGAGGGGCTCTGGTTCAACCGTGTGCGTTATTCTCGAACGGACCCTGAGTGAAAAGCGTTGAGGTTAAGGCGCCGCGCGCCTCAGCAGGCCGGTCAAGGCCGCCACGCCCAAGGGAATGAGGATCCAGCCGAAAATGCGTAAAAGGGTGGCAGCCGTTGTCGGCGATACCGGAAGGAACACCGCGCCATGCCGCGAGAGTTGGATTTTCACTCTGACGGGTTGCGATGAAGGGACCCAAGCTGAGCCCATCGGCACTTCGACCGGCAGAATGCTTCCCGGAGGTGGCGGGAGCGGCGAGCGCAATCGAAATTTTCGGAACGAACCCTAAGAGTGTATGAAAACAAAGAATCGGGATTGTAAAGTGGTGCCAAATTAACCTGAAATTGGCGCGTTAAATGGTGAAAGTGGAAGGCTGGAGCGATCAAAGACGGACGATGACAAAAATTGTCCATCGAAACGAATCGCACAATGGCTGAAAGCGTCCAGGACTTCAGCCCGTTGGGTCCGCCCCAGCCGCCAGTCTCGTCATTCCCGCGCAGGCGGGAATCCATTTGCATCCAGATCACAAGCCCAAGCGGTCTGCGCCAACACTTCACAAGGTGCGGGTGAAAGAAGGGCCTTGATTAGAACATTGAACATCTATTCTCGGACTGGGGCTAGAATGATCAATCCACAGGAGGTGGTGATGACGAGTCGAAGTCGAGAAGGGAAGTTCCGGGGACGGATACTGAAGTTCACTTTGGCTGTTTGGATCGGAATTGTCGCCTTGCCAGCGATGCTGCTTGCCGGAAGCGGCTCCAACCATCTCAAGTTTGAAATCTCATTTGCCAAGTCCGCTCACCCGCAACCCATCACCGGCCGCGTGTTTCTGGTGATCAGCCACAAGGGGGATCCGCAACCCAGGCTGCGTGTGGGATTCTGGGGAGATGCGCCCCCGCTGTTTGGAGCGGACGTCGACCAGCTCAAGCCGGGCCGCCCGATGGTGATCGATGGAACAGTCCTCGGCTATCCGGTAAACAGCCTCGAACAGGTTCCCGCCGGCGATTACTACGTTCAGGCGCTCGTCAATATCTATACGGAGTTTCATCGCGCCGATGGCCACGTCATCTGGGCGCACATGGACCATTGGGAAGGGCAGCAATTCAACCTCTCGCCGGGAAATATCTATAGTGATGTCCAGAAGGTTCACCTTGATCCGGCCTCCGGCTATGACGTCAAGCTGAAATTGACCCATGTCATTCCTGACGTGAAGATGCCTGCGGATACGGTTTGGGTGAAGCACATCAAGATTCAAAGCAATCTGCTAACCCGGTTCTGGGGCCATCCCATGTATTTGGGCGCCACGGTTTTGCTGCCCAAAGGGTATGACGGCCATCCGGACGTTCGCTATCCGGTGATCTACGACCAAGGCCACTTTGGACTTCGGGCGCCTTTCTTCTTCACGCCCGAAAAGCCCAAAGACGAAGGTGCCAAACTCACGGCGCGGCTCCACTCTCTGGGCTACGAATCCGGCTGGAAGTTTGCAGAGCGCTGGAGGTCGGACAATTTTCCGCGCATGATCGTGGTGACGTTTCAACATCCCACTCCGTTCTTCGACGATTCCTACGCGGTCAATTCCGCCAACAATGGTCCCTATGGCGATGCGCTGATCGCCGAGTTGATACCGTATCTTGAGGCGCATTTCCGCATGATCCCGAAACCTTATGCGCGGGTGCTGACGGGCGGATCCACCGGCGGATGGGAATCCCTGGCGCTCCAGCTTTACCACCCGGATTTCTTCGGTGGCACCTGGACTTTCTGGCCGGATCCCATCGACTTTCGTAATTACGGTTTGGTTGACGTCTATAAGGATGACAATGCCTTCATCCAACCCGGCCATCACTGGCTTTTCCCGGAAAGGGAGCTGCAAAGGCAGCCGAATGGCCAGCCGGAAGTAACGGTGCGCCAGTTCAGCCAACTGGAGGTGGTGCTCGGGTCTCATGCGCGCTCCTGCCAGCAACTGAACGCCTGGGAAGCGGTCTATGCGCCGGTGGGGCCGGATGGCTATCCGCAGGAAGTGTGGGACAAGCGCACCGGCAAAATCAATCACCAGGTGGCCGAGTCCATGCGCGATCACGGCTATGACCTGCGGGCCTACGCCGCCAAGAACTGGACAAAAATCGGGCCGGAGCTCGCCGGCAAGATTCACCTCTACGTGGGCGACATGGATAGCTACTATCTGAACCTTGCAGTTTACCGATTCGAAGATTTCATGAAAGCTACTCAGAATCCGCATCACGCTGGATACTTTGAGTATGGCCGGCCCATGAAGCCGCACGGTTGGGTACCGATGACGCAATCCGAGCTGGTGAAGCAAATGGCCCAGCACGTCAAGGAGAATGCTCCGGCAGGAGAAGATACGGAAGGGTGGAGCTACCGCTAGGGGTGACATGATTGCCGCACAGGATGCCGCCCCTAGCGGGGCTTGAAAGTCTGCGCTTTCTTCTTTTCCCACGGCTTGCGCCGTGGGCCATAGGATGAAGCCCGCCAAGTCGGGCTTTGCCGTAGTTCCAGGCCCTTATTTTAACGCCTATGGCGTGAACCCCCCACCCGTCCCGCTACGCGGTCCACCCTCTCCCCCTTTTGGGGGTGAGGGGACGCCGGAAAATAACGGGAGCGCCTTGGAACGGGGCCAGTTGCGTTGGAGGGTCGCACGCTACCTTGGCATGGAGCCTTCGGTCAAGGTGACGTCATCCAGCCAAACTTTACCGGAAATCAGATTGTCGAATTTTTGGCTTGGGTAGCGCCGCAACACCACCGAGATCAGATGAGTCTTGGAACCGGTCCTGAAATCCTGCGAGATCAGGATCCAACCCGGGCTCGAGCCCACCAGGTTTTGGGTGGACACATCGAGGTTACGGGGATCGTAGGAATCTTTAATCTCAATGCGGGGGCCGCTATCCGTGGTAATTCCGCTCGTCTTCATGAAGGCCCGGAATTGATAGGCGGTGTCTGGCTTCACCAACACAAGCTGGTAAACGTTCTGGAAGTCATAATTTCCTTTGCCCTGGAATTGAACGAGCAAGGAGTGGGCGGGGGAGTGGAAGGTGGTTTGATCCAGGCCAATGTAAACGCCGTCAAAACCGGCCATTCGCCAGTCAAAGCCCAGATTCAAAGGCACTTCCTCAAAGTCGCCGTTCTCGACCAGATTTTGCGGAGTCTCCTCGTAGGTGGGGCCAATGATCCCCCTTCCCCTCAAAACCTCCCAGGCGTGGTAAGCGTCCTCGGGCCGTCTATTGCTGATCAAACTTTCCAGATAGCCGCTGGCCACCTGGGGATTAAACTTTGAGGAACCGGATTTGATGCGGTCCCACACGGCATCCGCTTCGGGGTAGCGCTGCGAGCCAATCAGAAAATATAGATAACGGAATTCCGCATAGTCAGTGTCCGGGATGAGCTCCTGAAGAATTTTGTTGGCGTCACCGGAGGCTTTCCACGCGGTATTGAATATAGAGGCATCGTAACCCGGGTCCGACGCCAAGACCATCTTGAGATGCTTGAACGCTTCATCGATGTTTCCGTGAAGGACGTAGAAATTGGCAACGGCCCACTGAAATTGGGGCTGGCGCGGCGCCAAGGTGCTGGCGCGGCGGATGCACTGCTCAGCCTGTCCGGCTTCCCCTTGCAGCTCAAGCGCCGCCGCCAAGTCCAGCCAGGCTTGGGGTTCGTAAGGGTTCAACCTCACCGATTGGGTCAGCTTCTCGAACGCCTGTGCCGGGTCCACATCAGTAACGCTGTACTGGAACAGCCTGCCCTCCATATGCGTGTAGATTGCGTCACCGGGGGAATATTTCTCCGCAAGGGCGAGATTATGAATGGAAGGCTTCTCCGCGATCAGAACCGCCAGGTAATCTCTGGCGACCCAAAGAAAAAGGGTGATCAGAACCGCAAATTCAATCGCCACCAGAACCCATCTCGTAACGGCATTCATGGTAGTCGTTGGCATGAAGATCCTTTTGGGCAAGGTTTAGCGCGCAATCCGCCAAAAGACCAAATCTTAACATACTCGAGCCTTCGCTGGAATCTCGGGACGAATCGGGTGGTGGACCATTTTCGCTGCTGTAGCAGCGGTCTCTGACCGCCGAATTTTATTTTTCCAGAGCTTCCGGCGGTCAGAGACCACCGCACCGGCAAATTGACCCACTACCGCGAATCGAACCATCGAGGCACAGTGTGAAGCGCGAAATTCACGCTGAAATCCACCCTCATCCACTTCTGAATTACGGATTGAGAAATCCTGAATACAAGAATTGAGAAGGGTTGGCCCCAGCGTGAGCTTCACCGGAAGTTCGCGCCAAGCAGATTAACCTCTTGTATATGAATATCTTAATCGGTAACACCCGGCGCCACGAGGCCCCCACCCAGCAATTGGAACCACGCTTGCTTGGTGATGAAGACAGAGCTCGCGTTATGTCCTCCAATGGATGGCATTTGCAGGGCTCATGCTTTAGACCCAACACCCGACGCTGGGAGGGGAAGGACGACTTTCCCTCCTTTTTTTTGGTTGAGCCAGACTGGGGTGGAGTCCATGACGGGGTCGATCCCAGCTTGAAGCGAAATCCTACTTGCTGCTTACTACTTGCTGCTCACTGCCCTCTTGCTGCCTGCTACTTGCGCCTCAAGTTCAGCAAGATCCAGGATAATCACCTTTCTGCGCTCCAGGCGAAGGATTCCACGGTCCACAAATCGCCGCATATTGCGCGAAACCAAGTCCCGGACCGTGCCGATCTCCGCGCCAATTTCCTGGTTTGTTTCTTCAAGGGGGAACTCGATTCCGCTTCGCGTGCGCACGCCGAACTGCAACGCCCGGTCGCGCAAGAAGCGCGCCAACCGGTGGCTGACTTCCTTCAGGGACAGTTCCTCCACCAGACTCGTCATGTAACGGAAGCGCCACGCCAAAGAGCGGATGACGGCAAAGGCCACTTCCGAGTTGTGGCGGCAGAGGTCGAGGAATTCGCGCTTGGGAAGGAAGAGGAGGGTTGATTCTTCGATGGCCGCCGCCGAAGCAGGCAAGTGGCCACCATCGAACAAAGCCAGTTCCCCAACGGTTGAACCCGCCCGCTCAATCACCAGGATCTGCTCCCGTCCCGTGTCCGCCATCTTGAATGTTTTGACGGCGCCGGACTGAACCACATAAAGCCCGCCGCAGGGGTCACCCTCATTGAACAAAGTCTCATCCTGACTGAGGCGGCGGACCACGCAATGAGCGGCCAGTGCCATCAGCTCATCTTCGGGCAGGACGGCGAAGAATGGCACACGGCGCAACGTTTCAAAGGGGTTTAATGCGGTCATCAAATCCTATGGTAAAGCGAACCGCCGGGCTGGCCCGAATCTTCCAGGCTTGCCCATACGTTCTAGTGCATGGTTGCAAGAATTCACTTGATCATTTTCAACTGGAAGGGCGGGGCTTCAGCCTCGCCGTAAGGCCCCCTCACCCGGCCTTCAGCCACCCTCTCCCCCGCACGCGTGGGGGAGAGGGCCGGGGTGAGGGGGTAAAGCGGCAGTGGCGGGATTCAAACCCCGCTTTTCCAGCCTGCCCATGATGAGGCCGACTAATGCAACTAAGCACTGGGAGTATGGCGTGCCAACACCTGCATTTTTGGGCATAAGATTGGCGGCGTAAAGCAGATTCTCTCACCTCGCTGCGGCCATGATTCGCAGATCGTGCCCGGTCATTTCCTTGGGGGGCTGAATGCCCATCACGCCGAGCAGCGTGGGCGCAACGTCTGCCAGCGCCCCGTCTGCCTTCAGCCCGGACAGCGGTTGTTCGGCGATCAGAATAAATGGCACGGGATTGGTGGTATGCGCAGTGTGCGGGCCGCCAGTTACGGGATCCACCATCAGCTCAGCGTTGCCGTGGTCGGCCGTGACGATCATCGCGCCACCCTTGGCTCGCACCGCCTTGTAAACCTCACCCAGACAGGCGTCCACGGTCTCCACGGCTTTGATGGCGGCTTCCAGCTTGCCGCTATGCCCCACCATGTCCGCATTGGCGAAGTTTACCACCAGCACGTCAAAAGTCCCCTCTTGCACGGACTTCACCACATTTTCCGTAATGCCCGCCGCGTTCATCTCCGGTTTCAGATCGTAGGTGGCCACCTTGGGGGACGGAACCAGAATACGTTCTTCGCCGGGATAGGCTTTCTCCACGCCGCCGTTAAAGAAATAGGTAACGTGCGCGTACTTTTCAGTCTCCGCCACGCGCAGATTGCGAAGCTGCAATTCGCCGAGCAGTTCTGCCAGGATGTGCCCGAGTTGTTGGGGTGTGAAAACAAAGGGCAAGGTGAACGTCTTGTCATACCGCGTCATGCAGACATAGAAGAGGTTCTCCGGGAAATTGAGGCGCGGAAAGGTGTCCAGATCGGGTTGGGTGAGGGCGCGAGTGATCTGGCGGGCACGGTCGGCGCGGTAGTTAAAGAACATCACGGCATCGCCGCTGCGGAGGGTGGCCACGGGTTGGCTCGATCCTTCGCTCTCAGTCAACACCACCGGCAACGCGAACTCGTCGGTCACGCCTTGATTGTAGGAGTTCTTCATGGCCGCCACCGGATCAAACGCCTTTTGCCCTTCGCCGTTCACCATTGCATCGTAAGCCTTCTGGATACGGTCCCAGCGGTTGTCCCGGTCCATCGCGTAATAGCGCCCGCTGAGCGTGGCGATGCGGCCCACGCCGTACTCGCGCATTTTTTGCTGTAGGGCGGCCAGGTACTCGGCGCCGCGCGTAGGACTCGTGTCCCGGCCATCCGTGAAGGCGTGCACGAACACTTCCTTCACATGATTCTCCTTGGCCATGCGCAGCAGCGCATAAAGGTGCTCTTGATGGGAATGGACCCCGCCATTGCTCAGAAGCCCCAGCAGGTGCAGGCGGCTCTCGCGCCCGTGTTTCATCAAATCCAGCAAGAGTGGTTCCTTGAAAAAATCACCTCGCACGATGGAAGCGTCAATGCGGGTGATGTCCTGATAAACGATGCGGCCCGCGCCCATGTTCAGGTGGCCGACTTCGGAATTTCCCATCAGGCCGTCCGGCAGCCCGACGCGCTCGCCGGAAGTGTGGACCAGCGTCCACGGATATTGGGAAAGCAGGGCAGAGTAGTTCGGAGTTCGCGCCAGGGCAATGGCGTTGGCGTCGCGCTCGGCGCGATAACCCCAGCCATCGAGAATGATGAGCACGGCGGGTCGGGGTCGGGTCATGGATGGATCATCTCGATTCTCAGAAATTCATTTTGCAGCGCCGGTCTGCGACCGGCATAATTCGCCGCTCATAGCCCCAATACTATTCACTTGTGCAACTGCGCTCCCTGGGGTCCGGTTTTGAAACGTAATGTAGGGGCGGGTCTTGTGCCCGCCCGCGGGCGACCACAAGGGTCGCCCCTACGTTATCTGAAAAGTATTGTTCATAGTCCGGATTATTCACGACCTTCCGATGATCCTCGAGTAAAACATCGTGAATAATCTTGGATAGAGTGGCGCACCAGCAAACGCCGTTTCAGTTTTCACTCAGAACCTGGCGCGGTGGTCGCCGGCGGCGACAGGCCCAGAACCCCGGCATTAGCCTTCATCGCCTCAATGCAGAAAGCAATGTGTTCTTCGAGCGGAATGCCCAATTCTTCTGCGCCCTGCGTGATATCCTCGCGGCTCACCGATCGCGCGAAGGCCTTATCCTTCATTCTTTTCCGCACCGAGCGCGCTTCCAGGGTCAGAATGCGTTCCGGCCGCACCAACGAGCAGGCGGTGATGAAGCCTGCCAGCTCATCGCAGGCAAAGAGTGCTTTCGCCAGCAAGGTATCGCGCGGGACGCCGGTATACGTAGCGTGGCCCAGGATGGCGCGGCGGACCTCTTCCGTGTATCCCCTCTGCTCCAGAATTTCACTTCCCTTCACCGGATGGTCAGGGGCCTGGGGATAAATCTCGTAGTCGAAATCGTGAATTAATCCGGTCACTCCCCACTTCTCTTCGTCCTCGCCGAATTTTCCGGCATAGGCCCGAAGGCAGATTTCAACCGCCATTGCGTGCTTGCGAAGACTCTCGCTCTTGGTGTATTCGCACAGAAGCTGCCAGGCTGCCTCCCGGTCCATCGTCGCCTCCTTATGAGCAAACGGTTATTATAGATGGCCTTCGGTGTCTCAGGCCGGAAAAGTGCGAGGTTTAATTGACTGATTTGCGGACATTCTCTATTAATGCTAATTTTCCGCTTTGTCTTCCGCACGCTGTAGGGGCGTGGCCGGGCGACCGCAAGGGACGCCCCTTCGAGATATCCCTTGATCTGAACGGTATTGGGTTCAAGACTGATCTTGCTCGTGAAGCACTGCCCGGGAGCACCGCTTGCATTCTGACGTAACCCAATTGGCGCAATTGATTCCGGTTCATTGGCTTCCGGCCGCCGTGTTTCTGGTCACCTACTTCTTAATTGCGGTGGAAAACAACGACGCCGGCTACCTGGACCGCACCGCGGCAGCTTTTATCGGAGCGGTGGCCATGGTAATCACGCGCTCACTCACCCTCGATCAGGCGTACCAGTCGATCGATTGGAACACCATCATCTTTCTGCTCGGCATCATGATGCTGGTGGCCCATTTTCGAGTCTCCGGATTCTTCGATTGGATTGCGGTCCACATTGCGCGCCTGGCCCGGACCCGGCTTCAACTGCTGGCGCTATTAATCTTTACGTCCGGCCTGCTTTCCGCCTTTTTCGTGAATGACACGATCTGCCTCATCTTCACTCCCGTCGTCCTGACCGTTGCCGAAAGGCTGGAGCTGCCGCCCGTCCCCTATGTCATCGCCCTGGCCACTTCAGCCAATATCGGCTCCTCGATGTCGGTTACGGGAAATCCGCAGAACGCGCTGATCGGAGTTTCCGGCAAGTTTTCCTTCCTGGGATTCCTCGCCCACCTTGCGCCCGTGGGTCTTCTAGGGCTGGTATTGAACGTGGCGCTGCTGGCGTTTCTGTTTCGTAAGGACCTTGCTGGCCATCCTCTCCACGCAACCGGAAAGCAATTTGACGCGCAAGTCGATCGCGTGCTCCTAGCCAAGTGCGCTTTTTCGGCGGGTTTGGTGGTGGTGCTGTGGGTTATGAATTTTTCGTTTCCGTTGGTCGCCGCGTCGGTGGGCGCGTTGATCCTGGTGATCGGCAGGGTGAAGTCCGAGTTTATCCACCGCAATATCGATTGGACCCTGCTGCTGTTCTTTGCCTCGCTGTTCGTGGTCATCCGCGGCTTTGAGAATTCCGGCGCCATTGCCATCCTGATCCGCCACTTCCAGCCGCAGCTTCAGGGCAATCCCACCTCTCAACTGTGGGCGCTGAGCGGCATCATGCTGGTGCTCTCCAACCTAGTGAGCAATGTTCCGGCTGTGCTGGTCCTGCGCCCCGTCGTCCAAACCCTTCAACACAGTCATCTGGCCTGGCTGGCTTTGGCCAGCGCCAGCACGTTGGCCGGAAACTTCACGCCTTTCAGCTCCGTCGCCAACCTTATTGTCCTCCAACAAGCGAGCAAGAAAGTGACCATTACTTTTTGGGATTTCACCAAGATTGGGATCATCGTCACACTGGTGACCACGCTGGCCGGCATCCTCATTCTGGCCCTCGAGTTCCGGCTCTTTCCGGGGACTTAGTGCAGCGTTTCGTAAGTTCGCTCACGTATTCTTGCATCCCCTCACCCGGCGCTGCGCGCCACCCTCTCCCCGCTTGCGGGGAGAGGGGCTGGGGGTGAGGGGGTGCTCAAGACCATTGCAAGAATACGTTACCGTGATTGCGAATGGTGGGACTTAGCAAAATGCTTTGCCGGATAGCGCCGGCCAATGTCCCAGCCCTTGAAGTCCGGTAGGGGCGGCCCTTGTGTCCGCCCACGGGCGGGCACAACCCGTGCGCCTACGGCCAAGGAATGCAAAGACCCCTATTCCCGAAATTGAGTTCAGATTTTGTCGAATGGAATGACTGTCGAGCGACCGGAGTCCGTGACGAAGGGAGAGCTTGCCGGTTGGAAGGTTAGAATAATATCCCAGCCGGCGGCTGAGGGGTGTGCGCCCCGCGCAACGTAACGCCGCTGGGACGATGCTTTTTCAACTTCAGCTTCGATCGTGGCCAGAGCTTCCAGAATCGGGTAGAGCGTTTCACCGCCATGACCCACCGCAATGTCAGCGCCCTCTGCTGCAAATTCCAGGAATGCCCCTTGCGCCGCAAAGTGCCAGGCGAGGCTGGCGCAGAGGCGGACGCCCCGCTCGAATTTTTCCAGGTTCTCCGTGGAAAGACTGGGCAGGCGATTGTCCAAGACCAGCCGGATGAGCCGGTCATCTTCACGGCTGAATTCACGTACCTTCACGAGCTGGGCACGCGCCGTGGCCTTCCAATCGATGTTTCGAGCCGAATCCGGCAGGCGATAGTCCCGCAATCCGTAGAGATCATGGCCACGATCATCGCGGCTGAAGCTTTGGATCTCCCCGGCGAGGGCGGGCGGAAGGGCGCGGAAGGTTTCGATGGGCGCAATTTCCGGCAGCACCAGCAGTTCCTGCCGCGTTTCAATTTTCCGTCTTTTGCGAATGAAGCCGAAGGGAAATTTGGAACTGATAGCGAAGCCTTCCTGCGTGTAGCGCCCGCGTTCGGAGAAGCAAAGCTCAACATCCTGCTCCAGGGTGGAACCCTTGGGGAGATAGGGAAAATAAACCGGCCGGGCCAGAATTTTCCTGCTCTCTCCCGCGTTCCTCGATTTGCGCCACCATGATGGTGCGGGCGTCCGGGTGGAAGATACCGTCAGTGAATAAGACGGCAAGATCTTCTTGGTGTTTTGGAGCTTCAGGCGGCAGGTGACCGGTTGTCCCGCGAAAATGTGAGGTGGCCGAGACATTTCGAGACCGATCCCACTCAACACCATCCGCGACAGGATCCCGGAGCCCACAATCGCCGCCAGCATAATCGCCAGAATGAGGAACAGAAGGTTGTTGCCGGTATTCAAGGAGGCAACGGCAATCACCAGGATAACCAGCAGATAAGCGATGCCCTCGCGCGTGATCTCATATTCAATATGAAGGTTCAGCCGGCCTCTTGCCACTTGCCGGGCCAGCAATGGAACGGACCTCAAAGCGATATATCCGGCAAGGATGAGCGCCGTACCGGACAGAACGGCGGCGGCCCGGAATTCTCCCTTCTCACCCAAGGCTGTGGCATCGAGCGCCAGAAAGAGGGCCAGGCAAAGCCCCACGGTGGCCCAAAGCGCGCCTTGCCAAGGCACGTCACTGGAATCGCGCCGGCCAGGGCGACCTCTATTCAACTGAGGTCCGTAGTTCTTGGTTGCGCTGGTTGCGTTGAGAGGCATGAAGTTTGGCCGGAGTGGAGACGGCAGGGCAGGGAAATCCGCTCACAGCGGGACCACAACGGAATCGACTATCTCCTGAAGAATTTCCTCCGCAAGATGAATGCCTTTGGCCAGGGAAATCTGCTGCTGGCTTAATACGCAGCGGTGCGCAAAGACCGGAAGAAACAATTGCTTGAAGTCGTCCGGAATGCAATAGCTGCGGTCTTCGAGAATGGCGAGGCCTTGGGCGGCGCGGTAAAGGGCCAGAGTCCCGCGCGGGCTTATACCCAGGGCCAGATGCTGGTTATGGCGCGTTTGATCGACAACGGCCAGGGCGTAGGTCATCAGGGATTCATCCACGGCCACTTTGCGGGCCGCGGCCTGAATCTCCAGCACGTCCTGGGCGGTCAGGACGGACTTAATCTGCGAAATAGGCTCCTGCATGGAAAGTGACCGCAGGATTTCCTTCTCGTGGGCAATATCCGGATAGCCGATCCGAAGCCGCATTAGGAACCGGTCAAGCTGCGATTCCGGCAGCGGGAACGTACCGTGGTGCTCCACCGGATTTTGGGTGGCAATCACCATAAACGGTTGCGGGAGCGGATAGGTGTGATTTTCCACCGTCACCTGGTTCTCATTCATAGCCTCGAGCAGCGCGCTTTGAGTTTTGGGCGTGGTTCGATTGATTTCATCCGCCAAGACAATCTGAGCAAAAATGGGACCTTGCCGGAATTCAAAGAGCTGGGTCTGCTGATTATAAATGTTCACGCCAATGACGTCGGAGGGAAGCATGTCCGAGGTGAACTGGATGCGCTGAAAACTACAATTGAGCGAACGGGCCAGAGCGTGTGCCAGGGTGGTCTTGCCGACGCCGGGAACATCCTCAATCAGCAAATGTCCGCGCCCAAACAGGGCAACCAGCGCCAAGTGGATCACTTCGTCTTTGCCGCGCACCACATTGGCAATGGACTGCTTGAGCCGGGAAAGAAGCCCGGTTGAAACCAGCGGCGGAGACGTGACATTGGATTGCGCCATCGTGTTTAACCCCATCGGTAGTGGGTCAGTTTGCTGTAGCGGCGGTCTCTGACCGCCGGAAGCTCTGGAAAAATAAAATTCGGCGCTCAGAGACCGCCGCTACAGCAGGATAAATGTACCACTACCAACCCCATCCCAGGGCTGGACTTTCCAGCCAGGATTTGGTAAAGGTGGAAGTGGCCCGGGCGATTAACTCAGCGGTAGAGTGCTATCCTCACACGGTAGAAGTCACAGGTTCGAATCCTGTATCGCCCACCATTAACTTTTCAGACAATTCTCCTGAAGTATATCGGCGGTTAGCTGGTTTCACAATACATTATTGTTGGAGGATCCCCGGCTGCATCAGACCTTGATGATTCACATCGTTCGAGCATGACCCGGTACGTTGCCTCTCCCACCGGTTGGAGGAATCGAGCCGCACTGAAGGATCCCATTACGTGCCGTTGAGCCCTCTGTTTCACGCCGCAAGGCATCGGGCGCCAGCGAACCCGTTTAACGCGATTCTTGGCGCTGATGCCGGGATGGGGAGCGAGGGTCGGTTCCGGAATCGCAAACACCGTCCAATTTATTGATTTCTCAAAGGATGGCAGGTTGCAACTCGAAGTAAGTAATGTGCCGTCTGACCTGATAAAGGCGCCATTCGATAAAATTTGGTTAACCCGTGGGTTATATCCGCTTAACATGGCGGTTCTAGGGTCGATGACTTTACCCGGTCAGGGCGTTCTGGAAACCGAACTTCAGACTCGGAGCCAAAAGATGCCCGGGAAGCCCGACGATCCTTGAAAGTGGGCGTGGCGGGAACGTCCACACGAAACCTAGGAAGACGGGCAGACGGTTTGCCGAAAAACGGTTTTTTATCGTCGGGAAACCTTGCGTTCGCACCGGACCCACTCCAGAAGAGTGGCCGGACCATAAACAAACCTAAAATAGAGGTAAAAATCCATGCCAAGAGTTAAAGGTCAGCGTGCCATGAAGTATCTTGACAGCGCCCTGTGCCAGGTGGCGGGTACGGCTTTCAACGTGATTCAGTTCTTCAATAAGTACAAGCCGAATCCAACCTTTACGCCCAAATGGTCGGATAAGCCGCTCCTGAAGTCCTGGGAGAAGTCCAAGCCTCCACTCGGCTGGCCGCGTGAGACGGATTCGCTGTGCCCGGGATGCGTGAAGGAAGCGCGGGACCGCATCATGAGCGGCGAGCAGGATCTGAGCACGTTGATGAACCAAAAAGTGGGGGAGATTAAGGCCAAGATTATTGAGCGCGACGGCCAGGTGTGGATGGTGAAGGATTGTCCGGTTCACGGCCGTTATGAGGACATGATGGCCATGGATGTGAATTTCCTCTCGTGGATTGAAAAGAACTTTCCGGGCCGCGATATTCGCGCCCACAATGACGAGGGCCTTCACAATCACGGCTCCAGCAGCATCAAGCACGGCCGGGGTTCGGTTCTGACCGTGGACCTGACCAACCGCTGCAACATGATGTGCGATCCCTGCTTCATGGATGCCAATCAAGTGGGCTTTGTCCACGAGCTGGCCTGGGAAGATGTCATGGAGATTCTGGACAACGCCATCAAGATCAAGCCGCGACGGCAAATGTCAGTACAATTTTCCGGGGGCGAGCCCACCATGTCGCCCTATTTCCTGGATGCCGTGCGCTATGCCCGTAAGGTCGGATACAACAGCGTGCAGGCGGCCACCAACGGCATCGAGTTTGCCAAGAGCAAGGAGTTCAGCCGCAAGGCGTTCGAAGCCGGCCTGCGCTACGCTTACTTGCAGTTTGACGGCATCGGCAACGACGCCAACAACCACCGCCAAGTGGGCAACCTGTTTGACGTGAAGCTGAAAGCCATCGACAACATGCATGAGGCCGGCATCGAAATCATCCTGGTCACCACCCTGGTGAACGGCGTGAATAATGACCAGGTGGGCCCCATCATCAATTTTGCGCGGGAAAATCCCAAGAAAATCGCCTTCATCGCTTTCCAACCCGTTTCCTTCACCGGGCGCGATGAAGAGATTACCACGGAGCGCCGCCTGAAGCAGCGCTACACGCTCTCCCACATGGCAGCCGACGTCAAGAAGCAGGTCGGCATCACCGAGCCCACTCGCGATTGGTTCCCGCTATCCCTGATGGGGGCTTTTTCTGACTTCGCCGACTTGGTACACGGTCCCCATGAGGAATTCGGCCAGGTTAGCTGCGGTTGCCATCCGAACTGCGGCGTGGGCACGGCATTGATGGTGAACAAGGAAAACAATGAATGGGCTCCGGTGCCACAATTCCTGAATATCCCCGGCTTGGTTCACGATATTCAGCAGATCACGGACGCCGCCCGCAGCAAAGGATTCTCCAACTTCATGATGGGCCTGGCGCTACTCAAGAATTACAAAGCCTTCAAAGCCCCACCCAGCCTGGCGCTGTGGGATATCCTGAAAAAGTTTGACAAGTCCTTCGCGCTGACGGGGAATGCCGACAAAAAATACGGAGCTTCCGGCCCGCACCGCACCATTGAGGACACCATGAAGCGCCGTTCCGATCCCTGGAACTTCCTGTTCATCGCCGGCATGTGGTTCCAGGATTTGTTCAATTATGATTTCCGGCGGACGGAGATGTGCATTATCCCTTACGCCACGCAGCAGGGAGAAATTTCCTTCTGTGCCTACAATACCGGCATCGGCTGGCGCAAAATCATTGAAAACATGTACAAAAACGCGACCGTGGCGGAATGGTACAAGTCTCACGGCAAGCACGAAATTTATGCCCGTGGAAAGAAAGTTGAGCTTGAAAATTTCGAGCATTCGTTGTATGTTAATGCCGAGGACGCGAGCCGGGTCCGCGAGCGGGCGAATGACGATATTCCTATGACTGCGGCGGAAGAAGACAAGCGCCGCCGCAAGGTCGCGTGGGAAGCCCAGCAGGCGCGGCAGCTCTATGAAGAGTTAGTCCTCAAGAAGAAAGCTCCTGAGTTGGTTCAGATCGGCGCAGCGAAGTATGAAGGCGTTGCGGTTTCCGCAGCACCTGCCGAAGTTGAGAAAGTAAACGTTTAACCCGCTAACCAGAACCCTTTGAGGCCGGCTTCTATTTCCCAGAAGCCGGCCTTTTTTGTTGCTTTTTGCGCCTCTCGATCCCGCCCATGACTTTACAAAGGTCCATGCCGGCCGGCTGTCTTAAGGAACACGAGCGGTTCATGCGCGTGGCCCTGCGCCAAGCGCAGTGGGGGTTGCTGGAGGACGAAGTTCCGGTTGGCGCGGTGGTGGTGCGCGACGGGACGGTGCTGGCGCGAGCGCATAACCGCCCTATCCATTTGCAAGATCCAGCCGCCCATGCGGAAATCCTGGCGCTGCGGCGCGCGGCGCGAAAAGCCGCGAACTACCGGCTAACCGGTTGTTGTCTGTATGTTACAATCGAGCCGTGCGCCATGTGTGCGGGCGCCATTATTCAAGCCCGCTTGGAGATGGTGGTGACCGGAGCGAAGGACCCGAAGGCGGGGGCCTGTGGGTCAGTTTTGGAGGTGTTGAACCATCCGCGCCTGAACCACCAGGTGAAGTTGGTGGAGGGCGTTCTGGCTGATGAGTGTGCCAGCCTCTTGCGCCGGTTCTTCCAAGCGCGCCGACCGAAGGCGTAGGGCTTTCCGCCCGCTGGACGTAAGGGCGGGCCTTGTGTTCGGCCGCGAAATGACGTGATCGCCTTTCCCACGCGCGGCCGCCAGGGCGACGCACCTCAAGTTCATGGCCGGGACGCCGCCGGCAAATAAATTCAGCTCTGTTTGGGTTTTCTTCCGTTTGGTCTGTCGGAGAGGTACCGAAGTGGTCATAACGGGGGCGCCTCGAAAGCGTCTTGCCTGCCAAAAGCGGGCACGTGGGTTCGAATCCCACCCTCTCCGCCAAATTTTAACTTCCGCCCCACTGCTCCTGCTCTATTTAACACTGACGCCCCGCGGGGGTTTGTGAAAGAGCCGAAAGGGCTGGAAAGGTAGGACTCGGAAATGGCGGACAAAATCGTCAAATCGGACGCTGAATGGAAGACACAGCTCGACCCGGAGCAATATCAAGTGACGCGCAAAAAGGCAACCCGACCTACCAGACCCCACAGCGCGCTTCCGGTATCTTCGGTTCGGGGATGTGAATAATAAGCCCCAGCAGACGGATTAGCTCTATGCTTTGTCGACGGACTTGGCCTGCAGTTGGCATTTGCGCCCTACTGGCGCTCGTGCCCGCCGCCGGGATACCCGGCAATCGGGACATCAAGGGGGTCGTCGAGACGATGGATGGCAAGCCAGTCGCGCGCGTTGAGGTGCGTGTAACCAACGTGGGCGGGACGCTGTCCTCGGACTCCGGCGAGTTCACGATTCCCTTGCCCTCCCAGCTCGAACCGGGAGATCCCATCCTCTTTCGGGTCAAGGATTGGGTGGTCATCGACCCGTTTGTAGGAGCAAGCGGCAGAACGTACGTTCCCAGAAGCAGTGTCGAGCCGATGAAAATCGTTGTGGCCCGGAAGGGCGATCCGGGCCTGCTATCTAACCGGCAACTGATCCAACAAATTATTCAGGGCGTTACGTCTCAGATCGGTCCAAACTCGGCCTCGCCACGAGAGTCCGATCATTTTCTGGCTGACCAGGCCAAGGAGTTGGGCTTCACGGTTGAACAACTCAAATTAGCCATCACCGCGTGGAGCAAGAGCGTTCAGGAGCCATACCAGAAAGGGTTGGCGGCACTGTACGCGCGCCGGTATCCGGAGGCGAGCGCCTACATTCAACAATCCATCAGTTCCTCCGAAACCGACTTGGTCAGTAAATACAGCTCGTTGGCCTTGGCGCAATATGGACAGGGTCACTGTCCGGCGGCTGAAACTGCCTTGCGAAAGGCATACGCCCTTCACAGCGATGACCCGCTGGTGCTGAATTTTCTTGGAGTAGTCCTCGATGCTGAAGCTAAGTATAGCGAGGCGGAGCCACTCTACCAACGGGCTTTGTCGATTGACGAAAAGGTCCTGGGGCCGGAGCACCCAACCGTGGCGGAAGGCCTCAGCAACTTAGCACGGCTCTACGCCGACCAAGGCAAGTACGCCGAGGCGGAGCCACTCTTCAAGAGGGCCTTGGTGATTCACGAAAAGGCCTTGGGGCCGGAGCACCCGGATGTGGCGAGAGACCTCAACAACTTGGCGGCGCTCTACGACGACCAAGGCAGGTACGCCGAGGCGGAGCCGCTCTTCAAGCGGGCCTTGGTGATTCACGAAAAGGCCTTGGGGTCGGAGCACCCGGCTGTGGCGAGAGACCTCAACAACCTGGCGGTGCTCTACGTCGACCAAGGCAGATACGCCGAGGCGGAGCCACTCGCCAAGCGGGCTTTGGTGATTGACGAAAAGGCGTTGGGGCCGGAGCACGCCGATGTGGCGAATGACCTCAGCAACTTGGCGCGGCTCTACGAGCTCCAAGGCAAGTACACCGAGGCGGAGCCACTCGCCAAGCGGGCTTTGGTGATTGACGAAAAGGCGCTGGGGCCGGAGCACCCGGATGTGGCGAGAGACCTCAACAACTTGGCGACGCTCTACGCCGACCAAGGAAAGTACGCCGAGGCGGAGCCACTCTACCAGCGGGCTTTGGCGATTGACGAGAAGGCGTTGGGGCTGGAGCACCCGGATGTGGCGAGAGACCTCGACGGCTTGGCGCGGCTCTACGAGCTCCAAGACAAGTACACCGAGGCGGAGCCACTCACCAAGCGGGCCTTGGCGATTGACGACAAGGTGTTGGGGCCGGAGCACCCGGATGTGGCGGCAGGGCTCAACAACTTGGCGGCGCTCTACGACCACCAAGGCAAGTACGCTGAGGCGGAGCCACTCTTCAAGCGGGCCTTGGCGATTGACGAGAAGGCACTTGGGCCGGATAACCCGACCGTGGCAACGATGGCTGGGAACCTGGCGCTTCTCCTCCGAAAGCTTGGCCACGAAAGCGAAGCGAAGGTCTACGAGGATCAGGCTGCCAGGATTCGCGCCAAGACGAACCAGGAGCCGAAGGCCGGCAACCCAAAACAGAATTGAAGGTAGCGAGCGTGGCAAGAGTCAACCCAAAGTAGCAAACGTTGCTACGCGCTTCCGTTGCTTTTGTCATTGGAGTATGGATAATACCCATATCGGAAGGTGAGGCTTTCTGTGTCTTGCCCACAACACTGTTTTGCATGGGTGTTTTGCATCCTTCTACCGGCGGCGCCTGCGCCGTCCGCCCCACAGGTCCGGCATGAGTTGGGAACCGTTCGCACCGGGGACGACCAGCCGGTCAGCCACGCAGAGGTGGATATCGATGGCATCAATCTGGGGGCGGCCACAGACAAGGGTGCGTTCAGCTTGGACGTCCCTCCATTCATGATTGGTTTCCCGTACACCTTTCACGTCACGGGCTGGGTCATTGTCGATCCGTGTGTATTGGCTCGGGGACGTCTGTATCTTCCCGATCCCGACGCGGAAAAAGTTGCTTTGAGGGTGGTCCGTCCGGGCGACAGCCGGCTTCTCTCGGCGAATTCGATCGGGTGTCTTGTCGAAGAAAAGGCGTCCCGGTTCGAACCCAAGAGAAATCAGGGCGTAGGTTCCCACAGTGAGCTGCCGCGCGCGAGGCCATCTATTTTCGCCCAGCAGATCCCGCCTGGAGCCTTCGCGATGGCAGACAGTGCCAGGCAAGTCAGGCTTCTGCAGGCGGCATACCATGTCAACCCATCCGCCTATTTCGCGCCAGCGCAGGACCAATCTCACGATAGAAGAGAAGCAACAGGGGACAAGTCTCTGGGCCGGCAAGCCAAAGATCTCGGGTTCACGACTGAGCAGCTCCAGTCGGCCATTGAGCGCTGGCGCGAAACCGCGACCGACCCCTATCAAAGGGGTTTAGCCTCCTTCAATGCCGGGCGGTACGCTGAAGCGAGCGACTACATCCTGCAATCCATCAAGTCGGGCAAAGGTCCGCTTGAAGAATACGTGCCATTGGGCCGGGCTGAATATGAACTCGGCCACTACCCGGCGGCCGAATCGGCTCTGCGACAGGTTCTGGCCGTGCATGGGGATGACCCGCTGATACTGAATGATCTCGGATTGGTGCTCAACGCTGAAGCTAAGTACGCCGAGGCGGAGCCGCTCTTCAAGCGGGCCTTGGCGATTGACGAAAAGGCGCTGGGGCCGGAGCACCCGCAAGTGGCGAGTGACCTCAACAACTTGGCGGCGCTCTACGTCCACCAAGGCAAGTACGCCGAGGCGGAGCCACTCCTCAAGCAGGCCTTGATGATTGACGAAAAGGTGCTGGGGCCGGAGCATCCGCAAGTGGCGAAAGGCCTCAACAACTTGTCGGCGCTCTACGCCGACCAAGGCAAGTACGCCGAGGCGGAGCCACTCTTCGAGCGGGCTTTGGCAATTGACGAAAAGGCGCTGGGGCCGGAGCACCCGCAAGTGGCGAGTGACCTCAACAACTTGGCGGCGCTCTACGTCCACCAAGGCAAGTACGCCGAGGCGGAGCCACTCTTCGAGCGGGCCTTGGCAATTGACGAAAAGGCGCTAGGGCCGCAGCACCCGCAAGTGGCGACACGCCTCAACAACTTGGCGATGCTCTACTACCACCAAGGCAAGTACGCCGAGGCGAAGCCACTCTTCGAGCGGGCCTTGGCGATTGACGAAAAGGCGCTGGGGCCGGGGCACCCGGATGTGGCGAGAGACCTCAACAACTTGGGGGCGCTTTATGTTAGCCAAGGGAAGTACGCCGAGGCGGAGCCACTCGCCAAGCGGGCCTTGTCGATTGACGAAAAGGCGTTGGGGCCGGAGCACCCAACCGTGGCAACGATGGCTGGGAACCTGGCGCTTCTCCTCCAAAAGCTTGGCCGCGACAGCGAAGCGAAGGTCTACGAGGAGCAGGCTGCGAGGATTCGCGCCAAGACGAACCAGAAGCCGAAGGCCGACAACCCAAACCAGAATTGATCGAAGGTAGCGAGCGTGACTAGAGTCAACCCTGCGCAGCCTGACCAACCTCTTCCTACCGCGAGTTACGTGCGGATCGCAATTCTGTTAGGAGTAGTCTGCATTGGGACGCTGTGCCTCTATGTGTTTTTGATTCCGTGGCTCACCGAAGCCGGAATCCAGAACCAGGTTTTCTACCTCGTCTTGGTACTGTGGGGTCTCTTCTGTGCAGCGTTCTTAAATGGCGTCATGCGCACGTATGCGCGCGTTAGGCAAGACTATCGAGGAATTAAGTGGGAACTTGGGGGACCGGCAGCCATAGCGTTCCTGCTGGTCTGGGGCGGTTTCAGGTTAGTGCCGCCGACCCCAGAGCTCTTTGACCTGACCGTGCGCCCTTACGGGGCGGACGGTGTAGGCTCCATCATCAGCTCCGGTAAAATTACCATCGATCTCGATAACGACCGCCGTTCCGAAGCAATCAGTTCAAAGGGCGAAGCCGACTTCAAGGGCATCCCGGCGAAGTTCAGGGGCGCAACCGTGGGAGTCCTGCCGCAGGTGGACGGCTACAAGCAGGTATGGCAGCGCCTGAAACTGAAAGGGACCGTGCTCGATGTGACACTGCAACGGGCACCGCCGCCGGTCACCCGGTTGACCGGATCAATCATTCCGCCGCCAAAGGACTGGGCCAGGCTGCGCATCATGGTGGATGGCCAGGCGGGGGAAGGCAAAGTGGATGAACTCGGGAGGTTCGACTTTCAAGTAAACGGAAGGGACGGTGACACCATCCGGCTAAAAATATACGATGACACCAAGCTGGTCTTCGACGATTACCAAACTCTCTCCGGTCCCTTGACCCTCACACTACACAGGAAGTAGATTCTTTCTTGGCTGTCGTCGAGGCAAGTCTTGCGCGTGCCCTGGACGGCCACAAGCGCCGCCCCTTCGTGGATTGTGACGCAGTCTGTTTGCTGTGGCGGCAGTCGGAGCTTACCCAACGGTGGATGACTGTCGAACTTGACTTCTCAATGACTTCCGGCGCTCTCAGAGTACCACTGCCGCGACGCAACCATATTCGAAAGAAAGGAATATGAAATGGCGGACAAAATCGTCAAATCCGATGCCGAATGGAAGACACAGCTCGACCCGGAGCAATATCAAGTGACGCGCGAAAAGGCAACCGAGCCGCCGTTTACTGGTAAATACTGGGATCTGCACGAACAGGGCATTTTCCGTTGCGCCTGCTGCGGTACAGAACTCTTCAACTCCGAGGCCAAGTTTGAATCCGGCTCGGGATGGCCCAGCTTCTTTGCGCCCATCGGCGAGGACCGGGTGCGTGAGGAATCGGACTCTACTTTCGGGATGAAGCGCACTGAAGTTCTGTGCAGCGCCTGCGATGCCCACCTGGGGCACCTCTTCGAGGATGGCCCGAAGCCGACAGGACTCCGTTATTGCGTAAACTCTGCGTCCCTTGATTTTGTGAAGGATGGAAAGACGAAGTGAGCACCAGGAGCTGAGGAAACGCGGGGCCAAATCCGGCAATGAGCCGCTGGAATTGGCCCTGCGTCTGGGTCCGGCGTTTAGAAAATCATGCCTTTTTGTCCTTCCTCGCGCTTGATGGACCTCACAGGTTTCGGCGCCGGATCAGACGCCGGAGGAGTGTTGAATTGCTCCGTCAGCAGATTCGAGACCGGTTGGGAATTTTCGCGGGTCGCCCGGTCCCTTGCCCGGATGACGGCGCGGATCATGGGAATGAGCCGGCGGCGGCGCAGATCGTCGCTCGATTTATGCAACCGCGATCCTCCCACGTAGCCCAGTTCCCAGAAGGCCATCTCCGCCTCTTTGGCTCCCGGCAACATGCGAGCCAATTCGTAATGCCGGGGCGTCGATTTGCTCAAGTCGACTTTCCCACAAAGCGAATGGTCCGCAGTCGGCACGCCGATCAGGCAGCAACACGACTGGTAAGACAGCTTCCCACTTTGCGCGTGCGCCAGCAACCAGGCGAGGCGCTCATCCGAATAGGCGGTTCGAAGGAACTGCCGAACTGCGCGCTTCCAAATTCGAAAACGAATATCCATATTCCCTCCTGCGAGCACCCTCCTAGCTCCGGGGGTAAGACGCGACGTTGAGAGCTCCGGTATTGCCCGGAGGAGCTACAACCTTCGCGGCTTCGGCTCGCTTTTTATAAGTCCCGGCTCTTGGAGTTGCAATCACAGCACCAAAATGGGCGGCCTATCCAAATGGGACCGGGAGACCAGCGGCAAACAACACAAATGCGTGACTTAGCCCAATTTCGGCAGAGGACGTCCCGACCTTTTCGCGGTCCGGGTGGCAGGATGTGGGATCGCAGGAAGTGAAGGCAAATGCCACACTTATGGAAATGGATTCCACTTTCATCGACCTTGATATTTACCCGGCAACCAACAGATTGCAGGCCGTATCGAACCCTCAGAGGTTAACTATAAGACCGTTCCTTCGAGACTTGGCAATCCAGGTCTGCGATTCGCAATTGCATTGGTGGACTCTTTACGCGAGTGGGAGGATGATATGCGGGCTCAATTCCAAATAGGTGAATCTGGCGTCCACTCCGATAAATCGGCGTCCTGTCCAGCCCGGGCTATTTATGAACTTCCCTTGGAGGACCGTCCTGGGACGGTTTTAGCCGTGCCCTGATGGTCCTCGAATGAAATTCCTAGAATATTCAAGGCTGGAGCAAATGCTGTTCACTTAAGGTTCGTTCGAGAATAACTGCACCTTGTTGAATCCAGGCCCCTCACCCACCGCGACGGGAAGCACTGCTTTCCCACGGCACCCTCTCCCCGCTTGCGGGGAGAGGGCCACGGTGAGGGGGAACGCGACGACCATGCCATCAAGATCATGAGGTTCATCCTAACTGAACAGTATTGAGGCTGGAGCAAAGATCAGAAGGTCTTGAACGCAAGACTGGATTTCCACCTTGACGCGGAACCGCCAACCGGTTGAGAAGCTCACTCTTTGCAAAGGGGAACCATGCGCACACATTCGCTCACTTCGCTCATTTTCGCTGTTCTGATTTCGGCAGCTCTTGTTTCAGCTCAGGCTCAGCAACAGAAGCCACCTCTCACGCTGGATGCGTTCTTTAACTCCGTCGATATTGGCTCAGTGCAAATATCACCTAGCGGCCATGAGGTGGTGATTCAGACCGTGAGGGCGGACTGGGAGCATAGCCGGTTTCGTAGCGATCTGTGGCTTTACCTGTCCGCCCCGGATGGAAACGGGGCACTGGTTGAGTTGACCCGGTCTGGGCACGATCGGCGCCCGGAGTGGTCGCCGGACGGGCGGTGGATTGCCTTCCTCTCCGGACGGAAAGGCCGGGAGGAAATGCCCGGCGCCGCCCGGCCCAAGCCAGTTCCACAGCTTTACTTGATTTCGCCCACCGGCGGCGAGGCCGTTCCGCTGACCCACGGCCGGGAGGGCGTCCACGCCTTCGCATGGTCCTCCGACGGCCGTTCCATCTACTTCGCGACGCGCACGCCGTGGACAAAATCGCAGGAGGACAATTACAAAAATGAATGGCATGACGTGATCCAGTACCGCGAATCGGAGCGAGGCGACGTCATCAGCCAGGTTGCCATTGCTCCCTTCACCAGTCAAACAGGGCGCCGTGCTTCGGGAGAATCTGCGTCCTTGCCTTTCCTTCCTATTGCCAACACGCCTTTCCGGGTGGCGCAGTTGACGGCATCGCCCAACGGCCAGTGGTTGGCCTTTGCCACCGATTCGCCCTCGAAGCGGCAAGATGACATGAAGCCATACGGGATTTACCGGGTCGATCTCACCACAAACCAAACGAGTCGATTGCTTCACAAAAACGGTATCCCGGAAAGGATTCACTGGACTCCAGACAGCCAGCACGTCTTCTTCGGCGTGACGACGGGATCGGTCGAAGGCCCTTATGAGGACGTTCAGCCGCGCGTCTATTGGGTCAGCGCCTCCAACGGCAAGATCGAGCGATGGGCGAAGGACTTTCAAGGAGCGGTGAACGCCTACACCGTGCGGGATGGCGGAGGGCTGATTGCAGCCGGAAGGCTGGGAAACGAAGTCCAAATGTTCTCGCAGTCGAATCCCGGAGCAAGTTTTGAAAAGCTGGCAGGAATTCCCGGAACTTACGAGAACCTTTCCGTGGCGGCGCACGCGACGAAGATTGCTTTCGTTCACTCAACTTTACATGATCCGGCTGAAGTCTATCTGGCTGAAAACATCAACCAGCTCCAGCAGGCCAAGCAGATTACCCATTTCAACGAAATCTTGAGGAATCTGGCGCTGCCTCAAGGCAAGCCCTATCGCTGGACCGCGGATGACGGCACGCCGGTGGAAGGGATGCTGGTCTATCTTCCCGGCAAGTTCGGCATGATGCATTTGCCGATGTTAACCCTGATTCATGGCGGGCCGGCCGACGCCGACGGCAACCATTTTGAGGCCGACTGGTATCAATGGGCGGACCTCGCAGCCGCCGATGGATGGCTGGTGTTTGAGCCCAATTACCGAGGGTCAACGGGCTACGGCGACAAGTTCACTTTGGGCATTATTCACAAAATCGTTTCGCGCCCTGGAAAGGACATCCTGCAAGGAATCGACTCACTGGTCAAAGCCGGCATCGCCGATCCAGACCGGCTGACGGTGGGCGGATATAGTTACGGTGGATACCTGACCGATTGGCTGATCACACAGACCACTGAATTCAAGGCCGCCGTCACTGGAGCGGGAGCAGTGGAACATGTGGCCAATTGGGGCAATGACGATGTGAGCCTTGACGATGCATATTTTCTGGGAGGATTGCCGTGGGAAGCGGAACAAGCCTACAACTCCGACGGATTTCCCCCCTCCCTTGACCCTTGGAATCTGAGGTAAGCGATTTATTTTCATGCTGGAAGGTTCAGGTAGGGGCGCTATGTTGTACCCATGTAAGTACTTGACATTGGCCTTTTCATTGTCTATGATGTGCA
>Ga0307372_10000204_pt1 | contig 103605 bp, 89 predicted proteins | sample OX1MG_FD_202533 | JGI IMG/M metagenome (GOLD analysis project Ga0307372, IMG submission 202533) | Soil microbial communities from Risofladan, Vaasa, Finland - OX-1 | ecosystem: Environmental > Terrestrial > Soil > Coastal area > Acid sulfate soil | place: Finland: Risofladan, Vaasa | collected... | reverse complement strand
AATTCGTCATATGACACCATATAATAATATATAGTGTTATATTTCAAGCAGAAAATGGGGAATCCGGTAAAGCAAACACGGATTCCCGCATTTTAACGACGGTTAGAATCTACTTTCGATTTTCCTGAAGCGCGCCGCCGCGTCTGGGCCTTTAGGCCTATTTCAGAATAGGCCCTTGGCTTCAGGTTCGGGGCCGTTCTTTCCTATAATAATATTCCTCATGGAGAGAATCGCCGCGCGGCAAGCCCCGGCCGCCCTCCTGGCCGCGCTTGTCTCGCTCCTGCCGGTGTTGCCCGCGGCCGCCCAGGCCGACGCCTCGCGCATCGAGAACCTGCGCAGCGCGGTCGACGCGTTTTCGCAAAACCTCTCCGGAAACGCCCTCTCGCCCGAGGACATCAACGCCCAGTCCTACGCGCTTTTTAACGTCGGCGCGCCCTCGGCGCGCATCGCGTTCCGCTTCAAGGCCAGCCACTGGCGGACCATGGGCAAGAACGATTTCCTGCAAAAGCCGGCTACGGTCGGCGACTTGGTCTCCGGGGCGCGGCGCTTCGCGGCTCGCGCGGACCAAGTCCCGCCGCCCAAGCTGCAAAACGCCCTGGGCGCCTTGGACGCGATGAACGCGGCCGGACGCATCGCCATGGACGACGGCGGCGCGATGAGCCGCAACGAGATGGGCGTCTACGAATTCAAGACCAAGGGCGAGGGGCTGGGGCATATTTTCCTCAACAAAATGACGCCCGCCGTCGCCGCGCTGGCGGGCTTGGCCCTGGCCGCCTCGACGCTGGTGCACGAGGCCTACCACCGCTTCGAGCGGGCCCAAGGCGAGCTCCACGGCGAGAGCATCCTCGCCGAGGTGGGCGCCTTCACGGCCCAGTACGACTATTTGAAATCGGTCTATCCCACCGGCGAGGAAATCGCCACCCGGCGCATGCAGCTGGCCGCGATGATGAAGGCCCACCCCTCCCCGTCGGTGGCCGCGGCGCTCGGTTTCGTGGCCACCATGGACGCGCTCTTCGGCACCGGCGGCAGCGCCGCGCGCGTGCGCCGGCTGGTGCTGGACCTGGGCTACTCCCCGAGCTCGCGGTCGGACTATCCCTCGGCCTGACGCGCTCCAACCCCTCAGCGACATCCCCGGCCATTTTTTGTAGTATTTGACCCATGTCGATGGGCAAAATCCGGGCTGCGATGGCCGCGTCCGCCGCCGCGCTCTTGGCCGCGGCCTGCGTCAACGCGCCCGTCGTCCCGACGCCCGGCGCCGCGGCGGACGCGGCAGCCGCTTCCGCCGCCTCCAGCCGAATCGATCCGCAGATTCTCACCGCGATGCAGAACCTCATCGATAACGACGGCAATTACACGCCCACCATCACGCCGCAAAACAGCGTGCCCGGCACGCCCGAAGGGGATCTCCTCAACCTGGGTTCGCCGGCGGGTTACTCCCTCCGCAACCACTACCTGAACATCGGCGTGCCCCTGGCCGAGGCCTTCGCCGCCAACACCGATCCCGATTTTGCCAAGCAACTCGTCACGCTGGCGCGCTGGTCTAGCAACACGGAGACCCGCGCGGACGCGCTCATGATCGTGGCCCAGCGCCACGACCCCGCCGATCTGCCCATCTTCCAGGAAGCGCTCAACTTCATCGATCCGGGGGTGCGCTTCGCCGCCATCGAGGCCCTGGCCCTGTGGCAGAACCCCGATCAAGCCGTGCCGCTCCTGACTCAGGAGGCGACCAGCGATTCGCAAGCGGTCCTGCGCGTGACGGCCGCGGGCATGCTGGCGCGCCTGGGCGACGCCTCGGGCCTGCCCCGCCTGCGCGATTTCTTGAGCGACGGCTCCTGGGTGGTCCGCGCCATGGCCACGCGCTTCCTGGGCGATTACGGCGCGGCCGATGACTACGATCTCCTGGTCAACCGCATCAGCCAGGATCAGGGCAACGATTTTCTCGTGGCCGAGGACTGCGTGGCGGCGCTCAAGCTCTTCCCCAAGAAAAATCCATGAAAAGAATCCTGGCGCCCCTCCTCGTTTTAGCGCTGGCCTCCCCCGCGGCCTGGGGCCAGGGCGCCGCGGCCGGCGCTTCTTCGGGGACCCGAGCGCCCATTCTGGAGCTCCAGCCCCTGGTCATCACCGCGCCCAGGCTCAAGTACCCCTCGAACGTCATGATCAACCCCCTCATCGATATGAACCTGCTGCGCCTCTTGTCCGAGCACGAAAACGAGCGTCCCAACGCCACCGCGCAGCTTGATCCAAACCTCGCCATCCTGACCCAGCTCACCACGTTGGACGGCTACAACCTGCAGACGCGTTATAGCCAGCTGGGATTCTTGCTTACCCAGGGCTTGGCCGGCGCCAAGGATCTGCAGGTCCAGCAGGCGCTGGTCCAAGCCGCGCAAAAGGGCATCAACGATCAGATTCAGGCCGCGGCCATGATCGCCTTGGCCTACACCAAGGACCCGCAGTTCATCGGGCTTTTCATGAGCGCGCTGCAGAACTCCAACATCACCATTCGCTTTGCCGGCATCGAGTCCCTGCTCATCGTCGGCGGGGACCAAGCCGAGGCGGCGCTGAGCAACGACGCCCAGACCGATTCCTCGCTCGTCGCCCAGGTTTACGCCGCGGCCAAGACTTGGGGCATGGGGGACATAACGGGCAGAAACATCGTGCTCAATCTCTATCAAAACCCGGACTGGCTCATCCGCGCCATCGCCTACCACTACATGGGCCGGTTGGGCGGCAGCTACGAGTACACCATGCTCTTGACGCAGTTGCCGGCCGAAACCAATCCCATCGCCCAGGCCGAGCTCTGCGCCGCGCTGCTGCGCCTGGGCAAATACCGCAACAACTAAGGAGCCGCCATGAATCCATCCTTAATAAGCGCCTTGGCCGTGGCCGGCGGCAACTGGGTCATCTACGGCCTCATTCTCTGCTCCGTGCTGGCGCTGACCGTCGTTTTGGAGCGCTGGAAGATCATCTCGCGCGAGGAGAAGTTTTTTGCCGCGCTGCAAGGCGAAATATTGTCCCGGCAGACCGATTGGGACGCGATTCGAGCGAGCCTTGACTCCGGCGGCGGAGCCGCGGGGCATATTTTAAAGACTTCCCTGGACGGCTCCGGCGGGGACCCGACGGTCTTCGAGGACATCATGGTCTCCGCGAGCCTGAAGGAAAAAAACCGTTTGGAAAAGCACTTGCTCGTGCTGGGCACGCTGGGGAACAACGCGCCTTTCGTCGGGCTCTTCGGCACGGTGCTGGGCGTCATCAAAGCGTTCCATGACTTAGCGGCCAACGCCGCGGGCCCGGACGCGGTCATGGCGGGATTGTCCACGGCCCTGGTGGCCACGGCGGTCGGGCTTTTCGTGGCTATTCCCTCCGTGGTAGCCTACAATTACTTCCAAAAAAAGGTCGGCGATCTGCTTTCGGGAACGGAATCCCTGGGGCGGCTTCTCCTGGCCCGCATCCGGCGCGCGGCTTAAAAGGGCGACATGCGCGCGGGCGCTCAAGACGGGCCCATCACCGGCATCAACGTCACGCCCTTGGTCGACATCCTGCTGGTGCTGCTCATCATCTTCATGACCACGGCCCCGCTCATCCACAACCGCCTGGTCAAAGTGGACGTGCCCAAGGTCGTCCACTCCCGGCCCGAGACCGCGCAGTCCTTGACCATCGTCTACGACGCCCACAAGCGCCTGTCCATTTCCGGGCAGCCGACCGACGTGGCGGCGCTTAAGGCCGCCCTGGGCGCGGCCCTGCGCGGCGATCCCGATTTGCGCATCACCTTGGCCGCCGACCGCGGCATCGGCTACGGAGACGTGATGGCGGTCTTGGACGCCATCCGCGGCGCGGGCGCGCGCCGCATCGGCCTTGAGGTCGCCGGAAGGTGAATGAAGACCGCGGCCCCGGACGCCGACGCATTTTCCGGTATGGCGCCCGGGACTGCTCGCCCTCCGGGCTTGACCGCGGGCTTCTCCGGAACTGCGCAGTTGTCTCGGTCGCCATCCACGCGGCTCTGGCCGGCCTGCTGGTTTTTCTCTACCGGCGCCTTCCCGCCCCGCCGGTCGAAATCGACCTGACTCATTTTTTATTCCTGGGAACGGGACCGGCCAAGCTGGGCGCGCCCAAGGCCGCGGCCGCGCGCCCCGAGAAGAGCCCCGCGCTTCCCGCAGCTCCCGTCAAGCCCGCGCCCGTTCCCAGCTCCAGCGCGAAAACCGAACCGAAGCCGAAGCCCGTTCCTCCGCCGCCACCGCCGCCGGCCGCGGCCAGCCCCGGCGGCGTCAAGGGCGGAAGCGGAGCTTCTCCCATGACGGGAGGCGCCGGCAAGGGCGCCAACTACGGCACGCCCCAAGGCGGCGGCAACGGCGGCGCGGATTTAATCCGCCTGCCGCGCCTGCTTAACCGCGACGAGGTCATGGCCAACCTGCGGCGCTTTTATCCGGAGAGCGAACGGATCGCCGGACATGAAGGAACGGTGCTGGTCAACATCCACATCGGCGTTGACGGCGCCGTCTGGAAAGTCGACGTGGTGCAGAGCGCGGGCCCGGCCTTCGACGAGGCCGCCAGGAAAGTCGCGGCCATCATGAAGTTTTCGCCGGCCCTGTCCAAAGACGGCCCGGTGGCCGTGGTCATCCGGCAGCGGATGATTTTCCAACTCAAGGACTAAAGGCTTTCCGGCACGGCGGCGCCCGGCCCCGCGGAGAAGTAGCGCGCCTCGGGATGGTGGAAGACCAGGGCCGAGACGCTCGCCTCCGGATCCATCATGTAGCCCTCGGTCAACTGCATCCCGATGCGCTCGGGCTTCAAGAGCTTGAAAAGCTTGGCTTGGTCGGCCAAATCCGGGCAGGCCGGGTAGCCGAAGGACACGCGCAGGCCGCGGTACCTGGCCTGGAATTTTTCCTTGATGCTCAAAGTCGGCGCGTCGGGGATGCCCCACATCGCGCGCAGGCGCTCGTGCAGGAGCTCGGCGAAGCCCTCCGCCGCCTCGATGGCCACGGCCTGAAGCGCGTGGGATTTCAGGTACTCGCCCTTCTCGCGCAAATCGGTCGAGAGCTCCCGGATTCCGGCGCCGCAGGTCAGAGCGAACATGGCCGTGAAATCCGTCTTGCCCGAGGACGCGGGCAGGATAAAATCGGCGAGGCAAAGCCTCTCGCCCGAGGCTTGGCGCGGAAACAAGAAGGTCTCCAGCGCCGTCGCCGCCGCCGGAGACTCGTAGAGCATGACCTTCTCGCCGTCCGAGCGCGCGGCGAAAAACCGGTAGACCGCCTTGGGCTTCAAGAGCCCGCGGGCCAAAATCTCGTCTTGGAGTTCGCGCACGCGCGCGAATAGCTCGAGCGCCTTGGGATTTTTCTCGCGCAGCAGCCGCTCCGGATTTCCCCTCAGGCCCAGATGCTTGCCGTAGAGCATGACCGGGTTGATGTAGCGAAAAATCTCCTCGGGGTCGATATCGGCCAGGACATGCGGCTTTAAATCCGGCGGCGCGGGAGCGGCGTAGTCCCGGTTCAAGAACGGCCGTGGCGGGGCGCCATTGGAATTGGCCCCGTCCGCCTCGAGCTTGGGCGCGCTCGCGGCCACGGCCTGGCGCAAATGCTCCTGGATTTCGCCGTTTTTTTGGAGAAAATTTTGCCGGCGCGCGGGGTCCAAGAGGGAATTGGCGATGTCCAAGCCCGACATCGCGTCCTTGGCGTAGACCACCGGCTCCGAATAGGCCGGCGCGATTTTGGACGCGGTGAAACGCGGCGAAAGGGCCGCGCCGCCCACCAGAATGGGCGCGCGCACGCCCGCGGCGGCCAAGTCCGCGGCCGTCGCCGCCATCTGCTGGGCGGATTTGACCAGAAGCCCCGAGAGCCCGATCAAGTCCGGCGAGACCGTCTTGGCCGCCGCGATGATGGCTTCGGGCGGCACCTTGATGCCCAAGTCCGTCACCGCGTAGCCGTTGTTCTTCAAGATGATGTGGACCAGGTTCTTGCCGATGTCGTGCACGTCGCCCTTGACCGTGGCCAGGACGATCTTGCCGCGCGAGGTGGACTTGGTCGCGTCCATGTGCGGCTCCAAAAAAGCCACGGCGGCCTTCATCACCTCGGCGGACTGCAGCACCTCGGCCACGATCATCTCATTGGCCGCGAAGAGCCGTCCCACCTCGTCCATGCCCGCCATCAAGGGGCCGTTGATGACGGCAAGCGCGGCCCTCTCCTTTATAAGGACGGCCAAATCGTCCAAAAGCCCTTCGCGCGAGCCCTCCACCACGTTGCGCTTCAAGCGCTCGTCGATGAGCAGCTTGGCCCGCTCGGAAACGCTTTTGACGACCCGGGCCTCGCGGTAGCGCTCCGCAAACGCCGCCACGGCGTCAAAGCCTTGCGGGTGGGTCGGGTCTCCCGGGCCGCGCCAGCTCAAAAGATCCAGGCTGAGCTTTTTCTCGTCCTCCGGGATCATGTTGAGGCGGGCCAGCTTCTCCGAATTGACGATGGCGAAATCCAGGCCCGCCTTGACGCATTCGTGCAGAAAGACGGCGTTTAAAACCTCGCGGCCCGCGGGCGGCAGGCCGAACGACACGTTGGAAATTCCCAGAATCGTGCGGCAGCGGGGCAGTTCCTTCTTGATGAGCCGCACGCCCTCGATGGTCTCCAGGGCCGAGCCCCAGTAGTTCTTGTCGCCCGTGGCGGCGGGAAAGACCAGCGGATCGAAAATGAGGTCCTCGGGCTTGAGGCCGTACTTCCCGGTTAAAAGCTCAAGGCTCCTTTTCGCGATGGCGAGCTTGCGCGCGCGGGTCATGGCCATGCCCTGCGTCTTGTCCTCGTCGATGGCGCCCACCACGACCGCGGCGCCGTAACGGCGCAAAAGCGGCACCACCTTGGCGAAGCGCTCTTCGCCGTCCTCCAGGTTGATGGAGTTGACGACGGAGCGCCCCGGGCAGCGCTTCAAGGACTCCTCGATAACGGAGGCGTCGGTGGAGTCGATCATGATCGGCGCCTTGACCTTGCGGGAAAGAATCTCCAGCACGCGGATGATATCCGTTTTCTCGTCTCGGTCGGGATCCGCGAGGCAGACGTCGATTAAGTGCGCGCCGCCGCGCACCTGCCGGCGGCCCACCTCGGCGGCCTCGTCGAAGCGGCCCTCGGCGATCATGGAGCGGAACAGGCGCGAGCCGATGACGTTGGTGCGCTCGCCCACCACGAAGGGCTTCTGGGTTTCGTCGTCCAAGACCAGGGACTCCAAGCCCGAGAGCGCCGAACGCGGGGCGCGGGAGGGCCGGCGCGCATTTTTTCCCGCGAGCGCTTGGGAGAGCAGGCGGATATGCTCGGCCGTGGTGCCGCAGCAGCCGCCCGCGATGTTGAGCCAGCCCTCCGCCGCGAAGCGCGAGAGCCGCTCCGCGAAGGTCTTGGGATCCTCGTGGTAATGGCCGTGCTCGTCCGGCAGGCCGGCGTTGGGGTAGCAAATCGTGAAGAACGGCGAGACCTCCGAAACCGTGCGCAGGTGATCGGTCATGAACTCAGGGCCGGTCGCGCAGTTAAGGCCCGCGGCCAGCAGATCGAAATGGGAGACCGCGTCGCACAAGGCCTCGGCGTTCTGCCCGGCCAGCATGGCCCCCATGGGCTCGATGGACACGGACAAAATCACCGGGACGCGGCGGCCCAGGCGCTTGAAGCACTCCTCGAAGCCCAGCAAGGACGCCTTGACGTTGAGGGTGTCCTGCTGAGTCTCCAAAAGCAGGAGATCGACGCCTCCTTCCAGGAGGCCCCGCGCCGCCTCGGCGTAGGCGGCCGCCACTTGATCGAAGGAAATGCCCCCCGTGACGGAGATGGCCTTGGTGCCGGGCCCCAAGGCGCCGGCGGCGAAGCGCGGCTTGTCCGGCGACGACCACTTTTGCGCCGCCGCCTTGGCCAGGCGCCCGGCCGCGCGCGCGATGTCCGCGGTCTTTTCCGAGAGCCCGTACTCGGCCAGAACGTGGCGCACGGCCCCGAAGCTGTTGGACGACACGATGTCCGCGCCGGCTTCCAGGTAGCTCTCGTGCACGCGCGCGATGGCCTCGGGTTTGGAGAGGACCAGGTGCTCGTTGCAGCCCTCCAGCTCGTGGCCGCCGAAATCCGCGGCCGTCAAAGGCATGCCCTGGAGCGCCGTGCCCATGGCCCCGTCCAGGATGAGGACGCGGCGCTCAAGAAGCTCCGGTAGGCCGTCTGGCGTCCTGTCTCGCATGGTCTCCTATAAAAAAAGCCGCGCTCGCGGCGCGGCTTCGGCTCCTCTTTAGCTCCCAGTAGGCCGGGGCAATTCGGACAAATCCTCGCCGCTGCCTCCATAGTTTAGCCCTTCGCGGCCCCTCGGCGCAAGGGACTTTACAGAATTAATCTCATATGATTAATAATTATCATGGAAAAAATCACGAACCCCGGCATCGCCATTTTGGACATCGCGCTCGGCCTGGCCTGCGGCGCGCTCCTGGCGCTGTGCCTGCCCCGGGCCGGGTTCTGGCCACTGGGCTGGCTGGCCCTGGCGCCGCTCTTCGCCCTGTGGTCGCGGCGAAGTCCGGCCCGGGCCTCCATCGGCGGGCTGGCCGCGGGCTTCGGCTTCCACGGCTTGACTTTTTACTGGATCTACAGCACCTGCCGCTTCGCCGGACTTCCCCGGACGTTGGCCGCCGCCGCCTGGGCGGCGCTGGCTCTCATCTTAGCCGTCGATTGGGCCTTGGCGGCCGCCGCGGGCGCCTGGCTCACGCGCCGCGCAAGCGAAGCGGCCAAGCCCTGGCTTTGGGCCGCGCTCTGGAGCGCGGCGGCTTTCGCCATCGGGCGCTGGACATCGCGGCCCAGCGCGGACCTTCTGGCCTATACGCAGTACCGGAATCTCTCGCTCATCCAAATAAACTCGGTCCTGGGTCCCGAGGGCCTTGGTTTTATCGTCGCGGCCTTCAACGCCGCCCTGGGCTTGGCTCTTTGCCCTTCGCGCCCATCCTCGCCCAACGGGAGAGGGCGTTTTTGGCGAATCGCTAATTTTACCGCCGCGGCCCTGCTCGCCGCCGGCGGCTGGGCCTGGGGCAAGGCGCAGCTGGACAAAGCCCCGACAACGACGCCGAAGCCGGCGCTGGCCGTGGAGCTGCTCCAGCCCGACGTCGACCAGTACCAAAAATGGAGCCCCGCTTTCGTGCGCGGCATATGGAGCGACTTGGAAGGACTCTTGGCCCGGCCGCGGCGGCAAAAGCCCGCCCTTATCGTCTGGCCCGAGTCGTCCGTGCCGCGCCTCATTCTAGACGGACAGAGCATTCCGGAAGCCGCGGCCTGGAGCCGGCGCTTGGGCGCCTTTCAAATCGTCGGCGCGGTCACGGTCGGCCCGGCCGGAACCTACAACGCGGCCGTCTTGTTGAAGCCCGGCGGAACCTTCGGCGGCGTCTACCACAAGCGCGTGCTGGTGCCCTTCGGGGAATACGTGCCGCTGCCTTTTCTGCGCCGCTGGATCGGCATCTTGGACGAGTTGGGGAACATGACGCCGGGCGGGCCGCGCCAGCCGCTCTTTAAGACGCCCCTGGGCGCGGTCGGCGTCGCGGTCTGCTACGAAATGATCTTCCCCCGGCTCATCCGGCAAGACGCGGCGCGCGGCGCCCGCGTCATCGTCAATATCACCAACGACGGGTGGTACAAGGACACCTGGGGGCCCTACCAGCACTTCATGGCCTCGCGTTTTCGCGCCGTGGAGAACCGCGTCTACGTTCTGCGCGCGGCCAACACCGGCATCTCAGGAGAGGTCGACCCGTGGGGCCGCGTCCTGGCCGAGCTGCCGCTCGGGCAGAACGGCCGGCTGGACGCCCAAATCCCAAAAACCGATCCGTTCCCGGAGCGTTCTTTCTACGCGCGGCACGGCGACTGGTTCGGCGCGCTCTGCCTCCTCTTAATCCTGGGCTGGGCCGCGTGGACTATCGGCCCACGGAAAGAAACGGAATGAGGCCGGTCTTCATCCATTCGCCGCGCTACGCCGTTTCCATCGGCGATCACGTGTTCCCCACGCGCAAGTTCGCCCTGGCCGCGGAATTCCTAAAGGGCCGCGGGACGTTCATCGAGCCGGAGCTTCCCTCGCGGGACGATCTGCTCCTCGCCCACGAGCCGGAGTGGGCGGACAAGGTTTCGGGGGCCATTCCCATGACTCCGGCGGATCAAACGCGCGCGGAGCTGCCCTTTTCGGCGGAGGTTTCCGCGGCGCACCGCTTGGCCTACGCGGGCACCATCCTGGCCTGCCGCCGCGCGCTCGAGGACGGCGCCGGTCTCCACGTGGGCGGCGGCTCGCACCACGCCTTTTCCGGCCACGGCGAGGGGTTCTGCCTCTTGAACGACATCGCCGGCGGCATCTTGAAGATGATCGCGGAGAAGCGCCTGCGCCGCGCCGCGGTCGTCGACTTGGACGTCCACCAGGGCAACGGCACGGCCGCTATTTTCCGCGGCCGCTCCGAGGTCTTCACTTTTTCCATGCACCAAGAGGGCATTTACCCGGAAATCCCCGCGCCCGGATCCTTGGACGTGACGCTGCCGGCCGGCTACCGCGACCGCGAATACTTAAAACGCCTTGAGGAGCATCTGCCGCGCGTCTTCGCCGCCAAACCGGAACTCGTGGTCTACCAAGCCGGCGTGGACTCGGCCGAAGATGATCTGCTGGGAGGCCTCAAGCTCACCCCCGCGGGCTTGGAGCGCCGCGACCGCGCGGTGCAGGACGCCTGCCGGAGCGTCAACGTCCCGGCCGTCGTGACCTTGGGCGGCGGCTACGCGGCGGACGTCCGCGAAACCGCGCGCCGGCACGCGCGAACTTTGCTTATCTTTTCCGGAACAGGCCCCTCAATTTCGTAGAATGGCCTAAGATATGCCCGCGGAGCCGTCGTTTCGAGAGACAGCCGGCCAGATTCAGGAGCTCAGGGACCTGCACGCGCGCCTCGGAAAAATCCTGGACGTCCCCAAGCGGCGCGCCGACATCGCGGCGCGGGAGGCCGAGGCGGCCAAGCCCGAATTCTGGGCCGATTCCGCCGCGGCCAAGAAAAAATCCAAGGAACTCGATTCCTTAAAGAAGACGCTTTCCCGCTGGGACAAGGCCGGCCGGGCCGTCGAGGACCTGGAAACCCACTGGCAGCTGGCCGACGAGGCCCAGGACGCCGGAGAGCTCAAGGACATCTTAGCCGCCCTGCCCCAGGCGCGAAAGGCGCTGCGGCTTTTGGACGCGGAGTTGAAGCTCTCCGAGGAGTTCGACCGCTGCGACGCCATCGTGGGCTTCCACGCGGGCGCGGGCGGCACCGAGGCCTGCGACTGGAACGAGATGCTCCTGCGCATGTACTCGCGCTGGGCACAGCAGCGGGGCTTCGAGTTCACCGTCACCGATCTCTTGAAGGGCGAGGAGGCCGGCATCAAGAGCGCCACGGTCTTCGTGCGCGGCGAGAACGCCTACGGGTGCTTGAAGGGCGAGCGCGGCGTGCACCGCCTGGTGCGCATCTCCCCCTTCGACTCCAATAAGCGCCGGCACACGTCCTTCGCCTCCTTGGACGTGCTGGCCGACATCGAGGACGCCATCGACATCCAAATCGCGGACTCGGACATCGAGCTGGACACCTTTCGCTCCGGCGGCGCCGGGGGACAAAACGTCAACAAGGTCGAGACCGCGGTGCGCTTGAAGCACATCCCCTCCGGCATCGTGGTGTCCTGCCAAATCGAGCGCAGCCAGATGCAAAACCGCGTCACCGCGCTCAAGATGCTCAAGGCCAAGCTCTACGAAATCGAGATGGACAAGAAGCGCCAGGCCGCGGAGAAGCACTACGACGCCATGGGCGACATCGCCTGGGGGCACCAGATCCGCTCCTACGTCTTCATGCCCTACCAGATGGTCAAGGACCTGCGCACCGGCTGTTCCACCTCGCAAATCCAGGCGGTCATGGACGGCGACCTCGATCCCTTCATCGAGTCCTATCTCGACTGGCTGGCCTCGGGCAAGCCCGCGCGCGGCGCCGAGACCGCGGATTTGGAAAAATAGCGCCACGCCCGGCCGCGGCCAAATCTGCTATCATGGCCGAGGCCGATTGGCCCAGGAGACAGCGTCATGAACATCAAAAAACTATCCCTTACCTCGATTTGCCTGGCGGTCCTGCCCGCCGCCTCGTTCGCGGCGGCCGGAAGCCCGCTCAAAACCGAATCCCAAAAAATGTTCTACACCTTGGGCGTGGTCCTGGGCCGCAACGCCGACCTGGGGCGGTTTTCCCTGACCCGCGGCGAAGTCAGGCTTGTGGTGGAAGGCTTTGGCGACGCGGCCGAGGGGCGCAAACTCAAAGTCAACCCCAACGCCTATATCCAGAAGCTCAATAATTTCGCCCGGGCGCGCCAGAAAGCGCAAATAGCCGCCGAGCAGGCCTCGGGCGCGGCCTATCTCGCCAAGGCGCGCAAAGAAAAGGGCGCGCAGATATCTCCCTCCGGGCTCATTTACACCGCTATTAAGGAAGGAGCCGGGGCGCGGCCCAAGGCCACGGATACGGTGACGGTCAATTATACGGGCCGCCTCACCGACGGCAAGATATTCGACAGTTCATCTCAACACGGCGGGCCCGCGACCTTCCGCGTGAACGGCGTCATTCCATGCTGGACCGAGGGGCTGCAAAAGATGAAGGCGGGCGGGAAAGCGAAGCTGGTCTGCCCCTCCGATATCGCCTACGGCGACCGGGGCATGCCGCCGGTCATTCCGCCCAAGGCGACGCTGATCTTCGACGTGCAGCTCTTGGCCGTCAAGGGCCGGTAAGAGCCCCGCGCCGGCTTAGCTGCGCTGCGCGTCGACCTGGATCTCCCCCTCCTGGATTTCCACCAGGAGCTGCACGGGGCGGCAGCAGACGGCGCAGTCCTCGACCAGGCTCTGCCCGTCCTGCTCCGAGGTGACGTGCACCTCGAAGCTCTCCCCGCAGTAGGGACATTCCAAGCTGACCCAGTCCTCGACCCGCTCGCGCCCCCCGTCCGAAGTGATTTCCTTGAGGACGGACTCGAGCTTGCCGTCCGCCTCGGGCGACGACTGCCGGGCGAGCGCGGGCGCGGCCTTGCGGCCTTCGCTTTTTCTTTTTCCGGTTTTCGCCTTCACAAGCAAAAATATACACCTCAAACTCGAATCGCGCAAGACCCACGCGGAATTTATTTGACGGCCCAGTATTCGAGGAGGGTGCGGCCCAGGCCGTAGGCGGCGGCGCTGCGGAAAATCAGCCGGAAGCTCGCGCAGGAAAACGCCGCGCGGCGCGAGACCCAGTCGCCCAAGCGCTCGTCCTTCTCAAGAACCGCCGCGAACTCGGCGCTGGGGCACAGGACCATGGGCTTGGCCGGCGGGGCGGACAGGATGAAAACGGAGAAGGCCTCCGCGGCCGGAGCCTCTCCGGCGGCCGCCAGCTGCGCTTGACGCGCCTCCAGGCGAATCATTCTGGCCTTGGACTCGGGCAGCGCGGCCTCGATGGAGGTGGACACCCAGTCCAGGAGCTTCTCGCGCACGGCGGAGAGCTCCCCCGCGCCCGCGATGGCGCCGATGCCGCGCGCTTTTTGCACGGCGGCCGCCAAGGCCGAGATTTCCTTGAAGTAGGCGTTTTTCTGGGCGTCGGGAATGTAGTACATGACCACCAGGTGGACTTTCTGCCCGTCCGCGGCGCCGTAGTCGATGCCCTCCGGAGTCCAGCCCACCGCGCACAAAAGCTCTCCCGTGATGTCCACGCGCACGTGCGGGCAGGCGACGCCCAAGCCGATGGCGGTGTTTTGCGATTTCTCCCGGGCCAGCACGGCTTCCACCAGCTGCGGGTCGCCGCCCAAATCCGGAACCGCCTCGATAAGGTGCGCCAGGTACTCCAGCGCCTTGTCCTTGTCCGCCTCGGGCAGCTCGATGAGCCGTCCTTCCTGCAGCGCGTTAAGCAAGCTTCTCATGGTCAGTCCGTTCCGTACTTCCTAATAAAGTAAGTCTTCATGCCGTGAGTCAAAACGGCGTAGCACAAAAGCGTGGCGATGATCCACGGCCAGAAGGAGCCCGGCAGCGGCGTCATCCCCAAGTACTTCGCGGCCGGAGAAAATGGCAAAAAGGCGCCGGCGGCCATGACCAGAAGCGTCGTCGCGATGAGTCCGGGGCTGGCGACGCTCTGCACGAAGGGAATGCGCCGCGTGCGGATGATATGCACGATGAGCGTCTGGGTCAGGATGGATTCCACGAACCAGCCGGTCTGGAAGAGCTTCCGGGCGTGTTCCTTGACCGCGGGCAGGGCGCCGGGCGCGGAGTAGGCCGAGCAGTGGTAGAAAAACCATAGGAGAGCGAAGGTGGTGTAATCGAAAATCGAGCTCATGGGGCCTATCCACACCATGAATTTCTTGATGTTGTCGATGTTCCATTTGCGCGGGCGCACGAGATACTCGTCATCCACGCGATCAAGAGGGATGCCGAGCTGGGAAAAATCGTAGAGCAGGTTATTGACCAAAATCTGGATCGGCATCATGGGCAGGAACGGGAACAGCAGCGCGCTGCCCGTCATGCTGAACATGTTGCCGAAGTTGGAGCTGGCGCCCATCTTGATGTACTTGACGATGTTGCCGAAGACCCTGCGACCCTCGATGATGCCGTCCTCCAGGACCAAAAGGCTTTTCTCCAGCAAAATGATGTCCGCCGATTCCTTGGCCACGTCCACCGCGGTGTCGACCGAGATGCCCACGTCCGCGGTCTTCATGGCCGGCGCGTCGTTGATGCCGTCGCCCAAAAATCCCACCACGTGGCCGCGGCCGCGCAGGGCGCGGATGATGCCGTCTTTTTGAGCGGGCGAGAGCTTGGCGAAGACCATGGCCCGCTCGGCCGTCCGGGCCAACTCCTCGTCGGACAGGCCGCGCAGCTTGTCGCCGGTGACTATTTCCGCGGCCTCCAGGCCCACGTCGCGGCAAATTTTTCGCGTCACCAGGGCGCTGTCGCCGGTCAGAATCTTCACGTCCACGCCGGCCTTCTTGAGCGCGCGCAGGGCCTCGGTCGCCGAGTCCTTGGGCGGATCGAAGAACGCGACGTAGCCCAAGAGCGTCATGTCCCGTTCGTCGCAAGACGCGAAGACCTCCTTGCTCCGCTCGAATTCCCTATAAGCCACGGCCAAAACGCGGTAGCCTTGGGCGCTCAAGGCCTCGTACTCCTCGAGCAGGTCGAGCTTGATCATGTCGATGAGCGGATAGACCTCGTCGTCGATCTGGTAGCGGGAGCAGGCCGAGAAGACCTCCTCGACCGCGCCCTTGCAGACGAGCACATGGTCGCCCTCGTAGTCGATGACCACGGACATGCGGCGGCGCGAGAAGTCGAAGGGAATCTCATCGACCTTGCGGCAGGTGCGTTCGACGTCTAGATCCGAGTGGGCCAAAATCGCGCGGTCCAGGAGGTTGCGCAGGCCGGTCTGGTAGTAGCTGTTCATGTAGGCGTAGCGCAGCACGTCGTCCGACTCGCGGTTGGCCACGTCCACGTGCCTTTCCAGCACCACCCGATCCTGGGTCAGGGTCCCGGTCTTGTCGGTGCACAGGATGTTCATCGCGCCGAAATTTTGGATGGAGTTGAGGCGCTTGACGATGACCTTCTGCCGCGACATGACAATGGCGCCCTTGGACAAATTGACGGTCACGATCATGGGCAGCATCTCGGGCGTCAGGCCCACCGCGACGGCCAAGGCGAACAAGAGGGCCTCGATCCAATTCCCCTTGGTAATTCCCACGATAAGGAAGACCACCGCGACCATCACGATCATGAAGCGAATCATGAGCCACGTGAAGCTTTTTATGCCCTGCTCGAAGCTGGTCAGCGATCGCGCGCCGAAAATCTTCCTGGAAATGGAGCCGAAATAGGTGCGCGCGCCGGTCGCGGCCACCACGCCCCGGGCCGTGCCCGAAAGAACGTTGCAGCCTTGAAAACAGCTGTTGGGAAGCTCCAGGGCGGTCTTGCCCGCCGCGTCGCAGGGCGCGGCGGTCTTCTCCACCGGCATGGACTCGCCGGTCAGGGCCGACTGGCTCACGAAAAAATCCTTGGCCGCGACCAGGCGCAAGTCGGCGGGAATGATGGAGCCGGCCGCCAAAATCACGACGTCGCCGGGAACCAAGTCCGCCAAGGCCACTTCTTCCTCCCGGCCCGCGCGCAGGATGGTGCAGGTGGTTTTGACCAAGGCTAGAAGCTTTTCCACGGCGCGGCCGGAGCGGCTCTCCTGGATGTAGGCCAGCGCCACGCTCAAAATGACCATCGCGCCGACGATAAGCGCCGAGGGCCGGTCGCCCATGGCCAAGGAGATTCCCGCGATGACGAGCAGTTGGACGACCAGGGGGTTCTTCGCGCGGCGCGCCAAGCCCAAGAAGAGGCCCTCCCGCGGCGCGCCGCCGGCCTCATTGGGGCCGAACTCCTCCAGGCGCCGCGCGGCCTGGGCGGGCTCCAAACCCTCCGCCGCGCTTTCCAGCTTCCGGAAAACGTCCTCGGCCTTCAAGTCCGCCAACGCCAGAAGCTCCTCGCCCTCGCCGGAACGTTTGGGCGCGGCGCCGCGGCGGGGCGAAGCGGTCTCTTCCTTAATAGGAGCGGTCGGCGCCATGTTTTTTCCGCCCAAGTCCGGGCGACCTATTATACAACACGCAGCGCGGAGCGCCGGGCGCCTCCGGACGGCCAATATTTGACAAAAGATGACAAATGCCATACACTAAGACATACTAGAGATAACGGGTGAGCAAAGGACGCTCCTAAACACGCCATGAGAAAGAAACGCAAGGCCTCCCGGGCGCAGAATCTCGCCCAGGCGCCGGAAATCATGGACATCAAGACCCTGGCCCGCTATCTCGGCATGGGCCGCTCCAAAATCTACGGCCTCATCCGCCAGAGAAAAATCCCGGCTTCGCGCATCGGCCGGCAGTACCGCTTCTCCAAGCCCATTGTCGACGCCTGGCTGCGCGAGCGCCTCATCATGCGTCCGGCCGACACCGACTTGCCCCTCTTCGACAAGCCCAGGCGCTAGGACGGAAGGCCTGCGCGCCGGCCGTTTTTTCTCGTCGGAGAATCTCTTGCGTTCCGTCGGGGAATATTGATATAGTGGGACTAAATTCGCCGCTCTAGGGCGGCCCAGGGGATGCCCGAGGGTCTCTTGGAATTTGATGGAGGTTAACACCAACATGGCTGAGAAAGTGACGAAGGTCGGCATCACCCGCGCGAGCGGCTATCTTTACTACATCGACAAGCAGGGCGACGTCTCCCGCGCCAAGATGGCCCGCGGCGGCAAGAAGGGCGGCAAGCCGGAGAAGGTGCACAAGGTCGGCGTCAAGAAGCAGACCGGCTACCTCTACTACCTCGATAAGAAAGGCGATGTGTCCCGCGCCAAGATGGTCAACGCCTAAGCCCTGAATCAGACGAAAGCAAAAACATCCCCCTCCCGGACGTTTCGTGGAGGGGGATTTCTTTCTCCGGTCAAAGGCCGCGGCCGCTGGGCCAAGCTCTGCCTGGAGGCGGCGCTGGGCCCGGCCGCGGCTTTATGCCGCGCCTCCCGCGGCGACGTGCTTCAAGACGAGGCGCTGCGAGCGGTGGCCCTGCGCGCGCTGCAAGAAGCCGTCGCCGTGGCGAATAAATGCGGAGAGCGCCTGGGCCGCCGCCGGATGTCGCGCGAGATGCTCGCGGCCTGCCGCCGGCCCGGCGCGCGACGCCGGGCGGAATATCTTTCCCAGGTGGAAAAAACCCTTGCTCCGCTTCTGGCGGCAGCCAAAAAAAACGGCACGCCCGTCCCCATTTTAAGCCGGCTCCTGCGCCTCTCGCGCCGCCTGGAGGCGGGGTTGTGAGCGCGGAAATTCTCGCCGGCGCGGCCCTGGCCGAGGACATCAAGGCGGACGCCGCGCGCCGAGCAGAAGCCCTAAAAAATCGTCTCGGGCGCCCGGCCTGCCTGGCGATTGTCTCCGCGCAGGCCGACGCCGCCGCGCAAAGCTACCTGAAAGCCCGCGTCAGCGCCTGCCGCGGCGCCGGCCTCGAGACCCAGGCGCTTCCCGTAGGGCCGGATTGGAATGCGGCGCGGCTGCGCGCGCTGCTTGAGGGCATCGCCAAGAACGACGCCATCGACGCGCTCATCGTGGATTTTCCCCTGCCCGCTGGAATCGACGCGCGGGAAATCCGCGAGGCCATTCCAGCGTCCAAGGACGCCGAAGGGCTTTCTCCCGAACGCTTTGGCCGCCTCTTCCTGGCCAAAACCTATGCCGAGGCGTCCGCCCTGATTGTTCCGCCCACGGCCAAGGCCTGCGCCGAGCTTTTGCGCCGCGCGAAAATTCCCTTGGAGGGGCGCCGCGCGCTGGTCGTGGGCCGCTCGCCCGTGGTGGGGCGCCCGGCCGCGCACCTCTTGAGCCTCCTGGGAATGACCGTGACCCTCGCCCACTCCCGGACGCTGGACCTGGAGGGCGAGGTCGGCCGCGCTGACGCCGTGGTCGCGGCCGCGGGAAAGGCGCGTTTGGTGCGCGGCAAATGGGTTAAGAAAGGCGCCGCGGTCATCGACGCCGGTGTCAATCAGGACGGACCGTCTCTGCGCGGGGACGTGGAGTTCGAAGCGGCGGCCCGAAGCGCTTCCTTCATAACGCCGGTTCCGGGCGGCGTGGGCCCGGTCACCACCGCCTGCCTGCTGGCCAACGCCGTCCTGCTCGCCGAAGCCCGGCTCTAAGCCCCGGAATCCCGGGTAAAGCAGCGCCGGCAGCGGGCCTCGTATTTATCCGCCGCGCCCACCTCGATGATTTTCTTGGAGACCGAGAGCCGCTGGGAGCGGTTGGCCGGGTCGCCGCAGACGGCGCAGATGGCCATGTTCTTGGTCACCAGCTCCGCCACGCCCATCATCTTGGCGGTGATGAGAAAGGGCACGCCGCGATAATCCTGATCCAGGCCCGCCACGATGACGCGCCGGCCTTCGTCGGCCAGGCGCTCGCAGGCCGCCACGATGCCCTCATCGAAGAACTGCACCTCGTCGATGCCGACCACCTGCGTGTCGGACTTGACCAGACGCAACACGTCCTTGGACTTGGACGCGTTTTGCGAGGGAATTTTGGCCAAATCGTGGGACACGATGTGATCCTTGGAGTAGCGCGCGTCCAAGGACGAGTTGAACACCTGGACTTTCTGGCGCGCGATGGTGGCCAGGCGCAGGCGGCGGATAAGTTCCTGGGTCTTGCCCGAGAACATGCTGCCCACCACGGCCTCGATCCAGCCGCCGCGCGGGCCCCAGTGCAAGGGCGCCTCCAGCGCGCGGCGTTGCTGCTTTTTCCCCGGGCTCATGACGCGGCCCCCAGGCGCGCGGAGTACTGCCGGCGGTAGTAGGCGCGGTAGCCGCCGCCTTTTTTCAAGGGCCGCCACCACGCTTCGTTGTCCCGATACCAGTCCACGGTGCGCGAAAGCGCTTCCTCGAAGCCGTGGGCCGGACGGTAGCCGAGCTTCTTTAATTTGGAGAAATCCAGCGCGTAACGGCGGTCATGCCCGGGGCGGTCCGCTACGGGTTTGATCAGCGTCTTGGGCTTGCCCATCAGGCGGCGCACGCGTTCGATGAGCTCCTTGTTCGCGCAGGAGCGCCCGCCGGCCACGTTGTAAATCTCGCCGGGCTTGCCGCGGCGCAAAATCAGATCCAGCGCCCGCGCGTGATCCAGGACGTAGAGCCAATCCCTAACCTGCCGGCCGTCGCCGTATAAGGGGAAGGGCTGATCATCCAGCCAGTTGGTGATGAGCAGCGGCAGGGCTTTTTCCGGAAACTGGCAGGGCCCGAAATTATTGGAGGAGCGCGTCACGATGACGGGCAGGCCGTGCGTGACGTGATAGGACCGGGCCAGCAAATCAGCGGCGGCCTTGGAAGCCGCGTAGGGGCTGTTGGGCCAAAGGCGGTCAGTTTCCCTGGAGAGGCCCTTGGGCACGCTGCCGTAGACTTCGTCGGTGCCCACGTGCACGAAGCGCTCGACCTTATTCTTGAGCGCGGCGCGCAGCAGGACATCCGTGCCGAGCACGTTGGTGCGTAAAAAGGCCCCGGCGTCTTGGATGGATCGGTCCACGTGGGTTTCCGCCGCGAAATGGACCACCGCTTGGGCGCCCGCCATGCAGCGCGCGACCGCGGACGCGTCCGCGATGTCGCCCTTGACCCAGCGGTAGCGGGGGTTGTCGCGCACGTCGGCCAAGTTGGCGGGATTGCCCGCGTAGGTGCGCAGGTCCAGGTTGACGACGCGGGCTTCGGGATGCTCGGCCAAGATGTGTCGGACGAAATTGGAGCCGATGAACCCCAGGCCGCCGGTGACCAGAAGCCTCACGGTTTGCCTCCAATATCCTTAGGACGCAAACCATTTCCTTTGGTCATGCCGCGGCTTTTTCGGCCTCGGGGCGGCGCTTGAAATAGGCGCCCGTGAAGTATTCCCAGGTCTCCGCCAAGCCGTCCTCAAAACCCATCAGCGGCTTGTAGGCCAGAAGTTTTTTGGCCCGGGAGATGTCGGCGAAGGTCTTGCGGACGTCGCCCGCGCGCATGGGGTGGTGCCGGCGCTCGAGCTTTTTGCCGCAGAGCTTCTCGATGACGCGGATTAAATCCAGCAGGGAATAGGTCTTGCCGTTGGCGATGTTGTAAGTCTCGCCCACGCCCTTTTTGGTCTTGGCCGCCAAGAGATTCGCCGAGACTACGTTTTTGATGTGGGTGAAGTCGCGCCGCTGCTTGCCGTCCCAATGCACTTCGAGGGGCAGGCCCAGATAGGCCTGCTCCATGAACTTAGGAATGACCGCGGAGTACTGCGACTCGGGATCCTGGCGCGGACCGAAAACGTTGAAATAGCGCAGGCTCACGGTCTCAAGGCCGTAGAGCTTGGTGAACATGATGCAGTACTGCTCGCCGGCCAGCTTGGAGCAGGCGTAGGGCGAGACCGGCATGGGCCGGTATTCTTCTTTTTGCGGGAAGCGCTTGGCGTCGCCGTAGACCGAGCTCGACGAGGCGTAGACCACGCGCCGGACCTTGGCGTTCTTGGCGGCCAGGAGCAGATTGAGCGTGCCCGTGCTGTTGCTGTCGTGAGATTCCGTGGGCCGGTCCACGGACTTGGGCACCGAACGGATGGCGGCCTGGTGGATGACGACCTCGGCGCCCGCGACCGCGCGGCGGCAGTCCTCGGCCGAGCGCAAATCGCCCGGCACGAACTCGATTTTGCCGCGGAAGGACGCCATGTGCTCTTCCTTGCCCGTGGACATGTTGTCGAGCACGCGGACGCTTTCCCCGCGCCGCACCAGCTCCTCCGCGATGTGAGAACCGATGAAACCCGCTCCGCCCGTCACCAGCCAAAGCTTCGCTTCCTGCGCCATGAATTCCTCCCCGGACATCGTTTTACGGCCTTGCGATGTCTGGAATTCTATCAAAATGATATCATAGCCTCGGCGCCATGAAAGGAATTCTCCTCGCCGGCGGCAGCGGCACGCGGCTCTACCCGTTGACCAGCGCCGTTTCAAAGCAGCTTCTGCCGGTCTACAACAAGCCCACCATCTACTACCCCCTTTCGATTCTGCTCATGGCGGGCCTGCGCGACATCCTCATCATCAGCACGCCCCAGGATTTGCCGCTCATCCAAAAGCTCTTGGGCGACGGCTCCCGGCTCGGCATCTCGCTGTCTTACCGGGAACAACCCAGCCCGGGAGGCATCGCGCAGGCCTTCGTCATCGGCGCGGACTTCATCGGCCGAAGCCCCGTCTGCCTCGTCCTGGGGGACAATATTTTCTACGGGCACGACCTGGCCCCGGCCCTGGAAAAAGCCGGCGCGCTCACGAAAGGCGCCAAGCTTTTCGCGTACCGCGTGAACGACCCGGAGCGCTACGGCGTGGTGGAATTCGGGCCGGACGGGCGCGCCGTAAGCCTTGAAGAAAAACCCCGCCGCCCGAAGTCGAATTGGGCCGTCACCGGCCTTTATTTTTACGACGCCGACGTGATCGGCGTCGCGCGGGGCTTGAAGCCCTCGGCCCGCGGCGAGCTGGAGATTACGGACGTGAACCTGGCCTATCTGCGCCGCGGCGGCTTGGACGTGCACCTCCTGGGCCGCGGGGTCGCCTGGCTCGACACCGGCACCTACGACTCGCTTCTGGCCTCGGCGCAATTCGTCCAGACGCTGGAAAAGCGCCAGGGCCTGCAAGTGGCCTGCATCGAGGAAATCGCCTTCCGCAAGGGCTTCATCGACGCCGCGCGGCTCACGCGCCTGGCGGAGGGCTACGGCAAGAGCGACTACGGGAACTACCTGCGGCAAGTCCTCAACGAGCCGCGAAAGTCCTGAGGGTTTCCCGAACGCCGAGCGGCGCGCGGCGTCTACTGGCCGATCAAGAGCCCGCCTTGCATATCTTGCGGCGATTGCCAATCTGGCCCCGGCTTTCCTTGCATTTTCGCGGGCAAAAACTTCCGGCCGGGCCTGGAGCCGAAGGCAAAACTCAGCGAGATGCGGTGCGCCTGCCCCACGCCGCCCATCGGCACGAAGGCGTAATCCACCGAGAGCCCGCCGTAGCCCACGCCGAATCCAAACGACGCTCCGCTAAACCCCGTGATGCTTTGCAGGGTTTCCGAATCATACCCGGCCCGGCCCAAAAAACTCCACGTCCGGTCTTGATAGAGCCTATACTCCGTTCCCGCTTCGAAATAGGGATTGCCGCCCCGAGGCGCGGCGGCGTTGGCCGAGACAAGCCAGGCGTCCTCAATCTTATAGGCCGCGCCCAGATTGAACGCCAAGGGCAAATTTTCCGCGGCTTGGTCGAACTTGAGGGAAGGGCCGAGATTTTGCAGGGTAAAAGCCCACCGCAAACGGCGTCCGAGGCAGTCCGGGGATAAAAGGCCGAAATCAACGGCTTCCGTTTGAGCGGTCGTGACAATGCTCGATTCGATGAACTTGCCCGCGAGTCCCAGGGAATAGCCGTCCAGGAATCCCGCGCCGCCCAGCCGATAGGCGTAGCCAAGGCTGAAGGCCAGATCATAAGGGCTGAGGCTGCCGATGTCCGCGCCCGTCCCATCGGTCTCGGCGATGGAGCCGGCCGAAAAATATTGCAGCCCCAGCCCGAGCGCGCCGTAGGACCCGAGATTTTGGCCGTAGGCCGCGTAGTCGAAGTAGCTTGAGGCGATATACGGGGCGTGCATCAATGAGATCGAGCCGCCCGGGATATTGGTCAGGGCCGCCGGGTTCCAGTAAAGCGCGGTCGCGTCGTCGGCCACGGCGTTATAGGCTTGGCCCATGCCCGCGGCCCTGGCCCCCACCCCCAAATTCAAGAAATCCGCCGCCGTCGTGCCGTTCGCGGAGGAAGAAAAATCCGAAGCGAAGGAAGCAGAGGAAAAAACGCAAAACAGAAGAAGCGCTGGAAGCAAAAGAACCGCCGCCGGCGGCAGCAGCAGGCGGCGTCTTTGGACGAACTCCAGAAAAACATGCAAGAAGTTATCGCGCTTTGCCTGGAGGAAGCATCGTCCGCGGAGGCCCTCGATGTCCCTGACTTCGTGGGCACGCAGACCATCGAAGTCCAGGCTTGATGAGCCGTCTTCCCATCGTCGATGCCAAGGCGATGGAAAGAATCCTGTTTGCCTTTGGATTCGCAAAGACGCGCCAAAAGGGAAGCCACGCCTTCTACCGCCATCCGGACGGCCGAACCACCACTCTCCCGCATCATCCGGGCTGAGACTTGTCCCGCCCGCTGATTCGGGAAATTCTGCGCGAAATCCAAGTGCAGCCCGAAGAATTCGGGAAAGCGTTGGCCGCCCTTTGAGCGGCAAACTCATCTGCTGCATTCGTTGCCTCTTTTGCCTTCCGTTTTATCTCTGAACCGCCACCTTCAAGGTTTTTTCCTGCCCCGCGCCTTGCGCGAACACGAAATAAACCCCGCTGGCGACGGGGCGCCCGGATTGGTTGGTCCCGTCCCAAACCGCCGTGCCGTCGGACGCGGCGGACAGGTCCTTGACCAGAAGGCCGGAAAGCGTGTAAATGCGGATGCGGGAGTTGGCCGGAGCCAAGAAATTCATCTGGGTTTCGCCCACGGATGGCCGCAGCGGGTCCGGCCAAGCCTTGAACTGGGAGAGGCTGGCGGGAGCCGCGCCGGCCATGACCTGGAAGAGGGAAAGATGATCGCTTTCCGCCGTGACCTGCCGCCCCAACTCATCCACGTCCGACGGCAGGGGCACCCAAACATCCCGGCTTGTGTCGCAGCGGGCGATGACGAACTGTCCCGGGTCCAAGCCGGACTGCAAGGTCGAGTTCTCATAGGAGATGGCGACAACCACCGATTTTTGCGGCTCCTGGGAGACCTCCACGTCGATGCCGACGCCCCCGGTTTGAACGATGGGAACGAGATTTTCCACCGGCCCGGCATTGCAGGAGAAAGACGCCGGCGTGGTGATGGCGACGGTGATGGTCGAAACATAGGCTCCAGCGGGAATGGTGATGGTCACGGGCCCTGGAGCCGGATTGTAGGCGATGGTCCCGCCCGAGGAGCCGATAGTCGCCGTTCCAGAGGAGGCGGCCACGAGCGGACCGCCGTAGAGCGCGCAGGCAAACCCCGAGCAGTCGGAAAAATCGCTGGAGGCCGCAAGCCCGATGACGTCCACGCCGTCCGCGAAAGTCTGGAAATTAGCCGAGGCGGCCGCGGTCGAGCCCGCGGAATTATAGTTCTCCAGCGGGCTGATGAAGTTCGCGCTTTGCAAAACGGCGGCGGAGGCCGGAGCGGTAACGAGTGCCAACCAAACCCCGGCTAAAGCTGCCGTGCCACGCCGCATCAGCCCTTCTGCATCAGCCGCCGATGCTCGTCTCGAAAGCGCCGATACCAACGCACCTCTGCGGCGAGATGAGCGCTTCTTTGCCGAGGCATCAGATTGCGAAACCACCTCAACGCGCCGCCCAAAGCAATACTCCTCTTGCAAGCCGGGCAGTATGGCATAGACATTCCTCCTTTTATTTCAAATACCCGTCCAAAATCGCCATCCGGACCACGGCAAGATCGCCGCCTAATGTAAAACCCCAACCAATGTAAAAGTCTGGCTCCCGATATTTTTTATAATTGAGCCCGAACTAATAAAACGTATTGTATAACCTTCTGTAAAAGCGCCGTTAATAGCCGCCGGACTATAGAAAGAACCGCCTGAACCGTCCATGACCGTGTGATATAAATTTTTGCCGATCGGAACCGTGTATGTGCCACCAGGACTTAAATCTTGCGCAATAATCGTAACTGACGCGGGAACAAGATATCCAATAAGTTGATACGCCACGGCGGAAGATGTGCTTGCCAACACCATCCCAGCTCCGGCCACAGAATAGCCGTCCTGCTGGTTCTCGATATTAGTAGCACTAGCCGCGCCGCTGACGGGAATTTGGGCGTAATCGTAACCGGAATCAGCCCCGCTCGGAGAACTGGATACATAAAAATAAAAATCATCACCCGCTGGAACAGTGTATGTGTTAGTCAGAGAAATTTGAGGAGAAACGAATGTCCAATTGGAGGTCCCATCCGGATAATCGGGGTCAAAAGACGCGGGGGCATAAGCGGAGGTTAATGCGTAAGGGGCCGCTTGGAATTGCAGGCGCGGGGTCATGGCGGCGTCGGAGCCGACCTGGATTTGCAGCCAGGTCTGCCCGCCTGCAAAAACCGAGCTTGACAGCGCGACCACGCTCCCTAGGGCCACGTTGTAGATGCCGGAAGACACCGTGACCGATTGGGTTTCATTCCAAAGCTCGCTTCCGCTGGTCGCCGCGTTCCAGATGCTAAATTGAATGGACTCGGTCGCGGTGATAGGGTTTCTTGATGCGTCTGTCAGCCGTCCCTGGAAATTGATGGCCGAGGCGAACGCGGCCATGGCCGCGTTGAATATTCCCAGGTATAAAAGCCCCGCCGCCGCCAGCGCTGATATTTTTCCTATTTTCATAAGTCTCCCTTAAACGACGATTTTTAAAATCCTTCGGAGGCCTTCAGGCGGGAACTTTTTGGGGCGGTTGGTCGTATAAAGCATCAGCGGCAACCAGCCCCAGCTATGCACATAACCAGGAAATGATTGCCGCCTTTCCCCGTGCGTGAACACGGGTACATCAGCGGCTTCATGCCTCGGTTGTGCATATGCCCCTCGGGAATTCCGAGTGAGCTCACCGCGCTCCTACGCGCGGTCCCGGGTGAAGCCTAAATTAAAATTCAGTCAGTTCGCTATTTGCTCTCCTTGAATAAGGCCGTGGATGAAGTTTAGCCTTGATTTTAAAAGCTGTCAATGCTCTCAAGCCTCATCGCCCGCCCGCGATGTCCGCGGCGCGCTGCGGATACCACTCGGACTCCCAGTAGTTCTCGCGCAAGGCCTGGGCCACGGCCGCGGGCGAGTGCCCCAGGCGCAAGGACACGCTCACGCGCGCGACCTTGGCCCCGCCCGGCCGCCACATGAAGCCCACCCGGGTGATGAAGTCGTGCCAGAGCTTGACGACCTGGAGTTCCTTGTCGAAAAGGGCGACTTGGCCCGCGCGGGAAAAGCCTCCCGGGCTGCGCACTCCGGCGTAGAGCGCGCCCACGAAGTGCCAGTCGCCTCCGGGCGAGACCCAGCCGAAGCGCGCGTCCGTGTAGTACTGAGCGGCTTCCAGAAGGTTGTAGCCCGCGCCGCCGCCCAGGAAAACCCCTTTGGGATCGCCCCACTGCGCGTCGGCCACCAAGGACTGGTTGCCCACGCCCGCGACGTATTGATCGCGCAGGTCCACGCTCTCGAAGAGCCCCGGCGAGTAGGACACGTCGCCCGTGATGGGCAGAAGCCTTTGATGAAAGACCAAGTCATAGCCGCTTAACTGCTGGAGGTTGTAACCGGAGCCCAGGCTCGCCCAAAACTTGGGCGCGGGCCTAAAGGCGTCTTGCAAGGTGACCAGGTTTTCCTCCAAGCCGTAGTCCGGCGCGGAAGAGTCGATGTCGAAGGAGCCGGGCCGCGAGCGGAACGTCATCGCATGCACCGCGTCCCAATAGCCCAGACGGGATTCCCAGTGCAGGTCGTTCGACACCGAGTAGCGGTTGATGAGCGCGTCCGAGTAGAGCGGGCTGTCGGCCAGCGGGCTGCTGACGTAAACCTGGGTCGCGGGCGAGGTGAAATTGTAGAGCGAGTTGTTGAAGGGAATGAAATATTTATTGTAGTAGGCCGCGTTGTAGGACACGGCGGGCCGCAACGTCAGCCCTTGCGCCAAACGGATGGACTGCGTGCCCTGCCAGCCCGCGCCGCCCGAGCGCTGGATGAAGCCTTGGCCCTGAGCGTAAGTATTGTCCTGGAAACCCGAAAGCGTGTTGAGCCAAGGCAGCTTCCACAGCGTGAAGGACTTGCTCTGGATGTCCAGGCGCGGCGCGCTCTCGGAAACTTTTTGAAACCCGGCGCCCGACGCGCCGGCCAAGTCCACGCGCGAGTAGCTCAGGTGAGCCGTAAACGAGCTGCCCGCATAAGAGAGAGCGGCGCTGTTGTTGAGCTCGCTGGTGAACGGGTAGAGGCTCGCGCGGGCGTAATCGTTATTGAAGAGCGGGTCGGACATCGCCTGGAGACGGCCGTGGAAGCTGACGCCGTCCCATAACGACTGGTAGCGCTCGCCCAGAAATTCCCAGCGCTCGCGTCCGCCCGAGGGCTCGAGATCGGGGCTGGTCCGCTCGTTGATCTCATAGCCGTAAATCGTGCCGCGGGAATTTTGGCTCTCGTGGTCGTCCAGCTCGCCGCCCGTTCCCACGCCTTCCTGGCTGTAATAATCGACATCGGCCTTGGTGTAGAACGAGCGGCTCCAGTGGCTGGTGACGGTGTTGTCGAGGAAGTAGCCGTTGCGCTTGTCGTAGCCGGGCTGGACTTTCCACTCGAACAGCGACAGGTCCGTCCCGGGCTTCAGGGATTTGTAGAAAAAGGGCGTGTAGAACAATGGAACGGGATGGTGGCGCCCTAAATAAAACACCGCGTTGCGGGCAAGCAGATAATGATCGGGCGCCACGGTCAGATGAGTGGAATAAAAATAGTAATGCGGGTTCGGGTAGATGTCGCAGCTGGTCAAATCGGCGTGGTAATAATCAATTGAGCGATCGGCGTGGATTATGCCCTCCCGCGCGTGGACGCGCCAATTCCCGTGCCCGGCGGAGGCTTGGCTCATCACGGCCCGCCGGGTCGCGAAATCAAACGAGCCGCCGCTTCCCGAGACCGCGCTCCAGGTGTCGGAGACGATGAAGAACCCCTGGGCCGTGCCGCTTCGGGTCTCGGGGTTGATCCACAAGTCGTCGGCTTTCAAGGTCCAGCTCGATTCGCGCACGACCGCGCGGCCTTGGAGATGGATGAGCGCGGTGGCGCTGGAGTAATCCAGGTGATCGGCGGAAAACGCCAGCGCGACGGCGGCGCTTGAAACCGCGGGCGGCGGCGGCAGGGGATAATCGGCGGCGGCCCCGGCCGCGCGCGCGGGCCCGGCCAAAAGCATCAGCGCCAGCGTAAAAATCATCGCGCGGCTCCCCTAAAACCGCCGCCCAAAAACCGCGCGGCCTGCGCGGCCAGATAAAACGATCCGCAGACGACAACGGTTTTGGGCGCCCCAGTCTCGCGCCGCCAGGCGCGCAAGGCCGATGCCGCGTCGGGCGCTTGGCCAAGGCGCGCCTTGGGCGCGGCCTTCCGAATGACCGCAGCCAATTCCGCGGGCGCCAGGGCGCGCGGGCTGGGCGGCGGACAAACCACGACGTCTTGAAGCGCCGGCGCCAGAACTTTGACCACGCCGCGCGCGTCCTTGTCGCGCATCATGCCCACGATCCACCGGGCGCGCCCGCGGCTCCAAGGCGACGCCCTCCAGGTGTCCACCAGGCATCGCGCCGCCTCGGGGTTGTGCGCACCATCTAAAATGATCGTCTTACGCCCCGCCTTGCGGACCTCGAAGCGCAGCGGCCAGCGCGCCCAGCGCATCCCTTGGCGCCACGCGGCTTCCGGCACGGGCAGTTCGATCTTGGCGGCGTCCAGCGCCGCTCGGGCCAAAGCCGCGTTTATCCCCTGCCTGGCGCCTAAAATTCCCAAGGTAATCCGACGACCAGCGGCGTCGATCAACTCCTGCCGGTTGCCGCGCCAAAGCACGCGCGCGGCGCGCCAGGGCTTGGCCACGACCAGCAACGGGGCGCGCAGGGCTTTGGCGCGGCGGCGCACCACCGAGAGCGCCGCGGGCGCAAGCCTCGGGCAAACGACCGGCCGCCCGCGCTTGATGATGCCGGATTTTTCCCGCGCGATGTGCCTGAGCGTCGGGCCCAAAAAATCCATGTGATCGAAATCGACCGATGAGATGACGCAGACTAACGGCCGCCGCACCACGTTGGTGGCGTCCAGGCGCCCGCCCAGACCCGTCTCCAGCACCGCGACGCGCACGCCTTTTTGGCGGAAATAAAGAAACGCCGCGCAGGTGACGAGTTCGAAATAGGTCAGCCGCGCCCGTGTTTTTTTCTCCGCGACCGAGACTTCGCCCACGGCGCGGTCGAACGCCGCCGACGCGATCATTCGGCCGTCGACCTGGATGCGCTCGCGCACGCTCCACAAGTGCGGCGAAAAATAAAAGCCGGTCTTATGTCCGGCTTGGCGCAGGACGCTGTCCAAAATAGCGCAGACCGAACCCTTGCCGTTGGTCCCGGCCACGTGGATGGATAAAAACGCCTCCTGGGGATTGCCCAGCACGGCAAGAACCCGCCGCACGCGCGACAGACCCAAGGCAATGCGAGTTTCCCGCCGGGCCTCCAATACTTTCAGGGCCTCGGAATAATGCACCGGGCGCATTATAATGCGCCCGGTGCCAGCGGCAAGGCGCCGTTTCTAAAAACGTTTTCCGCTTCCGCAGGCATTCCGGGACAAATTCTACCTTTTAGGGGTTTATCCGACGAATGCGCGCGCCAAGCCGCCGCAGCTTGGCCTCCAGGCGCTCGTAGCCCCGGTCGATGTGGTAGACCCGCTGGACGACGGTGCGCCCGCGCGCCGCCAAGGCGGCCACGACCAGCGCCGCGCCCGCGCGGATGTCGGAAGCCATGACCCAAGCGCCGCTCAAGCGCTCGACGCCTAAAACGCGGGCCTCGCTGCCCCGCGCCCGAATGCGCGCGCCCATGCGCGAGAGTTCGGCCGCGTGGAGAAAACGGTTCTCGAAGACCGTCTCCCGGACGCGGCTTTCCCCGCGCGCCAGGCACATCAAGCTCATCCACGGCGCCTGCAAATCGGTGGGGAAACCCGGGTGGGGCTTGGTCTCGATGGAGACGGCCTTGGGCCGGCGGCGCATGGCCAAGCGCATGCCCCCGGGATAGGGCTTGACCTCGGCGCCGGCGGCGCGGAGCTTCGCGATGACCGCGGACAAGTCCTCGGCTCGCGCGCCCTTCAAGTCGATGTCGCCGCCCGCCGCCGCGCAGGCCAGCAAAAACGTGCCCGCCTCGACGCGATCGGGAATGACCGCGTGGCGGCAGCCTTTCAAGGCGGAAGCGCCGAGCACTCTCACGCGGGACGAGCCCAGGCCCGAGACCTTGGCGCCCAGGCGCTCCAGGAATCGCCCCAAGTCCGCGATCTCCGGCTCGCGCGCCGCGTTCTCGATGACGGTCATTCCCCGAGTCCCCGCCGCGGCCATCATGGCGTTCTCCGTGGCGCCCACGCTGGGAAATTCCAGGCGCACGCGCCCGGCCTTGAGCAAAGACGGCGCGCTCAGGATGATGTCGCCGCCGTCGGCCACTTGGCGCGCGCCCAAGGCCGAGAAGGCCTTCAAGTGGATGTCGATGGGGCGCAGGCCGATGGCGCAGCCGCCGGGGATGGGAACGCGCACCAGGCCAAAACGGGCCAAGAGCGGGCCCGCGGCCAGGACCGAGGCGCGCATTTGCTTGACCAAATCGTAGGGCGCCTGGGTCTTGAGCGATCCGCCGGCCAAGACGCGCGCCGAATTTCCCCGGACCTCCACTTTCTTGCCCAGGCTTTCCAAAAGCTTGATGGTGGTCTTGATGTCGCGCAGGCGCACGGGGACGTTGCCCACGACGCAGGGCTCATCGGTCAGAAGCGTGGCGATCAAGATGGGCAGCGCCGCGTTCTTGGAGCCGCTCACCTTTATCCGGCCCTTCAAGCGGCGGCCGCCCTCAACGACGAAGCGATCCATAACGAGCCTTAGGCGGCGGCTCCTTTTTCCCGCGCCCGCCGGCGGGGCGTCTCCGGATCAAGGCCGCGGCCGCAAGCCCGGGAAAAACGCGAGTGGATGCGCAAGTCGGCGATGAAGGTCATGACGAGCGGGAAATTTTAGCATACAAGCCCGGCCCGTCGAGCCAGGCCAAGGCGTCGTGGCGCGAGGAAAGAGAGCCGCGCCACTGAAGCCGAGACGCGCGGTTTAAAACTTCTCCCATGAGCCTCCCCGGCGCGACGCCGCGCGCGGACAAATCTCCTCCGGAGAGAAAAAGCGGCTTGAGCGCGGCGGACGCGAGCCCCGGATAAGCGGCCTTGAGCACGCGGCGGGAAAAATCGGAGAGCGGCGCGCGGGACGCGGCCTTTTCGCGCGCGCGAACCAAGGCCTCGCGGATCAAGGCCGCGGCGGCGCGCTCGATGGGCAAGGAATCGATCCAGGCCAGGGCTTCCTCCGGTCCCAAGCGCAAAGCCAGCAAGGCCAGGCGCTCCGCCGCGCCGTCCAGGGCAAAATCGCGCGGCGCGGCCAGGCGCGGGTGAAGAAGTTCAAGATAGCCCCAGCGCCGCAGAATTCTCAGCGCAGGCGCGGGCTCTTTTTCCTCCAAAATGCGCAAAAGCTCCTGGAGCACGCGGTGCGGAGAAAGCCGGGCGGCGTATCCCGCCTCAAGGGCCCGACGCGCGGCGGGGGCCATCTCGCGCGCCGGAGCGAAGCCGAAGCGCGCCAAATAGCGCGCGGCGCGGAAAACCCGCGTGGGATCGTCCCGGAAGCTTTCCGGATGCAGAAAACGCAGGATGCCGCGCTTGATATCCGCCAAGCCGCCCATCGGGTCGATGAGCTCACGCGGCCCGGGTGAAAGCCTCAGGGCCAGGGCATTGGCGGTAAAATCGCGGCGAATCAAGTCCTCTTCGATGCCGCCGGCGGGAGAAACCTCGGGCAGGCAGGCCGGGGACGGATAGGTTTCCCGTCGGGCTTGGGCGAAATCGACGCGCACGCCGGACGGAGCAATAACGCGCAGGGTTCCGAAGCGGCCGAACGCCTCGGCCCTGCCTCCCAGCCGGCGGGCGCAGGATTTCGCCAGCGGAGAAGGATCGCCCACGACGCACAAATCCAAATCCGAGACCGCGGCGCGGCCCAGCAGCCAATCGCGCACGCAGCCTCCCACCAAAAATAAGGGAAGCCCGGCGGCATGCGCTTGGCGCGAAAGCGGATCCAGGATAGCCCGAGCCCGGGCTGGAATCTTCAACGGCTCCGGCTTACCGCCCACGGGCGGCGGCCGGCGGAAGTTTTTTCTCAAGCCCCTTCCCGATCATCTCGGAATAGGCCCGGTAGGACTCCAGGCTCGCGTTGGCGCGCAGGAGCTTTTCCAGCCCGGCCGAGACGCTTTCCAAAGTCGCGCCCGCCGGGCCTGGAACATAGGGAAGCGACCGCGGCACTCGGCGCTCCCGCGCGCAGGCGGGGCTGACGCGATAAAGCGAGAGGCCCAAGTCCCGCGCGAAGAACTCCATCACCTCGCGTTCCTCGTCCAAATAATCATCCTGCTCCAAAAGCAGCGAGAGATCCTCGAAGCTGAAAAAAATCCGCGGCTCCATGTCCGCCAACGCCCCCTCCCCTAACGCCTTGCGCATAGCCGCGAAATCCGATGCCATCTTCTCGCGCCAATAGCTTTCGCGCTCTCGATAGGAGGGCGGAAAGACGAAGGCCAAAAGCTCCGCGGCGGAGTCCAGGTAGACCACGGGCGCCTCGGGAAAAAACGCCGCGCCGCATTGGGGGCAGAGCAGAAGGTTCAACTCCTGCGCGATCAGGGTTTCGCGCAGCTCCGCGTCCTTGTCGCCGCGAACGAAGCTCCATACCTCGGTCTCGAACGACTCGCATCCCTGCGGGCAGACGGCTTCGATAAGGCCTTTAAACGCCATGTTTTCGCCCGGGCATTATAGACTATTGCGCGATGCGGCGAAAGTATTCCCGGATGACGGGCGCGTAAGCCGCCGGTTTTTTCTCGCCCAGAGACTCCTCCAATTCGCCGCGCAGGACGCCGGGCGGCAAGTACTCGCGCGCCGAAGGCAGGGGCACCATGCCGGTATTTGCGCCCGAAGCCCCTCCCGGCGTCATGCCGCCGGAGCCGGAGGGCGAGAGCTCCAGGGAAAAAGCCCGCCGCCGGCCGCCGAGCGCGCGGGAAAGGGATGATTGTCCCGAATTCAAGAGGCCCAGCGCCTTGTCTTGGTGAAAGAGCGCCCGGCGCGCGTCCCCCCTGGACAAGGCTTCCTGCGCCGCTCCTTCCTCACCGGCGGCTTGGGAAACATCGCCCAACGCCGCAGAAGGCAGCTCGAAACCCTCTTGGCGGAGGCCCCGCAGGCCCTCCTCCAGGTTTTTAGTCTCCGCGAGAATGCGGCCCTGGCGCGCGGCCTGGGCCGCGGACTCCGCGTCGGGCCGCGCCTCGGCTTGTTGCTGGGCTTGGCGCAGGCGCTTCAAGACGTCCTCCTCGCCCCGGGCGACGGCGTTGTCCAGGTTTTTCTCCTTATCCGGGCCCTTGGCGTCGCCGCGCAAGGCGCCGATGACGTCTTGCAGGCGCCCGCCGGCGTCGCTGACTTGGCGCGCGGCGAACTGGCTTTCCACATTTTTCATCTGCTCAAGGGCGCCGGCCGGGAAAACCGCCGCGGCCGACGCGGCGGAGACCAGGGCCGCCTGCTCCTTTTCCAGTTCCGCCAGGATGTCCTTCTGCCGCCGGATGCGCCGAGCCGTCTCTTGAGAGTCCAACTCCTGCGCGGCGGCGCGCGCGCCTTGCTCTTCCGCGGCGACCCGCGACCACAAAGCCGCCGCGTCTTGGACTTGCCGCGTCGCCGCCGCTTCGGCCTGGGACATGGCGCCGGACGAAGCCCCCTGCAGGGCCCGCGAAATTTGGGACAAATCCCGCGAAAGCTCGTCCGCCAGGCGCTGCGCCGCGCGCGCGTCGCCCGAAGCCAGGGCGCTTTCAAGCGAGCGGGCCGCGTCCATCGCCGATTGAAAGGGCAGGCTCCGCGCCGAAGAACCGGCCGGCGCCGGAGCGGACGACGCCAGGCTTTGAATTTGCCGAGCTAAGGCGTCCAATTGGCTCTTGATGCGGGAAAGCTTCTGCTCAAGCGCCCGCACGGCCGAGCCGTTCAGGCCGGCGCTCGATCCGCGGCGGGCCAGGTCGCCCAGGAAAGACGCCGCGGAGAGACTCAACTCCTGCGACTTGGCCGCGGCGTCCTGCCAATCGCGGGCCTGGAGCCCGGCGGCTAAAAGATTTTTACCCCGTGCGGCCAAGTTGGCCAAGCCCTGGTGGATGCCTTGCGCCTTGGCGAAATTCCCCGCCCGCCTGGCGCGCTCGGCCTCCGGGATGTCCCGCGCGGCGGCTCGCCGCATGGCCCGCGCAAAATCCGCCAAGCTTTGCGCGAAACCGAGATTGGCGGCCGGATCCCGCGACAACGCGTCCGAAAGTCTCGTCGAATCCTCGGCCGTGGCGCGCCAGTTCCGCGCCAAAGCTTCGGCATTTTGGGACAGCGCGTCCCGGCTCGGCGGCCCGTTTTTGTTTTTGCGCAAAAAATCCAGATACCGGCTTTCCTCCGGAGCGAGGGCGTCCAGCCGCGCCTGGGACTTGCCCCATAAGGCCCGCTCTTCACGGCGGATTTTTTCCCAGTCCGCGACGTTCGCGGTTTGCCAGCGGGAAACCGCCCAATGAGGCGGCGCCGCGTTGTCGTAGGCCTTGAGCCGGAACCAGGCGCGCCCCGGAGGAAGTCCCGCGAGGCTCCATGAGTAATCCCCGATGTCGTCCTTGGGCGGCGGATTGAAGTCTCTGATGTCTTTTTCCACCGTCTTGCCGTCCTTGCCGCGGATGATTAATGAGACCCTCGAGACGCCGCCGTCGTCTTGGACCGCGTAGGAAATCGGAATCTCGCCGTCGACATCGGCTGAAACAGGCGCATCGGGCGAGAGCATCTGGATGGCCGGCGGCTGGTCCGTCAACGCCGCAATCGCGTAATCGGGAGCGGACGAGTTTCGGCGGCCGTCTCGGGCGGTCAATTCGAAATGAAAGCTGACGCTGCGCGTCAAATCGAACGCGGCCGCGTAGCGGCCATCCGGCTCGCGGCGCATGGGCAAAACCGCGGGCGGATCCGAGAAGATAACCGCCGCCCGCGCGAGCGTCTCGCTGGGAGTTCCCTCCAAAATAATGCGGCTGCCGGCCAGAAACCGCAGGGCGCCGGCGCCGTCCAAGGCCACGGTCTCGTCCTGGTTCAAACCCTCGACCGCGGCGCTTAAGCGCCTCCACCCGGGGCTGGGCACGGGCGTGAGCGCGTAGCCGCCGGTAAAGAGGCCGTGCCAGGACAGCTTGTATTTAAAGACCGCGGTCAGATTTTCCGCCGTAAATTCCGCAGAGCCGGCGCCCCGTTGATCCCACGGGGCCTCGCGCCACCCGCCGTCATCCTCGATCCAGAGCTCAATGTCCTGGGGCGCGCGGGCGACCAGGGAATCAGGCGCCCACGACGCCGAAACGGCGGCGCTTTGGCCCCAAGGGATCCGCGCGCTGCCCGGAGACACCTTCAAAAATGCCTCCAGCGGCCTGTCCGTCCACGGCGCGAAGACGCGCCGGAGCGACGCCGCGGGCCGAACCCAAAGCAGGAAAGCCGCGCCCAAAATTCCCGCGGCCGCCGCTTGCCTGGCGGCCCGCGAGGGCTTCCACCGGAACAGCGGCACGGAAGGAAGCCCGCGCAGAAGATTGCGCGCGCGGTCCACGTGCTCCTCGCGCAGCGCGCGAGACGTCGCCGGATCCGCCCTATGCCGCGCCAGTTCCCAGGCCGAAATCAGGCGCCCGCGCAGTTCCGGAAATTTATTTTCCGCCGCCGAAAGAACGTTCCTCCAGCCGCACGCGCCCCAAGGCCGGATGAGCAGCGCCCGCAAAGCTGCGGCCAGGACGGCAAGCGCCCCCCACCATATTCCCCAACGGACGGCGTGGCCGAGCGGCCACAGACGATCGACTCCGGCCGACAGGGCCGCCGCCGCCAAAGACCAGCCCAAAAGCCGCAGCGCCGCTTCGGCCAGGGCGCCGCGAAGCTTTTGCCGCCGCCATCGGCGCGGCCAAACCAGAAGCGGATCTTCGCGCGAAAGCCGCTCAGCCATGTTCCAAGCCTAAAGCCTTGCCCAAGCGCCCGCCGTTGACTCCGGCTAAAACGCGGTTCAATTGGGCGCGCCCCGACGCGTCCGAGGTCAAGTCGTAGAGGAAAATGGAGTGCCCCGCGACGAACACGGGTTTTTTCTTCCGCAGCCACGAGAAAACCGCGTGATCCTGATAGTAAACGCCATCAAGATTGGTCGCCGAAATGGCGAAGAGAATCTCCTTCATTTGATCGGGACGTACGCCGTCGCCTTCGCGTTCCACGTTGGTGATGAATCCCAGGGGAATATAGCGGATGCCGTAATAGGCGGGATCGGCCGAGCCGAAATAGGAAAGCAGAATGGGCGGGTCGCCACGGGCGCGCAAGTAATCTGCCAACGCCGGCAAGGCTTGGCCCCAGTCCACGCTGGAATCGGCCAGCCACCGATACCCGCCGGCCGGGCCGCCGGCAATCACGTTGAAATAGGATAGGTAGCAAGGATAGGCCCGCGCCACGCCGAGGCAAAGCCACAGGCAAAGACCCGTCGCAAGAAAGCGGGCGGCCGGCGCGCGCCGCCAGAGCCACGCCGCGGCCCAGGCTGCCGCGACGATCAGGAAAGGATAAACCGGCAGGATGTAGCGGCAGCCGATTTGCGTTTTGGAGAATGCCGCGGCGCAAAAATAAGCCGCGGCCGGCATCAGGACCCAGAAGCGCTGCAAAGACGGCCGCCGGATCCAAATGACCGCGCCGAATGCGCCTAAAACTAATTCTGGAAGCGGTGTTTTGACCAGGAGAGCCGCCGGGAAATAAAGCCACCAGCCGGTCGTGGAATAATGCCCGAGAAGAAAAGTAGGGCGGCCATGGCCCAAGCGAAAAAGCGTGTCGGAAAGCCCGGTCCAGTATTGGCCAAGGATCGCGAAACGATACGCCGCCCAGAGGCAAAACAGCGCCGCGCCGGCCATGGCGGCCAATCCTAAAAAAGGAAAGCCTTCCTTATTTTTTTGCAGGCGCATCTGAGTCAGAACGCCGATCAAGACCAGGGGAGGAACGGCGATGAGGCTGAACTTGGAGGCCAGGCCAAAGCCGGCGAAAACGCCGGCCAGAATCCAATGCCAAAAACGGCGCGGCGAAAAAGACAGCGCCCAAAAAGTCAAGAAATAAAACGCGGTCGCGGGAGCGTCCGTCGTCACCAAGGCCGCGTTGGAGACAAGAGGCGGACACAAGGCGAATAAAATGCCCGAAAAAACCATCGCCTCGGGCCCGCCCAGGCGCAGGGACCACTCCAAAATCGCGAAGCTCAAAAGCGCGCCCCAACTCGCCAGGGACCAAAACCGCGCGTCGTTCATCATCCTGTCCGCCGGGACGATGTTCCTATAAAGGAAGAGGTCGGCGTAATGGTAGAGAAGACGGCCCATCCATTGGGCGCTCGAAAAAAACGCCGCGGGCTTGAGAAAAACCAGGGGAAGCGCGTCCCAGGCCTCGCCGAACGGCGGGTGATTCTTGTAATTCAGGGACTTGACCGCCCCGGCCCAAACGCTGTAGCCCGAGGCCAAGTGCACCGGCTCATCGTAGGTCGGCGCGGCCGAGCGGATGAAGCCCGCGCCCAAGGCCATAAAGATGCCCCAGGAGGCTAAAAAAACGCCCGCAAAAAGCGCCCGCTCCCTCGGCTTATCCACAGCGGAATTATACTACTCGCCGCCCAGCCTTGACTTCGCGCGGACAAACCGAATAAACTTTCCCCATGATTGAACCCAAAAAGATTGCCGCCGTTTTCTCTTTTTTCGCCGCCGCGTCGGTCGCGCTCTGCGCCTGCCAGAGCCCGAGCGCCCCGGTCCAGCCGACCCAGGCTTCCACGCCCGCGCCGCAAGCCCAAGCCGCCGCGCCGGCCTCTTCCGCGCAAAACCCAGCGCTGACCACCCCCAGCTTGGCCGACGCCCAGGCGCCGCAAACCTTCCGCGCGCGCTTTAGCACCACAAAGGGAGACTTCGTCGTCGAAGTCCACCGCGATTGGGCGCCGCAGGGGGCCGACCGCTTCTACAACTTGGTCAAAATCGGTTATTTCAACGGCGCCGCGTTTTTCCGCGTGGTTGAAGGCTTCATGGTCCAGTTCGGCATCAGCGGGACCCCCGCGGTCAACGCGGCGTGGCACGAGGCCGTCATTCCGGACGACCCGGCCGTGGGACATTCCAACAGCGCGGGCATGATCACCTTCGCCACCGCGGGTCCCAACACCCGCACGACCCAGGTCTTCATCAATTACGGGAACAATTCCTTTCTGGATTCGCAGGGCTTCACGCCTTTCGGACAAATCGTCGAGGGAATGAACGTCGTGGAGAGCCTCTACGCCGGCTACGGCGACGGTCCGCCCAGCGGCAACGGCCCTGACCAGGGCCGGTTGCAAAGCGAGGGCAACCCCTACCTGCGGTCCAATTTCCCGAACTTGGACTACGTCAAGACCGCGGCCATCGAGCCTTAGCCGCCGGCCGTTGCTCTCGCCAGCGCGATTCGCGCAAGGCCTTGCGCGTCGTTTAAAATTTGCGCGCGCGCAAAGCCGCGCTGGGCCAACATCGCGGCCACGCGACGGCCCTGGCCCGCCCCGAACTCGAGCGCCACGACGCCGCCGGGCTTCAAGGCTTCTCCCGCTCTGTCGATGACGGCTGAAAGCGCGGCTAAGCCGTCTTTTCCCCCATCCAGGGCGATTCCGGGCTCGCGCCGAACCTCCGGCATCAGCTTCAAGACTCGGCGAGTTGGGATATAGGGCGGGTTCGACACGATCAAATCGGCCCAAGCGCGCGGCCGCGCGCGGCCTGCGGGGCGGATTTTTAAAAAATCGTCGCGGCGCAGTTGGACGCGGCGGGCAACACCGTTTGTCCGGACGTTGCGGCGCGCCAAATTCAAGGCCGCCGCGCTTATGTCCGTCGCCAGCACGCGCGCCTTGGGAAAAAATATGGCCACGGCGATCGCCAGGCAGCCCGTGCCCGTGCCCAAATCCCAAATCCGCAGCGGTTCCAGCCGCCGAACCTTGAGCGATTCCATCGCGGCCACGGCCAGCTCCTCGGTCTCGGGCCGAGGAACAAGGGCCTGCGGCCCGGCCGCGACCTCGAAATCAAGAAAGGCCTGAACGCCCAGCACATGGGCGAGGGGAACGCGGGCCAGGCGCTTCCGGACCAACCGCGCGAAAGCGGCGTTCTCGCGGGGGCTTAAGAGCCGGCCGCGCGCCAAGAACATCTCGTTGCGGCCGGCGCCCAGAACGCGGGCCATCAGGATTTCCGCGTTGGCCGAAGCTTCCGGCACGCCGAGGCGCTTGAAGCCGGCGGCAGCTTTTGACAGCCGCTCCCCGACGGTCACGGCGCGGAGGATTCGAGCGCCTTTTTTCGCGCTTCCTCGCGCAGAGCTTCCAGGACCGGCCCCACGTCGCCTTCCATGATTTGAGGCAGGCTGTGCCAAGAGCGCTCCAGGCGGTGGTCGGTCACCCGGTTTTGCGGAAAATTATAGGTGCGGATTTTCTCCGAGCGGTCGCCGGTGCCGACCTGGCTGCGCCGCGCGTCCGCGCTCTTGGCCTGGGCGCGCTCGCGTTCGATGTCCGCGATTTTGGAGCGCAGCATCTTCATGGCCTTCTCGCGGTTCTTGAGCTGCGAGCGCTCCTCCTGGCATTGCACGATGATGCCGGTGGGAACATGGGTGATGCGCACCGCGGTCTCGACCTTGTTGACGTTTTGCCCGCCGGCGCCGCCGGCGCGGTAGGTGTCGAGCTTCAAGTCCTCGGGCCGAATCTCCACGTCGACCTCCTCGGCCTCGGGCATGACCGCCACGGTCACGGTCGAAGTATGGATGCGGCCGGACGCCTCCGTCTGCGGGACTCTTTGCACCCGGTGGACGCCGCCTTCGTGGCGCAGCCAGGAATAGACGCCGCGGCCCTGAAGATAAAGCGTCGCCTGCTTGACGCCCTTTAAGCCCGTGGCGCTTAAATCGGCCAGTTCGGCTTTCCAGCCCTTGGCTTCGGCGAAGCGCGTGTAGAGCCGCAGCAGCTCCGCAGCGAAGAGCGCGGCCTCGTCGCCGCCCGCGCCGGAACGGATTTCCAAGAACACGTTTTTCTCGTCGTTGGGATCCTTGGGCAAGAGGGCGTCGTCGAGCTCGCGGCGCACGTGCGCGAGGCGGGCGCCGAGCTGAATTTTCTCCTGCTCGGCCATGGATCTCATCTCGGGCTCGGAGGACTCCAAGAGCGGCGCGAGCCCGGCGATGTCGGATTCCAGGCTCTCCTGCTCCCCAATAAGCCGCGCCGTCGGAGCCAGCTCCGCGCGGCGTCGGGCCAAATCCTTTATCTCCACGGCGGAAAGGCCGCTTTGGCCCAGCCGTTCCTCGACGCCTCGGAACTCCTCGAGCAGTTTCTTGAGCTTGTCGTCCATGAAAATGAAAAAGCCCCGGCCTTAGGGCCGGAGCTTTTTCTCGGGAGGGGCCGCTAGGCCGCTTTCTTGGCGGGAGCCGGCTTCTCCTTCTTGGCGCCCTTGGCCTTGGCCGAAGACTCCTTCGTAGGCGCGGTGCTCAACACCTTCTTGCGCGAGACGCCCACCGGCCCCACCTTGCGGGCCGTCGTCTTGGATGGCTTCTTGACCACGGTCCTGCCCTCGGTCGCCTGAAAGCGCTTCTGGAAGCGCTCCACGCGCCCGGCGGTGTCGACGAGCCGCTGCGTGCCCGTGAAGAAGGGATGGCACTTCGAGCAGATTTCCAGCTTGATGAGATCCTTGGTCGAACGCGTCTCGAACGTGTTGCCGCAGGCGCAGACGACCTTGGCGACGGTGTAAACCGGATGGATTCCCGCTTTCATGGATTTTATCCTCGAATTAAATTGGAACGGCTCGTAAAGTATACAAAATTTACGGACGTTTTTCGGACGCCGTCCGTCGATTTCGCGGCCGCAAAAGGCGATCAAGCTTCCGCTCGCGGCGTCTTATCTCCCGGACCAATCCGGCGTCATATTTCCCGACAGCGGGGGTCAGGTACGTGACCAGCAGCACGGCGCGACGCCGCACCGCGTCCTTGGGCGCGGCATGCAGGGTCGCCGGGTTTCCTGTCGCGATCTCCCGCCCGATGCCGCTGAATACCGCAGCCTGGCGCGGGCCGGCCGGAATTTCAACCGCTTTTCCGACGCCCCCATCTGTTTTATAAATCACCGTCCCACGGGCGCGCCGATGAAGCGGATAGGACACGACGAGGTGGTAGGGCAGGTTCCTGTCGATATGCGGATCGGCGGCCCTGGGAACCTTGTTCGCGCTGACTTGAATCATGACGTTTCCCAAGTAAAAATCCTCTCCGGGCAGGGCCTTATGCAGACGGGCGGTCAGTCTTGCGATAAACCGCTGAATCTTCCTGGACCTGGTTTCCCATCGCGTGCCTCCACTTTCACGATCGTAAGAATGCAGCCATAGGGCCTCGTCTTTTCTGTTTTTTACGGCCAGCCGCCGGCGCCACCGGCGGTTGAAAGCATCTTCCATCGGTTTGCCCATGAACCGGCCGGCGGGCAACACCGCAAAACCAGATGTCCGCAAGCTCTGCGGGCCCGCGACGCTGAGGCCCGCCAAGTTGGCGAGGAGCGCGGTTTGAAAATCGGGCGCCAAGCTCGCCGTGTTGAGAGCAAGAGCAACCGGCTCAACCTCGGCTCTAAAAGCCGCCCGCGCGCCCCGAAACCCCGCCGACGCAAGAACCGCGGCAATGAGAAGCCCCAGCTTCAGGCGCCGGGCGGCATTCGGCCTATTTGACGGCATGTTCCAATGGTAGCGCGCTCCACTCGGGAGCGCCTGAGACTTTAGTCCCTGCGGGCGCGAGTCTTTTGTCTTCCCGGAATGGCCCTTAGGACCCACGGCCCGCTGCGGCGCGGGTTTCAGCGCGCCCGTCCGCGGGATCATGATATAATGCGCCCATCCATGCTCGAGCGCCTCAAGCGTCTGATACTGGGATCTCCCCGCGACATCAAGGATCCGGAGATTTTCGACCGGATTTCCCTCATCGCCTTCCTGGCTTGGGTGGGCCTGGGGGCGGACGGCTTATCCTCCTCCTGCTACGGCCCCGAGGAATCCTTCCGAGTCCTGGGCGCCCACACGAGCCTGGCCGTTTTCGTGGCCATCGCAACGGCGCTGACGGTCTTCATCATCGCTTACGCTTATTCCCGCGTCATCGAGCACTTCCCTTTCGGCGGCGGCGGCTACACCGTGGCGACCAAGCTCCTGGGCCCCTCCTTCGGACTGGTTTCCGGCTGCGCGCTGCTGGCCGACTATTTTTTGACCATCACCGTCTCCATCGTCTCCGGGACCGACGCTTTTTTCAGCTTTCTATCGCCCGGCCTGTCCCATTGGAAGCTCGCCGTGGAGACCGCGCTCATCATCTTCATGACGCTCATGAACCTGCGCGGCGTCAAGGAATCCATTAAAATCCTGGCGCCCATCTTCATTCTCTTCCTGGTCACGCACGCCACGCTGATCTTCGGGACGTTTTTTCTTCACGCGCGGGCCCTCCCGCAAATCACCAGCCAAGTCGGCTCGAACCTGGGCTCAAGCCTCACGACTTTGGGCTTGGCCGGCATGACCGCCTTGTTCCTGCGCGCCTACGCCATGGGCGCCGGCACTTACACCGGAATCGAAGCCGTTTCCAACGGCCTGCAGATCATGCGCGAGCCCAAGGTCGAGACCGGCAAGCGGACCATGCTCTACATGGCCGTTTCCCTGGCCGTGACCGCGGGCGGCATCATCTTGTGCTATCTCTTGGTCGATGTCCACGCGGTGCCGGGGCAGACCATGAACGCCGCGCTCATCAGCCGCTTCATCGCGCGCACGGGCTTAAGCGGCACTGTTTCCGGCCACGGGTTTCTGGTAATGACCTTGGTCGCGGAGGCGGCGCTTTTGGTCATCGCGGCGCAGGCCGGCTTCGTGGACGGCCCCCGCATCATGGCCAACATGGCGCACGACTCCTGGATGCCGCACCGCTTCGGCACGCTTTCCGACCGCCTGACCGTGCAGGACGGCGTGCTGGTCATGTCCCTGGCCTCGTTGTTTCTTCTTTGGGACACGCACGGGGACATCACGACGCTCGTGGTCATGTACTCCATCAACGTGTTCGTCACCTTCAGCCTAACGCAGGCGGCCATGATCCGCTTCTGGCTGCGCGGCCGCAAGACCAAGCCCGATTGGAAAAACCAGATTTCCATCCACGTCGTGGGCTTCGTGCTCTGCGCCGGCATGCTCGTGCTCAACATGGTCATCAAATTCGCCGAGGGCGGCTGGGAGACCATGCTCATCACTTCCGGCATCATTTCCCTGTGCCTGCTCATCCGCGCCCATTACCTGGCGGTCAAGCGCAAACTCTCGCGCTTGGACGATATCCTCACCGCCCTGCCCGAGAATTCCCGGCCGACGGCGGCGCCCACGCTCGACCCCAAGGCGCCCACCGCCGTGGTCCTGGTCGGAGGCTACGGGGGGCTCGGCATCCACTCGCTCTTGGCCATCCAGCGGCTCTTCCCGAACTATTTCAAGAACTTCGTCTTTATTTCGGTGGGCGTCATCGACTCGGCCTCGTTCCACGGCGTAGGCGCGGTGGACGATTTGCGCCAAAGAACGGAGGACGAGCTCAAGCGCTACGTGGGGCTGGCCCGCAATTTGGGCTTGGCCGCGGACTACCGGCTGGGCGTGAGCACGGAAGTCGTCGAGGAGGCGGAGCGGCTTTCGCTGGAAATCAGCCGGGAATACTCCCGCTCGGTGGTCTTCGCCGGGAAGCTGGTCTTCGAGCAGGAGCGCTGGTTCCAACGGGTCCTGCACAACGAGACCGGCTATCAGCTGCAGCGGCGTCTGCAGTTCTCCGGCATCAACACCATGGTTCTGCCCGTGCGGGTGCTTTCCGGCCTCCCGGCTAAGGTTCCTGCCTGAGCAGCCGCGCCCCGAAGAAAACGAAAAGCGCGCCGAACACGACGTAGAGCTGCCAGTACAGGGAGTGAATCTGCCCCCAAATCCCGCCTTGGGCGGCGTAATGCCACGAGATCATTTCCACGGCAAAGAGCGCGGCGGTGGGAAGCACCATAAGCCACGTGGCACGCCGCGAGGAAAGCTTCCAATCGGTCATGATGGCCGCGGCGAAGAGCCCCAGGAGCGGACCGTAGGTATAGGAGGTAACCCGGAAGGCCAGCCACAAGACGCGGTCAAGTCCGCTAAGGACGAGGGCCAGGACCAAAAATATCAGGCCGAAGGCCACGAAAGAGATGCGCGAGACGCGCACGAGTTCTTTTTGCCCGGCATCCTTGCCCCAGAAAGGCTTATAAAAATCCATGACGAAGGCCGTGGACAAGGACGCCAGGGCCGAGTCCGCGCTGCCCATCGCCGCCGAGGCCAAGGCGGCAAGCAAAAGCCCGCGCAGTCCCGGGGGCATCACGGCCAGAATAAAGCGGGGAAAGACGTGATCCGGATCGCGCATGCCGGCGACGAACGCCGGATGCGCCTGCGCATAGGCGTAGAGGCCGACGCCGATGCTCAGGAAAATAAACGTGATGGGGATGCCCGCCAATCCCCAAACGATGAGGGACCAACGCGCTTTTTTCTCGTCACGGCAGGCCAGAAGCCTCTGCACCATGTCCTGGTCGACGCCGTAAGCGGCCGAGGAGTTGAAGAACCCCCAAATCACCATCAGCGCCAGGAGAGCGAGATTCTTGCGCTTGTAGAGCTCCAGGAAATTAAACTTGTCGTAGAGCGTCCCGTCCGGGCGAATAGCGTGCCTTCCGGCCGCGATGATGCCGGGAATTCCTCCTGGAACGTGCAGGACGATGTAGACGGCGGAAATAACGGCGCCGGAAATGAGCAGCACGAACTGCAGGGTGTCTGTCCACGCCACGGCCCGGCCGCCGCCCATGGTCGTGTAGGCCAGGATGGCCAGCACCACGAAAACGACGCAGTGCGCGTAAGAAACGCCGCCGCCGGCCACGACCTGCAGGACTTTGGCGATGACGACCACGCGCACGGTCGAGGCCATCGTGCGGGTGATGAGAAAATAGGCCGAGGCGGTCACACGCGCGCCCGAGCCGAAGCGCTGGGCGATGATCTCGTAGATGGAGGTGACCTTGAACTTCTGGAAGCAGGGGATGAACACGAAGGCGATGAAGACAGTGGCCATGATGTCGCCGGCGTTGCTCAAAAGATAGCGGTAGTCCGAGGCGTAGCCCTCGGCCGGAACGCCCACGAAGGTCAGCGCGCTGATGCAGGCGGCGAAGAAGCTGGCCGTGGCCACCAGCCAGGGGATGGAACGGCTGGCGAGAAAATAATCCTCGGTGGTCTTGGCGGTGCGGCGGGCGGCCCACCAGCCGATCCAGCCCAGGATGGCAAGATAGGAGACGAGAATCGCGCCGTCTAGAAATCCCAGGTGAAGCGGCGCCAAAAAGCCCCCTAGGGCGTCTTAATTAGCGCTTTATTAGGAACAATTTTGGCTTTTTGGCGCAATTCCTGCAGGAGCTTCGGCCACGCCTTGGTGATCTTGTCGGCCAGCAGCGCGGTCTTAAGGCGAGAGGAAATTTCCTTATAAGTCGCCGGTTTTGACTGCCGGAAGCTCACGACTTTGAGGATAAAATACCCGTTGGAAAGGCGCAGGGGTCCGACCACGTCCCCAGGCTTGGCCGCGAACACCGCCTTTCCGATCTGCGGCTGGAGCATCCCGCGCGGGATAAAACCCATGTCGCCGCCCTGATTTTTGGTGGCGTTGTCCAGGGACACCTCGGCGGCCACCTTGGAGAAATCGGCTCCCGACTTGAGCGCCACGAGCAAATCGTTGGCCGAGTTCTCGCTGGCCACCATGATGTCGCTCACGCGCGCGGCCCCGGGCACGCCCAGGGTGTCCTTGTTCGCGTCGAAATACTTGCGAACCTCCTCATCCGAAACGGAAATCTTGTCGGCCTTCTTGACCAAGTCCTCGCGCATGACCTGATCCTCTATCTGGCGGCGCAGCGCGGCCAAGCTCGACCCGGTCGCGACCAAGCGCGCCTCGAAGGTTTTTTGATCCTTGAACTGCTTCTGGATGTCCTTGATCCGCGCGTCGACCTCTTTCTTGTCCGGGCTGATATGGTAGTCCTTCATCGCCTTCTCAATCAGGATATTATTGACCAGGTCGCCGAGCGCGGCGTTCCCATAATTCTGGACGGCGAAGGCCGATATTTGGGCCTGCGTCACCGGCGTTCCATCCACGCTCAAGACGACGTCTTTTTTTCCTTGCGCCCAAAGCGGCGCGGCCATGAAAATGGCGCAAGCGGCGGTCAAAATTTTATTCAAGCGCATCGTTCCTCCTCAAATAATAGCGGACCGAATTTATACTTTGCCACTTTAGCATTCAGCCCGGGGATTTGTCTAGAAACATTCGGCCCGAGCCGGGTCCAAGGGCCTAAAACGGTCTGGGCCATTTAACGCCGCCGCGAAGGTCCTTGGGCTCAGGGCGCCGCCCGATGGCCCTGCCATAATAGCGTCATGACCTCCACCAAACGCGGTCTCGCCTTCGCGCTCTCGCTTTTTGTTTTTGCCTCCGCCCCGGGCTTGCCCGCCTATGCCGCGGCCGCGGAGGTTTTCGACGCCGCGCCGGCCCAGGTCGCGCCTCCGGCCTGGATTCCCGTTTTAGGCGCGGCGTCCACCGAAATGGACGCCCTGCAAGACCCCGCGGCGCAAAACGTTTCGGGCATCCTGGATCAGATCCAACTGGAGGCCGTCCTTCATCCCGGCTCCGCGGACGCCCTGGCCTTCATCGGCAAGCTGCCGGCCGCCGCGGACACGCCGGAAAAAATTTCGGCTCTTCCTCGGGAAGAGCGCCTCCAAGTCCTCTCCCAAGCGGTCGCCGCCGCCGGCCGGAAGCTTTCCGCCCAGGCCGCGCCGCTCGTCGCCGATCTTTCCCGTCCCGGGTTCAAGCCCTCCGCCGCCCAACGCCGGGTCCTTAGCCATCTGGCTTCCGCGTGGTTTTATCTTCCTCCGGCCCAGGCCGCGGCCGTGCGGGACCTCGCGCGCCGGGAAACCGAGCGCAGCGCCGTTCAAAAGGCCAAGAACCTGGCGCGCTCGCTGGCGGGCAAGATTTACCCCGTTCCCGTTCTCGATCCGGAAGTCGCGGCGGGCGCGCGGATGATGTTTGCCCGGCTGCGCCCCGCCCTTGCCCAAGCCGCGTCCGGCCCGTGCGAGACGGCCGTGAAAGACATTTTGGCGCCGCAGGCCGCGCAGGCGCTGGCGCAAGCCTCCCGCAGCCTGGCGGAGCGCGGGCATCCGCGCGGCGCGCTTTGGACCGCGGTCCTTAAAAACCATCGCCAAATTTTCGGCGCAATGGCCGAGGAGCGGATGGTCAAAGCTCTAAAAAACAACGGCCGATGGACGGAGTTGGTTTCGGCCCTGTCGCTGGCCGCGGCCGGAGAACTCGCGCGCGAGGACGACGCCGAAGCGGCGGCGGTCCTGCGCAAGGCCGGAGCCGATTATGATTTGCGTCTGCCCATCCCGTCATGGCACCCGCTGGCCGGACAATTTGAGAGCGTCGCGGACGCCTTGTCCTCCTTCTACGGCCCGCCCGAGGAAGAACCCCTGGGGCCCGGCCTGCGCTTGGGACGGCCCTTCGGCATTCCCGTCGTAATACGATCGGGAACCGCCTTGGCCTTGGCCCTCATCGGTGTGCAGATGTTCCAGGAAACGTCCATGGTGATGCCGGGCGCCGCCAAATCGTCGCTGGCCTTCCTCGCCGGAATCTCCGCCGTCCTCATCTACGGCTCGGTTCTGGCCCACGAGTTCGGCCACGCCCTCATGGCGCGGGCGCGGGGCATCGGAACGCACAAAATCACCTTGAACATCATGGGCGGCGCGGCCTTCATCGACCACGAAGCCCGCAAGCCGCTGACCGATTTCCTCGTCGCCGCCGCCGGGCCGGCCGTCAACGTGCTGCTGGCCGCGGCGTGCTTCGCGCCGGCCTTTTTCCACATCGGCGTCCCCCATCTTCTCGCGCAAGCGCTGGTCCCCTTCGTCCTGACCAATTTGCTCCTGGCGGGGTTCAACATCCTGCCCGTGCTTCCCATGGACGGCGGGCTCATGCTGAGGGCCGTCCTCTCTGCGATAATGCGGGACGACTACCGGGCCGCGCGCGCCGCGGAAAAAACCGCCAAAATCGTCGCCATCGCCTCTTTAGCCGCGGCGGCGGCGCTGCTTATTTCCGGACACGCCGCGGCGGCGATGGCGGTGGTGTTTTTGAGCGCGGTGGGCTTCATGCCCCACGTCATCTCCCATCCGGGGACGACGCTGGTCTCGTCTAAAACAAAAACCAGCTAGCTAGAGGGCTTGCCGCACGCTCTCGACGTGCCCGGGAACGCTCACCTTGCGCCAGATGTTCTTAATCCGGCCGTCGAGGCCGATGACGAAGGTGGAGCGCTCGACGCCCATATACTTGCGGCCGTACATGGACTTTTCCTTCCACACGCCGTAGGCGGAGCACAAGGCCTTATCCTCGTCAACCAAGAGCGGAAAGGGCAGCGACTGTTTTTCCTTGAATGACGCATGGCTCTTGGCCGAGTCCGGGCTGACCCCCAAGACCGCCGCGCCTTTTTTCTTGAGGGCGGCGTGCTGGTCGCGGAAATCGCAGGCCTCCGCCGTGCAGCCCGAGGTGTTGTCCTTGGGATAGAAGTAAAGCACGAGGGTCTTCCCCTTATAGTCCGCGAGCGCGCGGCGCGCCCCCGTCTCGTCCACGGCTGAAAAATCCGGGGCTTTATCCCCGACTTGAAGCTCGGCAATTTTCGTCATGCCCGGATGATAACAGATGAGCCGAAGGCGGATCAAACCGGGCGGATCCTCTCGGCCCTTTGGCTATAATGTCCCCACCTTATGCCCTCGAAACGATTCGCGCCGCTAGAGCGGACGGCCGTGGGCGCGGAAGCCTGGCCGCGGGTTGCCGCCTGGGCGCTGACCGCAGCCTGCCTTCTCTCGGCTCTCTTCGTCTTGCGCGGCACCCTGGACATGGGCGCGGCGGGCGTTTTCCGCGCGCCCGTCATGGATCAATGGAGCTTCCTCAACCGCATGCGGCTGTGGCAGACCGGACAGCAGAGTTTTTGGGCGCTTCTCTGGCGGCAGCACAACGAGCACCGGATGATTTTGGGGCTCCTGATCCTGGTCTTGGATCAGGCGCTGGTCGCGGCCCGCGGAACTTTCGCCGCGGCCTGTTCGTGGGCCTTCCAGGGGCTGCACGCTTTGTTGTGGTGCGCGCTTTACTGGAAAATGGAAAAATCCGCCGCGCCGCGGATGGCCTACGCGGCGCTCGTTCTAGGCGCCTTTTTTTCCGCCGCCCAATTCGAGAACTTTATTTGGCCCTTTCAGGCCAACTTCATCGCCGTTTTCCTGCTGGCCTCCGCCGCCGTTCTGTGCTTTCTTCGCCACTGCCGGACACGGCGCCCCGTGTTCCTCGTTTCGGCGCTGGCGCTCGCGGCGGGAACGACGTTCTGCATGGCCAACGGCGTCCTGCTCTGGCCGATTTTCCTGCTCATGGCCGCAGCGGAAAGCGCTCCGCCGAGAACCGGCGTCGCCGTCTTGGCCTCGGGCGCCGCGATCTTGGCGGCCTACTTGCACGGCTACGCGACCCCCGAGCAGCAGGCCAATCCGGTTTTTTCCCTCCTTCACCCGGAGCTTTTGACGGGCTATCTGGGAGCCTATTTCTTGAACGTTTGGGCTCGTGTTCCGGCGTTCGTCACGCCCGTGCGCGCCGGACTCTTCGCGGAAGCGCTTTTCACGGCATTCTTCGGCGCTTATCTCCGGCGGAGGATCCGCGGCCAAGCTCTGGATTACTCCTTCTACGCCTACTCGTCCCTGTTTCTCTTCGGCACCGCGGCCTTGACGGCGTTGGGCCGCATCAATTACGGCTGGGCGCAGGCCCAAAGCTCCCGCTACGCCACTCCCGCCCTGATATTCTGGATTTCCTTGGCTTCGGCGGCCTGCTTGTTCGCGAGCCGCCGCGAGAGCGCGGCGTGGAAAATTCTAGGGGTCCCGCTCATTGCCGCCGCCATGTTCTCCGGAATGATTCTTCCCAAGCAGGCTTCCCGCGTCTCGGCGGGCGCCGACTGGACGCGGCAAGTGAACATTTCCGGACTTTCCCTCGCCGTCGGCGCCTTCGATGCGGCGGCGTGGGCCCGCCTCTATCCGGGGCCTGCAACGATTTTGTCGCTTCTGCCCTATCTCAAATCGCGGCGGCTTTCCCTGTTCAGCGATCCGGACGTGGGGAAAATCGGGCGGCCGCTTTTCTCCTTTCTGACCGAAACTGCTCCCGGGCAGTGCGCCGGCTCGTTTTCCGGATTAATCCCCGTTGCCGCCGACGCGCCCGGACTCCGGGTCGGACGCGTGTTCGGGCAAGCCTGGGCGAGCGCGGCGCGGATGCGGCCTTTGCAGACCGTCTTCATCACCGATGGGCGCGGCACGGTGGTGGGGCTTGCCTACGCCTTTCGGCCTGTGAAGCGTTTATTCCCCTCTCCCGATCCGCTGCGCGGCGCGTGGGGCGGCTATGCCCGGCTGGCGCCGAAAACACGCCGCCTTTTCGCCTACGGGGTCCTGCCCCGGGCGCGCGCGGCATGCCTCGTCGGCGTCTTAAGTCTCGAGCCGATGAGACGCTCCAGCGCCGCCCATACATCGGCAGCAGCCGCGGTCGCGGCTCCGGGCCTCAAATCGCGCCTATAGAAATCGCGTAAAAGCCGCGGGCCGATAATTTTTTCAAGCCGGCCGTAGCCGTGGATTTCCCAGGGACTCGTGCAGAGAAAAATCGCGGCCGCGGGCTTGCCCAGGGCCAGGGCCAGGTGCATGGCCAGCGTATCCCCGGAGACGACCGCGTCGCAGCCGGCGATATCCGAAACGTAGTCCGCGAGCGAGCGCCTCTGGCGGAGAATCTTGACCGCGGCGCCAGCGCGCCGCAGGCGCCGAGCCAATTCGGAATATCCCCGCCAGGCTTTGCCGGGCCAGCGGCCGCCCACGCGCGGCTCAAGGCCCACGCGCGCGCCGTCGCGGCGCTTAACATCCGACGCGGGCAGGAGATTCCCGCGCTCAATCCAATATTCCTCGCCGCGAAAAGGCAGTCCCGCCATGGCGAATAAAATTTCTTGATAACTTTTCCGGTTTTTTTTCTTGAGCGCGTCCGCCCGCCGGCGGCCCAGCCGTGAAATGAGCCCCATATCGAACCAGGGCGCCGAGGATTTCGTGTAAACAAGCCTCCCGCCGCCGGCCGGCTTGACGCCGATAAAGCTCCGGGCCGGAAACCCGGCGGCCACGGCCGCGGCGCGGGCGTCTTCCTCGAGGGAAAATACGGCGTCGAAAGAAAGGCCGAGGAATTGCCGCCAGGAGCCCAGCTCGCAGGCTCCGGCCAGGACCCGGCGCGGCAGGATGCCCAGCGCCTCGCGGCTCGTGATCCAGTAGGCCTCGGCTTTGAGCGCGCGCAGAAGCGGCGTGGTCCGAACGACGTCTCCCAGGGCTCCGATCTTGACGATGAGAACGCGGCGCTTGGTCGAAAAAGCGCTCCTGCCGGAAAACGGGGCCATAACTTGGCCGTATCGTATCAAATCTCAGGCGCGGCTCCAGCGGGTTTTCGCGAGACCCCAGCCATCTCAAAAGCCTTGACAAACGGGACCGGACCTGATATTAATGTAGCAGGCCACCGAGAATTCGGATGCGCCGTTGTCTTTTCTTAAAAAACGCGCCGAGAACGGCCTCCCAAGATGGAGGTGTTTCGGCGTTTTTTATTCGCCGGCAACCAGACTATTTGAATGGCTGATTGGTCCAAACTGAAAGCGCAGGCAATCGCAATCGCGAGCACCGCCCGGAGCCGGGTAAAGTCCCTGCTGGCCGGGGGGCCCGTCTTATCGGTTGATTTGGGCGGCGCGGCGATCAAAATCGCGCTTATCGCCGAGGAAGCCGGGGGCTTGGAGCTAAAAGCCTGGGGGCACGCGCCCCTGGACGTCGCTGGCGAAGCCCCGGCGGACGAACGCAAGGCGAAGGCTCTCGACACTCTGCGTCAACTCCTCTCCATCAAGGGACTCAAGCTCAAGCGCGCGGCAACCTCTCTTTCCGGAAACTCCGTGCTGGTGCGCTACGTGCGGTTCCCTTCCTTAAGCCCCGCCGAGCTCGCCGCGGTCCTGCCGGTCGAGGCCGAGCCCTTCATCCCCTTCGACATCAACGAGGTCCAGCTGGGCTTCCACATTCTGGGCGAGGCGGAGGAGGACGGCCAGAAAAAAATGGACACCGTGCTGGTCGCGGCCAAGAGGGACTTGGTCTCCTCCCGCGTGGAGGTCCTGGAAGGCGCCGGGCTTTCCCCCGCCCTCATCGACGTGGACTCCTTCGCGCTGGAAAACGTCTGCGCGCGCCTTCCGGACGGCCAGGCCGGAACAACTCTGTGCCTCAACATCGGGCATTCCGCCACGAATCTTTCCCTCATCGCGGACGGCGCCACGCGCGTGGTCCGAGACATTTTCATCGGCGGGCACGCCGTCACCAAGGCGGTGATGAAGGAGCTTTCCTGCGACTACGCCCGGGCCGAGGAACTTAAGAAATCGTGCGGGCTCTTCTTGGACGAGGAAAAATCGCGGGCGCTCCAGGAGCAAAAAAACGACGAGTTGGCCGCGGCCGCGGCCGCGGCGCAGGTCGTCAAAGATCTGGTCACCGAGGTGCACCGCTCCGTCGATTTTTATCTTTCCCAAGGGCCGGACCACGCCATCACCGGCGTCGTCCTCTCCGGCGGCAGCGCCCGGCTCAAGAACCTGACCCATTTTCTATCCGGGGATCTCAAGGTCCCCGTGAGCCTCCTAAACCCCATGGCCGCGCTCAAAAAAATCTCCGACGACTTTCCCGCGGATCTCTCTCCTTCCTTCGCCGTCGCCGTCGGTTTGGCCCTGCGCTGCGCGGGAGGCGCGCCGTGATCCGCGTCAATCTCGTCCCGCAGGAGATCCTGGACAAGGCGCGCCGGAAGCAGTTCATCATCAAGGGCGCGGCCGCAGGCGTCGCGCTTGTCCTCGTGCTGAGCCTGATTTCCTTCGGCCAATACCTGCGCCTGCGGGATCTCCGGGCCCAATCCGCCGAGGCCGCCGGGAAGCTCCAGAAGCTGCAGGTTCTGGTGACGGAAGTCCAGGATCTTCAGAAGACGGAAAGCGGCATCCGGGACCGCCTCAACATCATCAACGGCCTGCTCAAGAACCGGCCGCTCTACCCCGACTTCATGTCCGACTTCGCGCGCGACGTGCCCGGGGGAATCCAGATCCAAGACCTGACCACCGCGGGCGGCGGAAGCGCCGGAGCGACCCTCAAGATTTCGGTCAGCGCGCGGGCGCTGAGCAACGACGACATCGCCGGCTGGATCAGCGCCATGCAGAACTCCGGCCGCTTCGCCTCGGTCGTCCTGGGAGCCGTTTCCGCCCAAGGCACGGCGCCGCAGCAGGCCTTCTCGTTCACCTTGGACGCAACCTACACCCCGAGCCTCTAGCGCGAAACCATGGACCTAAAACTAAAACTCAAGCAGCTTTCTCTCGACAAGAAAGCCCAGCAGGAGTTGGCCGCAGCAGGCGGCGGCGCCTTCGCGATCCTCTCCCTCTACATCTGGCTTCTCTGGCTGCCCTTGTCCGGCCAAATCGAGGCCCAGCGCAAGAATCTCTCGGACGTGAAGGCGAAAATCGCCCGGGCGACTCAAGAAGCTCAAAAAAAACACCGCCTTGATCTCGATCTCGCACAGTTGAACCAAACCGCCGCCGAGGCCAGCCAGCGGCTGCCCCAGAGCAAGGACATTCCCGCCGTTCTCGTCGCGGTGAGCGACTTGGCCGCCCAGCACAACGTTCAGCTCCAGAGCTTCGTCTCCAAAAAAGAAATCAGCAAAGGGTTTTTCAACGAGCTTGATTTTTCCGTCTCCATCCTAGGGACCTACAACGACATCGGCCGGTTCCTCGCCGCCCTCTCGCTCCAAGAGCGCATTTTCAACGCGGCCGACGCGGTCTACGGCAGTCCCAACACCGCCGGGCAAATTCCGGCGCATTTTACCCTAATCGCCTACCAATACAAAGGCTGAGGCGACCGGAGGCTTGATTCATGACGACGGCACACGGACTCGCGCGCACTCTCGAAAAATCAACGGCCGGACTCCTGTCCCTGCTCTTGGCGGCGTCGCCGGCCATGGCCGGCGCTTCAGCCGCGGCCAAGACCTCGGCTTCGGTCCGGCCTCCTATTACCGTCCGCTCCATCTCAATCAAGGACGGCGCGGTCCTCATCGGCCTCAGTGGACGCGCGTCCTACGAGGACTTCATTCTATCCCAGCCGCCCCGCATCGTGCTGCAGATTTCCAACGCCGACTACCATCTGGCGCAAAAAGACTTTCCGGGACAAGGCGGCACGCTTAAGGGCGTTCGGGCGGGGCAATTCTCGACCGCGCCCGTTCCCGTGGCGCGGGTGGTCCTCGACTTGACCAAGGCCATCGCCTACCACGTGGCCACGGACGGCGACGATCTCCTGGTGAGCCTCGCCGCCAAGGCGGCCGGCGCGGTCAAAACCGCGGTCGCGGCGCCGGTTCCAGCGGCCGTTCCCGCCGCGGAGGCTTCCCCCGCGGCCGTTCCCACCGTCCCGGCGGAGGCGGCCCCGGATCAACGGGCGCCCGTCGACATCATGAGCCACCTTCCCACCGGCAAGGTCACGCTGGACTTCGACCAGACCGACGTCGGCGACGTCTTCCAGCTTTTCGCCGCCAAGGCCGGCATCAACATCATCTACGGCCCCGACATTCAGGGCCAGCTCACCTTGCACTTGAACAAGGTCCCCTTCAACGAGGCTTTCCGCACGGTCCTGGACATGCTCAACCTCACCACCATCCAAGTCGGCGACAACGTCCTGCGCGTCCTGACCCCGAAGGCGCTGGCCACTGTCCAGACCGAGGCGGCCACGACGACCCAAATCATTCCGCTCAACTACGCCAAGGCCAGCGACTTGGCCGCGACCATCCAGCAAGTCATCGCGGCGGAAAAAATTCCCGGCGAAGCCATCTCGGACAGCAAGACCAACTCCGTCATCGTCACCGCGTCGCCCAGCAGCCTGACCCAAATCGCGCAGATGGTCGAGCAGCTCGACGTCAGGCCCAAGGAAGTGCTCATCGAGGCCAAGATGGTGGAGGTATCCTTGGACAACAGCTTGGACTACGGCATCCAATGGAACGAGGTGTCGCAGGGAGCCAACGGCGGCGGAACAGACTATACCGGGCTTCCGTTCACTGAAACGGCGCCTATCGTCGGCACCGGCGGCACCAGCGGCGCCAACAGCCAACTCAGTTACAGCAACTTCCTCGCCAATCAGCCAGGCAAGGCGATCCCCAATCTGGCCAGCGCCATCACAGGCAGCGGAGTCAGCCTCGCGCCCAACTCGGCCTTTGGAGCGCTGACCCTAGGCCGCATCACCAGCCATTACATCCTCAACGCCACCTTGAGCGCCGCCGCGGCCGCGAACAAGGTCAAAATTCTCTCCGATCCCAAGATCGCCACGCTCAACAACCAGCCCGCCAATATAAACGTGGTCACCAGCGTGCCTTACGTCACAACCACGATAGTGGCGGGCAACACCGGCACCAACGTGCCCCAAACGGTCAGCTACGCCACCGAAGGCATCCAACTGACCGTGACCCCCCTCATCAACGCGGACGGGCGCATCACGCTGACCATCAATCCCAATGTCAGCCAGCCCTCCGCCACGGCCAGCGCAAACGCCTCAACGGGAGCCCCCGCCCTGGACACCCGCAGCGCGCAGACCACCGTCATGGTCAAAAATGGCGACACCATCGTCATCGGCGGGCTCATCCAGGACTCGGTGACCAACGACATTTCCAAGATTCCTCTCTTGGGCGACATCCCGATTCTCGGCTGGCTTTTTAAGAGCACGCACCAGGTCCACAGTCGCAACGAGCTACTCATCTTCGTGACGCCGACGATCATGACGGACTAGAGAGCCGGGTGCCGGCCATTGGAATCGGGCTTCTCGCGGCGCTCGGGCCCCTGCTCCGGGGCGCATGGGATCTCTGGGCGCAGACTTTTGTTTTCTGCCTCTGCATTTTTCTGGCCGCCTTATGGCTTGGCGCCCGCGTCGCCGACGGTTATCTTCCCCTGCCTCCCAAGAAAATTCTGCTTTGGTCCGCGGCGCTCATCGCCGTCGCCGGGCTTGCCGCGTTCCTAAGCCCGGTCCGCTTCTACAGCCTTCCCGCCTGGCGGGATTTGACCCTGGGTTTGGCCGTATTCCCGTGCTTAAGCCTGGTTCCGCGCCGCGGCCGCGAGCGGCTGGATCAAGCCGTGCGCGCCGCCGCATGGCTGGCGGCGGCCTTGGCCTTCTACCAGCATTTCAAGCAGGGCGCGGCGAGCCCGACCGGGCCATTCCCCAACAAAAACTTGATGGCGGCGGCGGTCCTGCTCTGGCTGGGCGCTGCCTGGGAAACCTCGGACTGGCTCCTGGCCGCAGCGCTCCTTCTTGTCCTGTTTTTGGATCGCAGCGTGGGCGCGTGGCTGTCCCTGGCGGCGGCGCTGGCGCTGTGCCGGAAAAATATCCCCAAGGCAGCCCAGATCGCGGGCGCCGTCGTCGCCGTGTTCGCGCTGGGAGCCCTGGCCTTGAAGCTCCAATCGCCGGATGCCGTTCATCGCTGGCAGTGGTGGTCGGCCGCAGCCCATATGCTCCGCGACAAGCCCCTCTTGGGCTATGGGCCAGGCTCATTCGCCTACGTGTTCCCGGCCTATCGGAAGCCGGGTGATCCCTTGGGCTCGCTCTACGCCCATAACTATTTCTTGGAAATCGCCGCTGGCTGCGGCTTGCTTTACGCCCTGCTTTGGCTCGCGGGGATTCTGTCTTTTTTGCCGCGCGCCTCGGCGCCCAAGCGCTTCGCCGTTTCGGCGCTTCTCATACAGTCCCTCTGGGATTACCCGCTCTCCATCCCCGCGCTTTTCTGGCTCTTCTGCCTTTTCGCCGCGGACGGCGTGCCCGAACCCGCGCGCGGAGCGAACATTCCGGGCCGGTGGAAAATTCCGGCCTTCGCGGCGGTTCTCGTCCTCGCCTGGAGCCTGGAATCAGGAGCCTGGGCCCTTTTCCGCGCCGATCAGTGGGAGGCGCGCGCGGTAGCCGCGGCCAAAAACGGCGCGCGCCCGGACGCGGTGCGCGATTTGCTGCGGCGCTCCGAGCATTCCGCGCCGGACCCGGAGACGGAGGAGCTCTTGGCCGCGTTGACGCTCGCGTCCGCGCCGGGACCGCGCCTTTCTCCGGCCGATTCGGCGGCGGCGCTTGACGCGCTCAAGAAAGCGGCGGCCCTGAACCCCTACCGCTGCGAAACGTGGAACCTGATGATCCGACTGGAGGAAACGCGCGGCGCGGCCGGCGCGGCGGCGGCCGATTTCCGCCGGGCCCTGGCCTACTGCCCTCGCTTAAGGGAAAATCAGAGCGGCCGGCCGTGAAGCGCCTGGAAATCCTGGCTCCTCGTGACAAGGATCTCCTCCTGCTGGCGCTGCTCGCGCTGGCCGTTTTCGTGCGCTTTGCGCCGACGTGGGCCCGGGGGCTGACTTCCTTTTGGGGCGATTTGACCTACCTGCAACACCCCTGGCGCGCGTTCGACGCCGAGACCCTGCAGGCGGGCCGGCTGCCGCTGTGGAATCCTTATCTCTACTTCGGCATGCCCGCGGCCGCGACCATGCAGGATTCCCTGTTCTACCCCGGCACGCTGCCGTTTTTCTTCTGCGGGTTCGCCGCCGCGCTCCTGGTTTATCACTTCCTGGAATATTGGCTCTGCGCGGCGCTGAGCTATCTCTGGCTGCGCTCCTGGCGGCTCTCGCGCGGAGCGGCCCTGGCTGGATGCGTGAGCCTTTCCTGGGGCGGCGTGATGCTGAGCCGCATGCCGTTCTTGAACCATTTGGCGGTCCTGGCCTTGGCTCCGGCTTTTTTTCTTTTCTTCCGCCGCCCGCTGCTTTTAAGCCTGGCCTTGGCGCTGGCTTTCCTGGCGGGCTACCCGGCCTTTCTCGTCGGCGCGGCCCTGCTCGCCTGGATATTGGCCGTCATTTTTATCCGGCGCGCCCGGCGCCTCAACCTCCTGAAGGACGCGTGGAGCTGGAGCCGCGCCGCGGCGGGCGCCATGGCCCTTTCGGGATGCCTTCTTCTGCCCGCGTGGCAGCTGCTGTCTCTTTCGCCGCGCGCGCATGGGCTTAAGTACGCCGATATTTTCCGATTTCAATTTTCTCCGGCTGATCTGCGCCAATGGGTGAGCCCCTGGCTCGTGCCCTGGCCGGCCTTCAACCCGGCCGTGGAGTGGTGGAAGTGCTGCTACGTCGGGTTCCTGGGCTGGGCCGCGGCCCTCTGGGGGCTTTGGACCCTGCCGCGCCGCAAGGCCGCCGGGCTCGCGGCCGTTCTGCTCGCGATTGGGCTCCTCATCTTGGGCAACTCCAACCCCGTCTCGACGTTCTTGTGGCGGCATGGCGGCCTTCTGCGCTTCATCCGCTACCCGGGCAACCTGGATTATCTGGCCGCCTTCGCGCTCTGCCCCTTAATCGCCTTGGGCGCGCAGCGCTGCCCGCGGCGCGGCCTCGCGGCGGCGGCTCTGTGGCTGGAGCTCTCGCTCTGCGGCCTTCACGCCTTTCCCTTGGCGCCGCGCGGCTTGTTCACCTCGGCGGGACCGCTGGTGCGGCGCCTGCAAAACGATCTTCACGGGGACCGATACCTGCTCTCGCCCAAAACCCTGGAACTCGATCGCGGCCTTTCCTACTCCGATTGGAAGCACCGCCTCTACGGGCTAACCAACGCCCCCTACCATCTGGCCGCCGCGGGAAATTTCGGGGACCCTTTGTCTCCCCGCGCGAATTTCGCCTTCATGAACCTTCTCTACACCCGCGCCTCCGCCGGCGCAGCCGCCGCGCTTTTTCCCTGGGCCGGAATCGCCGATCTAGTGACGGGGAAAAAACTGCCGCCGACCGGCCTGCTCTTGCCGCAAGGGCGCACGCTCTGGCGCGTCTACGCGGCGCGGAGGAAAATTTCGCTCGCCTATTTCTTCGATGAAAAAGACGGCGCGAATATCCCAAAGAACTTGGCGGCGCCCGCCATGCCGCGGACCGCGAAGCCGGTCGCATGGCGGAATCCCGACGGAGGGGATTTCGAGGCCGCGGGAAAAAGCTCCGCGCCGGGATGGCTCTTCGTGTCCTGGCCGCGCTACCCGGGATGGCGCGCGCGGCTCGTCACGCCCGCGGGCGCGGCGGCGGCGGCGATGGTTCCGGCGCTGGAATTGTTTCAAAAAACGCGCGTGCCGGCGGGGGCATGGACCCTGCGGCTCCGCTACGACCCGGCGAGTTTCCGCTGGGGCCTTTGGCTGAGCTTGGGCTCCGTCATCCTCATGGCGCTGGCGGCCGCGCTCCGGCTCCGCGAGGCTTTGCGTGCGAACTAGAGACTTCGCGCTTTTCGGATTTTTCGCGGCCTTGATTCTTTTTCTGCTGGCCCCCTGCTGGTTCGACGCGCGCGCGGCCCTGTTTAATTTCGGGGATCTTTACGCCTACCACTACCCGCTGCGGCATTTGGCGGCAAGTTCCCTGGTGCGGGGCCGCCTGCCTTTTTGGAATCCCTACATCTTCGGGGGAACGCCGCTTTTGGCCAACCCGCAGAGCGCGGTCTTCTATCCCGTTTCGCTTCTAGGATTTTTCTTTCCGCTGGTCCTGGCCTTCTCGTGGGACTACGCTTTCCACCTTCTCTGGGCGGCCTTGGGCGTCTGGCTCCTGGCCCGCGCCTGCCGGCTGCCGCGCCCGGCGGCCTTGGCGCTTTGCGCCTTCTACGCGCTGTCCCCGTTTCTCATCTACCGCGTGACCGAGGGAATCCCCACGCTGCTGGCGTCCTTATCGTGGGTCCCTTGGTGCTACTTGGCCTGGCTGAGCGCGGACTTCTGGCTTTTGAGCGGCGTCCTCGCTCTGCAATTTTTATCCGGGCATCCGCAGTTTTTGATCATCAACGCCCTAGGAATGCTGCTCCTCGCCGCAGGCCGGGGCCGGTCCGGGGGCAAGCCCATCCTGCGCTTAACCGCGGCGGGCGCGGCCGCCTTGGGGCTTTGCGCCGCGGTCTGGCCGCTGACCTGGCAGTTTCTTTCCCTCTCGGTGCGGCGCATCTGGTCGCCCGCCTTCAGCCTGGGCTATTCCTGGTCGCCCAAACTGCTGTCGACCTGGATTTGGCCCGGCGCTTTCGGAAACCCCATGACCGCCGGCTTCTCCGGGTTTCCCTCGCTATTTTTCGAGCGCTCGTGCCTGTTCATCGGATTTTCCGGCTTGGCCCTGATTCTCCTCGGGCTGCGCCGCCGGCGCGCCGCGGCCGGAGCGCTCATCCTCGTCGCGGCGGGACTCTTCGTCGCCTTGGGCCGGCACAACCCGCTCTACCGCGCCGCCGTGGAAACGACCGCCCTTGATTTCCTGCGCACGCCTTCGCGCTTTTTGCTCCTGACTTTTTGGGGCCTTCTGCTTCTGGCCGGCGGGGGACTGGCGCGGATCAAGCGCTGGCCCGGCCGGCGCGCGTTTTACGCCTTGGCGGCTTTGGCGCTGTGCGCCGAGCTTTCCGGCTGGGGCCGGCGCTTCTTGAAGCCCCAGGCCACCGGGCCTTTCCTGGGATTTAATCCCGTCATCGCCGAGACGCTCGGGGATAGGCCCGTGCGCGTGATGACCGATCCGGGCTTGGCCAACCCGGACAAGACCATGCTCTACCGCGCGATGAACGTCAACGGCTACGACGCGTTCTACCTGGAAAGCTTCGCCTTCTACGCGGCTAGAAGCGAAGGCCGCCCGGCGGCTGACGCGAGCCGATCCTATTTGACGAACGCAAACACCCCGGAGATGCGCCGCCTGGGCGTGGACGATTTCATCGCGCGGGATGGGACGCTGCGGCCGGCCAAAGGACCTCCCCGGCCGCTGGTTTTTTTCACCGACGGCGCCAAATCCGCGGGATCGGCGCTGGGAAAAGCCGGGGTCTTCATGGAAAACCCGGAGACTTGGCGCGTCACGGCCACGCCGTCGCCGCGCGCCGCGGCGTTGGCCGTCTCCATTCCTTTTTATCCGGGGTGGCGCGCCTATCTCGACGGCCGCCGCGTCCCGCTGGCGCGCTGGGACGGTTTCTTGCAGGACATCGCCCTCCCGCAAAAGCGGGAGGCGCCCAAGACGCTGCGCGTTCTTTTGCGCTTCACGCCGACCCTCTGGATTTTATGGCTATGGGTTTGTATCGTATCTTGGTCCCTGTGGCTGGCCGCCGCCGCCCGAGCCGTCGCGCGCGGCGCCGCGCCGGCGGGATTTTCAGACCTTCATTCATGCTGAGCTTCACGCGCAGGCACCTTTCCGCGGCGGCCACCCTGGCAGTCACCCTGGCCTTCCTGGCTTTGGCGCTCCGACATGTCCGCGTGGACAAGCTCTGGGACATCTTCAGCCAAGCCCGCTGGCGGTGGGTCGCGGCCATGTGCGCTTTCTCTCTCGCCGATTTGATCGTGCGCGCCTGGCGCTGGCGGCTTCTCTTAAGCGACGCGGCTCCGGCGGCGCCCGCCAAGCTGCTCTTCCGCCTGGAGGCCGTGGGCATCGCGCTCAACAACATCCTTTTTCTCCGCCTGGGAGAATTCGCGCGGGCCTACATGGCCGGCCGCGAGCTGGACATCCCCGTGCTCGCCGCGCTTTCCAGCGTCGGCGTCGAGCGCGCCCTGGATTTGGCGGCGCTCTTGTCCCTGTTTTGCTGGGTGGGCTCGACCTCGCCCGATTTCTCCTACCCGAGATTTTTGCGCGCCGGCGCCGTTCTTCTCGTCTTGACCCTCGGCGGGCTCGTTTTTCTCGCCGCCGCGGGAAAGCCCTTGAGGCCCGGCGGCTCCTGGCACCGGAAACTCTCGCGCTGGCCCAAAATCCAGGACCTGGCCTCGCAGATGGCGCTGGGCGCCTCGGTCCTGCGCCGCCCGGCCGCCGCCGCCGCCGCCGGAGGCAGCCTGGGCCTGTGGATCATCGACAGTCTTTTCTACTGGGCGGGAGCGCGGGCGCTGGGGCTGGGCTCGGTGCTGGGATTCAAGCGCTCGGTGCTGGTGCTGACCTGGTCCGGCGCGGGCACCGCGCTTCCGGCCGCGCCCGGCGCCTTCGGCACGTTCGAGGATTTCGTCAAATCCCTGCTCATGGATTTCAAGGTTTCGGCCCAAAAAGCTTTCGCCTACGCCTTTTTCAACCACATGGTGGCCTACATTTTCGTGACCTTGCTCGGCTTGGCCTTCCTTTATCAGGAAGGGCTCTCGCTGGCGGAGCTCAAGAGCGCCTTGCGCCATGGCCGAGACTCCTAGAAACCGGCGCTTGAGCGTCGCGATGGTGAGCGCGAGCTTTCATCCCTACATCGGCGGCGCGGAAAAGCAGGCCCTGGAGCTGGCCGCGGCCCTGCAGGCGGGAGGCGCGCGCGTCACCGTCTTGACCCGGCGCCTGCGCGGGCTGCCGGCCGAGGAAACCGTGCGCGGCGTGCGCGTGGTCAGGCTCCGGTGCCTGGGGCAGAAAGGCTTTCTCAACGCGCTAAGCTTTGGCCTATCGCTTTTTCTCCACCTTCTCAACCAGTCGGCGTTCTACGACGCCTTCCACGCGCACTTGGCCGGCTCCCCGGCGCTGGCCGCGGTTTTGGCCGGGCGCTTCCTTAATAAGCCGGTCTGGGTGAAGCTGGGCGGCGGGCGAGGCGTGGGCGAGCTCTCCGGCTCGGCGAAAACCGTCCCCGGACGCCTCAAGCTCCGGCTTCTGGCCTGCTTGAAGCCGCGCTTCATCGCGGTGAGCCCCGATTTGGTGGAGGAAGCCGCGGCTTACTTAGGACGGCGCGTCGGCGTGCAGGTGGTGCCCAACGGCGTGGACACCGCGCGCTACCGGCCCGTTGCGGCCGCGCGCAAGGCTGAGTTGCGCCGAAACCTGGGCTGGCCCGCGGAAGGTCTGGGATTTGTCTACACGGGAAGGATCGCGCCGGAAAAACGCCTGCCGTATTTCCTGGAAGCCTGGGCCGACGCCTTGAAAAAATTCTCCGGCTCCCGCGCCTTCATCGCCTTCGTGGGAGACGGCATCGAGGCGGCGCGCCTGAAGGACATCGCGGCTTACGAGCGGATGCAAGACCGGGTCTTTTTGGCGCCGTCGGCGGACGACGTGGCGCCCTTCTACGGCGCTGCGGATATTTTCGTGCTTCCCTCCATTTCGGAGGGGCTCTCCAACGCGCTTTTAGAAGCCATGTCCTGCGGGCTCGCGATTCTAGCCAGCCGCGCGGGCGGCACGCCCGAAGCCGTGGCCGAGGGGCATAACGGGCTTTTGTTCGCCCCGGAAAACACCGAGGAAATCCAGGCGCAGATCAGGAAATTCCTGGACCACCCCGAACTGGCCGCGCGCCTGGGCCGGGAAAGCCGCGAAGTCGCCCTGGAAAAGTACTCCCTGGCCGAGGTGGCCAAGCGTTACGAAGCCCTCTACGCCGAGAGATGATCTTCCTTCCTTAATATAGCCGCAGCAGCGGCCCGCTGGTACCCGTCTTGACAAGCGCCGGGACTCGCACAATACTATGGGCACGACGCCATGCCCAGAATTTTTGCTAAAAAAACCAGCCTGATTCTCGGCGCCTATCTTCTGGCGGCAGGGGCGGCCTTCGCGTCCGCGGATCCTTTCCAAGCGGCTTTGCAAAACGCTTTTCTAAAAGCCAAAAACGCCTTTATTTCCGGCCAGCCGATTTACGGCGCCCTGGACGCGAACCCCACGGCCGCGCTCGTGCAGGCGCTCAACGCCCCCGGCGATCAGGATTCGAATGCGGCGCCGCGCCGCCAAGAGTTGGCCGCGTTTTCCACCACGCTTCAAAACGTGAACACGATCCAAACCATGGCCGCGGGCGACGGCCGCGACCCGCGAAAAATCCAGGCTCTCATCTCGGCCGCGGCCGCCCAGTGGCGGCTGACTCCGTCCGAGGCCGCGCGCTGCCGCGAGCTCTATTTGGGCGGCGCCTCCGGAAGGCCCGGCGGCCAAGCGAGTCAACGCGCGTCCGCCGCGGCGGAGAAGGCAGCGGCCGAGCAGCGCGCGGGACTCCAGAAAACCGGCGCGGCGGCCCTAGCCTCGGTCCAAGGGCAAATCGCCGGCTGGCGGTCGCCCGGCGCGGAAAATATTCCCCGGGCCGCGGGCGACGCAACGGCGACTACGGCTTTTCCAGCTCGCACCCGAACCGGCGCCGTTCTTCCCGAAGCCGGGCTGCAAACCATATCCATACCCGCGGTCCCCTCGCCTGCGGAAGCGAATCAAATACGAGACGCCCGGGACGTCCAAGCGGCGGCGGCGGCCTACCGGGAAGAAGGCGGAACGGTCTCCAATAGTTTGGCTTACTGGCGCGCGCGGGAAAACCAGGACATTCGCCCCGGCGAATCGGCGCTAGGGTATACCGCGCGCATCACTTCGGCAAAAATCATGGCCGGAGTGCTTTCCCTCTCCGGTCTTCCGCAGTTTGAGAAAGCGGTTTCGCAGTACGGCTATCTTTCAGCCACCGACGCTTCCGCGGGAACCAAGGTGAAAGCGGCGGCCGCGGCGGCAGGGCGCGCCGCCGTCACCTTCGTAAGCCTGGGCGGCGCCGACGGCGTCCTCGGGCCGGCCTTCAAAGCAGGCGGGAAGCTGCTCTCCAAAATCCCTCAACTCGCCGGGGTCGCGGAAGCTTCTCCCGAGGCGGTGGAGTTATTCGGGCACGGGTCCGATCTCGAGCCCGAATTAGCGATGGGCCACAATGCCGCAGAGGCAGGCAGTGCCGTCCGCTACGGCGACTACTCCATGCATATCGCCGGACAAAGAACCGCCGCGGAATTAGGGTTGGACGTCCGTCCTGTTTTAGCCGATCGAGTGGGGGTCAGCGAAAAAGCTTTAGACGCCGTGGAATCCTTGGGACGGCAAGCCGGATCGACCTGCGCGCGCTACGGCATCGCGGCTTGCGCCATCGCCAACGGAAGAACCGATGTGACGATTGGGACGACTCTCAAAGCGGCGAGGGAAGTCTTGGCGGAAGGTTCAGGAGAAGAGGAGCGCCTCGCCGCGACCGTGGAAGAAACGCAGGAGCTCAACCAAAAACTCGACGCCAAGGGCATGGATCCTATCGGCGTCAAAAAAACCATGGACAAGCTCGGCCTTTCGTATGAATCCATGGGTTTCCGCCAATCAGAACTAATGAGCGCCGTCAAAAGCGGCGATATGGCGGAAGTCTCGCGCATCCAGAGCGGATTCCTGAAGGAAATCGACGGACAGCTGGAAAACGGAAACGCGGTCATGGCCGCCATTTACACGGGCGCCAAGGACGGAGGCTCCCACGCCTACCATGCCATCACCATCCTAGGCAAGGGCATGGACGCAAGCGGCGAGCTCATTTACGAAATTTTTGATTCCAACGTCGGCAAAGTCATCCCCTATCCCGCGGACAAGCTTTACGTTTATGGGGCGGTCGTCGTCAAGTAGGGTCCGGCATCCCGCCCTCGAACGTGGCGATTTTCTCCCGCCACTCCTCACTGATGCGGCAAGTCTTTTGAGCGGCGTAATCGTAGCCCACCAGCACGGCCTTGGCCAGCGCGATCAGCCGCCCGGAGGATTTCTCCTCGACGCGGTGGCTCATCGAAAGGCTTGACTCTCCCACGCCATCGACGCGGCAGCCGACCAGAAGCGTTTCGTAATGGAAGGCCGGGCTCTTGTAGTCGATTTCCGTGCGGGCGATGATGACCCCGAACTCGCGGGGCTCGGTGCGGCCAAGCACGCGCCTAAGGTAGTCGATGCGGGCGCACTCCAGGAAGCTCAGGTAGCGGGCGTTGTTGACGTGACCCATGGCGTCGGTGTCGGCAAAGCGCATCGGCACCTCGGACACAAGTCGGAAGCCTTCCATGGTCGAATTCTCCGGCGCTGCGAAACTCTGCGCCCGGCAGGACTTGAACCTGCGACCCTCCCGTTATGAGCGGGGTGCTCTAACCAACTGAGCTACGGGCGCTAAAAGCGGACTTGTCCGCGACATTTTAACACTTTCGCGCTCGCGCCCAGAGCCCGCCCTCGGGGCGCAGGGTGATGAGCGGCTCAGGTTCGACGCCATGGCCCCGGGGGAGCTCCAAGCGGAAGCGCGGCAGCAGGGTCGCCAGCACGATTTGCGCCTCCATCAAGGCGAAGCCGTTGCCGATGCATTGGCGCGGCCCGCCGCCGAAGGGAAAATAGGCGAAGCGCGGCAGTCCCGCCGTCCCGGCCCCAGAAAACCGCTCCGGCTTGAAGCGCTCGGGCTCGGGCCAAAACGCGGGGGCCCGGTGGGTCAGGTACGGAGAAACGACGACCAGGCAGCCGGCGGGAATCTCGAAGCCGCCCGCCGCGTCCTTTCCCTCGGACATGCGCGAGATGACCCAGGCCGGAGGATAAAGCCGCAGGGATTCCTTGAGCACGCAGGACAGGTAGGGCAGGCGCGGCAAATCCCCGACGCCGGGAGTCCGCCCGCCCAAGACCGCGGCCAGTTCCTCTCGGAGGCGGGCCTCGGCGGACGGATTTTTGGCCAGCAGATAAAAAGTCCAGGCCAGCGCGTTGGCCGTGGTCTCGTGGCCGGCCGTGAACATGGTCATCGTCTCGTCGCGCAGCTGCCGGTCGTCCATGCTCTCGCCCGTGTCCTCGTCTTTGGCCTCCATCAGCATGGAGAGAAGATCCCCCTCGGGGCCGGCGGGACGCGCGCGGCGCGCCGCGATGATGCCGCGGACCAGCTTGTCCATCTCGCCCACCGCGCGGCGAAACTTCCAGGTCGAGGGGGCGGGCAAAAAATCCAGGAGCGGATTGGTGATGCGGCGCATGCCGTATTTCAAGATGACGGCCATGGAGCGCTCGACCGTCTCCTCGCCGCCGGAAATTTCGGCGTCGAACATGGAGCGGCTGACCACCCGCAGGGTCAGGCGCATCATCTCGGAGGCGACGTTGAACTCTTCGCCGGAGCGCGCCTTCTTCTCCCAGCGCCCGGCGCACGCCAGGGCTTCCTCGGACATGATCCGCGAGAGCCCCGTCAGGCGCTCGCGATGGAAGGCCGGCTGTGTGAGCCGGCGTTGCCTGAGCCAGAAGCTCCCCTCGCTGGTCAAAAGCCCGTTGCCCAGGAACTGGGCGATGGCTTTAAAACCCCGCGACTGCTTGTTGTAGTTGCGGTGGTTGTCCACCAGGACGCGCTGGATGTGATCCGGATGTCGCAGGATGAATCCCACGCGGTGGAACGCCAGGAAACGGACCACGTCGCCGAATTCTTCGGCGGAGCGCAGAAAAAATTCCAGCGGATTCTTGCGCAGCGGCGCCAAGCTGCCCAAGAGCCAGTTCCCGCGCGGCCCCGGCGCGGCGGCGCGGCTCACACGGCGGCCGGACGGCGCTGGACGCGCATACCGCGTCCAGCGCGGGCGGCGCGGATTTCCGGGGCCAGATCCCGGTAGTAGTCCTGGAGCGGCCGGGCGTCTTGGCCCGCGGCGGAGGTGGCCTTGGCCGCGGCGATGGCGCCAAGAGCCGCCTGGCAGCTGCGGATATTGGTGATGAAGGGGACGTCCAGCTCCAGGGCCGTGCGCCGAATGATGAAGCCGTCGGCCCGCTCGCGCTTGCCGGACGGCGTGTTGACCACCAGGCTCACCGCCTTTTGCCGGATGAGGTCGGCCACGTCGGGCTTGCCCTCGCCGATCTTGGCCACCGGCGCGGCCTCGATTCCATGCCGGGCCAAAAATTCCTTGGTGCGCCGCGTGGCTATGAGCGAAAAGCCCAGGCGCAGAAGCTCGCGCGCGACCGGAACCAGCGCGGGCTTATCCTCGTCCTTGACGCTTAAAAACACCGCGCCGGACTTGGGCAGGCTCATCCCGCTGGCCTCCTGGCTCTTGGCGAACGAGCTTGGAAAATCAGGGCCCAGGCCCATGACCTCGCCGGTGGACTTCATCTCGGGCCCGAGCCGCGGGTCCAAGCCCGGAAACTTGATGAAAGGCAGCACCACCTCCTTGGTCGCCACGTAGGGCAGCCGCGGCGGCGCCTTCAGGAGCTTTGCGGACAGCAAGCGCCGCAGGGGCCGGCCCATGAGCACGGCGGTCGCGATTTTGGCCAGCGGAACGCCGGTGGCCTTGCTCACGAAGGGCACGGTGCGCGACGCCCGCGGATTGGCCTCCAAAACGTAGAGCGTCCCGTCCTTGACCGCGTACTGCACGTTGACCAAGCCTCGCACGCCGAGCTTCAGGGCCAAGCTCCGGGTCGCGCGGCACACGGCGTCCAAGACTTTGGGAGACAAGGAATGCGGCGGCAGCGTGCAGGCCGAGTCCCCGGAATGGATGCCCGCTTCCTCGATGTGCTCCATCACGCCCGCCACGAACACGTCCTTGCCGTCCGAGACCGCGTCCACGTCTATTTCGGCCGCGTCGGCCAGGAAGCGGTCAATGAGCAGCGAGGAATGCTCCGAGGCGCTCAAGGCCTTGGCCGCCAAAGTTTTCAAGGAGGCGTCGTCGTAGACGATTTCCATGGCCCGGCCGCCCAGCACGTAGCTGGGCCGCACCATGACCGGATAGCCGATGCGCCGGGCCGCGGCCAGCGCCTGGCGCGGATTTTCGGCGATGCCGCTTCGCGGCGCCAAGAGCTTCAAGGACTTGAGCACGCGGCCGAAGAGCCGCCGGTCCTCGGCCAAGTCGATGGCCTTGGGTTGGGTGCCCAGAATCCTCACCCCCGCCTCGGCCAAGGGCCGGGCCAGGTTGAGCGGCGTCTGCCCGCCGAACTGGGCCACCACGCCCAGGGGCTTCTCGAAATCCAGGATTTCCAGCACGTCTTCGAGCGTCAGCGGCTCGAAGTAGAGCCGGTCCGAAGTGTCGTAGTCCGTGGAGACGGTCTCGGGGTTGCAGTTGATCATCACCGATTCTTGGCCCATCTCGCGCAGGGCCTGGCAGGCCTGCACGCAGCAGTAGTCGAATTCGATGCCCTGGCCGATGCGGTTGGGCCCGGAGCCCAGGATGACCACCCTGCGGCTCTTGGACGCGCGCGTTTTTTTCGCGGGCGCGGACGGCGCGGGCGCCAGGCTCGGCGCGCCGGCGTAAGTCGAGTAGAAATAAGGGGTTTTTGATTCAAACTCCCCGGCGCAGGTGTCGATGAGCTCAAAGGCGGGGCGCACGCCCAACTCGTGCCGCAAGGCGCGCGCGCGCGCGGCCTTGGTCCGCCGCGCCCGGGCGATTTGCTCGTCGGAAAATCCCAGGCGCTTGGCCTCCTGCATCAGCTCCGCGGTGATTTTCTCGCGGCCGAGACGCGCTTCGAAGCGGGCCAGCTCCTCCATTTGATTGAGGAACCACGCGTCGATGCCGGTGATTTTGGAGATTTCTGAAGCGGACATCCCGCGCTCGAACGCGGCCTTGACGAACTCCAAGCGCGAGGACGACGGCGTGGCCAGGCCCTTCATCAAATCTTCTTCCGACGCGGCGCGCGCGGACTCGAAGCCCTTGCGGCCGTTCTCTAGGCCGCGCAGGGCCTTTTGCAGCGACTCCTTGAACGTGCGCCCCACGGCCATGACCTCGCCCACGGACTTCATCGCGGTGTCCAAGGCGAACTCCCCGAACTTCTCCACCGCGAAGCGCGGCACCTTGGTCACCACGTAATCCAGGGCCGGCTCGAAGCACGCGGGCGTGGCCTTGGTGATGTCGTTGGCGATTTCGTCGAGCGTATATCCCACCGCGAGCTTGGCCGCGATTTTGGCGATGGGAAAGCCCGTGGCCTTGGAGGCCAAGGCCGAACTGCGCGAGACCCGGGGGTTTATTTCCACCACCACCCGCCGTCCGGTCCCCGGGTCGACCGCGAACTGCACGTTGCAGCCGCCGGTCTCCACGCCCACCGCGGAGACGATTTTTCGCGCGTCGTCCCTCATCTCCTGGTACTGCCGGTCGCTCAGGGTCTGGACCGGCGCCACGGTGACGGAGTCGCCGGTGTGCACGCCCATCGGATCGACGTTCTCGATGGAGCAGACCACCACGAAGTTGTCCTTGCGGTCGCGCATGACCTCGAGCTCGTATTCTTTCCAGCCTAAAATGGATTCCTCGAGCAAAATCTTGTGAATCGGGCTCATCTCCAAGGCCGCCTGCGCCTTAGAGAGCAGCTCGCCCTGGTGGTAGACGATGCCGCCGCCGGCGCCGCCCAGCGTGAAGGACGCGCGCACGATGACGGGAAATCCCAGTTCCCGGCCCGCGCTCTCGGCCGAGGCCAAATCCGAAACGGCCAGGCTCCGGGGCACGTCCAGGCCCAGCTCCTGCATGCAGCGGTGGAATATCTGCCGGTCCTCGGCCTTGCGGATGGATTCGAGCTTCGCGCCGATGAGCTCGACGCCGTATTTTTCGAGCGCGCCGCGCTCGGCCAAAGCCACGGCCAGATTAAGCGCGGTCTGCCCGCCCAAGGTGGCCAGGAGCGCCTGAGGCCGCTCGCGCGCGATGACCCGCTCCAAGACTTCCGGCGTCAGGGGCTCGATGTAAGTCGCCTCGGCCATGTCCGGGTCGGTCATGATGGTGGCGGGGTTGGAGTTGACCAGCACCACGCGGTAGCCCTCCTGGCGCAGGGCTTTGACGCCCTGCGTGCCGGAGTAGTCGAACTCGCAGGCTTGGCCGATGACGATGGGGCCGGAGCCCACCACCAAAATGGTTTCAAGATCGGTCCGTTTAGGCATGGCTGGCCAGCCTCCTGCGGCGTTCGGCCATGAGCGCCGCGAAACGCGCGAAGGCGTCAAGGGCGTCGTGCGGCCCGGGCGCGGCCTCGGGGTGGAACTGCAAAGAGAAGACCGGAAGCTCGGCGTGCGCCAAGCCCTCGCAGGTCCCGTCGTTCAAGCTCTTGTGCGTGGCGCGCAAAAATTTAGGCAGGGACTCTGTGTCCACGCCGAAGCCGTGGTTTTGCGAGGTGACGGCCACGCGGCCGGTCTCCAAGTCTTTCACCGGGTGATTGGCGCCATGGTGGCCGAACTTGAGCTTAAAGGTCTTCGCGCCGAAAGCCAGGGCCAGAAGCTGGTGCCCCAGGCAGACGCCCATCACCGGAATGCCCGACTCCGCAAACGCTCGCGCGGCGGCGACGCCGTAGCCCGCGGCCGCCGGGTCGCCGGGGCCGTTGGACAAGACGATGCCCTCGGGGCTGAACGCGAGGACGTCCCTGGGGTCAGCCACCGCCGGGAAGACTTGCACCGCGGCCCCCAACGCCGCCAAGCGGCGCAAAAGACCGTACTTGACCCCAAAGTCCATCACCGCCAGGCGCCAGCTTTCCGCGCCGCCGCTTTGGCTCCAGGAAAAAGTCTTTGGACATGACGCGGCCTGGGCCAAATCGGCCCCTATTAAGGAAGGCGATTGGCGAACCTTGCGCAAAAGGCTTTGGGAATCTAAATCGACGGTGGAAATGACGCCGCGCAAGGCGCCTTTCTCGCGCAGGCGCAGGGTCAAGGCCCGCGTGTCGATTCCGTCAATGGCGACCACGCCGCGGCGCGACAAATAGTCCGGCAGGCTCTCGGCCGACTGCCAGTTGGACGGCTTGGCGCAGATTTCGTGCGCGATAAACCCCGCCAGGCGCGGCTGGTCCGACTCCTCGTCGCCCGGGATGACGCCGTAGTTGCCGATATGCGGGTAGGTCATGGCGACCAGCTGGCCCATGTAGGACGGATCGGTGATGATTTCCTGATAGCCGGTCATGGCGGTGTTGAACACCGCCTCGCCGAAGGCTTCTCCCGCCGCGCCGCAGGAACGCCCGGAAAAAATCGCTCCATCCTCAAGCACCAGCAGCGCCGCCTGTCTCATTCCAGCACCAGCCTGGGAACTTTTTCTACGCTCCAATCGTATGTCTTTATAGGATGTGGGGGGTAGTTCAACTGGTAGAACAGCTGTCCCTCAAACGGCGAATGTGGGTTCGAGTCCCGCCCCCCCAGCATCCCAGATCCTTCCTGCCAGCCGTCATGGGACAGGGCAGAAGGGGTCGCCTGGCCACGGCTTGACAATACGTTGAAGCGTGTTATAATCATGAATGAGGGACAGCTTGAACTACCCAAGCCCCGGGAAACCGGGGCTTTTCCTTTTCCAGGGGGCTTAAGCCCCCCTTGCAAGCCCCTTGATCCACTACCCAGGCCTGGGGTATACCCCTTCCTTATGCAGGGGGGTATATACAGGATTGCGGCTTCTCATTTGCCTTGAAGGAAGCTTCCCTCCATTTTCAAGCAGTCGGCAAACTCAGGCGGTACGTTCATATAAGCATCTTCTGCTAAAGACGCGCCTTTTTGAAGGCTCTCTTTGGCTTGCGGCAAAAGCTCATGGGTTTTAATCATTTCTCGGCAGAATTGACTTATCACATATGCGCCTATAGATTTAAAAGCTGCCTCATTAGGTGGAAAATATGCCACTTGCCCCTTTGCCACACGCATCAGCTCTGCTAAGTTTGGCCCCGTTTGTGGATTTGTTTCCACTTCGGTCAGCACCTTAAATAATTCTTCTCTTGGAGCCGGAAGGATGCAAAGAGGAAGCCAGGCGCCGAACCGCTCATTTGCGGATTCTATAATTTCGCTCAAATTGCCAAGAATTTCGGGATAATAAGGACATTGCATCATTTCCTTTATCGCCTCGTTAGTATCGAATGTCCCTGGACGTTTCTCTTCCATCAGCTCGCCTCCAGTGTTAATTTTCTCTGACACGCTTCTAACTTTTTTATTCGATTCACGCTTATGGAAAAGTTAGTAAGGATATCGGCCGTCATATCAGGCCGGGACCCTTCGGGCTCGGCACAGATGCATCTGGGGGAATTTCCATGGCATCTAATGCTTGAAATGCCTCAGGCCCGTGAAGACCAGGGCCAAATTGTTTTCGTCGGCGGCCTTAATCACGTCCGCGTCGCGGATGGAGCCTTTAGGCGCCACAATCGCGCGCGCGCCCAAGGACGCGGCCGAATCCACGCCGTCGCGGAACGGGAAAAACGCGTCCGAAGCCAGCACCAGCGCCGCGGGAGCCGCGTTGCCCGCGCGCAGGTATTCCTTGTACTTGACCCCGGCCATGAACACCGCGTCCACGCGCGAGGTCTGCCCGCCGCCGATGCCGACCGCGGCCTTGGGACCGGCCAGCACCACGGCGTTGGAGCGCGCGTGCTTGGCGCAGGCCCAGGCGAAGCGCAGCGCCGCCTCTTCCTCGGCCGACGGCCGGCGCGCTGAAACGACCTTCCATTCGGAGCCGTAGAGCTCGCGGTCGGGCTCCGAGACCAGCACCTCGGGGCCGACCGAGCGCAGCTGCCAGTCGCCGCCGGGCGGCACGGGCCGGACCATGAGCCGCACGTTTTGCTTCTTTCTTAAAATAGCCAGGGCCTCGGGCTCGAAGGCCGGAGCGACCAGGACCTCCACGAAGCGCTTCTCCAAATCCGCGGCCACGGCCGCTGTCACCGGACGGTTAAATCCCAGCACACTGCCGAAAGCCGAGAGCGGGTCGCACGCCCAAGCGTTCGTGAACGCCTCGGCGATGGTCTTTCCGACGGCCGCGCCGCAGGGCGAGACGTGTTTGAACACGACGCAGGCCGGCTCCGAAAACTCCGAGGCGGCTTCCCACGCGCCCGCGGCGTCCAGGAGATTGTTGTAGGAAAGCTCCTTGCCGTGGAGCTGGACGAAGCCCGCCTGCGGTTTAGCGCCGTAGAGCGCGGCTTTTTGATGCGCGTTCTCTCCGTAGCGCAAATCCTGGATTTTGTGCAGGGCCACGGAAAGCGTCGCGGGGAAATTTCCCGCGGGCTGGGCGGGATCTCCCGCGAAGGCCGCGGCGATTTGCGCGTCGTAAGCGGCCGTGCGCTTGAAGGCGGAAAGCGCCAAGCCGCGGCGCGTCTCCAGGGAGAGTTTCCCCTCCGAGCGGCGCAGTTCGGAGAGGATGGGCGCGTAGTCCTCGGGCGAGGACGCCGCGGCGACGGCGGAAAAATTCTTGGCGGCCGCGCGCAGCAAGGCCACGCCGCCGATGTCGATGTTCTCGACGGCCTCGTCGCCGAGCGCCCCTTTTGAGCGCGCCAGCGCCTTGGAAAAAGGATAGAGGTCGACCGCCACCAGGTCGATGGGCACGATGCCCAAGGCCTGGGCCTGGGCCAGATGAGTCGCGTCGTCTCGCCGCATCAGGAGGCCGCCGTGCACTGCCGGATGCAGGGTTTTGACGCGGCCCGAAAGAATCTCCGGAAAGCCGGTCAGGCTCTCGACCGGCCGCGCGGGCACGCCCGCCGCGGCCAAGGCCTTGGCCGTGCCGCCGCTGGCGATAATTTCGACGCCCAGATCCGAGAGGCCGCGGGCGAAATCGGCCAAGCCGGTCTTGTCTGAAACCGAGAGCAGAGCCCGGCGAACTTTATCGGACGCGCCGGAGCCGCCGGGCGGCGAAACGGAGACCCTGCCGTTTTCCAGGCGCAGCCGACCCTCGGCGAAAAGCCGGACGGCCGAGGCGTAAATTTCTTTTTCCCGCAAGCGCACGCGCTCGCTCAAAGTCTCCGGCGTGTCGTCCGGAACCACCGGCACCGCGGCCTGGGAGATAATCGGGCCGTGATCGTAGCGCTCATCGAGAAAATGGACCGTGCATCCGGAGACGCGCGCGCCCGCGGCCAGCGCGGCCTCGTGGACCTTGCGGCCGTAGAAGCTCTGCCCGCCGAAGGCGGGCAGGAGCGAGGGGTGCACGTTCATGGCGCGGCCGGCGAATTCGTCCAGGAAGGGCTTTTCCAGCTTCACTAAAAATCCCGCCAGGCAAACCAAGTCGGCGTGCGCCGCGCGGCAGGCCTCGGCCACGGCGCGGCTGTAATCCGCGGGCGACGCGGACTTGGCCGGCTCAAGGACCGCGGCTTCGACGCCCGCGGCTTGGGCGCGCTTAATGGCGCCTGCGCCGGCGCGGCTGGAAATGAGCAGCGCCATTTCGGCCGGAATTTGTCCGGCGCGGCAGGCGTCCAAAAGAGCCTGAAAGGTGGTCCCCTCGCCGGACGCAAGCGCCGCGACGCGGATCACGCGAGAACCACCTGGTTTTTTCCGCGGACGATGCCGCCGATGGCATAGAGCTCCGGCAGAACTTTCCGCGCCAGGGCCGCGGCCTGGGGCCGCACCACCACGGCCATGCCCACGCCCATGTTGAAGGTCCGCCACATCTCGGTCTCGGAGACGCCGCCGCGGCGCTGGAGCTCCCGGAAAATCTTGGGCGTGCGGCAGTCCTTCCGGCGCACCACGGCGCAAACGCCCTTGGGCAAAATCCGCGGCAGGTTTTCCACCAAGCCCCCGCCCGTGATGTGCGCCAGGCCCAGGATATCCGCGCCGTGCGCGCGCAGGCCGCGGCGCAGGCGCTCGATGTGGGAAACATAGATGCGCGTCGGGGTCAAAAGCGCCGGGCCGCGGCGCTTTAATTGCGCGCCCGAGAAAATCCGGCGCGCCAGGGAAAAGCCGTTGGAGTGCAGCCCCGAGGACTTGAGCGCCAAGACGACGTCGCCGGGGCGTATCTTGGATCCGTCTATTTTCTCGGCGCGCGCCACGACGCCGACGCAGAAGCCCGCCAAGTCGTACTCGCCCGCGGCGTAGAAGCCCGGCATCTCGGCCGTCTCGCCGCCCAAAAGCGCGAGCTTGCCCTGCCGGCAGCCCGCGAAGATGCCGTCTAAAATCCGGCGCGACTTGGCCGGCGCGATTTTCCCCGAGGCGTAATAGTCCAGGAAGAACAGCGGTTTGGCGCCGCAGGCGACCAAATCATTGACGCACATGGCGACCAAGTCGATGCCGATGGTGTGGTGGCGGTTTGCGGCAAAGGCGATTTTGAGCTTGGTGCCCACGCCGTCGGTGCAGGCGACGAGATCATAGGGCCCCGGGCCCGCGAGTTTCAGGGGAAACAAGCCCGCGAAGCCTCCAATGGCCGGCGCGCGCTTGGCCGCGTAGGCCGCCACGGCGTCGCCCGCGGCCGTGTCCACGCCCGCGGCGCGGTAGCTCATCCGAGTCCTGCGTGCTGAGTGCTGGGCGCTGGGTCTTGAGCCGTTGCTCATAACTCGTTACTCGGCGCTCATAACTTCGCCCGGCTGCCGGGCTTGACCAGGGGTTTTTTCTCGCGGCACAAGGGGCACTCGGCCGCGGTCCAGGTCCGCAAATTCATTTTCAGCAGGCTCGCGAAGGGCGCGCCCAAGCCCGCCGATTGTCCGGCGCTGCGGTCCACCACGGCCAGGGCCGCGACGACCTTGGCGCCTGCCGCGCGCGCGAGCCCCATCACCTCGCGCGTGGATTTTCCGGTGGTGACCACGTCCTCCACCACCACGACCGGCTGGCCGGGCGCGAGAAAAAACCCGCGGCGCAGAACCATCGCGCCGTCCGGCCCTCGCTCGGTGAAAAACGCCCGGCAGCCCAGGGCCTTGGCCGTCTCCTGGCCGATGACCACGCCGCCCAAGGCCGGCGAGACGATCGCCGCGGGCTTCTCCGGGCAGAGCTTGGCCAGCGCGCGGCCCAACTCCTGGGCTAGGTCCGGATAGGACAAGACCAGCGCGCACTGCATGTAACGGTCGCCGTGGAGGCCGGAGGAGAGTTGGAAATGCCCTTCCAGGAGCGCGCCGGTTTCCTTGAAAATTTTCTCCAAGCCCGCGCCGGTCAAGTCGGTTTTCCCGCTCATGAAAGCCTCAGCCTCGGCCCTTTGGGAACCTCGTGTTCCGCGGCGCGCTTCATGGCGCCCAAAATCCCCTGCGCCGCGCGCAGAGGGTCGGCCGCCGCGACCACGGGACGCCCCACCACCACCGCGTCGATGCCCAGACGCGCCGCGGTCTCCGGCGTGGCCACGCGCTTTTGATCGCCGGGGTCCGCCGAGGCGGGCCGGATGCCGGGAGTGACGAAGCGCAAATCGAGATATTTGAGCGCGCGGCGCAACGCCTCCACGTCCTGCACCGAGCAAATAAGCGCGTCGGCGCCGCACTCCCAGCCGGTCTTGGCCAGGCTCTTCAAGAGCCCCGCCAGCGACGCCTTGGGAGAAATCGCCTTGACGTCCTTGTCCGCCATGCTGGTAAGAACGCCCACCCCCCAAATCTTGGGCCGCGGCGAGACCTCCGCCGCCGCGCGGATCATGTCCGCGCCGCCCAGAAGATGCAAAGACACCGCCTCGACGCCGAGCTTCTGGGCTTCGCGCACCGCGGCCGAGACCGTGCGCGGGATGTCGTGCAGCTTTAAATCGAGGAACACCCGCGCGCCGGCTTGGTGGACCAGGTCCACCGCGCGCTTGCCGTGCGCGGTGAAGAGCTCCAGGCCCACCTTGTAGAAAGTGACCGTATCCTTCAAGCGGGCCAGAAGTTCTTTTTCCTTGGCCAGCGTGTCCACGTCCAGCGCGACGATGAGCTCGGTCGTCATGCCGCGGTCCCCGCGGCGGCCGAGACGCTGGAAAAACCGTTTTGCGCCAAAAGCTCCGAGAGCTCCCGCAAAGCCGCCCGCGGCGCGCCGGGACCGCGGTAGACCAAGCCCGTGTACATCTGCACCAGGCACGCGCCCGCGCGGATTTTCTCCAAGGCGTCGCCGCCCGAGAACACTCCGCCCGCGGCGATGACGGGCACCTTGCCTTGGCCCAACCGGAAAATCTTGCGCACCAGCTCGGTCGAGAGCGCGCGTAAAGGCCGGCCGCTTAAGCCGCCGCGGATGTCGCCCAAGCTCACCGGAAGTCCCAACCGCGAAATCGTGGTGTTGCCGGCGACGATGCCGGAGGCTTGGCTCTTTGCCGCGTCCACCAGCGCGAAGAGCGCCGGGTCGCTGACATCGGGCGAGACTTTGATCAAGACGGGCTTGCCGGCCTTGTTCTCGGCCCGCACGGCTTCCAGGATTTTCTCCAGCTTGCGCCGCTCCTGCAGCTCGCGCAGGCCGGCGGTGTTGGGCGAGCTCACGTTGACGACGAAATAATCGCCGTAAGGCTCCAGGATTTTGAAGGTCTCGGCGTATTCCTGGGGCGCGCGCTCGGGCGGGCAGTCCGCGTTCAACCCCAGATTGATGCCCACCGGCACGGGGCTCTTTCCCGCGAGGGAGAGTTTTTTCGCGCAGGCCGCGGCGCCGGCGCCGGGAAAGCCCAGGCGGTTGATGATTCCCTCCTGCCCCGTCAAACGGAACACCCGCGGCCGCGCATTTCCCCGCTGGGGCCGCAAGGTGACCGAGCCCATTTCCAAGAAGCCAAAGCCCAGCGCCGGCAGCACGCGGCTCATCCGGCAGTTCTTGTCGAAGCCCGCGGCCAGGCCGACGGGATTGGGAAAGTCGAGGCCGAAAGCCTTGACGCGCAGGTTGGCTTGGGGCTCGGCGGCGAAGCGGTCGAAAAGAAGCGGCGCGCCGGGAACGCCCTGCGCCAGCTTCAAGATCGTGGTCACGGCCTCGTGCGCGCGCTCCGGCTCCAGGCGGAACAAGAGCGGCTTGAAAACGCGCTCATAGAGCATGGACGACGCGGCCCCCGACCAGCGTGAACCGGACTCGGCCCTTCAAGCGCGCGCCGATGAAAGGCGAGTTGCGGCTCTTGGAGACAAACGTTTCGGGCACGGTCCAAAACGCGGACGGCGCGATGACGGCCGCGTCCGCGTCCATGCCGGGCTTCAAGGCTCCCTTGGACTTTAAGCCCAGGAGCTGGGCCGGAAAAGAGCTCAGGCTCTCGACGAAGCGTTTCTTGGAAAGCTTGCCGCGATGCACGAGCCGGGTCAGGATCACGCTCGCGGCGGTCTCAAGGCCGATGACGCCCGGCGGCGCCGCATCCCAGCCCGCGGCCTTGGCCCGGTCCGCGTGCGGCGCGTGATCGGTGGCCACGGCGTCCAGCGTTCCCTCTTGCAGCGCGGCGGCCAAGGCGTCGCGGTCTTCCTTGCCGCGCAGCGGGGGATTAATCTTGAAATTCGCGTCCTGCCCGGGCACGTCGTCCTCGCACAAGGCCAGATGGTGGGGCGCGACCTCGCCCGAAACCAAAAGCCCGCGCGCTTTGGCCCAAGCCAGGGCCGCGACGCTCTGCCGGGCGCTCACGTGCGCCAAGTGCAGGCGGCAGCCGGTCAACTCGGCCAAGGCGATGTCGCGCAGGACAACCGAGGTCTCCGCGGCCCAGGGCGTCATGCCCAGGCCCTTTTTAAGCGCGGCCGGGCCCTCGTGCGCCAAGCCGCCGCGACTCAAGCCGGCGTCCTCGCAATGCTCGATGAACACCAAGCCGCAATCCGCGGCCCACTCCATGGCGCGGCGGGCCAAGGCGGCGTCTGCGACCGCGCGGCCGTCGTCCGTGATGGCCTTGGCCCCGGCCGCGGCCAGGCGCGCGATGTCGCTCAGGCGCTGGCCTTGGCGGCCCAAGGTCGCGGCCGCGGCGAAAAGCACGTTGACGCAGGAGTCTCTCTCGGCCTTCGCTTGGAGCAATTCGAGAAGCGCCGGATTATCCAGCGCGGGCTCGGTGTTGGGCATGGCCAGAATGGTGGTAAATCCGCCCGCGGCCGCGGCTTGGGCCGCCGTGGCCAGCGTCTCGGCCGCTTCGCCGCCGGGCTCGCGCGCGTGGACGTGCATGTCAATCAAGCCCGGCACGACCCAGCAGCCCGTGGCGTCCAGAATTTTGGCCGGGGCTTTTTCCGCGCCGCGCGGGGTTTTTCCCGGCGGCAACAGGGCGCGCACCTTGCCGCCCTCGATCAAAACGTCGCGCCGGGCTTCCAGGTTCTGCGCCGGGTCGATGACCAGCCCGCCGCGGATTAAAAGCGATCCCGTCTCGGCCGCCGGCGTTTTATGCCAGGTCATGGCGCCGCCTCCAATCCTCGATGAGCGAAAAAGCCGCCATGCGCACGTAGACGCCGTTTTCCACCATGGGCAAAATCGCGGACTGCGGCCCGTCGGCGGGCGCGTCGTCTATTTCCACGCCGCGGTTCAAGGGGCCGCCGTGCATGACCACGGCCTCGGGCGCCAGGGCCAGGCGGCGCGCGGTCAAGCCGTAGGCCGCGCGGTAATCCGCGAGCGAGGCGAAAAAATTGTCCTTTTGGCGCTCCAGCTGCAGGCGCAGGCAGTAGATCGCGTCGGCGCCTTTAAGCGCCGCGTCCAAATCGCGCTCGATTTTGGCGCCCAGGCGCGCGAAGCCCTCGGGAACCAGCGAACGCGGGCCGCAGAAAACCACGCGCGCGCCCATCGTCCTTAAGCCGCAGAGGTTCGAGCGCGCCACGCGGCTGTGCAGCGCGTCGCCCACGACCACGACCTTCAAGCCCTCCAAGCGGTCCTTTTTTTCGCGCAGCGTGAACAAATCCAGCAGCGCCTGGGTGGGATGCTCGCGGCGGCCGTCGCCGGCGTTCAAGATGGACGCTTGGGTCTTGGGCGCGACGGCGTCCAAGGCGCCGGAGGTTTCCTGCCGCGCCACGATGTAGGAAACGCCCAGGGCCTCCAAGTTTCGGACGGTATCCAGCAGAGTCTCGCCCTTGGCGAGGCTTGACGCGGTGGCGGAAAATCCCAGGACGCTCGCGCCCAGGCGCAGGGCCGCGGTCTCAAACGCGCTGCGCGTGCGGGTGGAGGGTTCCGAGAAAAGAAAGGCGAGAAAGCGGCCCTTGAGCTTGGGGTCGGGCGGAGACTTCTTGAAGGCGGCGGCCAAATCCAAAATGGCTTCCACTTCGGGGCGAGAAAGGCCTTCTAACCCCAGCAGATCCTTGCGGTTCCAGAGTGTGTGCGCCACCGCCCTCCCGAGACGCGAAAATCGGCTTTGAATGCCGGAAGGATTAGACTACTTTTGCGCGGCTGGGATCAAGCGGCGTCGCGTCGGGCGCGGTTGACAACGAGGACGTTCCCCGCGACGGCGGCGTCCACCGGGGTCTTCTCCAAAAACCGGCGCAGATCCGCGAGGGTCTCCACGATGGGCTCTCCCATGACGTTGAGGCTCGTGTTGAGCGCGCAGCCCGCGCCCGTCCGGCGCTTCATCCCCTCGAGCAGGCGGCGGAACGGAGGATTCTGGCCGGGGCGCACCGTTTGGATGCGCGACGTGCCGTCGGCATGAACGACCTCTTTGAGCCGTCCGCGATAGGCCTCGCGCACCTTGGGGGCGAAAGACATGAACGGGCTCTCGAATCCGTTGGGAACCTCGAAATATTCGGCGGCATCCTCCCAAAGGACGGAGCATCCGTAGGGCCTGAAGCCCTCGCGGCCTTTGACGCACGCGTTGAGATAATCCCTCATGCCCGGCCGGGACGGATCGGCCAGGATGCTTCGGGAACCGAGAGCCCGCGGCCCGGATTCGCTGCGGCCCTGGAACCAAGCGATGATTTTCCCCTCGGCCAGCGCGGCCGCCGCGACCGCCGCAGGGTCGTCCAATCGGCGCGTTTTCCATCCCTTGAAAACCTCAAGGCATGTTTTTTCCTTCGGCGCGGACTTGGCCGATCCGAAGCTCCCGGTTTGCGACTCCCAGGACAGCGGCCGCCAGGGCTCGCCGAATTCCGCGTAGCGCAGAGCGGCGGCCGCGCCGAAGGCGATGGACTCGTCCCCGGGGAACGGCGGAACGTAAACGGACGAAAAAAGGCCCGACTCCGCCAGCTTCATGTTGGCGGCGCAGTTGAGGGCGCACCCGCCGGTCAGGATCAGGTTTTCCGCCTCCGGAAAGCGGCGCTTCAAATCGGCCGCCGTGCCGAGCAGCCATTCTTCAAAATGCCCCTGCACCGCCGCGGCCACATCGGCATAATGCTCGAAACGCCCGGAGCTTTCCCATTCACGCTTGCCCCGTCCGCGGAAGCGGTTCTCTTCTCCCAACTCCCTGAAAAAATTCTCCTTCTTTCCGATCTTAAGCGCCTCCGGGCGGCCGTAGGCCGCCAAGCCCATGACCTTGCCCTCCTGAAATAAATCGTTAAAGATGTAAAGGCCCGAGCCGCAGTAGAATGCCCCCATGCTTCTGCGGTCCCTGATTTCAGGGCCGTCGATGAGAGTGTATCCGTCTCCAGATCTTTGCCACTCCTTCATCGCGCACTCCAAGCGGGAGCCCGACTGCTTATAGACGGTGTAGAACTCGCACGCTTCGCCGGAAAGATCGGGCGGCGCGGGAAATTTCAGGATCTCCTCGTGGCCCGATGGAAACCCTCTGCGAAAATCCCCTCTTCCGTCGTTGACCAGGATAAGCGCGCGTTCAAACGGAGAGAGCGCCGCGGCCGCCCGGGCATGGCAATAGTGGTGGGTCAGGCGCCGCGTGCGCGGATAAAAAGGGGACAAGAACTCCAGGCCGGCGAGTTTGATGAAATTTTCGTAAACGCTCTTAAGAGCGGGCCCGACCGAGAGGCCGTGATCTTCATAAGGATCCCAAAAGCCTGGGTTTCCGGCGATTAGGCCCGCCCGGGCGCGGACGCCGGCAGGCATCGCAAACGCCAGAAGATCCAGATGGCCGTGATCATGCTTGACCCGGGTGAAGCGCTCCTTAAGCAGAAGCTCCGTCTCCGAAACGGCAGCGCCGGCAGGCATGACGCAGACGGCGGCGTCGTGTGAAAAATGGGTGCCGACGTAGCTCTCGGATATGGAGCGCGGCATCCGCAGCCGCTAGGCCTTCTTCATCGGGCCCGAGCGGGCCGCCAAGCGCTCGTAGAGCGCGTCCGGCGCGTGGGCCACCACGCGGCGCATGAAAAAAGCCATCGGCCAGGGGAAGCTCACCACGCGCTTTTTGCGCTCTATGCCGGAGAGAATAATCCGGACGGCGGCCGGGGTCTCCATCAAAAAGGGCATGGGGTAGCGGTTCTTGGCCGTGAGCTCGCTTTTGACGAAGCCGGGACAAATCGTGGTCACGCTCACGCCCGTGCCGCGCAGATCCACGCGCACCGATTCCAAGAGCGCGATGAGCGCCGCCTTGCTGGCGGAATACGCGCCGTGGCCGGGCAGCCCGCGGTAGCCCGCGAGGCTGGCCACGCCCGCGATGCGCCCCGAGCCCGCTGAAATCATGTCCGGGATGACGGCCTCGAGCCAATAGGCCGCGCCCAGCACGTTGGTCGCGAAGGTTTTTCTCAACGTCTCGGCCTTGAACGCTCGCGCCCAGCACGCCTCGCTGATGCCGGCGTTTAAAATCGCCCAATCGAGACCGCCCCAGGCGGTCTTGATTTGTCCGTAGTGCCGGCGCACGGTTTCCGGATCATCGACGCCGCCCAAAAGCTCGAGCGCTTGGCCGCCCGCGCCCCCGACCGCCTCGGCGGCCTGCTTCAGCTTGTCCTCGCGGCGGCCGGTCAAGGCCACGCGCGCGCCGCGCCGCGCCAACTGCACCGCCATCTCGCGGCCCAAGCCCGAGGTGGCGCCGGTGATCAGAACGCGCAACGGCGTGTCGGAACTCACCGGGCGCGTCATGCCGCGCCCAGTGCCGCGGTGAGGAATACGTTTTGAAAAATATTTTCTGTTTCCGCAGGCATGGCCGCCATTGTAGAATAAATGCGCCCCGCCATGTTTGAACTGACCGGCGACCAAAAAAAGGCCCAGGATCGCATCCTGGCCTGGCTCAAAACCAAGGACTCGTCCGCGCTTACCCTGGGCGGCTACGCCGGCACGGGCAAGACCACGGTCATCGCCCGGACGCTCAAGATTTTCGCGCGAACCAAGTTCCGCACCGCCTTTTGCTGCTTCACCGGCAAGGCCTCCGAGGTGCTGGGCAAGAAGCTCGCCGCGGAAGAAGCCCTCTTCGCGCAGGACTACTGCGGCACCATCCACGGCCTCATCTACTCGCCCGTGACCGAGCCGGACGATAACGGGGAGGAGACGATTCTGCGCTGGGAGAGAAAGCCGTCCCTGGACTACGACCTCATCGTGGTCGACGAGGCCTCCATGGTCTCGGAGGATCTCTGGAGCGACTTGCGCGCCTACGACATCCCCATTCTGGCCGTGGGCGATCACGGGCAGCTGCCGCCCATCCACGGGCGCGAAAGCATCATGACCGCGCCCGACATTCTGCTTGAGAACATTCACCGCCAGGCCGAGGACAACCCCATCATCAAGCTCTCGGTCCTGGCCCGCGAGACCGGGCGCATCCCGCCGGGACGCTACGGCGACGGGGTCCTAAAGACCGACGACCCCGAGTCCGTGTGGCATTTTCCCTTGCCCGGGAGGGTGATGTTTTTGTGCGGCTACAACAACACCCGCGTGGCCTTGAACCGCGCCGTTCGCGAAAAATTGGGCGAGCACGCCAAAGGCCCGCGGCCGGGCGAGCGGGTCATCTGCCTGCGCAACGCGAGAGAGAAAAAAATTCACAACGGCGGGCTGGGCACGCTTTCGGCCTTGAAGGAGCGCGGCGAGCATCTCTACGACGCGGAAGTTCTGATGGACTCGCAGGTCAAATTCAAGGGCGCGCTTTGCCGCGCGCAGTTCGGCGCGCGCTACCCCCTGGACCGCGACAACCCCGCCTACCGCGCGCAAAAAAACGGCTATCTCTTTGACTGGGGCTACGCCTTGACCGTGCACAAGGCCCAGGGCAGCGAGGCCGAGCGCGTGGTCCTGATCGAGGAGCGCCTGCCCAGCATGACGGACGAGGACTGGCGGCGCTGGCTCTACACGGGCGTCACGCGCGCGGTCTCCCAGCTCGTCATCGTCGGCGCCGAGCCTTAACGCGCGCCGGCGGCTTAGATTCCGCCGCCGGCGCGCGTTAATCTTCGGGCAGCCGCCTGGAGATTTTCTCGAACAGGAGCAGCAGCCGGCCCGCGTCCGCGCGGTCCAGGTTCCAACGCAGGATGGAGTGGCGCAAATGCTTTATCTGGGCGCCGCGAAACGCGGCATCCCTATAATCCAGCCGCTCAACGACGCGGGAAATGGCGGCGAGCAGATTCTCCATTTGCCGCGCGGGCGGCAAAACGCGCTTCTTGGCCGGCGCCGACGGCGCGGCGACGGACCCTTTCGCCGCGGCGCGCGCCAGTTCGTAGCCGACGACGGCCACGGCCTGTCCCAGGTTCATGGACGGCGCCTCATCCAAAGTCGGAATCTTGAGCCAAGCGTGGCAGCGGTCCAAGTCCTCGTTGCGCAGCCCGCTTTTCTCCGGACCGAAGACGATGGCCGCGCGGCCCGCGGGCGGCAGGCGGCGGGCCAAGAAATCGCGCAACTCCGGCAGCAGCACCAGAGGCTGGGAAAGATTGCGCCTTTTGCCGGTGGAGGTTCCCAGCACCAGGTGGCAGTCGCTCACGGCCTCGGGAAAAGACAACTTCCGGGCCAGGCGCAGGACCGCCTCCGCGCCGTCGAGGGCCGCGACGCTCTCGCGCCACACCGGCTCGTAGGGGTCGACCACCGCCAAATCCTTCAAGCCGAAGTTGGCCATGGCGCGCGCCGCGGCGCCCACGTTGTTGGGATTGCGCGGGCGGACCAGCATGACGCGGATGGATTTTTCGTTCATCGTTGGAGCTTCCTTATAATTATATAATGCGTCGCCTCCATGAAAAAAACCGCCCCGGTGTTTTTGGCGTTTTTGGCCATGGGCTTCGCGGACGTGGCGGGCCCTCTGGTGAGCCTGGCCCAGCAGACCTTCGCCCTCTCAACCTTCATGGCCGAGCTGCTGCCCTTCTCGGGCTTCTTGTTCTTCGGCCTGCTCTCCGTGCCCATGGGCGTGCTCCAGGACCGCAAAGGAAAAAAATACCTGCTCGTGCTGGGGCTCTCGGTCGCGCTGGCCGGGCTCCTGATTCCCATTGTCTCCGGCCTCTACGGCCCCAAGCCCGTCATCGCCCCCGGCGCCGTGGGCCAATTCTACGTGGTGATGGCCTCCATACTGCTCTTGGGCGCGGGCGCGGCGATTTTGCAGGTGGTGGGCAATCCCGTCATGCGCGACGTCTCGCCGCCGGGCGCCTACTCGCGCAACCTTTCCCTGGCCCAGGGCGTCAAGGCCGTGGGCTCCTCGCTGGGCTTTCTCCTGCCGCCCCTGGCCCTCGCCTACCTGGGGCTTGACTGGCCGCTGCTCTTTCCGGTCTACGCCGCGCTCTCGGCTCTGGCGCTCTTGGCCTGCCTGCCGCTCGAACTTCACGAGGCCAAGGACCCCGCGTCCGCGCCCGCCACGCTGGGCTCGTGCCTGGCGCTCCTGGCCCAAAACCGCTTCGTGCTCCTGATGAGCGCGGGCATCTTCGTCTACGTGGGCGCCGAGGTGTGCCTGAGCTCGGGCGTGCCGCTGCTCTTGAAAAACGTCTTCGGCATCGGAAGCTTCGGGCTGTGGATCAGCTGGACGCTTTTTTTCCTGCCTATCATGCTCGGGCGCTTCGCCGGGGCGCTTATCCTGCGCCGCATGCGCCCGGCGCTGTTTCTGGCCCTGACCAGCGCGCTTTCCATCGCCGGGCTGCTGCTCCTCATCGCCGGACCGCGGGACGCGGCTTTCTTGGGCTCGGTCCTGGCGGGGTTGGGCTTCGCCAACGTCTTTCCCCTGATTTTCTCCATCACCGTCGACGCCTACCCGGCGCAGAGCAACGAAATCTCGGGGCTCATGATTACGGCCATCGTGGGCGGCGCGATTATCCCGCCCTTAATGGGCCTCCTGGCCGACGCGGCCGGCTCGGTGCGCTGGGGATTTCTGACGCCCTTGGCCGCGTTTGCCTACATCGCCTGGCTGGCGGCCGCCAACCTGCGCGCCGAGGCCGCGCCCGAAGCGCCTGCGGAGCCGGCCCTGCCTTGAACGAAACGCCCATCGCCCAAGACCAGCGCGTCGTCCTCACCTTGGACGCGGGCGGCACCAACCTGGTTTTCTCCGCGATGCGCGGCGCCAAGCCCGTGCTGCGCCCGCTCACCCTTGAGTCCAAGGCCCAAGGCCGGCGCGAGGAGTGCCTCGGGCAAATCATCAAGGGCTTCGCGGCCGCGCGCGAAAAGTTGGGCCGCGCGCCGGCGGCGATTAGCTTCGCCTTTCCCGGCCCGGCCGATTATCCCGCCGGCGTCATCTTGAACCCGCCCAACGTGCCGGCCTTGCGGGGCGGCGTGCCCCTGGGCCCGATTCTGGAGGAAAAATTCGGCCTGCCCGTGTTCATCAACAACGACGGGGATCTTTTCGCCTGCGGCGAGGCCATCGCGGGGTTCTTGCCTGAGGTCAACCGGGCGCTGGCCAAGGCCAAGAGCCCCAAGCGCCACCAAAATCTTTTCGGCCTGACCTTGGGCACGGGCCTGGGCGGCGGCATCGTCGCGGGAGGACGGCTTTTGCGGGGCGACAATTCCGCGGCGGGCGAGGCTTGGCTCCTGCGCCACAAATTAAATCCCGGGCTCCGCGCCGAGGAAGGCTGCTCCATCCGCGCGGTCAAGCGCGTCTATGCCGAGGAAGCCGGTCTAGCCCTCGCGGACGCGCCCGAGCCGAAAATCATCCGCGGCATCGCGTTGGGACAAGCGCCGGGCAACCGCGCCGCGGCCCAAGAAGCTTGGCGGCGCCTGGGCGAAGTGGCGGGCGACGTGGTGGCCCAGGCGCTGACCTTGATCGACGGCTTGGCCGTGGTGGGCGGCGGGCTTGCCGGCGCGGCGGAGTTGTTCATGCCGGCGCTCGTTGAAGCCGCCAACGCGGGATTTTCCGCGCCCGGCGGGGCGTCTTGCCGCCTGGTCGCGCGGCTCTTTAATTTCGAGGACGCGGCCGAGCGCCGGGCGTTCCTTAAGGGCGCGGCGCGCGAGATTCCGGTGCCCGGCTCCAAGCGCGTGGTGCGCCACGACCCCTTGCCCCGCGCCGCGGTGGGCGTCTCGCGCCTGGGCGCCAGCCGGGCCGCGGCCGTGGGCGCCTACGCCTTCGCCGTGAACCGCCTCGACGAGGCCGCAGGTTAAGCCATATTGTTAAATTATAGTTTATAATATATACTAAACTATAAATTATGAAGACTGAGACACGTAGTAAAATAATTGAAATTATAAGGAAAAAAAATGGCACCCGGCCTATCGAATTAGTTAAGCAACTCGAAATTACCCCGCAAGCCATCCATCGCCACCTCAAGCTTCTCGCGGTCGCGGGACTCATCGAATCGCACGGACGCGGCCCGCTGACCCGCTACTTCATCGCCGGAAAACCCCAGTTGGATCGGGTCCGGCGCTGGCTTGCCAGCGCCGCCAAGCCCGCCGAAAATCCGGAGGAATTCGTCTGCCGGACGCGCGACGTGTTCACCGCGCGCCTTCCGCGCCTGGCCTTGTTCGCCCAAGCCGGACTCAATGAGGACGACGCGCCGCTGGTCATCGCGGCGGCGGGAGAAGTGGGCAACAACTGCTTCGATCATAATCTGGGGAGCTGGCAGGACGTTCCGGGGTGCTGGTTCGAGGCCCAGGCCACGGGCGGACGGCTTTGGCTCTGCATCGCGGACCGCGGGCAGGGCATCTTTAACTCGCTGGTCCGCGCGGACCCGGCGCTCGCGGACGAGCAGGCGGCCCTGGCGGCGGCGTTCGAGAGAACTCTTTCCGGACGGGCCCCGGAGAACCGCGGCAATGGGCTGAAGTTCGTCAGGAACGTCGTCAACGGCGGCGAAGGGCGCGGCCTGGCCTGCCGCTCGGGCGCCGGACTGGCGGACTATGGGCGGCTCGGCCCCGAGTGCCGCGCGGAGTTGGCCGGCTTTCCCGAAAAGCCCGGCGGCGCCGTCACCCTGATTCTTTGGAGGCTGGCATGAGAATACGCTTGGAACAGTACGGGGCCATCCTGACGTCCCGGCCCGCGGGCCGGGAAGCGGCGCTGGCCATGAAGGCTCTCCTGAGGCCCGCCGCGGACGAGACGATAGAGCTCGATTTCACCGGCGTCGTTTCCGTCGGCCCTTCGTGGCTCGACGAGGTGCTGAGCGCCCTGCGGGCGGACTACGGGCGCGGGCGCGTCGTGTGCCTTCCCACGAAGAACGCCTCGGTCGCCGAGTCCCTCAAGGTGATCGACGCGGACCCGGGCCGGCCGGGATTTTGATAAAATCACCGCGTTCCATGGCCAAATTCCAGAAAATTAAGCGGGTCAAGAAGCCCTGGGGCTGCGAAATCTGGTACGCGCAGAGCCCGCACTATCTGGGAAAAATCATCGTCATCGAGAAGGGCAAGCGCCTGAGCCTGCAGTACCACAAGAAAAAGCACGAGACGGCCTACGCCCTGCGCGGGCGCTGGGTGCTGCGCCTGGGCAACAAGCGCCACATCATGAAGCCCGGCAGCGCCATGGCGATACCGCCCGGCACCGTGCACCGCTTCGAGTCGCCTTTCGGCCGCGCCACGCTCCTGGAGGTCTCCACCCCTCAGGCCGACGACGTCGTGCGCCTGCAGGATGACTACGGCCGCGGCAAATAAGCCCCGGGCCGCGCGAACTCGAATGAGCGAAAAAATCAAGGTCATCGAGGTGATCGACCGCGGCGGCCAAGGCGTCGCGGCCGGCCAGGCGGCGGCCGTCCGCGACGGGCTCGATCCCGCGCGCTTCGAGGTCCGTTTGGTCCCGGCCTCGGAAATTTCTCCGGCCAAGAACTGGGCCGCCTTCAAGAAGCTCTTGAAGATTTTCCGCGAGGATCGGCCGGACGCGGTGCATGCCCATGGCTTCAAAGCTGGGCTCCTGGCGCGGCCGGCCGCCAAAATCGCGGGCGTGCCCAAGATTTTTTATTCCCCCCACGGCTACGAGTTTTTGCGCCAGGACCTCTCGGCCGCGGCCAAAATTCTCCGCTTCATCGCGGAATGGTCGGTGTCCTGGATGGGGGCCATCGTCGCGGAGTCGCCCAGCGAGGCGGCGCTGGCCAGGCCGCTGTCCTGGGGCAAGCCCGTGCGCCTGGCGCCGCGCGCCTGCTTGATTGAGCCGCCGCAAGAGCCCCTGCCGCGAAAAGAGGGCCTGCTTTTCTTCGGCGCCTGCGGGCGCATCACGGCCGCGCGCGATCCGGACGCCTTCGCGCACCTCTGCCAGCGCCTGACCGACGCGCGCTATTCCATCCGCTGCGCCTGGATCGGCGCGGGCGCGGAAGAAGAAGCCAAGCTGCGCCGGGATTTGGAGAACATGAACTTGCTGCGCAAGGTCGAGCTCACCGGCTGGCTCGACCCGCAGGAAACCGCCAAGCGCCTGGCGGGTCTGGACGTCTTGGTCCACGGCACGAAGCACAACGTCCTGCCCAACGCCGTCTTGGAAGCCATGGCCCTGGGCCTGCCGGTCGTGGCCTCGGACCTGCCCGCCTGCCGCGACGCGGTCGTCCCCGGCGAGACGGGGTTTTTGGCCAAGGACGACGTCGAGCTTCTGGAGCAGTGCCTGAAATTGGCGGACGACCCCGCGCTGCGCCGCCGCCTGGGAGACGCCGGCCGCGTCCGGGCGCAAAAGGACTTCAGCCTCTCGTCCCTCCTGCAAAAACTCGAAACGCTGTATTCCGCTTAAAACGACCTGGTCCGCGCCCGAGATTATGATAAAATCCGCGTTATGCAGGCTGTTATTTTAATCGGCGGCGTGGGTTCGCGCCTGCGCCCGCTGACGTGCCACGAGCCCAAGCCGCTTTTGCCCCTGGTCAACGAGCCCTTCATCCACTACCCGCTCAAGATGCTGCGCAAGCACGGCATCCGCGACGTGGTCCTGTGCACGTCCTACAAGGCCGAAACCTTTCGCAAGGTTCTTGGAAACGGCAAAGCCCTGGGGCTGAACCTGCGCTTCGCGCACGAGAAGCACCCGCTGGGAACCGGCGGCGCGCTCAAAAACAGCCAGCGCCTGCTCGGCGACTCCGGGCCCGTCCTGGTCTTGAACGGAGACGTCCTGCACGCCCTGGACGTCTCCGCCTTCCTGAAATTCCACCGCCGGCGCAAGGCGGACGCCTCCATCGCGTTAATCCGCGTGAAGGACCCGACCCTCTACGGCTTGGTCCACACCGACGCGACCGGCCGGGTGGTGAAATTCGTCGAGAAGCCCTCGTGGGACGAGGTCGAGACCAACACCATCAACGCCGGCGCCTATATCCTGGAGCCGAAAATACTCGACTTCATCCCCCCGCACGTGCCCTATTCCCTGGAGCGCTCGCTTTTTCCCCTGCTGCTGCAGGCCAACCGGCGCTTTTTCGGCTACGTCTCGAAAGGGTACTGGATGGACATCGGGACCATCGACAAATACCTGCAAGCGCACCTGGACATCATGGGCGGGCATGCCTTTGGCCACCCCGCGGCGTCCGGGCATTCCTTGGCGCTCGCCGCGGGCGCGCGGCTGGGCCGCCACCTGGATAGGGGCGCGGCCGCCGTCGTCGTCGGTCGCCGCGCCGTGGTGGAGGATTTCGCGCGGTTTTCCGGCGGCGTCTGCATCGGCGAGGGCGCGCGCGTCGGCAAGGGCTCTTTTCTAGAGGACTGCGTGGTTCTGGCGGGCGCGCGGATCAAGGAGGGCGTGAGCTTGAAGCGCTGCGTGGTGGGGCAGCACTGCGTGGTGGAGACGCAGGCGCAGATTTCCCCGGGCGCGGCCCTGGCCGCGCATTCCCGGGTCCGGGCTTACAGCCGGCTCTAAATCAATTCATGAAAGTCGTCATTCTCTGCGGCGGACAAGGCACTCGCCTGCGCGAGGAGACCGAGTACAAGCCCAAGCCCATGGTCGAAATCGGCGGCCGGCCGATTCTCTGGCACATCATGAAGCGCTACGCCCATTACGGGTTCAAGGAGTTCGTGCTCTGCCTGGGATACAAGGGCGACGTCATCAAGGACTATTTCTACCACTACGGCCTGCACCGCGGCGACGCCACCATCACGCTGGGCAAATCCCACGGCGTCGTGTTCCACGACCCGCACCCCGAGGAAGGCTGGAAGGTGACCTTGGCCGAGACCGGCGAGAACGCCATGACCGGCGCCCGGGTCAAGCGCGCGGCTAAATACCTGGGCCGCGAGCCGTTTTTCCTCACCTACGGCGACGGCCTGGCGGATATCGATTTGAAAGAGCTATTGCGCTTCCACAAGAGCCACGGCAAGCTGGGCACGGTCACGGGCGTGCACCCGCCGTCGCGCTTTGGCGAACTGCTGGTCAAGGGCGACAAGGTGCTCACCTTCAGCGAGAAGCCGCAGACCCATTCCGGCGCCATCAACGGCGGGTTCTTCGTCTTCGAGCATGAATTCCTGAATCTCCTCTCGGACGACGACTCCTGCGTGCTGGAGCAAAAGCCGCTCGAAAAATTGGCCGCCAAGGGCGGCTTGCGCGTGCACAGCCACCAGGGTTTCTGGCAGTGCATGGACACCTACCGCGATTTTCAGTTCCTGAACAAACTCTGGGACGGCGGAAAAGCCCCCTGGAAAACATGGGCGTGACGGCCGGCTTCAACGGGGTTTTTTCGGGCAAGACCGTATTAGTGACCGGGCACACCGGGTTCAAAGGGTCCTGGCTTTCCTTGTGGCTCAAGGAGTTGGGCGCCAAGGTCGCCGGCTATGCGCTAGCCCCCGAGACCGCTCCCAATCTCTACGATCAACTGGGGCTCTCCCAGCTGATGGATTCCCGCCTGGGCGACGTGCGCGACTTTTTTCTTCTGCAGAAAACCATGCAGGACGTCCGCCCGGACATCGTCTTTCACCTGGCCGCGCAGCCGCTGGTCCGGCGCTCCTACCAAGAGCCGCTGGAGACTTTTTCCACCAACGTGCTCGGCACGGCCAACCTGCTTGAGGCCGCGCGCAAAACCAAATCCGTGCGCGTCTGCCAAGTCATCACCACGGACAAATGCTACGAGAATCTTGAGACCGCCCGCGCCTACCGCGAGGACGACCGCCTGGGCGGCCGCGACCCCTACAGCGCCAGCAAGGCCTGCGCGGAGCTAGTCGTCTCCTCGATGCGCGCGTCTTTTTTTCAGGAAGACGGCGCGGCGTCCGTGAGCTCCACGCGCGCCGGCAACGTCATCGGCGGCGGCGACTGGGCCCAAGACCGGATCATCCCCGACTGCGCGCGGGCCTTGGCCGCGGGCCGGACCATCGACATCCGCAACCCCCGTTCGGTGCGGCCCTGGCAGTTCGTCTTGGAGCCGCTCTGCGGCTATTTGCAGCTGGCGATGAAGCAATGGGAGAGCCCCAAGGACTACGCCGAGGCCTGGAATTTCGGGCCGCGGCCGGGCTCGGCGCGCCCCGTGGGCGAGGTGGCTGATTTATTCGTTAAAGGCTGGGGATCCGGCCGGTGGCAGGCCGCGGCGCAAGACGGACAAGCGCCTCATGAGGCGGGACAGCTCCAGCTCGACAGCGCCAAGTCCGCAAAGCGCCTGGGCTGGCGGCCGGTTTATACGCTCGAAGAAGGCATCGCGCAAACGGCTCGGTGGTACAAGGAATCAGGAAAGCCGGGCTTCGACGCCTTGGAGTTCACGCGCCGGCAGATTCAAGACTACATGAAGGCCGCGCGCGCGGCCGCGGCCCCGGCGCGTGTCTTTAAGGCCTGATCCCGACGGATAACTTGAGGCCGGCCGCGTGGAGCAAATGCAGAACGCTGCCCAGGTGCGGGTTGCCGCGATGAGAAAGCATCTTGTACAAACTGACGCGATTAAGTTTTGACCGTCTTGATATCTCGGACATTCCGTGAGCTTCCGCCACGTCCCGAAGCGCCAGGAGCAAGGTGTCAAGGTCGTCTTCCTCCAGCGCCGCGTTGATGTATTCGGCGGCTTCAGAAGGTTCCTTGAGCGCCTTAATCAAGCTGTCATGATAATTTTTCGCGGGCCTCATGAGATCGCCTCCGGTAATCATCCCAGTAATTCCGGGCTAATTTTATGTCTTTCATTTGGGTGCTTTGATCTCCGCCGCAGAGAAGAATAATGATTCCAGCCAACCCTCGAATGGACAAATCCCAAGAGCGGTTTGGTGGATATCCACTTCTTTAGGAGTGGCGTCCATTTCCCCATATTCGGTATACGATTGATATGGGTGAAAAGTTCCCACGGCTCTCCGACGGGGCGGGCGGCTCTTTTGTTATAATGGCTTCCATGCCCGCCGAACTCAAGCCCACCGTCGATTCCGCGCTGCGCGAGAAGGTTTTTGCGGCCGTGCGCGAGTACTACGCGGCCGCGCGCGGCAAAAAAGAGTTCGTTCCGGGAAAATCCGACGTGCCCGTCTCGGGCTACGTCCCCGGCGTGGACGACATGCTCTCGCTCACGGACGCCTCGCTCGATTTGTGGCTCACCGCCGGGCGCTTCGCCGCCGCGTTCGAGAAGAACTTCGGCCGCCGCCTGGGCCTGCCGCACGCGCTCCTGGTCAACTCCGGCTCCTCGGCCAATTTGCTGGCGACCGCCGCCCTGACCGCGCCGGAGTTAAAGGACAAGGCCTTGAAGCCGGGCGACGAGGTGGTGACCGTGGCGGCGTCTTTTCCCACCACGGTCAATCCCGCGCTGCTCTACGGCGCGACGCCTGTGTTCGCGGACGTGGAGTTAGGCACCTACGACGCGAACTTCGACGAAATCGAGGCCGCCATCGGGCCCAAGACCCGGGCCATCATGCTCGCGCACACGCTGGGCAACCCCTTCAATCTGGAGCGCGCCGCGGCCTTGGCGCAAAAGCACGACTTGTGGCTCATCGAGGACTGCTGCGACGCCCTGGGCTCTACTTACAACGGCAAGCTCGCGGGAACTTTCGGCGACATGGCGACGTTCAGCTTTTACCCCGCGCATCACATCACCATGGGGGAAGGCGGCGCGGTGGCCACGGCCAACGGGCGGCTCGACAAAATCCTGGAGAGTTTCCGCGACTGGGGCCGGGACTGCTGGTGCGCGCCGGGCAAGGCCGACACCTGCGGCAAGCGCTTCAAGTGGCGGCTGGGCGAGTTGCCCTGCGGCTACGACCACAAATACATTTACTCGCATTTGGGCTTCAACTTGAAGGCCACGGACATGCAGGCCGCCGTGGGGCTCTCGCAGATGAAGAAGTTGGACGGCTTCATCGTCGCGCGCAAGAAAAATTTCGCCTATCTCAAGAAAGGCCTCAAAAAATTCGAGGAGTTCTTGATTCTGCCCGCGGCCACGCCCAAGAGCGACCCGGCGTGGTTCGGCTTTCCCCTGACCGTGCGCGACGGCGCGGGCTTTAGCCGCGAGGCCCTGACCGGGTTTCTGGAGAAAAACGGCGTGCGCACGCGGCTCTTGTTCGCCGGCAACCTGCTGCGCCAGCCTTATTTCAAGGATCGACCCTACCGCGCGATTGGTGATTTAAAAAATACGGACAAGGTCATGAAGGACACGTTCTGGATCGGCGTCTACCCGGGCCTGACCGAGCCCATGCTGGACCACGTCCTCGCGGTCTTCGCGGAATTTGTCAAAAAGCTCGTTGGCGGCGCGAATACCCCCAACTAATACAATAAAATAACGCATCCTACGCCCCCGGCCTCACCTGGATAATAAGCAGAAATATTGGCCTGGATAGTGAAATTCCAACTTTTTGTGGCGGCTGAAAAAACGCGTTTAAGTGCAGGGAAAATCCCTTCCTTTATAGGGACGTCGGCACATTTATTTCCATCTGAGCCAGTCAGCCACTTTGTATAATATATGCGCGGGCCGAATATGACTAAACCCTCGGAAAAACTCAAAGTTGCGATTATCGGTAGCGGCAACATCGGGACTGACCTTCTGGTTAAAGTCCTTCGCTCGCAATATCTGCAGTGCGGCGCGTTTATCGGCCGGAATTTGTCATCGCCAGGAATGGCCAAAGCCATGAGCTTGGGCGTCCAGGTTTCCAGCGAGAGCATCGGCTACATTGAAAAAAACCCGGACTGCTGCGATCTTGTTTTTGACGCGACCTCGGCCAACGATCACAAGCTCCACGCTCCAATTCTAAAGCGGCTTGGCAAAATCGCCGTCGATTTGACCCCCGCGCAGGTCGGCGGCATGTGTTCGCCCGCCGTGAACATCGCCGAATGCCTGGACATGCCGAACGTGAACATGATCACCTGCGGCGGCCAAGCGTCGATTCCCATGGCCCACGCGCTAAGCAAGACCCATGAAAACATCGATTATATCGAGGTTGTCTCCAGCATCGCATCGCGCAGCGCGGGACCAGCCACGCGACGGAATTTGGATGAGTACATCCATACGACCGAAAACGCGCTTAAGAAATTTTCTAGCTGCGCTCGTTCCAAAGCCATCTTAAATCTCAATCCCGCCCAGCCCTGCGTCAACATGCAGACAACTCTGCTCGCCAAGGTGGATAAGCCCGACATCAACGGCTTAACTGCTTATTTCAAGAAAGTGGTCGAGCGGGTGAGAAAATATGTTCCCGGATACCGCGTTCTGGTCGGTCCGCTACTTGAAAATAATCGGGTCGTCATCATGGTGCGGGTGACGGGGCTCGGCGACTATCTCCCGGCTTACGCCGGCAATTTAGACATCATCAACTGCGCGGCGCTGGCCATGGCGGAAGAATACGCCAAGAAGATGGCGGCGGTCGGCGCCAAGGGGTAGGCCATGCCTGCGATTCTAATCAGCGATCCCACATTGCGCGACGGCAACCATGCCGTGCAGCACAAGCTGACGCTCAAACAAATCGCGGTCTATTGCGACGCGGCCGACGCGGCCGGAATTCCGATCGTGGAAGTCGGGCACGGCAATGGCGTGGGCGCGTCCTCACTGCAGCTTGGCGAATCGGCGAGCCCGGACATGGCTGCCCTGCGCATGGCGCGAGAGCATCTGCCGCATTCAAAGCTCGGCATCCACATGATTCCCGGCTTCGCCACCATCGAGAAGGATTTGAAGGGTGCGATTGCCGCGGGCGTTGACGTCGTCCGCGTGGCCTCCCACTGCACCGAAGCCGACCTCACGGAGCGCCACATCGGCTTCGCGCGGGAGAACGGCCGCACAGTCTACGGCGTTCTGATGATGTCTCACATGGCGTCCAAAGAATTGCTCGCGGAAGAAGCCGGAAAAATGGAGAGCTACGGCGCGGAAGGCATTATTTTCATGGACTCATCGGGCCACTATCTGCCGCAGGACGTCACGGAACGCGTGAAAACCTTGACCACGGCGCTGTCCATCCCCGTTGGCTTTCACGCGCACAACAACCTCGGCATGGCCATCGCCAATTCCATAGCGGCCTTGGACGCCGGAGCGGCGATGCTCGACGGGTGCGCGCGCGGCTTCGGAGCCGGGGCCGGGAACGCCCAGCTCGAAGTCCTGGTCGCGGTTTTAGAACGCCTGGGCTATCAAACCGGCATCGATTTATACAAACTCCTCGACGCCGCTGATTTGGCCGAGCGCGAGCTGATGAAAAACGTTCCTTCGATAAGCTCTCTTAGCATCGTGAGCGGCCTCTCCGGCGTTTTCTCCGGCTTCGCCAAGCCCGTCGCTCGCGCAGCCCAGCAGTTCAACGTTGATCCGCGGGATATCTTCTTCGAGCTGGGCCAACGTAAAGTCATCGCCGGGCAGGAAGATTTAATCATCGAAGTTGCCAGCGATTTGGCGAAGAAAAAAGTCAACAGCCTTCTGGAAGCCGCATGACCCAGGCCGCCATAGCGCAAGTCCGCCAAGACTGCTGCGAGGCGCTCTCCGGCCTTGAGCGCCAGCTTTCGCAGCTCAAGAGCGATCATGTTCTGATCACCGGTGGGACCGGTTTCGTCGGCTCATGGCTCGCGGAAGCTCTGGCTTGCCTCAACGACGATTTCCAATTCGGCGTAAAAATATACATTTTGGCCAGAAACACCGGGCGCTTCCAGTCGGCCTACCCCCATTTAGCCGACCGCCGGGACACCACGATCATCCAGGCCGATATTCGGGATTTTTTTGATGTGCCTGCAAAAATCAACTGGATCATTCATGCCGCGGCGACACCGGACAATCGCTTCCATTCGAGCAGTCCCGTGGAGACGATGAACGTCATCGCCAGCGGCACGATGACCCTGGTCAAAGCCGTGGACCGTTGCGTGAATATAAAAAAATTTCTCAACATCAGCTCCGGGCTCGCCTATGGCCCGCAGCCGTGGGATCTTGAGAGAATCGCGGAAGGCTACACGGGGGCTCCGGCCAGCGGCGCTGTTTCATCCGCTTACGCCGAGGCGAAGCGTTTCGCGGAAACCTATTGCGGCGCGGCCAGAAGCCAGCAGCGCCTTCCAATCGTCACGGTCAGGCCTTTCGCTTTCCTGGGCCCGTATCAGTCCCTGGAAACGCCTTGGGCCATCAACAATTTCATCCGCGACGCCCTAACCGGAAACGTGCTACGGGTCCTTGGGGACGGGCAGACCGTGCGCAGCTACATGTACGGAAGCGACATGGCAGCTTGGCTGCTCCGGATATTGACCGATGGAGCCATCGGCGCCGCCTACAATGTCGGGAACCCCGAGGGAATCACGCTCGAGCGCCTAGCCCAGCTTGTCGCCGAGCGGTTCAATCCCCGGCCGGAAATCCGGCTAAACGCCTCGAATTCAGACGCGCGCCATCATCGAACGATTTTTATTCCGGATACGACGCTTGCCACGACTAGCCTGGGGCTTTCGATCAAAACGCCTCTTCCCACCGCCCTTGAGCGAACAATCCAGTGGAACCGCGCTTACCACGCCGGCTCCGCGAAAGTCGCCGCTTAGTTGCTTTTCTGCCGTATTTTTTCCGACTTAGCATGTAGACCGTCAATCATGTTGCGCTTCAGTTCGTCGTATGAAAGAAGCGGCGACAGGTCTTCCAACGGCGGGGAAACCAATATCCCATCAGGCTGGGCCGCGACGGAAAGCTTAGGAGAAAAAAATTGCTCGGGGTCCATGAAAACCTCGCAGATCAGTGGACCAGGAAGTTTTTGAATCTCGGGAATGATTCTGTCAAAATCGTTCCATGTCCTGATTTGAAACGCGGGCATGCCGAACGCTTTGGCCAGGACCGAAAAATCCGGACAACTGACGCCGGACGCGCGGTTCACGGCGGAATAGCGGCCATTGAGCAACGCCTTCTGCGTGTGCTTGATCATCAAGTAGCCATCGTTATTAAAAATCACCAATTTAATCGGCAATTTATGATGCACGATGGTCTGCAGTTCCTGCAGGTTCATCATCATTCCGCCATCGCAATTGAGGCAAAGCACCTCTCCACGGTTGCGCGCGAAGGAGGCTCCGATGGCTCCCGGCAAACCGTATCCCATTTCGCCAAGGCCAGTGGAAGTCATCAACCGTTGTCCCGGACGCACGCGCAACGTTTGATGCCCGCTCAAAAGTGCCGTGCCCATATCGGTGACAACCACTTGATCTTCTTTCAAACAGCCGTTCAAGCGCTCCATAAAGGCATAAGAGTTGATAAAACCATTTTGGTCTTTGTGCTCGGGACCGACCCACGGAAACCGTTTGCGGAATTCATTGCATTGACTAATCCACGCCTGCGGAGCCTTAATCGGTTTCTTAATATAAGAAAGCGAGGCGCGGAGGAAATCTCCGGCATCCGCAGCGACGGCAATGCTGTAGCGTTCCTCATATTTTTCAAGCTCTGTCCTATCAATATCCACGACTATGATTTTAGCGCCGCGGGCCAATTCCGAGATATCGTAACCTACTTGCGGCACGGCAAGACGCGTTCCTATCGCAAAAACGCAATCACTATTTTGCAAAACAAAATTGGCGCATCGTTGGCCATAAACTCCCGCGCGTCCATATACGCGCGGATGGTTCGAGTCAACCATGTCGATGCCCGCCCAGGAGACCAGAATCGGAACATCCAATTGTTTTAGAAGCTGCTCCAAATAATTGCCGCCATCAGCAAGCCTGATTCCATGGCCCAGCCATAGCACGGGCCTCTTGGCCCGGGCGACCTCGTCCCAAGCTTTTATCACAAGCCCGCCAAGCTCTGAACCTCGGACCGAATTATCCTGCAATTCCGTGGGATCAAATATTTTTAAGTCTTTCGCATCCACCATTGCCGCCTGCACGTTCATTGGGACATCAATCCAACACGGGCCGGGCCGGCCGGTTGACGCGATATGGTAGGCCTTTTGTAATTCATAAAGAATTCTATCCGGCTCCATAATACGAACCGCATATTTGGTAACCTTTTTAACCATCTCCACACTGTCAAATCCTTGAATGCCCCACATCCGCAACGGATTGGCGGCCGTGGTATGCTTAGAATTTTCATTGGAAGCAATAACCAACCCCGGAATCGAGTCAGCCCACGCGCTAATAACGCCCGTAATGCCGTTCGCCGCTCCCGCACCCGTGGTTAAAATGGAGGCGGTTATGGTTCCACTGACACGGTAGTAGGTTTGCATCGCCATGCATGCCGCCTGCTCTTGGTGCACGCAAATGATTTGCGTGAAGCCGCGATTCTGGATTGAATCGAATATATGGGCGTTGCCGGAACCGATGATGCCAAAAACATGCTTCATTTCCCGCTCTTTAAGAAATTCCGCAATAATGTCTGAAACTTTTAGCATGAATGCTAGAATACAAAAATGGCTGTTAGTCGGGCTATTTTTTATAGAACATGACGGCATGCTCCGTTGATTCCGACCTGGACGGCGTCCTGGCCCAAACCAGGAATCTTTGGGGCGACCTGCGCGGAGCTCGGCTCTTCATCACCGGCGGCACGGGCTTTTTCGGCTGCTGGATTCTGGAAAGTTTTTTTAAAGCTAATCGCGAATTGAGCCTGGGCGCCAAAGCCGTGGTCCTGACCCGCGACCAGGGCTCCTTCCGGAAAAAGCGGCCGCACTTATCCAATCACCCGGAGCTTTCTTTTTTGGCGGGCGACGTCCGCTCCTTTGATTTCCCCAAAGGCGGCTTCACCCACATCATCCACGCCGCGACCGAATCAAACGCCCCGCGCGTCTTCGACTTCGCCGCGGCCTGCGGCGCGAAGAACCTGCTTTTGACCAGCTCCGGCGCGGTCTACGGGCGCCAGCCCGCGGACATGACTCATATCCCCGAGGACTACCCGGGCAGCGTCGAACAAAACGCCGCGAAGCCGGCCTACGCCGAAGACAAGCGCTCGGCCGAGCTCCTGGGCGCGGCATCGAGCGCGCGCGGGCTGGAAGTCAAAATCGCGCGCGGCTTCGCCTTTGTCGGCCCCTATATGCCGTTTGACGGGAGCTTCGCCGCCGGAAATTTTATCCGCGACGCCGTTCAAGGCCGCGCCATCGAAGTTTCCGGCGACGGGACGCCTTACCGCTCCTATCTTTACGCCGCGGACCTGGCCATCTGGCTGTGGACGATTCTCCTGCGCGGCAAAAGCCTGCGGCCCTACAACGTCGGCTCGGAAAAGCGCGTCGCCATCGCGGAGCTGGCGGACGCCGTCAAATCCGCCGTCAACCCCAATCTCGCGGTCCATATAGCGCAAAAACCGCGCGCCGGCGCGCCGCCGGAGCAATATGTTCCCTCGACGCAGCGGGCGCGCGAGGAGTTGGGCCTGCGCCAGACCGTGGACTTGCCCGAGGCCGTCCGCCGCACGGCCAAGTGGCTGGAGAAATCAAATGCGTAAGCTGATCAGCATCGTTTCGCCGTGCTATAACGAGGAACATAACATTCAAGTGCTCTATGGGCGCGTGTCGGCGGCGATTGCGTCGCTGGCTGATTTTGAGTTTGAGATGATTTTCATCGACAACGCCTCCACGGACGGCACCGTCGCCGCCGTTAAAAAAATTATTGAAAAGGACAAGCGCGTCCGCCTCATCGTGAACGCAAGGAACTTCGGGCATATTCGCTCGCCATTTTACGGGCTTCTCCAGGCCCATGGCGACGCCGTCATCCTCATGGCCTCGGATCTCCAGGATCCCCCCGAGCTCATCGGACGGTTAGTCGCCAAATGGACCGATGGATTCAAGGTCGCCGCGGCGATAAAAAACGAAAGCGAGGAAGCGCGCGGCTTCTATTTTATCCGGAAGATGTATTATGAAATCTGCAACCGGATGGCGGACATCGAGCTCATCAGCCAGTTCACCGGCTTTGGCCTCTACGACAAGGAGGTCATCGGCATATTCCGCACGCTCGATGATCCCTATCCCTATCTCCGCGGCCTCGTTTCGGAAATCGGCTTTGAGGTCGCGCACGTCCCATTCAAGCAGCCCGTCCGTGAACGCGGAATCACCAAGAACAACTTCTACACCCTCTTCGATATGGCCATGCTGGGCATCACCAGCCACTCAAGAGTGCCCATCCGATTGGCCACCTTCGCGGGATTCGCCTTGGCGGCCGGCAGCCTTTGCGTGTCTATCGCCTACATAATTCTAAAACTTATTTTTTGGAACGCCTTTAAAATCGGCACCGCGCCTATTCTTGTCTCCCTATTTTTCTTTGCCGCGGTCCAGCTCATATTTCTGGGCCTTATCGGCGAGTACATCGGCGTCATCCGCCTTCAAACGCGCCGCAGGCCGCTGGTAGTGGAAAAGCAAAGAATCAATTTCCCCGCGCCGCCGCAAGCATGACGAACATCCTCACGAAAAAAAATATCACCTCGCTGCTGTGCTTTTTGGTTCCCGTCCTGCTGGTTTTTTCCCTTCCCAAACTAATCGGCTTTAAGCATACGGGCTGGGACACGCACGATTTAGCCTTCACCAATTTCGTGTATTTCAGCGATGCCTTGACCAGTGGCCATGTTCCTTTATGGAATCCGTTTATCCAATCCGGAACATTCTTCCCTTCCCTAAATAACATCGGCCTGTTTTCGCCTTTCGAACTGCCTTTCGCTCTGATCGCCCGCGTGCTTCCGCCGCTGACGGTCTTCGAATGGCTGATTCAGTTTATCGTGCTTCTGGGCGGAATCGGCGCTTACACTTTTTTCCGCTGCGAAAACCTGGAGCACGATCTCGCCTGCCTGGGCGCCGTTCTTTATGCCTGCACCACGCTGGAAGTCAACGTGGGGCAATTGGGATTTGTTTTTTCTTTCGCGGCGCTGGCCTGGATGCTGGCGACCGCGCATGCCGTCGTCTCCGACAAAGGCTCGCGCCTTGTCTGGCCGATTTTTGGGATCATTCTTGGCTTTGCTTTCTCCTGCGGGTATCCCTGGATGAATTTCGTCAATGTCGGCATATTTTCCAGTTATGCGGTTTTCATTTATTGCCTAGCCCGGCCGCGAGCGGACATTAAAAAAACTATCGCCAGATTCGCCCTGTTCCTACTGCCGCTTCTGGCTACCTATTTAATTCTCATTGCTCCTGGATACCTAAATCTCCATTTCAACTACGCCCATTTTTTCGGCGATTACATTAATCCCGAACCGCGATTGCGGGCGCTGGGCGCGCAAGCAGAGCATTTTCAGTATCAAAACCTATGGCAATCCCTCGGAACATTGATTAGCCCGATAACATTAGGAACCCCTCCCGGATGGACGATGGGAGCGGGCTGGATCCCGTTTCTTCTTTTAATCAATGCGGTGTTTGAAAGACGGAAACCACGCGCGTCATATTTCTACTGGACTGCATTGTTAATCATAGGAATCTTATATGCCAATGGAATCCGACCAATGCCGCATTTGGCGCGAATCGTGCCCCTATTCAACGCCAATAGATGGTGGGTTCTGGGACTTGATTACAGCGTTGTCGCGCTGATTGTTCTGGCGCTGCTCCAGACGCAAGATTCTTTTAATCAATCGTCATTAAAAGCTGTCGGCAAGGCGAAAATATATTCACTGCTATTTGCGGCCGCGCTAATTATATTTTTGGGTCTTCTCCAAACTGAGTGGGTGATTTTCGCTTGATTTCATATCGGATCAAGCATGCAGGTGAGGACCTTGAGGCGCAAGTAGTCCTCGTCTCGCAGCCCGTAACTGCGCCGCTGGATGACGC
>Ga0307372_10000200_pt1 | contig 103864 bp, 89 predicted proteins | sample OX1MG_FD_202533 | JGI IMG/M metagenome (GOLD analysis project Ga0307372, IMG submission 202533) | Soil microbial communities from Risofladan, Vaasa, Finland - OX-1 | ecosystem: Environmental > Terrestrial > Soil > Coastal area > Acid sulfate soil | place: Finland: Risofladan, Vaasa | collected... | reverse complement strand
AGCGACCGAGGTGCTCCTCCCAGAAGCACCGCTCCTCCTCCTGCGGTGCGCGAAGGACGCGGTCCTGGCGGTCGAAGACCATCGTGGCCCGGTGAGGCGCCTCGTAGCGCGGCCACGTTCCGTCGCCGGCCGGAGAGGGGTCGCCGCGCGTCGCGAAGGCGATCCAGCTCGCCTGCATTCGTTCGGAGAGCGCCAGCGCGTCCTCCCCGGCCCCCGCGAAGATGCCGATCAACGGCTCGCGGACCGAGCCGAAGACGAACGGCAGCTCGAGGGCGTGGCACGCGCCGAGCGCGCCCGCGGCGAAGGGCGACTCCCAGTCGAAGCGGTAGGCGTACGTCGCGGGCGTGTGCGACCGGTGCGCGTCGAGGAGGCGGAGCAGCGGGATCCGGAAGATCCAGTCGCCGGCGATCGCGTCGAGCAGGTCGAGCGGCGCCGCTGGCTCGCCGCGCGCACGGCGGGCGGAGCCGTAGCGCTCGACGACCGAGGAGGCGTCGATCGGCCGGCGCAGCCCCGCGTTACGCAGGTATCTCCCGACGAGCGACTCCAGTCCGGCCAGATCGAGCTCGGCGATCTGGGGCGCGACGAAGGAGAAGAACTTGAACTCGTCGCGGTTGGTGCCGGCGAGCAGCTCGACGCCGGCTGAGGCGCCCCCGGCGATCAGGTCGGCCGGATGACGCGGCAGCAGGCCGCCGTCGACGACCGGCGCGAACGGCATCCCGAGGCCGGCGTCGACGCCGGCGCTGACCTGCTGCTGGGCCGCGATCAGCTCGGCGAGCGGCACGGCCTCGAACGCCTCCCGGCTCACCTCCTTCAGCCCGAGCGAATCGGCGAGCCGCTCGGCGATGCGGCCGGCGACCGCCGGCGGCGCGGCGAACGCGACCCCGCTCTCGACGATGGCGCGGCGGAACAGGCCCTTCGCGGCGGGCATCCCGATGAGGTCGCAGACGCTGATCGCGCCGGCCGACTCGCCGAAGACCGTCACGTTCGCCGGGTCGCCGCCGAAGACCTCGGCGTGGGCCCGCACGAACCCGAGCGCGGCGAGCTGGTCGGCGAGCCCCCAGTTCCCGAAGCCGACCCGACCGGGATCGGCCAATCCCGGGTGCGCCAGGAACCCGAGCGCGCCAAGCCGGTAGTTGAGCGTGACGACGACGACGCCGCGCCGCGCCAGCACGCCGCCGCGGTACATCACCCCGGAGCCGCCGCCGGAGAGGAAGGCGCCGCCGTGGAGGAACACCATCACCGGGCGCCGACCACCGTCGCACGCGGACGTCCAGATGTTCAGGGAGCGGCACTCCTCGGCCTGCTCGGTCGGATCGCCCGGCACGTAGCTGCCGGGCCCGGCCTGCGCCTGCGGGGCGATCGGCCCGAACGCGGACCCGTCGCGCACCCCCGTCCAGGACTCGGGCTCGGCCGGAGGGAGGAAGCGACCCCCCGGGACCGGCGCCGCGGCGTACGGGATCCCCGAAAAGCGCCAGACGCCGCCGTCCTCGACGCCACGCACACGTCCGTAGCGCGTCGAGACGATCCCGTCGAACACGCCGAACCTCCAGCACACCGGTCGCAGGGGGATGCCCGCGGTCGGTCGAGGCGACCAACCGCCCGATCGAACCTAGCGGAGCGCGCTCGCACGGTCGTTAGCGACGCCGGTGCGGCGCGCGTGGCTCGAGTGACTGGTGAAGCTACTGTGTCTAAAGTCGTCAAAGTAACGAGGAGTGGCGGATGAGGTTCCGGACGCCGGCGGTGCTCGCGGCCGTGACCCTGATTGCGGCGGCGACCGTCTCGTCCGTCGCCACCGCGTCCCCCTCGACGCCGGCCGGACCGACGAACTCCCAGGTCCAGTCGGTGAAGAACCGTGCCGCAGCACTCGAGCAGCGCATCGCGACCGAGAACGAGCAGATCCAGATCGCCGGCGAGCACTACGACCAGGCGACCGTCGAGCTGCAGCTCGCCCGGAGGCAGCTCGCCCGGATCCGCGCCGAGCTCGTCCACGAGAAGGCGCGCATCGCCACCGCCAAGGACCGGGTCCGCCAGGCGGCCGTCGCGGCGTACGTGGACGCCGACGCCGCGAACGCCCAGTTCGGAGCGGTGCTATCGCACAACATCACCGACGCGGGGAGCGTCACGGCCTATGCGGGGGTGGCCACGCGGATGCTCCAGTCGGCGGTCGACGCCCTCCAGCTCGCCGAGCGACGCCTCGTGGCGAGCGAGGCCGAGCAGGCGATCCAGGTACGTGCCGCGGGCAACGCCGTCGCCGACGCCGCGAGCAGCCGGACCGCCGCGATCCAGGCGACGGCGGCGTCGCGGGCGACGCTCAGCCACGTGAAGGGCCAGATCGCCCAACTGATCGCCGAGCAGGAGGCCGCGGCCGCCGCCGCTGCCGCGGCCAGGGCCCGAGCCGCCGCAGCCGCCGCCCGCCAGCGCGCCGAGGAGCAGGCCCAGCAGGCCGCCCAGGTCGCCGCCACGGTCGCCGGCAACGATCCGACCTCCGCGAACGCCAGCGCCGCCGCCACCGCGACGCTCAGCGCCAGCTCCTTCGGCCAGCCCCTGTCGCCCGCCGGCCAGAGCACGGCGGGCAACGCCGCCGTGGCGGCGGCCGAGAGCTACCTCGGCATCCCCTACGTCTGGGGCGGGGCGAGCAGCTCGGGGGTGGACTGCTCGGGGCTGACGATGCTCGCCTGGGGCTCCGCCGGGGTGCAGCTCACCCACAGCGCCTGGTTCCAGTACCGGGAGTCCCAGCACATCACGCTCACCGACCTACAGCCCGGTGACCTGCTCTTCTACCACTTCCCGAACGACGGGAGCGACCCCGTCACCCACGTCGCGATGTACGTCGGATCGGGGCCCTTTGGCACCCAGACCATCATCCAGGCACCGGAGACCGGCGAGACGGTCTCGTACGCGCCGATGTACTACGTGGGCTTCGTCGGCGCCGGCCGACCCTGAGGCCGCTCAGGCCCACGCCTGGCCCGGCGCATCGAGCCACTGCTCGAGGTACCGCCCGCGCCGCTCCTCCCACTCCTCGGCGGTGATGGCGTAGCGGACGTGGTCCTCCCAGCGGCCGTCGATCTCGAGGTAGCGCAGCGCGATGCCCTCGCCGCGCAGCCACAGCTTCTGGACGACGCGGCGGCTCGGGCCGTTCCTCGGCACGATCGCGATCTGCACCCGGTGCAGCCCCAGCTCCTCGAAGGCGAACCGGAACAGCACGACGCACGACTCCGGGACGAAGCCCTGCCCCGCCTCGGCCTCGTCGACCCAGTAGCCGACGTAGCCGTTCTGGAAGGCGCCGCGCTGGATGGCCGACAGGTTGATCTCCCCGGCGAAGCGGCCCGAGACGAAGATGCCGAAGCCGTAACCCGTGCCGAGCTGGCGCTCGCGCTCGCGCATCGCGCAGCGCGCGGCGAAGGTCGCCCGGTCCTCCGACGGATACGGCGCACCGGCCGGGCGGGGCTCCCAGCGCGCGAGCCATTCCCGACAGCGCGTCCGGACCTCCCGCCACGCCGCGTAGTCCTCGACGCGAAGCGGTCGCAGTCGCACGCGGCTGCCGGCGAGCTCGCGTGAGGAGTCGTGGAAGTTCAGCTCGGCCACGGCCTGCACCCGCCCGGCGCCGACGTCCCGCCCGGCCACCGCGCCGTCGACCGGGTCCCGCCCACCAGCGGCCTGTCGGTTCCCACCGCCCCATGGTTGCAGATCCGGGCAGGCCCCGATTGCGTACACTCGACCCAGTTCACGGCGGGCGGCACACGTCGCCAGCGGACCCGGACGACCACCATGACCGACGCGACCCCGTACCCGGCCGGTGGTCAGGACCCTGTCCCCCGAGAGGAGATCCACACGGCGAAGGGCCCGACCCGAGGCGGGGCACCGCCGCGCGCGGCGGACGACGTCGCGCCGTGTGTGCTCGTCGTCGGGATGCACCGCTCGGGCACCTCCGCGGTGACCGCCGCGCTCGCGGGGCTGGGGCTCGGGCTGCCCGAGCCGGCCGACCGCATGGAGGGCGGCGGCGACAACCCCCGCGGCCACTACGAGAGCCGGTCGCTCGTCGAGCTCAACGAGCGCATCCTGATGCGCCTCGGCGGCGCCTGGCACCGCCCCCCTCGCCTCGTACCTGGCTGGGAGCACCACCGAGCGCTCGACGACCTGGTCCTCCAGGCGTGCGAGGCCTTCGACGCGACGTTCGGGCCCGCCGGGCGCCCCGTCGTGTGGAAGGACCCGCGCGCGGCCCTCCTCCTGCCTTTCTGGCGGCGTGTGCTGGAGCGCCCGATCGTCGGCGTGCTGGTCGTGCGCGACCCGCTCGAGGTCGCGCGCTCGCTCGCGACGCGCGACGGCTTCCCCCTCGTGCGCGGTCTGGCCCTCTACGAGCGCTACCTACGCTCCGCCCTCGCCGGCCTCGAGGGGCTGGCCGTCTTCGTCTGCCGCTACGAGGAGGCGCTCGGGGACCCGACCGCCTTCGCCAAGTCCGTCGCGCACTTCCTCGATGCGACCGGTGTCGCCGTCGACACCGAGCAGCAGCTCGGCCCGGCGCGTGTCTTCGACGAGAGCCTCCACCACGTCCACGCCGAGGCCGAGGACGTCGCGAGCTTCCAGCTCGTGCTCCCGGCGATGCGCGAGCTCGACGAGGCGCTGGAGACCCTCGTCGGACCGCACCCGTGCTTCGCGCCAGCACCCCTCGGCCCCGAGAGCGAGTGGACGACCGCCCTGCTCGACCGGGAGCGCGACCTGCAGCACGTGCTCGACGGCCTCGTCTGGGCGACCCGCCAGATCGAGCCGATCCTACGGGCGACCCCCCGGCCGGAGCAGGCCGAGCTGCGCACGGAGGGCCAGAACGAGGACGACATCGAGGACGCGGCCGAGGGGGCCGAGCCCGACGAGAACGGCCCCTACCCGCTGAACGCCAGCGAGGACCGCCGCGCCTACCACCGTTGGCTGCGGGCCCGGCGCCAGCCGGTGATCGTGGGTGGCGTCGGTGAGGCGCCGAGACGGCGCGCGCGCGTCCGGCGCGCGCTGCGGCTGCGCACGAAGCCGCCGCTCGTGAGCGTGCTCGTCCCCGTCTGGCGCCCGCCGCTGTGGGCGCTCGAGCGCTGCGTCGGCTCGGTGCTCGACCAGACGTTCGGCGACTGGCAGCTGTGCATCTGCGACGACGCGTCGGGCGACGAGGACCTCACGGCCTACCTCCGCTCGCTGCGCCGGGTCGACCGCCGGATCAACGTGACCGCCCTCGAGCAGAACGGCGGCATCTCCGCGGCGACGAACGGCGCGCTCGCCATCGCCAACGGGAGGTTCGTCGCGTTCCTCGACCACGACGACGAGCTGACCTCCGACGCCCTCGAGAAGGTGGCCGACGTGCTCGGCGCCGACCCCGAGGTCGACGTGCTCTACTCCGACGAGGACAAGGTCGACGCCGCCGGCGAGCGCTTCGACCCGCTCTTCAAGCCGGAGTGGTCCCCGGACCTGCTGCTCTCCTTCCAGTACCTCGGCCACCTCACGGTCATCCGGCGCGGCCTCGTCGCCGAGCTCGGCGGCCTGCGCTCGGACTACGACGGGAGCCAGGACTACGACCTGGCGCTGCGGGCGACCGAACGGGCCCGCAAGATCGTCCACCTGCCGGAGGTCCTCTACCACTGGCGCACGCTCCCCGGCTCGGCGGCGAGCGACTCCTCCGGCGTGCTCGCCAAGCCCTGGGCCTACGAAGCGGGGCTGCGGGCCATCCAGGACACCCTCGCCCGGCGGGGCGAGGAGGGTGAGGTGACCCGCCGCCCCGACTTCCCCGGCCGCTACCACGTGCGCCGCAAGCTCCGCCGCGACCCGCTCGTCAGCATCATCATCCCGTTCCGCGACGAGCCGGCACTGCTCGCGACGTGCGCGGCGTCGCTCCGCCAGGATCCGGGCTACGACCGCGTCGAGCTGGTCCTCGTCGACAACGACAGCGAGCTGCCCGAGACCGCGGAGCTGCTCGACGGGCTCTCGCGAGAGCCCGACGTCACGATCGTCGACGCCCCCGGTCCCTTCAACTGGGCGGCGATCAACAACGCCGCGGCGGCCAACGCCCGGGGCGAGATCCTGCTCTTCGCCAACAACGACATCGAGGCGCGCGCGCCCCGCTGGCTCCACGCGTTGCTCGGCCACGCGCTGCGCGACGAGGTGGGCGCCGTCGGCGCCCGGCTCCTCTACCCCGACGGGGCGATCCAGCATGCCGGCGTCGTCGTCGGGCTCGGCGGGATCGCCGGTCACGTGCTGCGCGGCCTGCCCGGCGACCACCCCGGTTACAACTCGATGGCCATCTCGACGCGTGACTGCTCGGTGGTGACCGGAGCGTGCATGATGGTCCGGCGTGAGGTCTTCGAGTCCGTCGGCGGGTTCGACGAGCGCCTTCCCGTCGCGTTCAACGACGTCGACTTCTGCCTGAAGCTGCGCGAGCGGGGCTACCTCGTCGTCTACGAGCCGCTCGCCGAGCTGATCCACCACGAGTCGAAGAGCCGGGGCCACACCGACGACCTCGTCGAAGGGCGCCGCATCGTCCACCGGTGGGCCGACGTGCTCGCCGCCGGAGACCCTTACTTGAATGTGCACCTCAGCCACTGGCGATACTGGTGCCCCTTGTCGACCGTTCAGGAGGACGACCGATGGAAGACCTACCTGGAGACGTCCGTGTTGACACGCGGGTCGTCGTCGAGCACCTGAGGTCGGTGGTCGGCAGCGCGCCCGGCTCGTACCCAAGGACCTGGCTCCCCCAGGCGACCTTCGACGAGCTGCTGGTCCGCGCCGACCGTGAGCCGATCCACCTCCACCCGAGCCTGCACCACCTCCACCGCCGCTGGGACATGGGGCACGCCCGCACCCACGCCGGCAGCGGCTGGGGACCGAAGGCGATCGGGAGGCGCATCCTCGCCCGCATCGTGAACGCGGCCCTCGACCGGTACTTCACCGAGGAGCAGGAGTTCCGTGCCGCCCTCGCCCAGTCGATCGACGGCATCGCCTACCGCGTCGACGAGATCGCGAGCGCGGACCTCCGCAACCTGCTCGACGTCGTGCGCGACGACCTGCTCGACCTCAGCCGCTACGTGGACGACCGCATCGACACCCGCCTGAGCGACACGCGGGCGAGCGACGCCTGAGCGGTACCGTGGTCGACAGCACGAAGGCGGCCCGCAGGCCCGAGCACCGGACGCGGCCCCACGTCGCCGTCGTCACCCGGCACTGGGGTGACTCCGGCGACGAGGCGACCGCCGCGACCCGCCTCGTCGCCGGCGCGGTCTCGCGCCACGCCGACGTCTCCATCGTGCACCTCGTCTCCCCGCTCGTCCCGCTCGAGACGCTCCGCGACAGCGTCTTCGAGGTCCACCGCGTGCCGGTGCACGGCGCACGACCGCTCCGCTCGGGGATCCTGCGCGTGGCGCTCGCCGTCCACGACGGCGGGCTCGGGGTCCCCGCCACCGCGGCGTCCCTGCTCGAACGGTACGAAGGCGACGCCCCCGAGGTGCCGGAGGTGCTCGAGCGCCTCGCCCCGGACGCGATCGTGCTCGCCGGCCACCACCAGCCCTACGACATCGGCGTGCTCGGCGCACGCGCGAGCGCCGGGCGCGCCCGCGTCGTCGCCCTGCCCTACCTCGGCGACGACCGCCGCCTGGCGGCGGAACCGGTCCGGTCCCTGCTCGAGGCGGCCGACGTCGTCGGGGTCGTCCACCCAGGTGAGCGGCGCGCCGTGCTCGCGGCCTGCCCGGGCCGCTCCGAGCGCGACGTCGTCCTGCTCGACCTCGCGCTCAGCCTGAACCGCAACGCCGCCTCGCACCGCCTCTTCGGCGTCCGCTGGTTCGGGCGCTACGTGCTCTCGATCCGAGACTTCCCCCCCGGCGGCGCCCGCTACGTCCGCTCGGTCACCCACGAGGTGCTGCGCAGCGTCGTCGGGCGCGTCTCTGTGGCCGAGGTCGACGGCGAGCAGTGGCGGATCAGCGACCGGGAGAACACCCTCGAGCTGCCGGTCAGCCCGAGCCGCGTCAACCTGTGGCGCCTCATGGCGCACGCCGTCGCGACGATCGACCTCCGTCCTCCCGGGCCCTTCGGACGCGAGACGATCGAGTCGCTGCTGCTCGGCACGCCCGTCGTCGTCCCCGACGCCAGCGCGGCGATGGAGCACGCCGCGGCCGCCGACGGGGGCCTGTGGTACCGGGACGTCGGAGAGCTCTTCGACGCCACGCGGGTGCTGATGAACCGCCCGGTACGCGACCGTCTGGCCGCCCAGGGGCGCGCCTACGCGGACGCCAAGCACGCTCAGGTCGACGACTTCGTCGCGCGCGTCGGCCGCATCGTCCTCGGCGAGGGCGCCGGCTGACACGAGACGGCCCGCCGTCGCCCGGGCGTGCACGACCTTCCGGGCCGCGACGCCGGGGTCCGGGATCTCCACCGGACGACCGGAGCGGACGGCGTCTCTGCTACACGTTCTGCAAGGGCGTCGGCGAGAGGCGCCCTCCGAAGCCCCCGGGCGACCGAGCACGGGGGCGTGTCCCGCCCGTGCCCGCCGCGGAGCGCGGCCGCGCTGCCGCCTCCTCACGGCTGCAGCCGCACGATCCGCCACCCCGCCCCTTCGGACGCGTACCGCAAGCGGTCGTGGAGCCGGTCGTCGCGGTGCTGCCAGAACTCGAAGGCCTCCGGCGCGAGGCGGAACCCGCCCCACCACGCCGGCCGCTCGACGTCGCGCCCCGACCACTCCCCGGCCACCCGAGCGATGTTCCGGTCGAGCTCGGCCCGGTCCGCCACCGGCCGGCTCTGCTGCGAGGCGCGCGCGCCGACCTGGGCCCCACGGGGCCTCGTCGCGAAGTAGGCGTCCGACTCCGCGGGGTCGACCCGGTCGACGGGCCCCTCGATGCGTACCTGGCGTCCGAGGGGGTCCCAGTGGAAGAGCATCGCGGCGCGCGGGTTCTCGGTCAGCTCGCGGCCTTTGCGGCTGCCGTAGTTGGTGAAGAACACGAAACCGCGCCGGTCCCAGCGCTTCAGCAGCACCATCCGCACCGAGGGTCGCCCCCGGCCGTCGGCGGTGGCGACGGCGACCGCCTCGGAGTCGCGCACGTCGCGGGCCGCCTGGGCGAACCACGTCCCAAAGAGCGCGAACGGGTCCTCGGGAGCGTCACGCTCGAGCAGCGGCGCCGCGTGGTCGACCACGCCGGATCAGCCCCGCGACGGTGACGCCGGGACGGTGGCGTCGAGACCCGGCAGAGCGTCGATGCTCGCCCGGTTCTTCTCGCCCCAGTACCGGGCGATGCCGTCGCGCCCCTTGCGGCCGGCCCACGCGTCCATCTCCGCTCGGTGCCCGCGAAAGTCCATCAGCGGGACGCCGAACCCGCAGGAGTCCGAGATCCGCCGCACGCCCACGACGATCACCGAGCGCACGCCGTCGCCCGCGGGCGAGGAGAAGCGGGCCGCGAGCGCGGCGAAGCGCCGGTCGCCGGCGGTCACGACCTCGCCCGTGCCGTGCAGGCGGACGATCCGTGGCGGACCCTCGAACGCGCAGAACATCAGCACGATGCGCCCGTTCTCCCGCAGGTGCGCGACCGTCTCGATCCCGCTGCCGGTCTGGTCGAGGTAGGCGACGGTCCGGGGGTCGAGCAGCGCGAGCTCGCCCCGGTTGCCCTTCGGCGAGCAGTTGACGTGGCCGTCGGGCCCGAGCGGGGCCGTCGCGACGAAGAAGACGGGCTGGGCGAGGAGGAATGCCGCGAGCCGCTCGCCGACCTCGTCGTAGGTCCGACCCATCAGCGGATCCTACCGCCCAGCCCCTCGCGGCCCCGGGGCCGGCCGCAGCAGCTCGGCGACGAGGCCGTCGAGGATGTCGGACTCGGAGGAGACGAGCTCGTCGTGGCCGAGCCGGGCCATCGTCTCGGCGAGGACGACGGCACCGCCGACGATGACGTCGGCGCGCGCGGGCTCGAGACCGACGCGCTCGCGCCGCCGCTCGAGGGGCTCGGCCGCGAGGGAGGCGAGCAACGCCTCCACCACGTCGCGGTCCAGCCGCACGTGGTGCAGCGGCCCGCGCTCGTGGCCGTCGAGGCCGAGATGGATGGCGACGAGGGTCGAGATCGTCCCGGCGACGCCGACCATCCGTCTCGGCACGGCGAGCGCCGGGCGCGCCTCGAGGGCGGCGTCGACGAGCGAGCCCACCTCGGCGCGTGCCACCGCCAGCTCGGCCGCCGTCGGTGGGTCCGAGGCGAGGAAGCGCTCGGTCAGCCGAACGCAGCCGATGTCGAGGGAGACGACCGCAGCCGGCACGGCCGCGGCGCCCGGTGCGCCGGCCACCAGCTCGGTCGAGCCGCCCCCGAGGTCGACGACCAGGTAGGGACCCGCTTGCGGATCGAGCTCCGCCGTCGCTCCGGCGTAGGCGATGCGGCCCTCCTCGGCACCCTCGAGCAGCTCGAGGCGCACGCCGAGCACGGCCTCGGCGGCGTCGAAGAGCTCCGTCGCGTTGCGCGCGTCGCGTGCCGCCGAGGTCGCGCTGGCCCGCAGCCGGACGACGCCGAAGGCGTCCGCCACCCGGCGGTACTCCGCGAGGACCGCGAGGGTGCGCGCGAGCGCCCCCTCCGCGAGCTCCCCCGTCCTGTCGACCCCCTCGCCGAGCCGCGTGATCGTCATCCGGCGCTCGAGCGGGCGACCGCAGCGGTCGGCGACGAGCAGGCGGGTCGAGTTCGTGCCGCAGTCGATCGCCGCGACGGTCCCGTCCAGCTCGCCGTCGAGCTGTCCGGCCACCCAGCGCCCGACGGGATCCCCCCCGCCGGCGAGGTACCACGCCAGGTGCGCGTGGAGGCACTTCACCCCGCGGCGGGTCCCGCCGACCCCGCCGGACGGTCGGCGGCCCGCATGGCTCGCAGGCAGGGCGGCGTCGCGCTCGGCCGCGTAGCGGTCGTGCGCCGCGGCGAGCTCGGCGGGGGGGACCGACGACTCCGCCGCACGGACGCCACCGGTCGACTCGAGCCGGCCGACCGCCTCGCGCTCGCGCCGGCCGACGAGCCAGTAGCGGGTCGGCATGGGGGTGCCGTCGAAGAGGAGGGGGTCGTTGCGGATGACGACCGGGCCGCCGTCACGGTCGCGCACGACGACCGTGAACGCCCCCGCCGGGGGGCGTCCGAGCAGCCGGGCGACCGCCGCCACGTCCGCCGCCGGCGCCAGCCAAGCGCCGGTGTCCGTCGTCTCCGCCACGTCCGCCGCGTCCCTCGCTCCCGGCGCTACGGGGCCTCCCCCGCGGCGGCGGCCGCCGGGGGGGCGCCCGCGTCGCCGCCCGTGGCGTCGAGCGCGGCGTCGAGCGCGAGCGTAGAGACCAGCTCGGGGTGGTTGCGCCAGGTGGCGGCCACGCTCCCCTCGAGCGGGAGCAGCGGCCACGCCTCGGCGTCGAGGCGGGCGAGGGGAGCGCCCCGACCGCCCCGCGTCGCGACGACGACCGGGCCACCCGCCGCCGCGGCCAGGGCCCGCCACGACCGCGGGTCCTCCGCCGGGTCGCCGGGCGCGCCCTCGTCCAGGGCGAGCACGACGGCGTCATGGCCCTGACGTGCACACCAGTCGAGCGCGGCGCGAAGCGCGGAGGCGTCCCCGGGCGTGGCCGCGGCGTCGAGCAGCACCGTGGCGCCGTCGGGGAGCGCCGCGGCACGCTCCTCGCTGTCGATCACCACCACGGTCTCGTCCAGGCCCGCCTGGAGCGCCGCGGCCGCCACCCGGGCCGCCCGCCACGCCTGCGCCGGCCGACGGCGTGCCGCGGGGGCCCGGCGGGGCTCCTCCCGGCGACCGGACGGTGCCACCCGCCCGAGCGCGAGCACGACTGCGGCGACCGTCACCGCCGCAGCGTACCGGGCCGGAACCGACCGCCCGCGACGGCCCGCGGGGGCGTCGCACCGCGCCCGCGCGCGCCCCGTGCCGACGCCTCCCCTTTGCACACGCCGGCGACCAGGGATAACGTCTTCCGCCGTGACCGCGACTGCGGCCGCGAGGGGGGTGCGCCCGCCTGGCGGCCCGCTGTATGAAGCGGACCGCCCGAGCCGACCGGGCCGCCCCCACCTTGCGACCCGCGTCAGCGTGGTCCTCATCGCCGCGGCCGGAACGTTTCTCCTGTGGCCCCCCACCTCGGGGGCCCCGGCGGGCGCCTCGACGACGACGGGACTGCAGGCGCAGGCCGACGCGATCGCGGCCACGGTGGCGCGTGACGACGCGCTGCTCCAGTCGGTCGGGCAGCACTACCTGGCGGAACGCTCCGTCCTCAGCGCGGCGCGGGCCGAGGAGCGCATGGCCGAGGGCGAGATCCGCGTCGTCGACCACAAGGTGGGCCTCGACGAAGCGGTGCTCCGCAGCGCCGCGATCTCCGCCTACGTGAACGCCGGCAGCGACGGGTCGCTCGGGCTGTTCCTCAACGACCGGCCGGACCAGGTGGCCGACGGCCAGACCTACATCCGGGTGGCCGCCAACCAGCTCGACCGGACGGTCACCGCCCTCACCGACGCCAAGCACGTCCTCGCCACCGAGCTGTCGACGGCCCGCGAGTCGGCGACCGCGGCGGCCCAGGCCCTGGCGGACGCGACCTCGGCGCGCACCTCGGTCCTCACGACGCTGTCGAACGAGCGCCAGCTCCTCGCCTCGGTGCAGGGGCAGCTCGCGGTGCTCGTCGCCCAGCAGGAGGCCGCGCGGGCCCGGGCGGCCGAGCAGGCGGCGCAGGCGGCGGCACAGGCGGCGGCGCAGCGCGCCGCCGCCAGCCCGGCGGTCGCGGCGGCCGGCCAGACTGCCGGTCCGCCGGCCGCGTCCGGCTCGCCGACGCTGACCAGCGCCAGCCCCATCCCGACCGGGACGCTGGCCCAGGACTTCGCCGGGATCCGCAACTGCGAGTCCGGCGGCAACTACGCCGAGGACACCGGTAACGGGTACTACGGCGCCTATCAGTTCAGCCTCGGCACCTGGGTGGGCGTCGGCGGCTCGGGCCTGCCGAGCTCGGCGCCCCCCGTCGTCCAGGACACGCTCGCCTTCCGCCTCTACCAGCACGACGGGTGGGCGCCCTGGCCCGCCTGCGCGGCGATCCTCGGGCTCTAGCCGCGCGTCCGGGGAACGGCCGATCGATCGGTCCAGCGCTCGGCAGCGGCCCGGGGGCCGCACCGGCGTCGCGGCCTCGCGGGCGGCATCGAGCGCCGTCGGCGGGACGGTGGGACGGTGGGAGAGCCCGGGCCCCGACCGGCTGATCGGCGCCCACCCGACACGCCCTAGGTGCGCCGCGGCACCCAGCACGAGGTGGGGAAGGCCCCAAAGCGAGCTCGAGGCACGGCGCCCGAGGTGCCCGTCGCGACCCGGAGGTCCGGACAGCTCGAGGCGACCTTCCCCGACCGCCCTCCCGGCCCACCCGGGAGCGCTCGTCGAGCGGGCGCTCGACGAAGGACGCTCCGTCGAGGTTCAGTCGGCCCCGAGCAGCCGGCCGAGCGCGGCTCGCGCCGAGGCGTTCTCGGCGGCGAAGCGCTCGAGGTGCTCGGCGAACTGGCGGGTCCACTCCTCGAGGGAGACCTCCTTGCGGCTGATCGCCACGCCGCGGACCTGGCGGGTGACGAAGCCCGTCGGTGACCCGCGTCCGGGGACGAGCTCGAGCGCGCTGTCGCCGAAGCGCGCCCGGATCGAGGTCACCTTGCCGGGGCGGCCGGCGACGCGATCCGACAGCGAGCGCTCGCGCGAGACGTCGAGCACGCCCGGCGGCAGGACGTCGGCGATCGAGGACACGAGGACGCGCTCGTAGGTCTCGAGGTCCGACAGGTCGGCACGCAGCGCCGCGGCCAGGAGCTGGACCGTGTCCGCCTCCGTGTCCCCGGCGTCGAGCGCGCCCCCGCCCGCCGGGGCGCCCGCCAGCCCCGGCTCCGACGGCGCGGGCAGGCCGGCGTCGTCGCTCACCGGTCCGTGAGGGGCAGCACGAGCTGGGGCGGCGCGATGGTGTGGTCCGCCCGCAGTGGCCGCACCGCCGTGCCGATGGCGAAGAACTCGGTCGTGTGGCCGCCCCAGCGGTGCGGGAGCGAGAGGAGCTGGACGCCGACGATGCCCTCCGCGTGCAGCTCCTCGGCCTCGGCCTGCATCCTGCTCATCGCGAGCTCACGGGCGTCGTAGAGGGCCTCGGTGAACTGCGGGATCTCCACGTTGCGCCCGACGTTGCCGAGCGCGGAGAAGCCGCGCTGGTGGGCGATGTGGTAGACGCAGCTGCCCATCACCATCCCGAGCGGCGCGTAGCCGGCCTGGAGCAGGGTCCAGAAATCCTGGCCCGACAGGTCGGAGGTGAACGGCACCCCGGCGTCGTTGCGCCAGGTGCCCCCGGCGTCCGACTTGACCGCGGTGCCGACGGCGACGAACTCGGCCAGGTCGTTGCCGAACTCCTTGAACTCGATCTCGAGGCGCACGCCGACGATGCCGTCGGCCCCGAGCGCGTTGGCCTCCGCCTCCATGCGAGTCATCGCCAGCTCCCGCGCGTGGTACATCGCCTGGGAGAGCCGGTCCATCTCCATGTTCTGGCCCCACCGACCGATCTGCAGGCCGACGTGGTAGATGCTCGAGCCGAGGACGAGGCCGAGCGGGTGGAAGCCCGCCTCGCGCACGAGGAGGAACTCGTTCACGGTGAGGTCCGAGGTGAACAGCGCCTTCGGCGAGCCCGGCCGCATCTCCGCGAGCCGGCGCATCGCATCCTCGGGGATCCCCGTCACCGTCTGGTCGTCTGGCATCCGTGCTCCTAGCGGCTCTAGTCGAGGGGGAGGACCATGCGCGGGCTCGGCGGCGTGGCGACCGCGTTCCCGAAGTACGCCACTGCCGTGGCGGCCATCGAGGCCTCGGCGACGTGGTCGGTGTGGCCGTCGCTCACCTCGAGCGCGTGGATCTGCAGCCGCATCGGCGAGGTGAGGACGGCGCCGTCGGCGCCGATCCGGGCGACCCTGCGCTCGAGCACGCGGCGCGCGTCGTCGCGCGCGAAGGTCACGAGCTCGCTGTAGCCGGGCACCTCGACGTTGCCGGCGTAGGCGCGGGTCGCGAGGCGGGTGTTGTAGTCGTCGTGGCGGATGGCGACGGCGATCGCGACGACGATGGCCGCCGGCACCCAGCGCGCCCCCATCAGCTTCACGACGTCCTGGCCGTCGAGCGCCGTGGCGAACGGCCGGTCGGTGTGCCGCCCGCCGAGGGAGCGCACCGCCGTGCCGAGCGTCACGAACTCCCGGTTGCCCTCGCCGAGGTGGCGCTCCTGGAGCCTCACCCCGACGACGCCGTCGCCGCCGAGCTCCCGGCACTCGGTGAGCATGCGGCCGATGGCGCCGTCCCAGCCGGCGTTCAGCGCGTCGACGTAGGGCGCGAACCCGGCGAAGCCGCCGTCGCCGCTCGTCTGGGTGCGGGCGTAACCGCTCACGGCCATGCCGTAGCCCGGGTAGATGCCGCAGCCGCCGTAGCCCTGAAAGCCGATGTGCTCGACGACGCAGCCCATGACCTCGCCGACCGGGGCGAACCCGGAGTGGTCGAGCCCTGCCTGGCCGCTGACGGAGAGGAGGCTCGTGCGCACGCCCGAGCGCCGCGCCCGCTCCAGGCGGGCCTCCACTATCGGGGGGAGCCCCCGACCGTCCCACTCGCTCATCGGCACCTCCGCGGCGGACGCTACCACCGGCCCCGGCGGGCGGGTGGGCCCGGCACCGCGCCGGCACCGCCGCGGGCCGCGCGGCCGGCGGAGCCGGGTCAGCCACAGCGCCAGCGGCCGCTCGGGAGACGCTCGGCCGGTCCGGGACAGTCGAGGACGTCGCGCTCCGGCGGCAGCGCGACCGACGGCGCCCGGCCGAAGCGGCCGTAGGTGAAGCTCGTGGACAGGCCGAGCGAGGCGAGGGGTGGTGTCGACCCCGGGGGCGGCGTCGTGCCCCGCGCCGTGCGGGCCTGCCAGGTCGCGCCGGTCACGTACCCGCCGCGCACGACGAGCGTCCCCCGGGCCACGAGGACCCGGGTGCCGCGCCGGCCGCCGGCGCCCGGGCCGGTCGCGGCGCGGAGCCGGTAGGTGTAGTCGTAGCGGTCGCCGTGCATGACGACCCGCGTCGGGACGAGCTCGATCTCGAGCAGCGGGAAGAAGGCCGCGCGCGCCGCGTACGGCGCTCCCCCCGTCGCCGGGAGCTGGATCTTCTCGACCTGGGCACCGCCCTGCGCCGCGGTCTCGGTGCCGGGCGGGTCGAGGAGGACGTAGGAGGCGTCGCCCACGACGGCCGCGAGCAGCCCGACCCGGTGGCCGCCGACCGCCAGCGGGCCGAGGCGGTCGGGCGCCTGGTAGGCGAAGCGCTCGCCGGTGCCGGTGACCTCGACGCTCGAGACGCCGACCGTGCGGGCGACGGCGAGCTCGAGCGGCAGCGGGAGCGCCGAGGCGAAGTGCGGCAACGAGGGGCCGGTGGCCGCCTCGACGCCGACCCCCGCGCCGATCGCGCCGAGCACCGCCGCGACGACGAGGACTAAGCCCTTCACGGCCGCAAGGCGGAGGGGCCGCTCAGAAGGCCCAGCGCCAGAACTCCAGCCGTTGGACCATCCTGTGCCACAGGCTGCCGCCCGCCGACGGGCCGCCGGCGCTCCCGCCGCCACGCGGCGCGGCACCGAGGAGCGACGACGCGTCGGTCGGCACGAGGTCGGCCTCAGGGATCGTGCGCGGCGCGAGGGTGTTCGCCTGCCCCGCCGTCGAGCCCGCCGACGGCAGCACGACGTAGGCGCGCTGACCGGGCCGCACGAGCCCGTACTCCTGGTGCGCCATCGCCGCGATCGTGGGCGGCTTCCTCAGCGACGCGACGGCGCTCCTCAGCTGCGCGTCGTGCGCCTGCACGGCCGTCAGCTCGCTCGCGACCGCCGCGATCTCCGAGCGCTGGTGGAGGATCTCGCCGACGGGCAGCTCGAAGACGAGCATCGCCCCCGCGAACAGGGCGGCCACCACGAGGGCGATGCGCGCCCGGTAGATCTGGATCACGGCGCTCCGCCGGGCACCTGGTGCGCACCGGGCACGCCGCGGGCGAAGGCCGCGCCACCCGGCCACGAGGCCGACTCGCCGAGCTCGTCCTCGATCCTGAGGAGCTGGTTGTACTTGGCGACCCGGTCCGAGCGGGCGGGCGCGCCCGTCTTGATCTGGCCGCAGTTCGTCGCCACCGCGAGGTCGGCGATCGTGGCGTCCTCGGTCTCTCCCGAGCGGTGCGAGATCACGCTCCGGTAGGAGGCCGACGTCGCCCGGGCCACGGTCTCGAGCGTCTCGGTGAGCGTGCCGATCTGGTTGACCTTGACGAGCACCGCGTTCGCGATGCCGCCGGCGATGCCGCGCTCCAGCCGCTCGACGTTGGTCACGAACAGGTCGTCGCCGACGAGCTGCACCCGCTCGCCGATCGCGCCGGTGAGGGCGGCCCAGCCCTCCCAGTCCTCCTCGGCCATGCCGTCCTCGATGGAGATCACCGGGTAGCGCGCCGCGATGTCGGCCCAGTACGCGGCGAGCTCGGCCGAGGTGAGCGTCCGGCCCTCGCCCGCGAGGACGTAGGCGCCGTCGCGCCACAGCTCGGTGGTCGCCGGGTCGAGCGCGATGGCGATCTCCTCGCCAGGCACGCGCCCCGCGGCCTCGATCGCCTCGACGAGGATGCGCAGCGCGTCCTCGTTCGTGCCGAGGTTCGGCGCGAAGCCGCCCTCGTCGCCGACCCCGCCCGACAGCCCGCGGTCGTGCAGCACGCGCTGCAGCGCGTGGTAGGTCTCGGTGCCCCACCGCAGTGCCTCGGCGTAGGACGGCGCCCCGTGCGGGACGACCATGAACTCTTGGAAGTCGACGTTGTTGTCGGCGTGGACCCCGCCGTTCAGCACGTTCATCATCGGCACGGGGAGCACGTGGGCCCCGACCCCGCCGACGTAGCGGTAGAGGCCGAGGTCCAGCTCGTCGGCCGCGGCCTTCGCGACGGCGAGCGAGACGCCGAGGATCGCGTTCGCGCCGAGCCGGGACTTCGACGGGGTGCCGTCGAGGTCGATGAGGGCGAGGTCCACCGCCCGCTGGTCGAGGGCGTCCAGCCCCGCGAGCGCAGGGGCGATCTCGTCCACGACGTTGGCGACGGCGCGCCGCACCCCCTTGCCGCCGTAGCGCTCGCCACCGTCGCGCAGCTCGGTCGCCTCGAACGAGCCGGTCGAGGCGCCGGAGGGGACCATGGCCCGCCCCGTCGCCCCGGTGTCGAGCACGCAGGTCGCCTCGACGGTCGGGTTGCCCCGCGAGTCGAGGACCTCTCGGGCGCTGAGCTCGGCGATGGCACTCACGGGCCTGTGACTCCTGTTCGTCTTGTGGACAAAGTGGCTGGAGTGTCGTTCAAGTTAGCAAAGTCCCCGCTCCCCGGCCTGGCACGCCGTGATCGCAGCGCGGGCAGGGCGCGCCCGGCAGGCGGGCGACCCGGGGGTGCCGCGGCCCGACACCCGGCGTGGGCGGAGCGGGCGCTCCCCGGCCTTCCTACGGCGAGGTCTCGCCGGCTCCCTGCTCGCGCCAGAGCGCGAGGCGCGCCGCCGGGTCGAGGCCGGCGATCGAGCCCCCCTCGGCGGCCGCGGCGCGCTCGGTTGCGACGAAGCGCCGGCGCATGGCCAGCGCGGCGCGGCGCAACGCGTCCTCCGGGTCGACCTTGGCGTGCGCCGCCAGGCGGGCGACGCCGAGCAGGAGCGCGCCGAGCCCGTCGGCGTCGGGGTGGCCGGCGACGGAGCGCAGCAGCGCTTCGAGCTCGGCCGCGCTGGCGCCGGTCAACGCCCAGCCGAGGTCGACGCTCGAGGCCTTGCGCTCGAGCTTGGCGACGAGCGCGAGCGCCGGCAGGGCGGCGGGGATGCCGTCCATCAGGCTCTCCCGGCCCTTCTCCACCTGCTTGATCTGCTCCCAGCGCGTCATCACCGCGTCGGCGCTCTCGACGCCGGAGACGCCGGCGAAGACGTGTGGGTGGCGGTGCACGAGCTTGTCGTGGGTCGTGCGCGCCACGTCGGCGAGGGAGAAGAGCCCCTCCTCGCCCGCCAGCGTCGCGTGGAACATGACCTGGCAGAGCAGGTCGCCGAGCTCCTCCTCGAGGTGCTCGGCACCTGCTGCGTCCGGCGGATCGCCGAGCTCGTCGATCGCCTCGATCGTCTCGTAGGCCTCCTCGAGCAGGTGGCGCACGAGCGAGCGGTGGGTCTGCTCACGGTCCCACGGGCAGCGCCGGCGGAGCACGTGGACCACCTCGTCGAGCGCTACGAGCTCGTGGGCGACCGGCTCGGCGAGCTCGGGCACGTACAGGCAGGTGAGGTGGTCGGGGTCGAGGGAGCGGTCGAGCTCCTCCCAGGCGACCTCGACGACCTGCTCGTCCGGCAGGCCGAGGTGGTGGAGCGCGGTCACGGGCCGGCTCGGTGGGGAGTCGACGGCCAGCTTCACCTCGGAGAGCACCGCGCGGCTCCATGCCTGCGCGACGAGCAGCGGACCGGTGTCGCCCGCCGCGTCGACGGCGAACGCGCCGGCGTCGACGAGGCGGACGTGCGCCTCGACGGGGTCGATGCCGAGGCGCTCCCAGGCGAGGTCGAGGAAGGACATCCCCGCGACGACCTCGACGTCGACGCGCGGGTCGCGGCGCAGCGCCGTGACACTGCGCTCGAGCACGAGGGGCGAGCCGGGGACGGCGTAGGCGACGCTGCCGTGAGCGGCGGCGGCCGCGACGACCGCCTCGACGATCGCCAGGTAGACGTCCTCGAAGGTCTCGGCGGTCTCGTAGAGGTGGTCGAGCGTGGCGGCGCCCGCCACGACGAGCGGCTCGGCGGCCGGGTGGCGGCCCGTGCGCAACAGCACGAGCGGTGCCTGGTCCAGCGCCTCGCGCGCCCGCTGCGTCGTGTGCTCGGCGCCGGCGGGGCCGAGGCCCACGACGACCACCCTCGGCAGCGCCGACGGGGACTCCTCCGGGCCCGCCGGCGACCTCGACATCACCGCCCGCGCTCCGGCCGGTGGTCGGCTAGCCGGCCGCGCTGGCCGCGGTGGACGGCGTCACGGAGGAGGGGTTGCCGAGCAGCTCGTCGGCCGGGCCGCTCGGCGGCGCCACCTGCCAGATGCCCGAGTGCTTCGCCCACGTGCCGTACGCCGGGTCCACCTCGACCTGCGCCTTGCCCACGATCGTGCCCAGCTCCTGCTGGAACCTCGGGTAGCCGTTGGACACGATCGAGAACGCGGTCTGCAGCGCCGACGCCTTGGGCCTCGACGTCACGCGGAACAGCACCCAGTAGCCGCTGTAGGAGACCGGCGACGAGACCGTGCCGAGCGGCAGCGCGGTGACGACCGAGGCGAGGGCGGCCGGGAGCTCGGAGGGCAGCAGGCAGCCGAGCGAGCCGCCGTTCGCCCCGGAGGTCGTGTCGAGCGAGCTCGACCTCGCGACCGAGGCGAAGCTGGCGCCGTGGGCGATCTTCGCCGCGAGCTGGAGCGAGGCGGCCTTCGAGCTGGCGAGGATCGCGCCCACGCAGTCGAGGGTGCCGGCCTCGGGGTGCGACTGGACGTAGGCGGCGAGGCCCGCCGTGGTGAGGTCGGTGCCCTGCGCGTGGGCGATCAGGGCGTCCTCGTCCTGCTGGTAGGAGACGAGCTGCGTGCGGAAGGGCTCGCGGAGGGCCGCGATGGCGCTCGCGCCCGAGGCGCACGACGAGCCCGAGGGCGCCGCGTAGACGTCGCCGAGGACCTGGGTCGCGAGCGGCTTCGCGACGGACCCCGTCGGCAGGTGCAGCCGGGCCACGAGCGCGTGGAGCACCTCGCGGTTCACCAGGGTCGTGAGGACCTGCGCGGTGTAGGCGGAGGAGTAGGTGCCCGTGCCGACGCCGCTGATCGACGGGCTGCCCGAGGACGCCTCGACGATGCAGCGGAAGGCGGCGTCCGCCGCGGTCGCGCCGAGCGCCTGGTTGAGGGACTGCTGGGAGACGGCGGTCCCGTCGACCTTGGCGGCGGTGGCCGAGAACTGCGCGTCGCACGCCCCGAGGGCGAGCGCGCCGAGGAGGGCCAGCGCGAGGGGGAGGAGGAAGCGTCGCACGGTCCCCTGACTCTAGGGTCGGGTCGCCGGACGGGCCAGCCGGCTCACGCGCCCGTCGCCGCGGCGACCTCGACCGGGACGAGGTCGCGGAGCAGCCCCGCGAGCGTCGAGGCGAGGTCCCCGCCGGCCTTCAGGGGCACGATGAGCTGCTCGAGGTCCTCCTTCACGACCGCGCGCGGCGCGAGGCGCGTCAGGCGGACCCGCGCCGAGGCCCGCAGGCGGATCGGCGAGAAGCGCGCGACGGCCTCCCCCGGGCGCCCCGGGCCGCCGCCGCCCGGGCGCGAGGGGACGACGTTCACCTCGCGCACGCCGGTCCGCACGCACTCGGCGCGCAGGCGGGCGATGGCGAGAAGGGTCTCGGCCGGCGGGGGGAGGGGCCCGTAGCGGTCGAGCCACTCCGCCGCGATGTCGTCTACCTCGGCGTCATCGCGCACCGCGGCGAGGCGCCGGTAGGCCTCGAGGCGCAGGTCCTCGCGTTCGACGTAACCGGCGGGGAGGTGCGCGTCGACCGGTACGTCGAGCTTGATCTCGGCCGGCTCGGGGACCGGCTCGCCCTTCAGCTCGGCGACGGCCTCGGCGACCATGCGGACGTACAGGTCGTAGCCGACAGCCGCGATGTGCCCCGACTGGTCGGTGCCGAGCAGGTTGCCCGCCCCCCGGATCTCGAGGTCGCGCATCGCGATCTTGAAGCCGGACCCGAGCTCGGTGTGCTCGCCGATCGTGCGCAGGCGCTCGTAGGCCTGCTCGCTCAAGACGCGGTCGCGGGGGTGGAACAGGTACGCGTACGCCCGGCTCCCCGCCCGCCCGACGCGGCCGCGCAGCTGGTGGAGCTGGCCGAGGCCGAGCAGGTCGGCGCGGTCGACGACGAGCGTGTTGACCGTCGGCATGTCGATGCCGGACTCGATGATCGTCGTGCAGACGAGGACGTCGTAGCGCCCGTCGGAGAAGTCGAGGACGATCTGCTCCAGGCTCCCCTCGTCCATCTGGCCGTGGGCGACGGCGATCCTCGCCTCGGGCACGATGTCGCGCAGGTGCGCCGTGATCCGGTCGATGTCCTGGACGCGGTTGTGGACGAAGAAGACCTGGCCCTCGCGCAGCAGCTCGCGCCGGATCGCCTCGGCGACGGGCCGCTCGTCGTACTCGCCGACGTAGGTGAGGATCGGCTGGCGCGCCGCCGGCGGCGTGTCGATGATCGAGAGGTCGCGGATCCCCGTCAGGCCCATCTCGAGGGTCCGCGGGATCGGGCTCGCGGTGAGGGTGAGCACGTCGACGCCGACCGTCATCGTCTTCGTCGCCTCCTTGTGGGAGACGCCAAAGCGCTGCTCCTCGTCGACGACGAGCAGCCCGAGGTCACGGAAGGTGACGTCGGCGGCGAGCAGGCGGTGCGTACCGACCACGACGTCGACCGAGCCGTCGGCGAGGCCCTCCACCACGGCGCGCTGCTCGGCCGGCGTGAGGAAGCGCGAGAGCATCTCGACGCGCACCGGGTAGGGCGCGTAGCGCTCGGAGATGGTCTGGAAGTGCTGCTGCGCGAGCAGCGTCGTCGGCACGAGGATGGCTGCCTGCTTGCCGTCCTGGACGGCCTTGAAGACCCCGCGCACGGCGACCTCGGTCTTGCCGAAGCCCACGTCGCCGCAGACGAGGCGGTCCATCGGGGAGGGCCGCTCCATGTCCGCCTTCATGTCCGCGATCGCGCGCAGCTGGTCCGGCGTCTCCGGGTAGGGGAAGGACTGCTCGAGCTCGGCCTGCCAGGGGGTGTCCGGCGAGAAGGCGTGCCCCGGCGTCGCCAGGCGCCGCTGGTAGAGGACGACGAGCTCCTGGGCGACCTCACGGACCGCCTGGCGGACGCGGGAGCGCTGGCGCTGCCACTCGCCGCCGTTCAGCCGGTTGAGGGACGGCTGCTCGCCCCCCGTGTAGGGCGTGACGGCGTCGATCTGGTCCGAGGGGACGTAGAGCTTGTCGCCCCCGCGGTACTCGAGCAGGAGGTAGTCGCGCTCCGCCCCGCTGATCGCGCGCGTGACCATGCCGCCGTAGCGGGCGACGCCGTGGACGTGGTGGACGACGTAGCTCCCGGGCGCCAGGTCGTCGAAGAACCCCTCGACCGGGCGCGGGCGCGCCCGCGGGACCCGGTGCGGCCGGCGGCGTCCGGTCACGTCGGGCTCGGCGAGGACGGCCACCCGGTCGCGCCCAAACACGAAGCCGCGGTCGAGCGGGGCGACGACGACGTGGATCCCCGGGGTCCGCAGCCGCTCGTGGGCCGCGCCCGAGTCGGCGGCGCCCGCCGAGTCGGCGAGCGCGAAGAGCCGGTCGACGGTGCACCCCTCGCCCTCGAGCACGTTCGCCAGGCGCTCGGCGCTCCCCCGCCCCTCGGCGCAGACCGCGATGCAGCAGCCGGCGCGCTCGAGCGAGCCGAGCCGACGGGCGAGGCCGGCGGCGTCGCCGAGCGCCGCCGGCCAGCCGGTCGCCGCGATCACCGGCTGGGAGGGGGACTCGGCCGCCGCCGGGAGCGAGGCGACGCGCGCCGGGCACCCGGCGAGGAGGTGCTCGAAGGCGGCGTGGAGGCGCGGGAGGGTGGCGGCCGCCCCCCCGGCGCCGCCGCCGGCGGGTCCGGCCACGCCCCACGTCGTCGCGAGGGCCTCGGCGAGCGCCGCCTCCTCCTCGACGAGCTCGGCGGCCCGGTCGCGCATGCGCCGCGGCTCGACGAGCAGGACACGGTCGCGCGCCTCGAGGAGGCCGGTGAGGAGTCGCTCGTCCTCGGCGAGCCACGGCAGGAACGACTCGATCCCGTCGAAGGTCTCGCCGTTTGCGATCCGCTCGAGCCGCTCCCGGGCGAAGGGCACCTCGCCGGCCAGTCGCCGGGCGCGCGCCCGGACCTCGGGCCCGGTCGCCAGCTCCCGGCAGCCGTAGATCTCGACCGAGCCGACGGCGCGCACCGAGCGCTGGTCGGCGACGTCGAACTCGGTGAGGCGGTCGACCTCGTCGCCGAAGGTGTCGATGCGGATCCCGGTCTCGAGCGTGGAAGGGAACACGTCGACGATGCCGCCGCGCACGGCGACCTCGCCCCGGTGCTCGACCTGGTACTCGCGGCGGTAGCCGGCGCCGACGAGGCGCTCGACGAGCTCGTCCACCCCGATGCGGGCCCCGGGGCTGACGAGCAGCGGGGCCGCCTCCTCCGCGGTCGTGCCGAGGCGCTGGAGGAGGGCCTTCACCGAGGCGACGACGATCGCGGGCTCGCCACCGGCGTGGGCGGCGCGGATCCGCCAGAGGACGCTCAGGCGCCGGCCCATCGTCTCGACGCTCGGCGAGACGCGCTCGAAGGGGAGCGTCTCCCACGCCGGCAGCAGCTCGACACGCTCGGGCCCCGCGAAGATGGCGAGGTCGTGGGCGAGGTGCTCCGCCTCGGAGGCGGTCGGGGTCGCGACGAGCACGACGGGCGAGGTGCCAAGGGTCGCCGCGCCCGCGACGACATAGGGCCGGACCGCCTCGGGCACGGCGACGACGGTGTCCGCGTCGCCGAGGAGCGCGGCCATCTCCGCCTCGGAGCGGAGCAGACCGGTGAGGGCGGTGAGGTTCACCGGCCGTTCACCGCGTTCATCGCCCCGTCGGTGCCGAGGCCGAGCACCAGCTCGACGGCGTCGGCCGCCTCGGCGAGCGCGACGTCGAGCGCCTCGCGCTCGTCGCGGCCGGGGCGGCGCAGCACGTAGTCGGCACCGGCCATGCGGCCCGGCGGCTTGCCGACGCCGATGCGCACCCGGACGAAGTCGAGCGAGTGCAGGTGCGACTGGAGGGAGCGCAGCCCGTTGTGGCCGGCCGTCCCGCCGCCGGCCTTCACCCGTACCGTGCCGACGGGCAGGTCGAGCTCGTCGTGGACGACCACGAGCCGGGCCAGGTCCTCGAGGGAGCAGCGCCGCACGAGGGCGCGCGCGGCCAGGCCCGACTCGTTCATGTACGTCAGCGGGACGGCGAGGGCGAGCTGTTTCTCCGCGATCCGCGCCTCGCCGAGGCGCGCCGGGATGCCGCGCTCGGCGCGCAGCGCGACCCCGTGGCGCGAGGCCAGCAGCTCGACGGCCTCGGCGCCGACGTTGTGGCGGGTCCGCTCGTACTCGGAGCCGGGGTTGCCGAGGCCGAGCGCTAGGAGGTCGGCCGCGGCTCCCGTGCGCTCGCGGCCGGTGATCCTCGCGAGGCGGTGCGTCGCCCTCAGCCCTCGTCGGCCGGCCCGCCGGCCGCCTCGGCGGCGCCACCCTCCGAGGCGGCCTCGGCCCCCTCGCCCTCCTCGGCGGCCTGGACGCGCGGCGGGTGGCCGATGACGACGGCGGTCTCGGGATCGGCGTCGATCGTGACCCCCTCGGGGACGTCGAGGTCGGCGATCCGCAGGCTGGAGCCGATCTCGAGCTCGCTGATGTCGATCTCGAACGACGTCGGGATGTCCGCCGGCTTCGCCCGGACGTGCACGGTCAGCACGAGGTGCTCGACCATGCCGCCGTTCTTCGTCACGGCGGGGGCTTCGCCGACCAGGTTGAGCGACACCTCGGCGCCGATCACCTCGTCACGGCGCACCACCTGGAAGTCGACGTGGGCGACGGTCTGGCGGACGGGGTGACGCTGGAGCTCGCGGGCGACCGCGAGGTGGCGCTGCCCGGCGACGTCCAGCTCGAACAGGACGTTCACGCCGGCCTCGGTGGTGAGCGCGCTGCGCAGCGCCCGGGCGTCCACGCTCAAGGGGACCGGCGTGACGCCGTGGCCGTAGAGGATCCCCGGGATCCTGCCGGCCGCGCGCAGCCGCCGGCTAACGGCGGTGCCGCTCTCCTCACGGGGCTCTGCGACGAGGGTGATCTCGGCCATGTGAACGCGCTCCTCCGGGGGCTCGGGCGTGCGCGCCGCGGGCGGGCGGCGGCGCGGCTCAACGGGTGCGCCCGGCGCGACCCGCGGGGAGCAAGTGTAGGCGAAGCTCAGCGCCGGGCCGTCCGGCGAGCAGGCGGAACGCGGCCCGCCGGCTCGGGGCCGCCCGCCGCCACCGCCACGAGCTCGGCGCCGATCCTGGCGAGCGCCGCCCGCACCTCGGGCGCGTCGAGCACCCGAACCCGTGCGCCGAAGCCGGCCAGCTCGAAGGCGGCGACCGCGGCGTTGCCGAAGCCGAGGACGCAGGCGGCGCTGCCGTCGGCGGCACGCTCGACGCCGAGCAGCGTGCCGCGACCGCCGAACATCCCGAGGACGGGGCGCACCGCCGAGGGCTCGACGGCGACGCGTATCACGCAGCTCGCGGTCCAGCGCTCCCGCAGCTCCTCGCGTGACCTCGCCCATTCGGCGGCGAGCGAGAAGGCCGGCAGCCGCACCGCAGCCTCCCCCGTCGTCTCGACCGCCAGGACCCTGCTGACGCGGAACGTGCGCCGGCCGCCGTCGGTCCCGCCGACGAGGTACCACACGCCGGCCTGGGCGACGAGCCCGTAGGGGTCGACGGAGCGCCGCGAGGCGTCCGATCCGGGCTTCGCGTACTCGATGACGACCCGCCGGCCCTCGAGCACCGCGTCGCGGAGCGCCCCGAGCAGCGGGGGCGTCTCGGCCTCGCGGTTCCACGGCGCCGGCTCGACATGGACGAGCCGTGCGAGCCCGAGCGCCTCGTCGGCGCCGCCGGGGAGGGCGGCGACGAGCTTGCGCGACAGCGAGCGGGCCGCGTCGTCGACACCGAGGCCCGGCATCGACGACGCCGAGACGAGGAGGAACAGCGCCCGCATCTCCGCCGGGGAGAGGCCGGTCAGCTCGGTGCGGTACCCCTCGACGAGCGACCAGCCGCCGAGGCGCCCGCGTACCGGGTACACGGGGATCCCGGCGGAGGAGAGCGCCTCCATGTCGCGCCGGATCGTCCGCTCGGACACCTCGAGCTCGGCGGCGAGCTCGGGCGCCGACGCGCGCCGACGGGCCTGCAGCAGCAGCACGATGGCGAGCAGCCGGTCGGCGCGCACGGCCGCCGAGGTTACCGGGAATACCGGACACGAGGTGTCCACCCGCGCTCGTACCCTGCTCGTACGGCGTGCGGGGCGCTCCCGTGCGCGACCGGAGGGAGCGCCGGGGGCGCGCCCGGAGAGCGAGGACGAGATGGACGCGACGGACCCGAAGGGCCTCTTCGAGGCCGCACTCGACCAGGCGGCGCACCTTGTGGAGGGCGTGCGACCCGACCAGCTCGGGCTGGCGACGCCCTGTTCGGAGTTCGACGTCCGGGCGCTCCTCGCCCACCTGGTCTTCGCCGTCGAGCGCGCCGGCGCGATCCCCGCCGGGCTCGACGCGATCGAAGCCGTCACGGTGCCCGCCGGCGTGCCCGACGGCGCGTGGGCGGTCCTGTACCACCAGGCGGCGGGCTCGGCGCTCGCGGCCTGGTCCGACCCGGCGCTGCTCGACGCCGAGCTGAAGCTCCCCTGGATGTCGACGACCGGGCGGGACGCGCTGTCGATGTACGTGATGGAGGTCGCGGCGCACGGCTGGGACCTCGCTACGGCGACGGGCCAGCCGAGCGAGGGCGACCCGGAGCTCGGCGCCATCTGCCTCGACATCGCCGAGCAGGCCCTCGCGCCGTTCGAGCGCGGCGGCGAGGTCCCGTTCGAGGCGGCGGTCGAGCCGCCGGCGGGGGCCGGCCCCTACGCCCGGCTCGCCGCCTTCCTCGGGCGCTCCCCGCTCGCCGCCGGCTGAGCGGAGCGCGGGCCGGCGGGCCGGCGAAGGGCCGGCGCGCTGAGCCGCGCCGAGCCCGAGACGCGTGGACGTCCCCGGCGCGGAACGACCCCGTCAGCTCCAAGCCCGTCGGTCCAACCGGGCCGGACCGGGCCGGTGCCCGCCGGCCGCGACGCTGATCGACGCCCAGCACGTTCCCCGGGGGATCGCGAACGGCGCGGTCCTGCACGCCGGACGGCTGGTCGATCGGCTCCTGCGCCACCTCGGCCCCGAGGCGGGGACGTACGCGCGACAGCGCCGGCACGTCGGGCGGCGCCGCGTCGTCGCGGTCGGTCAGGACACGGGCCCGGTGCGGCCGACGAGGTCCGCCAGCTCCCCACTTCCACGGGGGGTCAGGAGAGGTTCTGGCCCCCGAAGATCTTGGAGACCGAGGTGTCCTCGAAGACGGCGTCGATGGCGTCGGCGACGATGCGGGCGACCGAGAGGACCTCGATCTTGTCGATCCGGCGCTCCTCCGGCATCGGCAGGGTGTTCGTCACGACGACGCGGGTGATCGACGACGCCTTCAGGCGGTCCATCGCCGGGCCCGACAGGACCCCGTGGGTCGCCATCGCCCACACCTCGGTGGCGCCCTGCTCGATGAGACGGTCCGCGGCGGCGCAGACCGTGCCGGCGGTGTCGATCATGTCGTCGATCACCACGCAGCAGCGGCCGTCGACGTTGCCGATCACCTCACGCGCCTCCACGGTGTTGGCGCTCCCCGTCGGACGGCGCTTGTGGACGATGGCGATGTCGCTGTTCAGCTGCTGGCCGAAGCGCTCGGCGACCTTCATACGCCCGGCGTCGGGGGACACGATGACCATGTCCTGCGGCGCGTGCTCGCGCAGGTAGTCCACGAGCACCGGCGCCGCTGTCAGGTGGTCGACAGGGAAGTCGAAGAAGCCCTGGATCTGGCCGGAGTGCAGGTCGACGCTGACGACGCGGGTCGCCCCGGCGACGGTGAGCAGGTCTGCGACGAGCTTCGCGGTGATCGGCTCGCGCCCGGTCGCCTTGCGGTCCTGGCGCGAGTAGCCGTAGTAGGGGCAGACCGCGGTGATCCGTTTCGCCGAGGCACGCTTCGCGGCGTCGATCATGATCAGCTGCTCCATGATCGAGTCGTTGATCGGCGCGGTGTGCGTCTGGATCACGAAGACGTCGGCGCCGCGGATCGAGTCGCCGAAGCGGCAGTTGACCTCCCCGTCGGCGAACTCCCGCAGGTTCGGCTCCCCGAGGGTGACGCCGAGGCAGGTGGCGATCTCTTGGGCCAGCTCAGGGTGCGAACGACCGCTGAACAGCTCCAGACGTCGACGCGGCACCAGCTCCATCGTCCCTCCTCGGTCTCGCCGGGTCACTCGCCGTCGCCCGGCGTCCCCCGGAAGAATGGCCCCGTCGTCGTGCGGGGCGCCAGACGCGTGCCCGACTCGAGCGCCGCGAAGGGGCCGACCACGGACTCCTCCCCGACAACGGAAAGGCGCGCCACGCTCTGCTCGATCCGGGCCCCCGGGCCGACCACGGTGTCCACGAGCCGACAGCCCGGGCCGACGACGGCCCCGCGCCCGATGCTCGTCGTGCCCTCCAGCACCACGCCGGGGAGGATCGTCACGTCCTCGGCGAGCTGGACGGAGGCGTCGACGTAGGTCTGCTCGGGGTCGGTCATCGTGACCCCCCGCCGCATCCAGCGCTCGTTGACGCGCCCCCGCAGCTCCGCCTCGGCCGCCGCGAGCTGGGCGCGGTCGTTCACGCCGGCCGCCTCCATCGGGTCCGGCGCCACCACGCTCACCACCCGGTAGCCGGCGTCGTGCAGGACGGCGATCGTGTCCGTCAGGTAGTACTCGCCCTGGGCGTTGTCGGGGGAGATCCGGCGGAGCGTCGGCGCGAGGACGCTGTGGCGGAAGCAGTAGATCGAGGTGCCGACCTCGTCGATCTCGCGCTCTTCTGCGCTCGCGTCGACGTGCTCGACGATGCGCGCCACCCGGCCGTCCTTGCCCCGCACGATCCGGCCGTAGCCGGTCGGGTCGGGCAGGCGCGCCGTGAGCAGCGTCGCGGCGGCGTCCGAGGCACGGTGCTCGCGCACGAGGGCCGCCAGGGTGGCGGGACGCAGCAGCGGGGTGTCGCCGGGAAGAACGACGAGGTCGCCCTCGACGTCGTCGCCGTAGCCCTCGGGGAAGCCGGTCAGCGCCACGGCCGCGGCGTCGCCCGTGCCGAGCGGCCGGAGCTGCTCGACGAACTCGAGGCGCAGGTCGGCGGGCGCCTCGGCCTGGAGCGTCTTCGTCACGTCGGCCGAGCGGTAGCCGACGACGACCACGACTCGCTCGGCGTGCAGCTCGGCGAGCGCGTCGAGCACGTGCAGGACCATCGGCCGGCCGCACAGGCGGTGGAGCGGCTTCGGCAGCGCCGAGCGCATCCGCGTGCCCTCGCCGGCGGCGAGGACGATCGCGGCGAGCGGGCGCTGGGGCACGGTCCCATTGTCGCCCACCGGCGCGGCCCGTGCTGGCAGCCCCCCGGCGCGCTACAACAGCCGGGTGGCCACCGACGAGCGCCTCGAGCGCCTGCCGCCGAGGGACCTGCTGCCGGGCGGCGGCCCGACCGTGCCCGGGGACTTCCTCGGGCGCATGCAGCAGCTCACCCGCGCTCTCGCCTACGACCCTTCCAGCTGGACCGACGAGGCGCGGCGCTTCATCGTCGAGCTCTTCGACGAGCGGGCGCCGACCTGGCACGCGCGCGGCTCGGAGGAGAACCGGGCGCCGCTCGCCGACGCACTGGCCCGCGGCCAGGTCGCGCCCGGCGGGGCCTGCGTCGAGATCGGCAGCGGCACCGGGCTGCACACGCCGGCCCTCGAGGCCCACTTCGACGAGGTCGTCTCGGTCGAGATCTCCCCCGAGATGCTCGCGATGACGCCGCCCGGCACGGCGCACCTGCTGCTCGCCGACGCGGCGCGCCTGCCGCTCGCGGCGGGCTCGGTCACCGCCGTCGTCTGCGTCAACGCCTTCCTCTTCGCCGCGGAGTACGCCCGGGTCCTGCGGCCGGACGGGGCCCTGGTGTTCGTCTCGACGAGCGGTGAGGACACCCCGATCTACCTCCCGCCGGACGACGTCGTGGCGGCGTTCCGACGCGTGAGCGCGGGGCGCGAGGCCACGACATCACGAGCCGTCCGGGGCACCTGGACCGTGGTGCGCCACCCGACCGGGACCGACCACCGGGCGCGGCGTCCGCCCGGATGAGCACCGAGGAGCCGAGCATGCCCGAGACCGAGGATCCGCCACCCGCCGGGCGGGGGCGCGCGGTGGCGCCGCCCGACGCCGGCGAGCTGAGCGCGCTCCTCGACCAGCGCTGGGAGCAGGATGTCCTGCCGGCGCTGGCCGAGTACACGCGGATCGGCTGCCTCTCGCCGAGCTTCGACGCCGCCTGGGCGGAGCACGGCCACCTCGACCGCGCCGCCGAGCTGCTGCGGTCGTGGTGCGCGTCGCGCGCAGTGCCGGGCGCCGCCGTCGAGCTCGTCCGCCTGGAGGGGCGCACCCCGGTCCTCTACGCCGAGATCCCCGCGACCGACCCGACCCGCTCGGGCTCCACCACTTTGTGCTACGGCCACCTCGACAAGCAACCGCCGCTCGGCACCTGGCGCGAGGGCCTCGACCCTTTCGTCGCCGTGCGCGAAGGCGACCGCCTCTACGGCCGCGGCACCGCCGACGACGGCTACGCGACCTTCGCCGTCTTCGCCGCGTTGGAGGCGCTCGCCGCCCTCGGCCAGGGGCACGGTCGCTGCGTGATGCTGATCGAGGCGAGCGAGGAGAGCGGCAGCCCGGACCTCGAGGCCTACCTCGACCACCTCGCGCCGCGCATCGGCGTCCCGGGGCTCGTGGTCTGCCTCGACTCCGGTGGCGCCACCTACGACCGGCTCTGGCTGACGAGCTCGCTGCGGGGCAACCTCGTCGCGACCGTGCGGGTGGACGTGCTCAGCGAGGGGGTCCACAGCGGGATGGCCGGCGGCATCGTCCCCTCGTCGTTCCGCATCGTCCGCCAGCTCATCGCCCGCGTCGAGGACCAGGAGAGCGGGCGGATCCTCCTGCCCGAGCTCGACGCGGAGATCCCGGCACACCGACGCCGGGAGATCGCCGAGGTCGCCGCCGAGCTCGGCGAGGCGGCCGCCGGCGCCTTCCCGGCGGTGCCGGGGCTCCGCCTCACGGGCGACTCCCCAGCAGAGCGGCTCGAGAACGTCACCTGGCGCCCGGCGCTCGCGCTCACCGGGCTCGAGGGCGTCCCGCCGCTCGCCGAGGGCGGCAACGTGCTCCGCCCCTACACCTCGGTCAAGCTGTCGCTCCGCCTCCCGCCGAACTGCGACGCGGCGCGGGCGCTCGCCGCGCTGCAGGCCGAGCTCACCCGGGACCCCCCCTCGGGCGCGCTGGTGACGTTCAGCGCCGAGCAGCCCGCCGACGGCTGGGACGCCCCGGCGCCGGCGCCCTGGCTGGCCTCGGCCGTCGACGAGGCGTCGCGCGCCTTCTTCGGCGCACCGTACCGCTCGCTCGGCCTCGGTGGCTCGATCCCCTTCATGGCCTCGCTCGGCCGGCGCTACCCGGGCGTCCACTTCCTCGCCACGGGCGTGCTCGGACCGGGCTCGAACGCCCACGGGCCGAACGAGTTCCTGCACGTGCCGACCGCCAAGGCGCTCACCGCGTGCGTGGCGCACGTCCTCGCGGTCGCGCCGTGACCGGTCGCGCCGTGACCGGTCGCGCCGTGACCGGTCGCGCCGTGACCGGTCACGAGGTGACGGTGCCGGATCGCGCGCCGGGGTCGGTCAGAGCTCGCCGTCGAAGCTGACGTCGCCGGCGGCGCCGACCTGGGACGGGGGGACCGGCCCGCGGTCGCCCGCGGAAGGCGGGAGGCGCTGGCGGCCGTCGAGTCGCTCGCGGCCACCACCCGGCCCCGGCGGCGCGTCACGCCGCGGAAGGGGAGGTTTCATTAGCAGAGCTAATTTGTTATGCTAAGCGCATGCCCGCAGCGACGTCCACGCCCACGAAGACGCCCGGCAAGGGTGCGACCGGCACCCGCGCGCAGCGGGCGGCCGACGAGGAGCTCGGGAGCTCGCTTCGCATCGCGGTGATGCGCCTGACCCGGCGGCTCCGCGCCGAGCGAAGCGAGCAGACGCTCACGCTGACCCAGCTCTCGGCGCTCTCCTCGCTCCACCATCACGGGCCGATCTCGCCTACCGCACTCGCCGAGCTCGAGCGGGTGCAGCCACCGTCGATGACCCGGGTGATCGCGGTCCTCGAGGAGCGCGGTCTCGCAGAGCGGGCCCCGCACCCGAGCGACCGCCGGCAGTCCCTCATCGCGATCAGCACCGCCGGCCTCGAGCTGATCAAGGAGAACCGCCGCAGGCGCGACGCCTGGCTGGCGCTCGTCCTGCAGACCCTCACGCCCACCGAGCGCGACACGCTGCGCGCCGCCGTGCCGATCCTGGAGCGCCTGGGAGAGGCATGAAATCCACGTTCCGATCGCTGCGAGTCCGGAACTACCGGCTCTTCGCGAGCGGCCAGCTCGTCTCGTTGACGGGCACGTGGATGCAGCGGGCCGGCCAGGACTGGCTCGTCACCCAGCTCGTCCATCCCGCCGGCACCGCGGTCGGGATCACGACCGGCCTGCAGTTCCTCCCGATCCTGCTGTTCGGGTTGAAGGGGGGCGTGATCGCCGACCGCTTCCCGAAGCGCCGCACCCTGTACGCCACCCAGACGGCGATGGGCCTCGTGGCTCTCGCCCTCGGGCTGCTGGTTCTCGAGCACGCGGTGACGCTGCACGAGGTCTACCTCCTGGCCTTCCTGCTCGGCTGCGCCACGGCGGTGGACAACCCGGTCCGCCAGAGCTTCGTCTCCGAGATGGTCGGGCCCGACGAGATCGGCAACGCCGTCGGCCTCAACAGCGCGACCTTCAACTCCGCACGGATGGTCGGCCCATCCGTCGCCGGCCTGATGATCGGCACCGTCGGCATCGCCTGGGTCTTCTTGTCGAACGCCGTCTCCTTCGCGGCGGTGATCTGCGCCCTGGCCGCGATGCGCGAGTCGGAGCTCTTCGCCTCGCCGCGGCTCCCCCGGGCGAAGGGACAGGTCCGCGAGGGGCTCGCCTACGTCTCGCGCCGCCGCCAGCTCGTGGTCCCGGTCATCCTCATGGGGGTCGTCGGGATGCTCGGCTTCAACTTCCAGATCACCCTCGTCCTGCTCGACAAGACGGTCTTCCACCGCGGCGCCGCCGCCTACGGCCTGCTGACGTCGCTGCTCGCCGCGGGCTGCGTCGTCGGCGCGCTGCTCGGTGCGCGGCGGGAGCGGCCGACGCTGCGCCTGCTCCTCGCCGCCGCGCTCGTCTTCGGCCTGCTCGAGACGGTGGCCGCCCTGTCGCCGAGCTACGTCGCCCTCGGCGCGATCCTCGTGCCGATCGGGCTCGTCTCGATGCTGCTCACGACCACCGCCAACTCGACCGTCCAGCTCAATTCCGATCCGGTGATGCGCGGCCGGGTGATGGGTCTCTACATGCTCGTCTTCGCCGGCACGACACCGATCGGCGCCCCGCTCGTCGGCTGGATGTCCCAGGTGCTCGGGGCGCGCTGGGGCCTGCTCGTCGGCGGCGTCGCGAGCCTCGCCGTCGCCGCCTGCCTCGTCGTCGTGCTGCGCCGGCGCGGCCCCGTCCCGGCGGGGGTCCAGGGCGCGCTGGCACGGCCGGTCGAGCTCGAGGTGGGGCCGAACGAGGTCCCGCTGGCCCCGGCCGTCACCGCCTTCGCACCGCTCGAGGGCGGGGTCGACGGGCCGATCGGCGTGGCGGGCCACCGCTAGCGGGCCCGGCCGCGCGCCTCAGGCGGGCGGGGCGACCGGGCCGGTCCCGGCGCCGGTCCGCTCGACCGCCTCCGCGATCTCGGCGAGGTCCTTCTCGTCGAGCGCGAGCGAGGCGGCGCCGATCCAGCCGTCGACCTGCCCGGGGCTTCGCGCCCCGACGATGGCGCCGGTGACGCCGGGGAAGGCGAGCGTCCAGCCGATGGCGAGCGCGCCGACACCGACGCCGTGGCGCTCCGCGACCGGGCGCAGGGCGTCGACGAGGGCGAGGTTGCGGGTGAGGGCGTCGCCCTGGAACTCGGCGCTGCGCTTGCGCCAGTCGTCATCGGCGAGGCCGGCGACGCGCGCCGGGGTGAACGAGCCGCTGAGCAGCCCGGACTGCATCGGGCTGTAGACGATCACGCCGGTCTCGTGGGCGGCGCACCAGGGGATGACGTCCGCACCGGCGTTGCGGTTGACCAGCGAGAACGGCGGCTGGAGCGAGTCGACGTGGCCCAGCGCCTCGGCCTGGCCCAGCTGTTCGGCGTGGTGGTTGGACAGGCCGGCGGCGCGGATCTTGCCCTGCTGCTTGAACTCCAAGAACAGGCCCCAGTAGTCCTCGAGGGGCGTGCCGTCCTCGGCCGGCCAGTGCATCTGGTAGAGGTCGATGCGGTCGACCTTCAGCCGCCGGAGGCTGGCGTCGAGCTCGGCTCGAAGGCCCGAGAGCTCGCCGTAGCGGCGCGTCGGGCCCATCGGGTTGGCGGGGTCGGAGTAGACGCCCGCCTTGGTGAAGACGTAGGGGCGGTCCGCCTCGGGGATCTCCGCGACCGCGCGGGCGACCACCTCCTCGGAGTGGCCGAGGCCGTACGCGGCGGCGGTATCGATCCAGTTGATGCCCGAGTCGACGGCGTGGCGGATGCCCGCCACCGACGCGTCGTCGTCCTGCGGCCCCCAGCCGAACGCCCAGCCTCCGCCGCCGATCGCCCAGGCGCCGAAGCCGACGCGGGTGATGTCCATGCCGGTGCGGCCGAGCGGCCGCGTGGGGAGTGCAGTCATGGTCCCTCCTCGATGCGCTGGATCGGGTTGCGGTGGTTCGGGGTGGCGGCGGACCGGTGCCACGACCAGGGCCCTGTTCCCGACCCTACCGTCGGAGCCGGCAGGCCCGCCCGCCGACGCGCCGCCGGGCGAGGTCCGTGCGAGCGGGGCCGGCCGTGGCGCCGGTCAGCCGGTGAAGACCGGGAACGACGACAGGTCGAGGTCGTAGTGCCTCGTCGCGCCGCCCGACCGGTAGGCCACCTGGATCAGGCTGAACAGCTCGCCGTGCGCGGTCCTCCGCGGCCGCGACAGGCGCGCCGTCGCCAGGTAGCCGTGGAACCTCCCGGCCGCGCAGTTCGGCCTGCAGTCGTTCAGGACGAGCGTCGACCTGCCCGTCGCGCCGCGCGCGGTCCAGGCGCTCCAGCTGATCGAGGTGAGGTGGGCGTTGGCGTCCGCGCACGCCAGCACGAAGCTCCTCGGCCTCAGCACGAGCTTGCCGCTGCACGCGGGGAGCCTCGTCGCGCTGGACGAGCCCGGACGTGCCGCCGAAGCGGCCGATCCTGCCGGCGCGAGACCGGGGACGATGGCGAGCGCCGAGGTCAGCCCGAGGGCGGCGAGGCCGAAGCGGCGGTGCCGGACGGCGCCGGCCTCACCAGGATGCGGCAATGTACTTGGCTTCGAGGTACTCGAGCATTCCCTCGTGGCCGCCCTCACGGCCGAGACCGCTCTGCTTCACGCCGCCGAAGGGCGCCGCGGGGTCAGAGACGAGGCCGCGGTTGAGCCCCACCATCCCGCTCTCGATGCGCTCCGCGACCCGAAGGCCCCGGGCGAGATCGCGGGTGTACACGTAGGAGACGAGGCCGAACTCGGTGTCGTTCGCCATCTCCACCGCCTCGTCCTCGGTCTCGAACGGGACGATCGGCGCCACCGGGCCGAAGATCTCGTTCGCGAGGATCTCGGCGCCGGGGGCCACCCCGGTAAGCACGGTCGCCGGAAAGAACCACCCCCGCCCGTCCGGGACGGCGCCGCCGACGAGGGCGCGCGCGCCGCCGTCCAGGGCGGAGCCGACGAGCTCGACGACCTTGGCCCGGCTCGGCTCGTTGACGAGCGGCCCGAGGTCGACGCTCTCGTCCAGACCGGGCCCCATCTTGAGCTTGCCCATCGCCGCGGCGAAGCGGCTGGAGAACTCGTCCGCGACAGACGCGTGCACGTAGAAGCGGTTCGCCGCGGTGCACGCCTCCCCGCCGTTGCGCATCTTCGCGATCATCGCCCCCTCGACGGCCGCGTCGAGGTCGGCGTCTCCGAAGACGACGAACGGCGCGTTGCCGCCGAGCTCCATCGAGCAGTTGAGGATGCCCGGCGCGGCGGTCTGCAGCAGCGTCCTGCCGACCTCCGTCGAGCCGGTGAAGGAGAGCTTGCGCACCCGCGGGTCCGCCAGCATCGCCCCCACGACCTTCGACGCGTGGCTCGAGGCGAAGACGTTCACGACGCCGGCCGGCACACCGGCCTCCTCCAGGATCGCCGCGATGCGAAGCGCGGTGAGCGGCGTCTCGGTCGCCGGCTTGCAGACCACCGCGCAGCCGGCGGCGAGGGCCGGACCGATCTTGCGCGTGAGCATCGCGGCCGGGAAGTTCCAGGGCGTGACGAGCACCGCGACGCCGATCGGCTGGTGCACCACGAGGATGCGGTTCGTCCCGCTCGGTGCGGTGGCGATCTCGCCCGTGTTCCGCACCGCCTCCTCGGAGAACCAGCGGAAGAACTCCGCCGCGTACGCGACCTCGCCGCGCGCGTCGCGAAGCGTCTTGCCGTTCTCGAGCACGATCAGCCCGGCGAGCTCCTCGGCGTTCGCCTTCATCAGCTCGAACGCCCGCCGCAGCACCTCGCCGCGCTCGCGCGGCGGCCGGGCCGACCAGGCGGGGATGGCGTCGTGCGCCACCGCGACGGCCCGGAGCGCGTCGTCGACCGTGGCGTCCGCCACCGTCACGAGCGTCTCGCCCGTCGCGGGGTCGGCGACGGCGACGCGCGCCCCGTCGCCGGCCTCGACCCACTTCCCCCCGATGTAGCAGTCGGTCGGGACGTCCCGGAGGAGTGCGGCCCTTCGCTCGTCGATCGCCGTCGTCATCGAAGTGACCTCCTCGCGCCCGCCACTGTCGGGGAGGGCGATGGTAGTGCCGGGTACCCCACGGTATCGGCCGCGGGGAGGCGCACGTGCCCGACCGGCGCCTGCGACGGGGTCAGTTCCGCCAGGTCGAACCGCCGTCCGACCAGACGTCCTGCAGGATGAGGCCGGCGTCGGACGGTGGGCTCGCCTTGGCCTCCTCGGTGGCACGGTCGACCTCGGCGGCGACCGCGGCGTCGATGCCGTCGAGCTCGGTGGCGGCCGTGCCGGCCGCGAGCAGCCGCTCCCGGTACGACACGAGCGGGTCGCGCGCCATCCACGCCGCCAGCTCGGCGTCGGGGCGGTACTTGCCCGGGTCGGCCCGGGAGTGGCCGCCGTGGCGGTAGGTCTTCGCCTCGACGAGGCTCGGGCCCTCGCCGCGCCGGGCGCGCGCGAGCGCCGCCAGCGCCACCTCGTACACCGCCACGACGTCGTTGCCGTCGACGACGATCGGCGCGAGGCCGTAGGCGGAGGCGCGGTCGGCGGCGGGGTGCTGCACCGGTGTCACGTCGCTGATCGGCGTGTACTCCATGTACAGGTTGTTCTCGCAGACGAAGACGACCGGCAGCTTCCAGACGGCGGCGAGGTTGAGCGCCTCGTGGAAGGCGCCGATGTTCGTCGTGCCGTCGCCGAAGAAGCACACCGCGACCTGCTCGGTGCCCCGGTACCTCGCCGACCACGCGGCGCCGTTGGCGATCGTCAGGTGGGCGCCGATGATCGCGTAGGAGCCGAGCATGTTGTGCTCCGCGCTGGTGAGGTGCATCGAGCCGCCCTTGCCGCCCATCAGCCCGCACGCCCTGCCCATCAGCTCGCCCATCACCGGCGTCATCGCGACGCCCCGGGCGAGGGTGTGGTTGTGACCGCGGTAGGTGGCGAAGGTGTAGTCGTCTGGCCGCATCGCCTCGCCGAAGGCGGCGGAGATGGCCTCCTGGCCGAGGCCGAGGTGGCTCGTACCCTTCACCAGCCCCTGGAGGAACAGGTCGTAGGCGCGCTTTTCGAACTGGCGCATCTCGCTCATCGAGCGGTAGAGCGCGAGGCGGGTCGGGCCCCCCGGCAGTCCCCCGGGCACAACCGGGGACGGGGGGGCCTGCTCGGCCGCGGCGGGCTCCGCCGGCGCGGGCGCCGGCGCGGGCGCCGGCGCGGGCGGTGGCGCGGGCCAGGAGCCTGCCGGCGCAGCCGGCTCGGCCTCGGGCGCGGTCCCTCCTGGTGCCGGCGCGGCCGTCCCGGACGCGACGTCGTCAGTCGTGAGCGGCGCGATCAACGCCGCCGTGCGCAGCGAGGGCGGCACCGGCGAGAGCTCGAGCTCCTGGACCGCCAGCGCCAGGCGGTCGCGAGCCTCCCGCACGTGCATCGGCGGGAGCGCCGCGGCGTCGCTCGGGGCCGGCGCGCCCGCGTAGGCAGGAGGATCGGCGCTCTCGGGTGTCGTCGAGGGCGCCGGCGGGAGGGGCGGATCCTGGAGCGGCCACGCGTCAAGGACGGGAGCCGGCGCCGCCGGCGGTCCGGCCCCGCCGGCCTGGCTCGCGCCGCGCGCCGCGAGCTCCGCCTCGTCGCGCCGCTTGCGCCGCCTAATAGGCATTTGCGATGAACAGCTCGTCGGCGGGGAACAGCGTGATCACCCGCGGTCCGTCAGCGGTCACGACGATCTCCTCCTCGATGCGAGCCGCAGAGTAGCCGTCCGACGCGGGGCAGTAGGTCTCGAGCGCGAACACCATCCCCTCCTTCAGCTCGACCGGGTGCTCGAGCGAGTTGAGCCTCGAGACGATCGGCCGCTCATGGAGGGCGAGGCCGAGGCCGTGGCCGAACTGGAGGCCGAAGGCCTCCATCTCGTTCGGGAACCCGAACTCCTCGGCGCGCGGCCAGACGCGTGCCAGGGTGTCGGTGGTGACGCCGGGCTTCACGAGCGCGATCGCCGCGTCGATCCACTCGCGCGCCTTCTTGTAGGCGTCGCGCTGCTCGCTCGTGGCGCTGCCGACGTTGAACGTCCGGTAGTAGCAGGTGCGATAGCCGTTGAAGGACTGGATGATGTCGAAGAACGCCTGGTCCCCCGGGCGGATCAGCCGGTCGGAGAAGTTGTGCGGGTGCGGGCTGCAGCGCTCGCCCGAGACGGCGTTGATCGCCTCCACGTCGTCAGAGCCCTGGCGGTAGAGATAGTCGTTGGCCGCGGCGACCACCTCGTTCTCCCGGATCCCCGGCTTCAGGATCTCAGAAATCAGCTGGTAGCAGCCGTCGACCATCGCGGCCGACATCGACAGCAGCATGATCTCGTCGTCCGACTTCACCTCGCGGGCGTCCAGCATCACCTGCTGGGCGTCGACCACCTGGATCCCGGCGCGCTCGAGGGCACGGAGCATCGGCAGCTCCACGACGTCCACGCCCACGGGCGCGTCGCCGACCCCGGCGTCGTCGAGGAGCCCCTTTACCTCGCGGGCGGCCGCGTCCATGAGGCCGGCGTCCGGGGCGACCGAGCCGCGAAGCCCGAGCATCCCGGCGCGGGAGTTCTCCGGCTCGAGCCACGGCGCGTGCAGCCGGTGGTGCCGGGCGGCCGATCCGAAGTCCCAGATCATCGGCTCCCCGCCACGCGTCAGCAGGGAGTAGCGGCAGACCTTGTCGCGAACCCACTCGCCGATCTGGGTCGAGGTGATGTAGCGCACGTTGTTGACGTCGAAGCAGAGCAGGGCGCCGAGCTCGGAGGACTCGAGCGCTGCGCGGGCGCGGGCGAGCCGGTAGGCGCGAAGGCGGGCGAAGTCGACGCGCGCTTCGAAATCGACGGCCATGCGGCCGGGGGCCGGCAGCCGGAGGGGGGCTGGTTCAGACATCGGGGTTTCTCCTTCTTGGGGGTCGGGCGCGCCGCCCGGGCTCGGGCTCCGGCCTGCTCGTCGCGCCCGTCACCGTGCTAGCACGTCTTCGAGCTGCAGGCCGAGGTCGCTGAGCAGTACCGCCGCCGCGTTGCGCCCCGGGCCCGCCGAGACCGAGCCCCCGGGGTGGGTCGTCGCGCCCGTCTGGTACAGGCCCGGGATGGGCATGCGGTGCGCCGACCAGCCGGGGGCCGGCCGGAACGTGCCCGTCTGTGCCGGTGAGGTGTCGCCGCCGTGGCAGGAGCCCCGCCAGTTGTGGGCGTTCTCGCGCTCCTGGTCGAGCGGGCTGCGCACGTCGCTCTCGAGAATGACGTCGTCGGTGAGACCGGGGGCGAAGCTCCGCAGGTGGGCGAGGTTCGCCTCGGCGACCTCCTGCTTCCGCTCGTCCCAGTCCGGCGCGCCTCCACCGGGGTCGTAGGGCTGGAAGCCGACGACCTTCAGCGTGTGCCCGCCCTCGGGCGCCCGGGTCGGGTCGGCGACGCTCGGGCAGAGCACCAGCAGCACCGGGTCGTCCGTGACGACCCGGCCGCGCCGGACGTCCGCCTCGACGGCGAGCATGCGCTCGACCGAGCCGGGCGTGCCCGCCGCCACGGTCGCCAGCGACCCTTCCCCGACCGGGAAGCGAAGCGGCGCGGAGGTGGCGTAGTGGGCGACGAACATCGGAATCCCAGGCTCCCACGTGTCCACGGCGAAGCGGAAGTCGTCGCCCCACGCCTCGGTGGGGGCCATCTCGACCAGGTGCTTCACGTGGATCGTCGAGAGCACGGCGCGCCGCGCGAGGAAGCGTTCGCCCGAGGCGGTCTCGACGCCGACGCAGCGGCCCTGCTCGACGACGAGCCCGGTGACGCGCTGTCCCGTCCGCAGCTCGCCGCCGTGGGCCTCGATGCATCGTGCGAGCGCGAGCGGCAGCGCTCCCGAGCCGCCCTTCGGGATGACCCAGCTGTGGCGCTGGCGCCCGTAGACGAGCGAGTACGCGAGGATGCCTCCGCCGGGGCGCTCGAGCGGGTTGAGCGTCATGAAGGCCATCCAGCACATGAACGCGCGGACGTGGGGATCCTCGAAGGTGTGCCGGATCACCTCCCAGGCGCTCATCTGGCTCCGGCGGAGCCAGATGTTGGCGTCCGGCCCATCCGCCAGCAGCTCGGGCAGCGACGGGCCCCAGCCGGCGGGCGTGTAGCGCCACCGGCCGTACGCCGGCGCCACGGCCTCGTAGTCGGCGAGCAGGCGGCGGTAGGCCGCGGCGTCGCGCGCCGAGTGGCGGGCGAGCTCGTCGCAGGTGCGCTCGACGTCGTGCCACTGGGTGATCGAGGAGCCGTCGGGGAACGGCACGTGCACGACGGGGTCCGGGGAGAGGTACTCGAGGCCGTACTCGCCGAGGTGCAGCTCGTCGTTGCGCAGGGTCGGGCTCGACTGCAGGAGGTTGTGCGCGGTCGAGCAGTGGTCGTGGACGAAGCCGGGGAGCGACAGCTCCCCGCTGCTCGTGTCACCGCCGAGCACGGGGCGCGCCTCGAGCACGACGCAGCGCAGCCCGGCGCGGGCGAGGTAGGCGGCCGCGACGAGACTGTTGTGGCCCGCTCCGGCGACCACGACGTCGTAGGTCTCGCTCACGGCCGGCCGGCGCGCTCGAGCATCGCCAGGGCGTTGCGCCCGAGCACGAGGGCCTCATCGGCCGGGGACAGCCCGAGCGCGCGGACCTCGCCGACGGGATCGTCGCAGCCCATGTCGAAGGGGCGGTCGGAGCCGAGCAGGACGTGGTCGGCGCCGACCGCGGCCACGAGCGCGGCGAGCGCCGTGCGGTCGTGGGTGACGGTGTCGAAGCGGAGCCGCTTGAGGGAGCGCTCGGGGGGCTCGCGGAGCATCAGGCGGGCCTCCGGCCTTGCCCGCCACGCCCGGTCGAGGCGGCCGGCGAGCGAGGGCAGCACCCCGCCCCCGTGGGCCAGCACCACGATCAGCCCGGGATGGCGCTCGAGCACCCCCGACATCACGAGGTGCGAGGCCGCGATCGCCGTCTCGACCGGGTTCGCCACCGCGTTCCACAGGTAGTACTCGTTGAACACGTCCATGCCGAGCCCGCGCGTGCTCGGGTGGACGAAGACCGGCGCGCCGAGCGACTCGGCGGCCTCCCAGAAGGGAGCGAAGGAGGGATGACCGAGCCAGCGCCCCTCTGCCGACGGCATGATCTCGACGCCGACGAGGCCGGCCGCCCTCGCCTCGGCGAGCACCGTCGCGGCGAGCGAGGCGTCCTGCAGCGGGACGGCCCCGAACGCGTCGACCCGTCCTGGCAGGCCACGCACCGCGGCGGCCAGCCCCTCGTTGTGGGCGCGGCACAGCTCGGCCGCGGCCCCGCGGTCCATCGTCACGGGCAGCATCGAGACCCACGGGGACACGACGAGGCGGTCGACGCCGGTCGCCGCCGCCTCGGCGACCACGACGTCGATGCGCGAGAGCTCGGCGACGATCGAGTCGACGCTGCGGCCGGCGAGCTCCACCTGGACCTGGCGCCCGTCCTCCAGTCGCACCCGCGGGCGCCAGGGGGCGTCGGGACCCTCGCCCGCCAGCAGCGACGGCACCGCGACGTGAGCGTGGACGTCGACGACGGTTCGGACGCTCACGGCGCGGCGAGGGACGGTGCGGCGGGACCGGTCAGCGGCCGGCCTCCCGGCGTCCGCCGGCGGGGTGGCGCCTGGTCCTCACGCGGCACCGCCGAGGAAGAGCGCGCCGATCTCCGGGTGCTCGAGCACCTCGCGACCCGTGCCGCCGAACCGGACGCGGCCGTTCTCCAGCACGATCCCGTGCGTCGAGCGCCGCAGCCCGGCCCGGGCGTTCTGCTCCACGAGCAGGATCGTGCGGCCCTGGCCGTGCATCTTGCGCATCGTCGCGAAGACCACGCGAAGCGTCCGCGGGTCGAGACCCATCGACGGCTCGTCGAGCACGACGAGCGCGGGGTCGAGCATCAGGCAGCGGGCGAACTCCACGAGGCGCTGCTGACCGCCCGAGAGCGCGCCCGCCTTGTCCTTGGCGCGCTCGGCGACGATCGGGAAGAGCTCGACGACCTCCTCGTAGCGGCGGTGGGCGAGCGCCCGGTCGCGCAGCAAGAACGCGCCCATCATCACGTTCTCCCGCACGGTCATCTCGCGGAACAGGCTGTGGTTCTGGGGCACGAGGACGATGCCGCGCTGGAGGCGCTCGCGCGGCGAGAGGCTCTTCATCGACTCGCCCCGGAACACGACGTCGCCGAGGCGCGGCCGCACGATGCCGCTGACCGTGGCGAGGAGCGTGGACTTGCCGGCGCCGTTCGGACCGACGACGCAGGTGAGGCTGGCTTCTGGGACGTCGAAGCTCACGCCGTGGAGGACGTCACCGCCCCCGTAGCCGGCGACGACCCCGGAGAAGCGCAGCATCGGCGCCGCGGCGGCCGCGGCCGCCCCGGGCGCGCCGGCGGGCTGCGGTGCGGCCAGGGGCTCAGCCGACGGCGACGTCATCGTCGAGCTCCTCGTCGTCCTCGTCGCCACCGAGGTAGGCGTCGAGCACACGCTGGTCGGTCCGCACGACGCTCGGCGGACCGTGCAGGATCGCCCTGCCCTGGTGCATCACCGTGATGTCCGCGCACAGCTGCATGACGAACTCCATGTTGTGCTCGACGATCAGGAACGTCTTCCCCGAGGCGTTGAGCTCGACGATCCGGTCCCGGATCTCGTTCACGAGCGTCGGGTTGACGCCGCCCGCCGGCTCGTCGAGCAGGATCACCTGCGGGTCGGCCACGAGCACGTAGGCGAGCTCGAGGAGCTTGCGCTGGCCGTAGGAGAGGTTGGCCGCGGGCAGGTCCGCGAGCCTGGTCAGCCCGACGAAGTCGAGGAGCTCGAGCGCGTGGTTCACCTCGGCCGCCGATGCCGCGCGCCGCAGCACGCTGCGCAGCCAGCCCTCGTGCCGCTGGGTTGCGACGAGCATGTTCTCCATCACGCTCAGGCGACCGAAGATCCGAGTCAGCTGGAACGTCCGGCCGACGCCGAGCGAGAACAGGCGCGCGGGGCTCGACCCGGTGACGGTCTCGCCGCGCACGCTCACCGATCCCGCGTCCGGCCTCACGTAGCCGGTGATCACGTTGAACAGCGTCGTCTTTCCCGAGCCGTTCGGCCCGATCAGGCCGGCGATCGCGCCCTCGGCCACCGAGAGCGAGCAGTCGTCGAGCGCCCGGAGGCCGCCGAAGGCCTTCGAGACGCCCGCCACCTCGAGCAGCGCCGTCATCGCTCCCTCACGCTCCCCCCGGCACGGCCTGGACCTGGTCGGCCACCGCCGGCCCGCTCGCCACCTCCTGGGTTCCCCCCTGGCCGAGCGCGACCTGCTCAGCCAGGTTGGAGCGCCGCACCCGGCGCGTCGCGACGAAGTCGGTCACCGCAGGGACGATGCCCCGGGGCATGAGGAGGATGACGACGAGGAAGAGCGCGCCGTAGACGATCAGGTAGACGTCGCCGGCGGAGAACTGGAGCGTGAAGTACTGCTGGAGCGGTTCGAGCAGCATCGCGCCGAGGAGCGGCCCGGAGAGCGTCCCGAGCCCGCCGAGGAACGCCATGAGGGCGATGGTGAGGTCGAAGAGGGGGTCGAAGGCGAACTGCGGGTAGATCTGGCCGAGGAAGTACGCGTAGACCGCGCCGACCATGCCGACGGAAAAGGCGGAGACGACGAAGGCGACGAGCTTCACCCGGGTCACCCGGACGCCGAGCCCCGCCGCGCGGTCCTCGTCGTCGCGGATCGCGAGCAGCTGGAGACCGAAGCGCGACCGCCGGATCAGCACGGCCAAGGCGAGCGCGATGGCCAGGCACACGAGCGCCGCGTAGTAGAAGCGGTCGTTGTAGCCGGCTGCGGACCACGACGGCGTCGGGGTCTGCTCGCCGGAGGAGCTGCCGGTGAACGAGAAGTTGGTGGCGAGCAGCTGGAAGATGAAGAAGATCGCGATCGTGATGACGACGAAGGTGTGCCGCCGTGTCCGGAGGGCGACGAGGCCGACCGGGATCGCCGCGAGCGACGCGACCACGCCGCCGAGGGGCACGAACCAGAAGACGCCGTAGCCGCCGGGCGTGTGGAGGTCGGTCGTGAGCACGGCCAGGGTGTACGCCCCGGTGCCGAAGAACGCGGCGTGCCCGAGCGCCAGGTAGCCGGAGTAGCCGGAGAAGGCGTTCCACGCGGTCGTCGAGGTCATGAAGATCAGCGTGAACACGGCGATCGAGGTGATCGTCGGGTTCGTGAAGAGCGCGGGGAACGCGATGAGGAACGCCCCGAAGACGAGCCACGCGACGCCCTGCGCGCGCCGCGCTCCGGGAAGCCGGGCGCCGGCGCGGGATGCGCCGGCGGTCGGCGGCGTGAGGCCGTTCATTGCGCCCGCGCCATGCTGCGCCCGAAGAGCCCGACGGGGCGGATCGAGAGCACGACGACGAGCACGGCGAAGAAGACGACGGCCGACCAGACCGGCGACCAGACGACCGAGACGACGTCCTCCAGGACGAGCATGAGCACCGCGGCCCCGAGGGCGCCGCCGATGCTCCCGAGACCGCCGAGGATGACGATCGTGAGCAGCCGGGAGATCAGGTCGTAGCCCGTGTTCGGGTTGAAGGCGTTCGTCGCGCCGAAGACCATCCCGCCAGCCGCCGTCACGGCGACGCCGAGACCGAAGCAGATCGTCGAGACGCGCGCGACGTCGATCCCGACGAGGCGCGCCGCGGTGCGGTCCTGCAGCGACGCCCGCACACTCGCACCGAAGCGGGTCCGGTAGAGCATCGCGTAGAGAGCGCCGAGCAGGACGGCCGCGAGGGCGAAGCCGAACAGGTAGATGTACGGCAGGTAGAAGCCGAGCACGTACACGGAGCGGTCGACGTACCAGGCGTGGAGCTGGACGTAGTTCACCCCGAACACGATGCTCAGGACCCCCTCGATGATCAGCGCGACCGCGTAGGTCACGAGGATCGACATCGCGGTGCGCTCACGCTCGCGCAGCCGCCGCATAAAGGTCCACTCGACCACGACCCCGACGACGAACAGCGCCGGGATGGTGACGGCGAGCCCGACGAAGAGGTCGAGGCCGAGGTGGACCGAGAGCACGTAGCTCAGGTACGCCCCGAGGACCACGAGGATCCCCTGGGCGATGTTGATCATGTCCATGACGCCGAAGATCAGGGTGAGGCCCGCGGCCATGAGCGCGTAGACGCCCCCGGTGAGCACCCCGTCGACGACGGCGTGGATGAGCTGCGTGCCCAACTGCTCATGCCCCCCAGTTCGGCTTCGGGTAGAGCGCCTTCACGGATCCGGGGGCGTTCGTCGGGATGACCTGGAGGTACTTGCCGCTCTGCCACTGGAAGGCGAACGCGGCCGCCGAGAGGTTCTCGCCGAGCGAGTTGAACTTCACCGAGCCCATGACGCTCGCGAACGTCTTGCCGCTGTGGAGGTAGGTGATGATCTTCTGGTTGTTGAAGCCGCCGGTGGCGACGACCGCCTGCGCGACCACCTGGCCGACCGCGTAGGCCTCGGCGACGTCGGAGTTGACGTCCGAGGCCGACCCGCCGTAGAGCTTCAGGTACTCGCTGACCATCGCCTTGCTCGTCGCGTTCCGGTAGCCCGGGTACCAGGCGTTCGGGACCATGACGCCGCCCGTGTTCGACGCGCCGACCGCCTTCACGAACGCCGCGCCCTGGTCAGGGCCGGCCGTCGCGATGAACGCCCGCGGGTTGTAGTGCTGCTGGGCGAAGGCCTGGATGAACGCCGAGACGGTCGGGACGTCGACCGAGCCGAGGAGGACGACCTGGGCCTTCGACGCCGCCACGGCATCCGCGATCGGCGTGAAGTCGGTCACCTCGGCGGGGAACACGTGCGTGTACACGGTCTTCACGCCCGCCTTCTGCAGGATCGCCTGGGCGACCGGCAGCTGCGGCTGGGTGAACGGGTCGTTCGACGTCGGGTAGGCGGCGGTTTTCGGCCGGGCCGACTTCGGCAGCGACGCGATCCACTTCGCGAAGGGGATGAGGCTGTCCTCGACCGGCAGGGCGACGTCGAACAGGTTCGGCAGGTGCAGCGCGAAGACGCTCGGCGCCCCGCCTGCTCCCTCGACGAAGGCGTACCCGTAGCGGTGCGCGACCTTCGCCGCCGGGCCGGTCAGCAGCGAGGAGAACGGCCCGAACGTCAGCGCGACGTGCTTCACCGAGATGAGGTTCTGGTAGTTGGTGACCACCTGCACCGGGCTCGACGCGTCCGAGATGATGTCGAGGTTCACATGGTGGCCGAGGAGGCCACCCTTTGCGTTCACATCGGCGGCCCACAGCTTGTAGCCGCGCTCGAACGCGATGCCGTCAGCGGAGAAGTCCCCGGACAGCGACAGCGAGATGCCGATCGTGATCGGTGCCTTCGAGGCGCGCTGGGTGCTCGCGCCCGCACTACCGGCGACGGCGCTCCCCACGAGCGCGCCGCTGGCCAGCACCGCGCCGAGGCTGAACAGCCTGGCGCGCCTTGTCGAATTCCCCCCTGGCATGATCTCCCATTCTCCTTCCCGTCCGCCTCGACGGCGGACCCTCGACCGGCGGGCCATCGGTCCGCCGGAGCCTCCCGCAGCCGGCCGAGCCCCCGGGCCGGCCGGTTGCGGCACTCCTTCCTAGCCGCCCTGCGCCGGCCTGAGGCCGTCGGTCACCGCGGTCGGGTCGGCTTGGATCTCGAGGCCGGCACCGCGGGCCTCCGAGGTGATGAGCGCCGCGAAGTCGAGATCGCCGAGACCCTCGCCCACACCCGCCTGGACGATCTGGTGGACGAGCGCCGCGACCGGCATCGGCACCTCGAGCTGGCGGGCGACATCGAGGCCGAGGTCGAAGTCCTTTCGGAGCAGCTTCGTCGTGAACGTCGGCGTGAACTCCAGGTTCACGAGCGACGGGGTCTTGTAGCGGGAGAAGGTGGAGCCCATCACGCTGTCGTTCAAGAACGCGAGGAAGTCGCGCCGCTCGACGCCGGCCTTCTCGGCGAGCACGGTCACCTCGATCAGCGACTGGATGACGACGCCGAGGAATAGGTTGTGGCACAGCTTCACGAGCCGGGCGACCTCGCCGTCGCCCACGTAGGTCACGCCGGCGCCGATCATGTCGAGGTAGGGACGCGCCTCGTCGAACGCCGTCCGCGGCCCGGAGACCGCCATCGTCAAACGCCCGGCGCGCGCCACCTTCGGGTTGCCGCTCACCGGCGCCGCGAGGAACGCCGTGCCGCGTTGCTCGGCCGCCTGGCGGGCTGCGACCGAGGCCTCGACGGAGACCGTGGAGCAGTCGACGACGATCGCCGGCGCCTCGTCCTGGACGAGCAGGCCGCCCTCCCCCGTCAGCACCGCGAGCAGATCCTCCGAGGAGCCGACCGTGACGAACACGATCTGGCGACCGGCGAGGTCAGCGATCGTCTCGGCCGGCTTCGCGCCCTCGCCGACCAGCGGCTCGAGCTTCGCCGGCGTCCGGTTGTAGGCCGCGAGGTCGCAGCCGGCCCGCAGGAGGCGCCGCGCCATGTCCGTGCCCATCCTGCCGGTTCCGATCCAGCCGATGGTGTGCGCGCCGGCTGCCATACCCCTCCCTTTGACAAACGATTGCAGTCACTCTGGCAGTCAGGTGCCTTGCTGTCAAGGCAATCCGGCGGACTGCGAGCCCGCGCTGCTTGTCCCTCCTACAAACGTATGCAACCATGTCCGCACCCCAGGTGAGCGAGGAGCCGAGGACGTGAGCACCACCAGGGATCCCCAGCTCGCTACCGCGATCGAGCATTGGGCGGCGCGTTTCGTGGCGAACGGCGCCGACGCGAACGACGTCGAGGAGGTCGCCCGGGAGGTCGGGCACTGGGACGGCTGGTGCGCGGCGTGGTCGGTGATCGGCGCGCGCCACGAGGCGCTCGGTCGGGTGGCCCTCGCCGAGGGTCGGCAGCGCTCCGCCGGTGAGCACCTCGCCCAGGCGGCGACGAGCTACCACTTCGGCAAGTTCCTGTTCGTACACCGGCCCGAGGAGGCCCGGACCGCGCACCTCGCCGCGGTGCGCTGCCTGTCCGATGCCCTTGCCTGGCTGGACCCGCCGGGGCGGAGGGAGCTGGTGCCGTTCTCCGGGTCGCACCTCGTCGGTGTGCTCCGGCTGCCGCCGCGCCCGGGCGCCCGTCCGGTCGTGGTCCTCGTCCCGGGGCTTGACTCGACGAAGGAGGAGCTCCGTCTGGTGGAGGCGTCGTTGCTCGACCGTGGCGTCGGCACCTTCGCGCTCGACGGCCCGGGTCAGGGCGAGGCCGAGTACGAGCTGCCGATCCGGCCGGACTGGGAGGTGCCGATCGGCGCGGTGCTCGACCACCTCTCGCGCCTCGTCGACGTCGACGCCGAGCGGATCGGCATCTGGGGTGTGAGCCTCGGCGGCTACTACGCCCCCCGGGCGGCGAGCGGGGACGAGCGCCTACGGGCCTGCATCGCCCTCTCGGGACCCTACGCGCTCGGCCCCGCCTGGGAGCGCCTGCCGAGCCTGACCCGCGACGCCTTCCGGGCTCGCTCGCACGCCGCCTCGGAGGCGGAAGCGGCCAGCCGGGCGGCCGAGCTCACCCTGGCGGGCCGGTCCGCGGCGATCCGCTGCCCGCTGCTCGTCGTGTCCGGCAAGCGCGACCGCCTCTTCCCCTGGCAGGACGCGGCCCGCCTCGCCGGCGAGGCGCCCCGCGGCGAGCTCCTCCTCCTCGAGGAGGGCAACCACGGCTGCGCGAACACCGTCTACCGCCACCGCCCCTACGCCGCCGACTGGATGGCCGCCCAGCTGTCCGCCTAGCGGGCTCCGGGGGAGCTGCGCGGCGGGCCCGTCGAGGCGCGCACGACGAGCTCCGGGGGAAGGAAGAGGAGCTTCACCGGCGCGGTCGGGTTGGCGATCCGGTCGAGCAGGAGCTGCGCGGCCTCGACGCCCACCTCGTAGTGCGGCAGGCGCACGGTCGTGAGGGGCGGCGCGATCCGGTCCATGAACGGCGTGTCGTTGAACCCGACGAGCGAGATGTCGCCCGGGCAGGACAGTCCCGCCTCGTCGAAGGCGCGCAGGCAGCCGAGCGCGATCATGTCGTTCCCCGCGACGATCGCCGTGAAGCCGACGCCCCGGCCGAGCAGCTCGCGCGTCCCCCGGTACCCCTCGGCCTGCGAGAAGCTCTCGGCGAAGGCCATGCGGCGGTCGTCAGGAGAGAGGCCGAGCGCCCGGAGCCCGGCGACGAAGCCCTGGAAGCGGCGGAAGCCGGTCGAGAAGCGCTGTGGGCCGGCCACGTGGGCGATGTCGCGGTGGCCGAGAGAGACCAGATGGGCGACGGCGTGGCGCATCCCGGCCTCGTCGTCGACCGACACCGACGGCAGCAGATGGTCGTCGACGACCCGGTTCACGAGCACGACCGGCAGGCCACTTCGCGCGATGGCGACGAGCTGGGGATGGCGCCGTTGCGCCGTCGCCGCGATGAGCCCGTCGATGTAGCGGTCGCGCATCCCTTCCAGCACCAGCCGCTCCCGCTCGGCGTCGTTGTCCGTGTTGCCGATCAGCGCCACGTACCCCTTCGGGGCGAGCCGGTCCTCGATCCCGCGGACGATCGGCGGGAAGAGCGGGTTGGTGAGGTCGGGGAGCAGCACCCCGACGGTGGAGGAGCGGCGCGTCTTCAGGCTCCGCGCCAGATGGTCGGGGCGGTAGTCGAGCTGGCGCGCCGCGTCCTCGACGCGGCGCGCCGTCTCCTCGCGCACGAGACCGCGCGTCTTCTGGTTGAGAGCCCTCGAGGCGGTGGCGGGATGGACCCCCGCGAGGCTCGCCACCTCACGAAGCGTCACCTTGCCGTCGGCGCCCGGCGCGACGCGGGCGTTGACGCCCGAGGACCGTGCGGGTCCCCGGCCGTCCGGGCTCACGGCTGGTCCGTCCGGGTCGCCGCCCGCCGGGCATTGCCGGTGATCCGCCAGGTCGCGGCGGCGAACGCGAGCGAGATCACGGCGAGCGCGATGTGCACGCCGCGGAAGGACCACGACTGCGTCTTGTCCACGACCATGTTGCGCACGAGGACGACCCAGACCCACACGGCCCACACGACCGAGAGTCGCAGCACGGTCGCAGCTCGTCGGCTCACCGACGCGAAGCGTACCGGTCCAGCCGGGAGCGGGCCTGCAAGGGGGCCGACGCGCCGGCCACTCAGCTCGCGCTCGGCATGCCGAGGATGCTCCAGCCGACGTCGGGGAAGCCCGCCGCCTCGGCGACGGCCGCCGACGTTGCGTTGTCGGCCCGGTGGAGGTAGGTCGCGACGCCCCCCTCGTCGTAGACGCGGCGCGCGGCCTGTGCGACGAGGCGCCGCGCGATCCCGCGGCCACGGTGCTCGGGCTCGGTCGCGACGGAGAGCTCCTGTCCGAGCCCGTCGTGGCGCTTCCTCCCGACTCCGGCCGCGTAGGTCCCGTCGTCGGCGAGCGCGACGAGGACGTCGCCGTTGAACGGATGGAGCCACTCCGGCACGCGCGGGTCGTCTCTCGGCAGCCAGACGCCGGCGTCGGGAAGGTCGCTCACCTGCTGGCACCAGCGGAACACGCCGCGCCGCAGCTCGGTCCCGGGAGCACCGACGAGGTCGCCGATGCGCTCGGCGACGAGCGCCAGGCCGCCGGCGGCCGCGAGCTCGCCCACCGCGCAGAGCACGCCCGGCGGGACCGAGAGCACGGTCCCGGCGACCGTGCCGACGCCGGCGACGGGGCGGACGGCTCCGTCCCATCCCGGCTCGGATCGAAGCTGCGAGGCGACGACGTCGAGGCGGCCGCCGGGTGGCCATGCGCCGAGCCAGTGCTCGAGGTGCGCCTCCAGCCGCCTCGCCAGCTCGTCGTAGGCCGACCCGACCACCTGCGTCCCCCTCCGGTCCCGTGTGCGCCGCGCAGCCTACCGGCGCCCTTGGCTACGGTCCTCGGAGTGCTGAACCCGCCCCGGCGTGCGACCCCGGGTCGCACGCCGTACCGGGCGGCGAGCGCGAGGAGGGCGCACGGGTGGAGCCGACCGATGGCATCGTGGAGTCGGCGAGGCGGCTCGCCGACGACGTGCTCTTCCCGGGCGCCCTCGAGGTGGACGCCTCAGAGCTCGTGCCGCTGGAGCGGCTCGACGCGCTGGCGGGCGCGGGCCTGTACGGCCTCGCCGGCCCGCGCGAGGCCGGCGGGCTCGGCGCCGACCTCGGCACCTTCTCCGGCGTCATGGAGGCGCTGGCCGGCGGCTGCCTCACGACGGCGTTCGTCTGGGCGCAGCACCACGGCGCGGTGCGCACGCTTGCCGCCGCGGCCCCCTCCGCGCTCCGCTCGGAGTGGCTGGGGCCCCTCTGCAACGGCGAGCGACGTGCGGGCGCGGCCTTCGCCGGCCTGCGCCGCCCCGGCCCTCCCGTCCTCACCGCCCGGCCGGCAGACGGCGGCTACGAGCTCGAGGGAAGCGCCCCGTGGGTCACCGGCTGGGGGAGGATCGACGTGGTGCACGTCGCGGCGCGCACCGACGACGGCCGGGTGGTCTGGTCGCTCCTCGACGCGACGGCCTCGCCGACGCTCGCGGTCGAGCCGCTGCGCCTCGCCGCGCTCGACGCCAGCGGGACGGTGACGCTGCGCTTCTCGGGCCAGCGGGTGCCCGAGGCCCGGGTCACCCTCGTCGAGGAGGTGCAGGCCTGGCGGACGCGAGACGCCGCGGGACTGCGGCCCAACGCCTCGCACGCCCTCGGCGTCGCCGGGCGCGCGCTCGCGCTCATCGGGGGCAGCTCCCTCGACGCCGAGCTGGCGGCGTGCCGCAGCTCCCTCGACGCCGCGGCGCCCGCCGGGCTGCCCGCGGCTCGCGCCTGGGCCTCCGAGCTCGCCGTCCGGGCCGCGTCGCTCCTCGTCGTCGCAGGCGGCGGGCGCTCCGTGCTGCGTTCGAGCCACGCCCAGCGGCTCGCCCGTGAGGCGATGTTCCTCCTCGTCTTCGGCCAGACCGCCGAGATCCGCACGGAACAGCTCACGCGGCTGGCGCCTCCGGCCGCCTGAGCTGGAGACGACCCCTCACCTTGCTCCCGCCGGAGCCGGCTGGCTAACCTCAGGTACGAAACCGTTTCGTTCAGGAGATGGGACCGCCATGCCCGTTCCGAGGGGCGCAACCGACACCGAAGCCGGCACCACCGGGGCCGGCTCCACCGAGGCGGGCGCCGCCGCGCGCTGGTGCGGCGGTCGCCTCGGCCCGGACCGGCTCGCCGCGATCCTCGGCTCGGCGCTCGGTCTGCTCGCCGAGAACGGCTACGACCGCCTGACGCTCGACGCGGTCGCGGCCCGTGCACGCGCCAGCAAGGCGACCCTCTACCGCCGCTGGGCCTCGAAGGCGGAGCTGGTCGTCGACGCGATCGCGACGATCGCGCCCTCCGCCGAGGTGCCGGACACGGGCTCGTTGCGCGGCGATCTCCAGCTGATCTGCGGGACCATCACGGGCATCGGCGAGTCGCGCGCCAAGGTGATGCGCGGCCTCGCCACCGCGCTCCACCACCACCCCGACCTGATGCGGGTCTTCGAGGAGCGCTTCGTCAGCACGCGTGAGTGCGCCTTCAAGACGGTGTTCGCCCGCGCGGCCGCCCGCGGCGAGATCCTCCCCGAGCGCGACCTCGAGATGCTGCTCGTGCTCGTGCCGGCGCTGGTCTTCCACCGCCTGCTCCTCACCTCTAAGCCCGTCGACGCCGCCTACGTGCGCCGGATCCTCGACGAGGTCGTGCTGCCCCTGGCGACGGTACCGCCCCCGGCGACGGGGCCGTCCCCCCCCTGGCCCACCTGACCCCCACGCCCCCCGACCGAGCCGCAGCCGCCGCGCCACGCCGACCCCGAGCTCCAAGCCAGCAGCCGACCCCCGACCGCCGAACCCAGGAGAGCCTCCTTGTCCTACGCACCGACTGAGATCGGCGACGCCCCACGGCGAGCGGACCATGCCGCCCCGGTGCACCGCCACCTCGGCCTCGCGCTCGCCATCATCTCGACCGCCCAGCTGATGGTGGTGCTCGACGCCACGATCGTGAACATCGCCCTGCCCTCGATACGGCGCGAGCTGCACTTCTCGCCGGTCAGCCTCGAGTGGGTGATCAACGGCTACGCCCTCGCCTTCGGCGGCCTGCTGCTCCTCGGCGGGAGGGCCGGCGACCTGTTCGGCCGGCGCCGGATGTTCATCGTCGGTGTCGGGCTGTTCACGTTGGCGTCGCTGCTCGGCGGCTTCGCCACCAACGAGAGCTGGCTCATCACGACACGGGTGCTCCAGGGGGTGGGCGGCGCGATCGCCTCGCCCACCGCGCTCTCCCTCATCACGAGCACGTTCCCCGAAGGCCCCGCCAGGAACCGGGCGATGGGCGTCTATGCCGCGATGTCCGGCGCCGGCAGCTCCATCGGCCTCCTGCTCGGCGGGATCCTGACCGACGTGGCCAGCTGGCGCTGGGTGCTGTTCGTCAACGTGCCGATCGGCCTGGCGGTCGCGCTGATCGCGCCGCGGGTGCTCGGCGAGACCGAGAGCCACCCGGGCCACCTCGACCTGCCGGGCGCGTTCTCCGTGACCGGCGGGATGACCCTCCTCGTCTACGGCCTCACCCACGCCGCCACCACCAGCTGGTCGAACGGCCTCACCGTCACCACGCTCGCGGTGGCGGTGGCGCTGCTCGCGGCCTTCGTGGCGATCGAGGCGCGCAGCCCGCACGCGATCATGCCGCTCCACATCTTCGCCAACCGCAACCGGTCCGGCAGCTACGTGATGATGCTCGTCATCGGCGCGGCGCTCTTCTCGATGTTCTTCTTCCTCACCCAGTTCGTGCAGAACGTCATGGGCTTCAGCCCGTTGAAGGCCGGCGTCGTCTTCCTCCCGGTGTCCGCCGCGATCGCCGTCGTCGCGGGCCTGACGGCGCGGATGATCGCGAGGACCGGGCCTCGACCGCCGATGACGGTCGGGCCGCTCGTCGCGGCGGGCGGGCTGTTCTGGCTCTCGCACGTCCAGGCCGACAGCACCTACGTCGGCGGCGTGCTCGGACCGATCATCGTCATCGCGGTGGGCATCGGCGTCACCTTCGTGCCCCTCACGCTGACGGCCGTGTCCGGCGTGCGCCGGGACGAAGCGGGCCTCGCGTCGGCCCTCCTCAACACGGGCCAGCAGATCGGGGGCTCCCTCGGCCTGGCGGTGCTCGTGACCGTCGCCACGGCCGTCATCAAGGACCGGCTCACGAGCGCCACGCACCCGGCGGGCACCGCGGTGACGTCGGCCGGCTCGGCCGCCCGCCACGCCCTGAACGTGGCGACGACCGCCGGCTACGACCGCGCCTTCCTGGTCGGCGCGTTCGTCGCGCTGGCCGGCTTCGTCGTGGCCGTCGTCACCATCCGCGTGCGGAAGTCGGACATCCCGAGCGGCGTGGCGCCCGGCCCGGTGTAGGCGGGCGCCCCCGCGCCGGCGACCGGGGGGCCGTCAGCGCTGCCGCGCGCTCGCATGCTCGACCGCACCGGACACGGCCGCGACGACGCCGGGATTGAACACGGTCGGCACCACGTAGGCCGGGGAGAGCTCGTCGGCGCTCACGACCGCCGCGAGCGCGCGTCCGGCGGCGAGCTCCATCTCCTCGGTGATCTCCTTCGCGCCGACGTTCAGCAGCCCGCGGAACAGCCCGGGGAAGACGAGCACGTTGTTGATCTGGTTCGGCTCGTCGCTCCGCCCGGTGGCGACCACCGCCGCGTACCGCCGGGCCAGCGCCGGGTCGATCTCGGGGTCCGGGTTGGCGAGCGCGAAGACGATCGCGTCCGGCGCGAGCTTCGCCAGGTGCTCCTCGCGCAGCAGGTTCGGCCCGGAGACCCCGATGAACACGTCGGCGCCGTCGACCGCCTCGTCGAGGCCGCCGGTGCGCCCCTCGACGTTCGTGTGGGCCGCGATCCAGGCACGGTCTTCGTCGAGGTCCGGGGTCGCCGGCGTGAGGATCCCCTGTCGGTCCACGGCGACGACGTCGCCGATGCCGGCGGCGAGCAGGATCTTGGTGATCGCCACGCCCGCCGCGCCGACGCCGAGGATCACGACGCGCACGCCGCCCATCGGCTTGCCGACGACGCGCAGTGAGTTCGTCAGCGCCGCGAGCACCACGACCGCGGTGCCGTGCTGGTCGTCGTGGAAGACGGGGATGTCGAGGGACTTGCGCAGCCGGCGCTCGATCTCGAAGCAGCGCGGCGCAGCGATGTCCTCGAGGTTGATGCCGCCGTAGACGGGAGCGATCAGCTCGACCGTGCGCACGATCTCGTCGGTGTCCTTCGTGGCGAGGCAGACCGGCCAAGCGTCGATGTCCGCGAAGCGCTTGAACAGCAGCGCCTTGCCCTCCATGACGGGGAGCGCAGCGCTCGGCCCGATGTCGCCGAGCCCGAGCACCGCGGACCCGTCGGTCACCACTGCCACGGTGTTGCGCTTGATCGTGAGGTTGCGGACCGCCGAGGGATCGGCGCAGATCGCCCGGGACACGCGGGCGACGCCGGGCGTGTAGGCCATCGACAGGTCGTCCCTCGTCTTCAGCGGCACCTTCGGCGTGACCGACAGCGTCCCCCCGAGGTGGAGCAGGAGCGTGCGGTCGCTCACCGCCCGCACGCGCGCCCCCGCCACCTCGTTCACGACGAGGCGGAGCTGCTCGGAGTGCCGGTCGTCGACGGCGTTGCAGGTCAGGTCGACGACCAGGCCGTCGGGGCGGGACTCGACGACGTCGAGCGCTGTGACCACACCCCCGGCATCGCCGAGGGCGGTCGTCACCGCGCCGACGCCGCGGGCGTCGGCGAGCTCGATCCGCATCGTCACGGAGAAGGAGGCGCTCGGAGCCGTCACGGGGTCATCAGAACGCGAGGTCCCTGCCCGACGCAACTCCGGCGGGCCCGGTCGCCGCTGAGGCCGGCCCCGGAGCGGCGGTGCGGCACCGCTCCGGGGCCGGGGCGCTCGTCAGCTGGCCGGGGCGGGCGGCCCGGTGCTCCCCCCCGCTCCGCCGACCTCGACGCTGCGGTAGTGCTGGCGCCAGATGAGGCGGTACAGGCCGATCTTGCGGGGGATCGAGCGCACCCCCGGGATGAAGGGCACCAATGCCAGCAACAGGGTGAGGATCATCATGATCCCCCAGATCTGGGCGTCGGCGTTGGAAGACGTGGTGAACGGTGACACCTGGTACCACATCGTGTAGAGCCACAGCCACGCCTGACCCGGGTAGCTGCCCGTCTCGTTCATCATGCCCCACTGCCCGCCCTGGAGGTGCAAGGCCGCGCCGAGGTTGGCCATGTAGGTGCCATCGGCGATGAACAGCAGGGGCTTGGTGTAGTCGGTGCCGTAGAACTGGCTCGAGCTGACGAGCGCGCCGTCCAGCGCGCCGCTTCGCGCCATGGAGGTGAGCGAGGCGATCATCGGGGCGACCGGCCCGTAGTCACCTGCGGGCAACCCCAGCGAGCCGTTGGAGAACGACGCCTTGGCGACGCCCTTCTCGTACGCGCCGGTCCACTTCTGCTGGAGCGACGGGCTGGCGCTCGTGTAACTGGTCAGTGCGGCGTGGACCGCCGGAGCGTTCGGCAACGTCTTCAGCGGGTCGATGACGTAGTCCTTCATCGTGTTGATCGGGTGGTGCACGCCGAAGGCCGACTCGAGCGAGATCGGTCCGACGATGTCCTGGCTCGCCCCGGGGGTCGAGTTGTAGGGCGGCCCGTACCCGGCGGTCCCGCTCGTGCCGTCGAGCTCGGTGATCGCCGTCTGGGCGAAGTCCACCGGATTGGCGGTCGCCCAGCTCTTGAGGGTCACGGGATGGTCGTCCGGCGAGGAGAACAGGATCGAGGCGACGACGGTGAGCAGCAGCACCACGATGAGGGCGAGGGTGAACTCCTTCACGATGTCGTAGCGGACGTAGGACCCGTGCCACTCCTCCACGTCGCGATCGACCTTGAAGCGGCGCCGGCGGTGCCGGGCGGCCTCCGTGGGCTGCGTCGACACGCTCATTGCTGCTCTCCGATCTTCTCGCCGCCCGTGGCGGCCGGGGCGGGTGCCACGTCGCCCGCGAGCGCCGGCGCCGCGGCGGTCTTCGCCGGGAAGGGCGGCACGACGCCGCGCTTGCGGACCAGCAGCACGTGGACGACGACGATCAGGCCGAGGACGAGCGGGAGCAGCAAGATGTGCCACATCAGCATCTGGCCGAAGTTCAAGACGTTGAAGAACGCCCCGGCACCCGTAGCGTTGATCCCGTCCTTGGCCTGCGTGCCGATCCACTGGGAGTCGAAGTTCTGCTGGGAGAGGTAGCCGGTGAACGCCGTGCCGACCGAGACGATGAAGGACACGACGCCGGTGATCCACGTCGCCCGACGGCGCCCCCGCCACGCGGCCATGAAGAACTTGCCCCACAGGTGCACGACCATGAAGAAGAAGAAGAGCTCGACGCTCCACAGGTGCGTCGAGTTCACGAACAGCCCCACCCTCGACTGGTGCCACCAGGACGGGCCCTCTAGCGCCAGGACCGCACCCGAGAGCGCGACGACGGCGAGCGAGGTCAGGGTCAGCACCCCGAACACGTAGATCCACGAGGCGACGTACGCAGGCTGGCGGTCCGGGAGGAGGCGCTCGGGCGGGAACGCGCCGACGGCGCGTCGGCGGATCCTCGCCGTCCACTGGCCGGCATCCTCGGGAAGCGGCGCAGGCGCGCCCGTCGCGAGCGGCGCCGGCGTCCCGACGTCGGCGCTCATGACCGGGGACCCCCCCGGTGCGGGAAGGGCAGGAGGATCGCGGCGAGGAAGACGACCACCATCACGACGATCACCAAGAAGTTGGCGAGCGATATCTGGATGAACCCCCAGTGCAGATAGGTGCCCGGACCCCCCAGATTGACGATCGCCCCGAAGACCCGGCTCGCCGCCTGGTCCGCCGAGAGCATTGGCATGGTCTCATCTCCTCCTCGTCGCCCGTGATCCGCCGGGACGCTCGCCACGGCAGGATCCGTCCTGTCACCACCGTGCACTCTTAGCGAAGGGCGCCGGAGCCGACAGGGCCGAAAGTCCCTCGCTCGGCGTGCCGGGACCGAGCTCTCCGGCGGCGCCCGCCGATCACGCAGCGCCCTTTCGGCGCAGCGGGGCGGATGGGAGACTGCGGGTGCACGCCGGCCGCCGGGAACGCCGGGCGGCGTGGCCGAACAGACACCGCCGGACTGGAGAGCCGATGGAGCGCCAGGAGGACCCGACGCCGGAGCACCCCGGGGACCTCGGCCGCCGGGTGGCGCGCCGGCGCGAGGAGCTCGGCCTCAGTCGCGAGGACGTCGCGCGCCTGGCGGGGACGGATCCGGGCTACCTCTCGTACCTGGAAGAGACCGCGGTCGCGCAGCCCACCGTGGCGACCGTGCTGCGCCTCGCGGCCGCGCTCGAGATCTCGCCCGACGAGCTGCTCGGCGGCGGCGTGTCACGCCCCCCCGGACGCGCCCGGGCCGGCACTCGGGCGGTCCTGGTCGAGCTCGGGCCCGAGGAGTCGGCGGCGCTCGTGGCCCCGGGCGGCGTTGGCCGCCTCGTCTTCGTCGACCCCTCGCGTGGACCGGTGGCGCTGCCGATGAACTACCGGGTCTCCGGGTCCGACATCGTCCTCAGGACCGGCCCCGAGACCGGGGCGGCCCTGCACGCGGCGTTGCTGCCCGGGGCCACCGCCTCGTTCGAGGTGGACCGGATCGACGACGCGGTGAGCGAGGGATGGAGCGTGCTCGTCACCGGGACGCTCGAGGCCGCCACCGACGGTGCGACCGAGGCGACGGGGGTCGAGCCGTGGGCCGGAGGCGAGCGCGACGTGCTGCTCCGGCTGGTCGCGCGCGAGACGACCGGGCGGCGGATCACCAACGCCTCCTGACCGGGCGCCGCCACGGCGCCGGCCGGTTCACGGGGCGACGCTGCCGGGCCTCGGCGGGCGCTGCCTGAGCGACCTCGTGAGCGGCCCCGGGCCAACCTGGCGGGGGGCGACGCGCACCTTGCAGTCGACGACGACCGCGCCGCTCGCGCTCACGACGACAGGGTTGAGGTCGAGCTCCACGACCTCGCGCACAGTCTCGGCGAGCCGGCTGACGCGGAGCACCACGTCCTGCAGCGCCGCGACGTCGGCGGCGGGCGCCCCCCGGTAGCCGTGGAGCAGGGCGGCGCCTCTCGTCGACTCGATCAGGCGCTCGGCGTCGTGGGCCGACAGCGGGGGCACGCCGAGCGCGTGGTCGCCGAGGAGGTCCGTCGCCACGCCGCCGAGCCCGAACAGGAGCACGGGACCGAACGCCGGGTCGACCGAGAGACCGACGATCGTCTCGACCCCGGCGGGAACCATCGGCTGCACAACGGGCACCCCCATCGCCTCGCCGAGCTGGGCGCGCATCGACGCGAACGCACCGGCGACCTGCTCCGGCGAGGCGAGGTCGAGCGCGACCCCGCCGCGGTCGCTCTTGTGGACGAGGTCGCCCGAGCCGGCCTTTAACGCCACGGGGAAGCCGACGCGGATCGCCTCCGCGACCGCCTCCTCGGGCGAGGCGACCGGGACGGTGCTCGCGACGCGCACCCCGAACGCCGCCAGCAGCTCCGCCGCCGCGTCGGCGCTCAGCCACCCGCCCCCGGGCGAGGCGGCCAGCTCCGCTGCGACGGTCGAGCGCGCCCGGTCCCCGTCCACGCCGGCGAGCTCCGGGGGCGCCTCCTCGGGACGGTCCCGCCAGGCACGGTAGCGGTGTGCGCGCGCGACGGCCCCGACAGCCCGCTCGGGTGACGCGATCAACGCCAGCCGGCTCTCCGCCGTCAACTCGGTGATCGGGGCCTCCTCGCCGCCGAGGATGCAGCCGACGAGCGGTTTGGCGCTGCGGTTGGCGGCTCGCTCCAGCACTTCGCGGGCCTCCGCCGCGCTCAGCCGGTTCAACTCGGTGACGACGGCGACGACGGCGTCGACCGAGGGGTCGTCGAGGACGAGGCGGAGCGCCTGGTCGAACGCGTCCGCGTCCCCGTCGGCGGTGATGTCGACCGGGTTGGCGCAGGACGCCGCGGCGCCGAGCACCGCCCGGAGGGCGACCGTCGTCGCGTCCCCGAGGTCCCCGACGACGAGCCCGCCCGGACCGCAGGCGTCGGCGGCGAGGATGAGCGGGCCGCCGGAGTTGCCGACCAGGCCGACGCGCGGCCCGGCCGGGAGCGGCACGTGCACGAGCACCTGGACGATGTCGAGCAGCTCCTCGAGGCGCTCGGCCTCGATCACGCCGGCGCTCGCGAGCAGCGCCTTCACCGAGGCCTGCGGCGTCGCCGCCGCCGCGGTGTGCGAGCGGGCGGCGCGCGCCCCTGCCGGGGTCCGCCCGGCCTTCAGCATGACGACCGGCTTCTTGCGGGCGACGCGCCGGGCGATGCGGGCGAACTTCCTCGGGTTGCCGAACGACTCGAGATAGAGCGCGACCACGTCCGTCGACTCGTCGCCCTCCCAGAAGCAGAGGAGGTCGTTGCCGCTCACGTCGAGCTTGTTGCCGACGGAGACGAAGCTCGATATCCCGATCCGCTCGCGCCGGGCGCGCTCGAGCAGGAAGACCCCGACGGCGCCGGACTGGGAGAGGAGCCCGACCCGGCCGCGCGCCGGCGGGATCGGTGAGAAGGTCGCGTTGCAGCGGATGTCGGCGTCGGTGTTGCAGACACCGAGGCAGTTCGGCCCGACGACGCGCATGCCGTGACGGCGCGCGATCGCGAGCAGCTCGACCTCGGCGTCCGAGCCGGCCTCGCTCGTCTCGCCGAATCCGGCCGTCACGATGACGAGCGCCTTCGCCCCGGCCGCTGCCGCGTCCTCGGCCACGGAGCGCACCGAGTCCGGCGGCACCGCGACGACGACCAGGTCGACCCGCTCGGGGACGGAGCCGACGGTCGGGTACGCGCGCACGCCGCAAACGGCGTGCGCCGTCAGGTTGACCGGGTAGACGGCGCCGGCGAACTCGCCGGCGAGGAGCGCCCGTACGATCTCGTGGCCCGCACCCCCGGGCTTGCGACCCGCCCCGACCACCGCGACCGACGCGGGGCGCAGGAACGAGGCGACGCTCGCCGCCGCGGCGGCAGCTTCACGCTCGTCGCGACGCGTGGCGTAGGCCGGCGTCGTCTCGAGGTCGATCGAGACGTGGACGACCCCGTCGCTCACCTTGCGGTGCAGGCCGAGCCCGATGTCCGCGAAGACCTCGATCATCGAGAAGTTCGACGGCAACGTCTCGGCCACGAAGCGCTCGATCCCGCGCTCGCGGCTGTAGCCCGCGAGCACCTCGAACAGCAGCGTCCCGACCCCCCGGCCCTGGAAGTCGTCCCGCACGACGAAGGCGACCTCGGCCTCCCGGCGGTCCTCGAGGCGCTCGCAGCGGCCGACCCCGATGATCTCATCGCCGACGAGCGCCACGAACGCCGAGCGATCGGTGTAGTTCACCGTGGCGAAATGGGTCACCTCCGCCTCGGTCAGCTCCGGGTGGGCGGCGAAGTAGCGGAAGTGGATGGTCTCGGGCGAGAGCCGGCGATGGAACGCCAGCAGGCGTCCCCCGTCCTCGGGCCGGATCGGCCGGAGGTGGATCATGCGGCCGTCGACGAGCAACGCGTCCAGCTCCCAGGCGGACGGATAGCCAGGTGGCAGCTCGATGGCGCCCTTGTGCTCGGGTGCTGACACTGCCTGCATCGCACGGCTCCTCGACGGGCTCCTAGGACTTCTCCCGACGCCTCCCGCGCACCTGCCGCGCCATGCCGAGGCATCCTCGGACAGGACACCGGGGGGCTCTTGCACCCTCATGCTCGCAGCGCGGCGCGCCACGAGGCTAGAGGCGAATGGCCCGAGCGCCACGCCAGCCTCGGGACCTTCTCCCCTGTCGGTGGGGCAGGCGGGCGGCGATCGTTGGGGCCATGGACGACAACCGGCGGCGGGGCGAGCTCGGCGCGTGCCGGCCGGACGGCCGGGAGCGAGACTGAGCCGTGCGCATCGGACTGCTCACGGGGGGCGGTGACTGTCCTGGCCTGAACGCCGTGATCCGGGCCGTGGTCCACGGCGCCCAGCAGCGCTTCGGCGACGATGTCGTCGGCTTCCGGCACGGTTGGCGGGGCGTCGCCGAGGGCGAGCGCGTCGAGCTGACGCTGGCCGCCACGGAGGGACTGATCGCGAGCGGCGGCACGGTGCTCGGCACGGCGCGCTTCCACCCCGCGGAGCACGAGGGCGGCCTGGGCGCCGTCCTCGGCACCGTCGAACGCGAGCGCATCGACGCCCTGGTGGTCGTCGGCGGGGACGGGACGCTCCGGGCGGCCCAGCCGGTCGCCGATGCCGGGGTGAGGATCATCGGGGTCCCGAAGACGATCGACAACGACGTGCCCGGCACCGAGCGGTGCATCGGCTTCGACACCGCCGTCGCCACCGCGACGGAGGCGATCGAGCGCGTGCACACGACCGCCGAGAGCCACGACCGCGTGATGGTGGTCGAGGTGATGGGCCGCGAAGCCGGCTGGCTGGCGATCTTCTCCGCCATCGCGAGCGGGGCGAACGCCGTCTGCATCCCCGAGGAGCGCTGCGACGTGGCGCGGCTCGCCGCCTCGATCGAAAAGCGCCACCTCGGGGGGGCCTCGTACTCGATCGTCGTCGTCGCGGAGGGTTGCATGCTCGACCGCTCCGGGGGCGGGGCCGCCGACGCCGGGCGTGCCGCGGGCGCGTGGTCCGGCGAGATCGTCGCCGGCAGCGCCGGTGGCCAGATCAGCGAGGAGCTCGCGGCCCGGACCGGCTTCGAGACGCGCGTCACCGTGCTCGGCCACATCCAGCGCGGCGGACCCCCGAGCGCGGCGGACCGGATGCTGGCGACCCGCCTCGGCATGGCGGCGGCGGACGCCGCGCACGAGAGCGAGCCAGCGGTGCTGATGTCGCTCGTCGCCGACGAGGTCCGGGCGCGGCCCCTGGCACTGGTCTCGGAGGGGCCGAGGCAGGTACCGGAGTCGCTGCTCGAGATCGCCAGACGCCTCACCGCCTTGTGACCTTTGCCACTATTCCCGGCGGGCGCCCCTGACGATCCTGGGGGGCGAGCGCGCGCGGCGACGACGGAGGGCTCAATGATGGATTGGTCGATTCGCAGATGCGATGCCCGGGAGCCGACGCGCCGGGTCATCGTCGCCGCCGGGCGACGGATCCTCGTGGAAGCGGCGTCAGCGCTGACGTAACGCTGACCCCCCACGGGTACCCAGGCACGCGCCCTGACGGGGTAGCGGGGCTGGGAGTGCCCCCCTCCGACCGCCCTTCCCCGGAGGCGGTCGGAGGGCCGGGCGCATTTCTCCGGGATCCTTGACCTCAGAGCGCGGCGCGAGACGACGCCGGTCGGCCGACTGGTCGAGCAGGACCAGTCACGGCTTCTCCTTCGCCGGTTCAATGTCGCCGCAAAGGGCGTGCGGACCCGGCCTCACCCCGCCGTCGACACCCGACATCGCGCGCGAGCCCGCCTCGACGAGCGGCGGGCGGACGCCCTCAGATGAGCTCGGGCTCCATGACGATCGCCCCGCAGGGGCACTCGGTGGCGCAGATGCCGCAGCCCTTGCAGTAGTCGAGATCGAAGCTGTAACGCAGGCCCGGGCCGAGCTTCAGCACGGCGTTGTCGGGGCAGACCCCGTAGCAGTTGTCGCACTCGAAGCAGTTCCCGCACGACATGCAGCGGCGGGCCTCGAAGAGGGCGTTGGACTCGTCGAGGCCCCCCACCACCTCGTCGAAGGTCGACTGGCGGCGGACCCGGTCGAGCTCCGGCCGAACGGTTCGCGGCGCGTCCGCGTAATACCAGGTGTTGAGCCGCTCGAACGCCGCGAGCTCCGGGCGCTCCGGGTGCACGTACTCGTCACCGCGCAGCCAGCTGTCGATGCCACGCGCGGCCGCCTTGCCGTGGCCGATCGCGACGGTCACCGTCTTGTCGCCGCCGCCGGCGACGTCGCCGCCGGCGAAGATCCCCGGCGCCCCGGTCGCCATCCCGGACGACACCACCTGGACGACCCCGTCCTCGACGGCGAGCTCGGAGAGCCCCCCGACGAGGGAGAGGTCGGCATCCTGGCCGAGGGCGAGCACGAGCGTGTCGGCCTCGAGCTCGTCGACCTCTCCGGTCGGCTCGGCCCGGTTCTCGTCGTTCAGTCGCATCTTCTCGAGCGACAGGCGCCCGCCCTCGAACCGCCCGATCGTGGAGAGCCACCTGACGGTGATGCCCTCCTCGAGCGCCTGCTTCAGCTCCTCCTCGTGCGCAGGCATGACCTCGCGGGTCCTGCGGTAGACGATGACGGGGTCGGTGGCGCCGAGACGGCGGGCGGTGCGGGCGGCGTCCATCGCCGTGTTGCCGCCGCCGTAGATGGCGACGTGGCGGCCGAGCCTGATCTCACCCTCCTCGTCGGCCGAACGCAGGAGGCCGAGCGCGTCGAGGACGCGGCTCGAGTCGCCGGCGGGGATGTAGGCACGCTTGGCTAGCTGGGCACCGACGCCGAGGAACACGGCGTCGAAGCCGCCCTCGCGCCGCTCGTCGTCGAGGTCGCGCACAGTGTGGCCGAGCTCGAGCTCGACGCCGACCCGCAGGATCCGTCCGACCTCGGCGTCGAGGACGTCGCGGGGCAGCCGGTAGGCGGGGATGCCGTAGCGCATCATGCCGCCGGCCTCGTCGTTGGCGTCTGCCACGACCACGTGGTGGCCGAGCCGGGCGAGCTGGTAGGCGCAGGAGAGGCCGGCAGGACCGGCCCCGACGACGAGCACGCTGCGGCCCGTCGGCGCGCCCGGGCCGGGCAGCTCCCAGCCCCGCTCGAGGGCGAGGTCGCCGAGGAAGCGCTCGACGGCGTTGATGCCGACCGCCTCGTCGAGCTGGCCGCGATTGCAGGCCGTCTCGCAGGGGTGGTAGCAGACCCGGCCCATGATCGCCGGCAGCGGGTTGTCCTCGACGAGCCGGCGCCAGGAAGCCTCGTAGTCGCCGGACTCGGCGTGGTAGAGCCAGCCCTGGCAGTTCTCGCCCGCCGGGCAGGCGTCATTGCACGGCGGCATCAGGTCGACGTAGACGGGCCGCTCGACCCGCCACGACCCGGTGAGGTTGGCCCGGCTCGAGCCCGGGTCGAGCGTGATCGCGAAGGGCCGCTCCATCAGCTCTGACCTCCCGTGGTGTCCGCCGTGGCCTCGAGGAGGCGATAGGTGGCGATGTTGGCGTCGGCGATCGCTTGGATCCGTGCGACGAGGTCCGGCCGACCGTGCTCGCCGAAGAGGTGCCGGAACCGGCTCTGCAGTCGCAGGTACGACTCGACCGGCTCGCGGCGGCGGATCTGCGCGGCATGGGTGACCTTTCCGCCCTCCGCCTCGAACACGGGGAAGAGCCCGGTCTCCTTGGCGAGCCTGGCGATCTTGACGGTGTCGCCGGGCTCGGAGCCCCAGCCGAGGGGGCACGGCACGAGGACGTGGAGGTAGCGGGCGCCGCGGATCGCCATCGCCCGCCTGACCTTGGCCTCCAGGTCGTGCAGGTCGGCGACCGTCGCGGTGGCCACGTAGGGGATCCCGTGCGCCATGGCAAGGCGCGGCAGGTCCTTGCCCTGCCCGAAAGGGGCGCCCGGCTCGAGGCCGAACGCCTCCGTCGTCGCCGTGCGCGCCGCGGGAGGCGTCGCTGCGGAGCGCTGGACGCCGGTGTTCATGTAGGCCTCGTTGTCGTAGCAGACGAACAGGACGTCGTCGTTGCGCTCGAACATCCCCGAGAGGCAGCCGAAACCGATGTCGACCGTGCCCCCGTCGCCCGCCTGGGCGACGACGCGCACGTCGCTCCTTCCCTTCACCCGCATCGCGGCGGCGACGCCCGTGGCGACCGCCGGAGCGTTGCCGAACAGCGAGTGCATCCAGGCGATCCGCCAGGAACTCTCCGGGTAGGGGGTCGAGAAGACCTCGAGACAGCCCGTTGCGTTGACGGCGACGAGCCTGCCCTCGACCGCGCGCATCGCGGCGTCGAGCGTGTAGCGGGCCCCGAGCGCCTCGCCGCAGCCGCGACACGCCCGGTGGCCGGCGTCGAGCGAGTTCGTCCGGCCGATGTCGGACTGGACGGTCCGCAAGGAGCGGTCGAGCAGCCGGTTGCCGACGGCGAACGAGCCGACCTGGTAGAAGTGCACCCGGCCGTCCACGTCGGTCGGGTCGTCCGCGGTGGGGAGCGGTTCGGGCACGTCGATCTCCTTCACCTCGGCTCAGACCGGTCCGGCGGCGACGGACCGGATGTCGCGGAGCACGTTCTCCGCGGTCGGCCCCGAGCGGCGCGTCGCCGCCATGCGTTCGAGCTCGCGCCGCACGATGTCCTCGTCGAGGTCGAGGAAGGTGAGCGGCGGCAGACGGTCCTCGACGGCGTCGACGAGGACCCCGTCGAGCGACGCTCCGGTGATCGGCCGCCCACCGAGGCCGGCCACGACGGTGACGACGACCGGGTTGAGGCCCTGCAGCGCCATCGCGACGTCGGTGGACAGCACGCCCCCGAAGCCGATGCTGAAGGCCTTCTCGACGACCACGATGCTGCGCGCCCGGCCGAGCGCCCGCCGGACGGCGTCACGTGGAAACGGCCGGAAGGAGGTGATGCCGACCACGCCGATGCGCTCGCCGCGCTCCCGGCGCTCGTCGACGGCGTCCTTGATCGTGCCGAGCACCGAGCCGAGGGCGACGACGACGATGTCGGCGTCCTCGGTCCGGTACGTCGAGACGAGCCCGCCCGAACGGCGCCCGAACAACTCGGCGAACTCGTCGGCGACGGCGGGGATCCGCTCCAGCACGGCGAGCTGGCGGGCGTGCGCCAAGTAGCGAACCTCCTCGAAGGCCTCGGGTCCGACCATGGCGCCGATCGAGACCGGCTCGTCGGGGTCGAGCACCTGGCGCGGCTCGAACGGCGGCAGGAAGGCGTCGACGAGCGGCTGATCGGGGACATCGACCCGCTCGACGGCGTGGGTGAGCACGAAGCCGTCCATGCAGACCATGACGGGGACCGAGAGCTCCTCGGCGAGGCGGAAGGCCTGCACGTGGAGGTCGGCCGCCTCCTGGTTCGTCTCGGCGAACAGCTGGACCCAGCCGGAGTCCCGCACCGCCATCGCGTCGCTGTGGTCGTTCCAGATGTTGATCGGTGCACCGACCGCTCGGTTGGCGAGGGTCATGACGATCGGGAGGCCGAGGCCGGCCGCGTTGTAGACGGCTTCGACCATGAACAGCAGGCCCTGGCTCGCGGTGGCCGTGTAGGCGCGGGCACCCGCCGCCGAGGCGCCGATGGCGACCGAGAGGGCCGCGAACTCCGACTCGACGTTGATGAACTCGCACGGCGACAGCTCGCCCGAGCGGACCATCGCCCCGACCGCCTCGATGATGTGGGTCTGCGGCGAGATGGGGTAGGCGCAGACGACCTCGGGTCGGCAGCAGGCGACCGCCTCGGCGACCGCCCTCGAACCTTCAATCTGGCGCAGCACCGGCGAGCTCCTCTTCCTCTTGCAGCACGTGTTCGTGGGCGGCGAGGGCGGCGGCGACGTTGCCGTCGGCGACGGCACCCGAGAACCGCTCGCGGATCGCCGCCTCGACGGCCCCGATCGTCACGACCCCGGTCATCGCCGCCAGGCCGCCGAGCAGCACGGCGTTCGGCAGGGGCCGGCCGAGGTGGTGCAGCGCGAGCTCGGTCGCGGGGACCGTGATCAGCCGGTCCGGACGGAGCGTCTTCACGAACTCGCCGAGGCCGAGCTCGACGAAGGTCTTCGAGGTGTTGACCAGCATGTAGGCCTGCGGTGTCAGCCCGGCGAGCAGGTCGACCTGGTAAAGGAGGGTGGCGTCCTGGATCACCAGTGCGTCCGGGGCGACGACCGGGGCCCGGGTGCGGATCGGCGAGTCGCTGATCCGGCAGAACGCCACGACCGGCGCGCCCATGCGCTCGGATCCGAAGCTCGGGAACGCCTGGGCGTGGCGGCCGTCGAGGAAGGCCGCGACGGCGAGGAGCTCGGCGGCCGTGACCGCCCCCTGGCCGCCCCGGCCGTGGATCCGCACCTGGAACGCCGAGTCGGACATCTGTGACTTCCCACCTCTCGGGCCTGCCGCGACGGCTGTGGCTGTTCGCGGCTCGACGCCAGCCTGCCAGCGGGCGTCCGCGGCGGGTAGGGCCGATGGTCCCGGAACACGACGGCACCGCGCGAGGCCGTGCCCGGTGGCACGCTCGCCGGAGGCTCCTCCCGGTACTGGTGCTGTTGGTCCCTGGTGCGCCGGAGCCACCGGCGACGAAGATGGTTCGGTGACGACGGGCGAGGACGCGAGGAGCTGCGTGCCCGCGGGGCGCGCGACGCGCCGGGCCCGCCCGCCGGCTCGGCGCCCTGGGTGCACCGGTGCTGCGCAGGGTTGAGGTAGGCGCCCAGCAGCTGGCGGACTACCGGAGGAGCGCGGGCGGCGACGCCGTCGACGAGCTGCGGGCGCTGGCGGCTCCGTTGCGCGGCGCGCGCGTGCTCCACGTGAACGCCACCCCCTACGGTGGCGGCGTCGCCGAGATCCTGCGCTCGGAGGTGCCGCTGCTGCGCGACCTCGGCGTCGCGGCCGACTGGAAGCTCATCTCGGGCGACCACGAGTTCTTCAGCGTCACGAAGGCGATCCACGACGGGCTGCAGGGAGCCCCCCGCGCGCTCGACGAGCACGAGTGGGCGATCTACGCCGACCATTCCGCGGCGAACGCCGCCCAGCTCGACGACGAGAAGTACGACCTCATCGTCGTCCACGACCCGCAGCCCCTCGCGCTGCCCCACCTTCGCGGGCGCGGCCAGAGCCGCTGGATCTGGCGATGCCACATCGACACCTCGGAGCCCAACGTCGCGGTGTGGAACGCCCTCCTCCCGTACTTCGACGACTACGACGCCGCGGTCTTCACCGCGGAGGGGTTCGCTCCGCCGGAGTTCCCTGGCGGGCGCGTCGAGATCATCGCGCCGGCGATCGACCCGGAGAGCCCGAAGAACATCGAGCTCGGTGCGCACCTGGCCCGCCGGATGCTGGCGTGGATCGGCGTCGACCTGCACCGGCCGCTGATCGCCCAGATCTCGCGCTTCGACCCGTGGAAGGACCCGGCCGGGGTCATCGAGGCGTACCGCATCGCGAAGCGTGACGCCCCGGCGCTCCAGCTCGCCCTCGTCGGATCGATGGCGCTCGACGACCCGGAGGCCTGGCTCGTCTACGACCAGATCGCGGCGCTGGCGGCCGGCGACCCGGACATCCTGCTCTTCACGAACCTGAACGGCGTCGGCAATATGGAGGTGAACGCCTTCCAGCGTCTTGCCGACGTCATCGTCCAAAAGTCGCTGCGGGAGGGGTTCGGCCTCGTCGTGTCCGAGAGCCTGTGGAAGGGGACGCCCGTCGTGGCGGGCGAGGCGGGCGGGATCCCCCTGCAGCTCCCGGACGGGGTGGGCGGCTACCTCGTCGGCTCGGTCGAAGAGTGTGCGGCGCGGATCACCGAGCTGCTCGCCGACCCGCGCGAGGGTGAGCGCCTCGGGGCCGCGGGCCGCGAGCACGTGCGCCGCAACTTCCTGCTCCCCCGGCTGCTAGCGGACGAGCTCCGGCTGTACGCGAGCATCCTCGCCTAGCGCGACCCGCCGCCGCCCTCCCGGGCGCCCCCGGGAGGCGCGCCGAAGCGGGAGCCGACGAAGCCGACCAGGACGACCGGCAGCGCGAACGCGGGGTCGAGCTGGGCGGCGAGCCCCTCGCACATGACCACGGTCTTCACGAGCAGCGCGAGCTCGCTCGGGAAGCGCAGCCGGTGGCGCCGGCTCACCGCCATGAAGTCCACCAGCAGCGGGGCGAGCCGCATCTCGCCGAGCGGCGTCTCGAACGAGGCCGCGGTCAGCCGTTCCAGCTCCTCGATGAAGTGCTCCTCGTCGACGCCGTCGGGGACGACGCCGAGCTCGCGAAGCGCCGCGGCGCTGCGCCTGATGTCATTGGTGGCGAGCGCGAACAGGATCTCGCCGAGGGCGTCACGGACCGCCAGCGCGACGGTGCCGGTCATGCCGAAGTCGACCATCGCCAGCCGTCCGCTCTCCTCGACGAAGAAGTTCCCCGGATGCGGGTCGGCGTGGTAGAAGCCGTCGGCGAAGACCATCGTCAGGTAGACGGTCGCGAACACGCGGGCGAGCTCGGGGCGGTCGACGCCCATCGCGTCGAGCGCGGCCAGGTCGTTGATCTTCGCGCCACGTATGCGCTCCAGCGTGAGGACCGCCGTCGTCGTCGAGCCCCAGACGACTTCGGGGATGTGGACCCCGAGGGGCACGAGGCTCACCCGCAGGCGTTCGGCGCTGTGCCCCTCGGCGACGTAGTCGAGCTCGGCGCGGATCGTGCGGCCGAACTCCTCGACGAAGCCGACGAGGTCGATGCGCCGGAGCGCGCCCGGCGGGAGCGACGCCACGCGCGCCATGCGCCGGAGGATCCCGAGGTCCTCCCCGATCGAGCGGGTGACGCCCGGGCGGCGCACCTTCACCACGACGTCCCGACCGTCGCGCAGCACGGCGCCGTGCACCTGACCGATCGACGCCGCGGCGAGCGGCGTCTCGTCGAAGGAGGAGAAGACCTCCTCGAGCGGACGCCCGAGCTCGCGGCGCACGCTCTCGCGCACCGCGGCAGACGGTACCGGCGGTGCCGCGTCCTGCAGCATGGCCAACGCCTCCTCGAAACGCGGCGGGACGAGGTCGGGGCGGGTGGAGAGGACCTGGCCGAGCTTGATGAAGGTCGGGCCGAGCTCGGCGAGGGCGTCGCGCAGGTGCCCCGGGCCGGTCGGCGGGCGACCGTCGCGGGCGAGCACGCGCCGGAAGAGGTCCGTCGCCAACGCGAGCCCGTGGCGCGTGAAGACACCGACGATCTCCGCCACACGCGCCCGAGTGCGCAGGCGCGCCCCGGTGCGTGGCGCGGCAGACGCCGCTCGGTGATCTGGTCCCATGCGCGTGCTCGCTCTCAAGCTCGCCGGCGGCGGCCGGCGCCGCCGGGCCGGCGGAGGCACCGTCCCCTGGCGGTCCACCATACGGGTGCGCCGCGCCTGCGTGCGCAGGGCGCTCGCGCCGCGGCCCTCCGCGCCCTTACGGCCGGGCCGTCGCGCCCGAGGGGTCCGGGGCGGCCGGAGGGACCGGCCCACTTCGGGCGCCGAGCGTCGGGCAGGTCACCGCACCCGCGGAGGACACGAAGACGCCGAGCGTGCCGATGCGCTCGATCGCCACCTCGACGCGGTCGCCCGCGACGATCGGGCCGACCCCGGCCGGCGTGCCCGTGGCGATGATGTCGCCCGGGAAGAGGGTCATGACCGAGGAGGCGTAGGAGATGATCCGCGCGACGGACCAGACGAGCTCGGAGGTCGAGGCGTCCTGGCGGACGACGCCGTTCACCGAGCAGGTCAGGCGGAGCGCCCCAGGGTCGCCGAGCTCGTCGGCGGTCACGACCCAGGGGCCGGTCGGGGTGAAGGTCGGGAACGACTTGCGCGTCGAGCGGTCCTCGCCGCCGCGCATCGTCACGTCGAGCAGGCAGGTGTAGCCGAACACGGCGTCGAGCGCCTCGTCCTCGCCGACGTCGGACACCACACGCCCGATCATGGCGGCGAGCTCGCCCTCCTGGTCGAAGCGCCGGTCCGTATACGGCAGGCGAACCGTCGACTCCGGTCCGGTAACCGACGACCGCGCCTTCAAGAAGACGCCGAGGCTCCGGATGTCGAGCACCTCGCTCATCTCGACCATGTGGTCGGCGTAGTTGACGGGCGCCGCGACGATCGCGCCGGGCAGCGGCACCGGCGCGGCGAGGCGCGCGTCGGCGAGGGGGGTTCGCGGCGCTCCGCTCGCCAGCACGCGGAGCGCCGCGAAGCCGTTCGCGCCGGCGAGCGCGATGAGCGAGAGCATCGTCGGCTCGAAGCCCGCCGCGACCAGTGCCGGCGACAGGTCGACGAGCGCCTCGCCGTCGGCCATGCCGACCCCGCCGCCCTCCAGGCTCACCAGGCGCATCGTGCCCCCGCCCTCGGCGCGCCGGTGCGGTCGGGATCATGTCCGAAGGTCGCGCGGGGGCCTCGATCCCGCGGCCGGCGTCGAGGGCACGCCCGGCGCTGTTCCGGCCGGTCCTCCTCTGCCTGAAGCCGCCGAAGCGCCAGCACACGGGCGAGCTCGTTCGTCCGCCGCGGGGTCCGGGCCACCAGGATGGGAAGGCCGGCCCCGCTCGCGCCGGCGACGGGCACCGACGCGACCCGTGCACCCGGCCATGTCGTCATGGGACCGCTTCCCTCCTCGTCTCGCGCGCGCCACCGCCGACCCGGTCGTCCCCGTCGGAGGAGCGCAGCTGGTGCATGGGGCGCTCATCGTACCCGGCGTTCCGCTGCTGTCACGTCGTCGGGTAGATCGTTCTGTATGTCAGAAGCGTCGGAACGGGGCCGCCGACGCGTCCGCGAGCGCGGGCGTTTGGATTCTGGTCTGTAGAAGTTCTGGATCGCTCCTTGCACAGCTCGGGAGACACCCGTATCTTCGGGCGACGGTGCACCTCGACCGGGAGCGCTCCGGCCCCGTCGACCGTGAAAGGGGAGGCCGTCGGTGAGGATCGACTCGTTCTGCCATGTGCTCCCGAGCGCGTACGCCGAGCGCCTGTTCGCGCTCGAGAACGTGCCGGAAGCGCTCGCCGTCCGCAAGCGCGTGCAGGGCGTCCCCTCATTGGTCGATCTGGACCTGCGCTTCCGCCAGATGGACGAGTTCGAGGACTACGTCCAGATCATCAACTGCGCCGCGCCGCCGGTCGAGGACTTCGGCGACCCGAAGCTCGCCCGCGAGATGGCCCGCATCGCGAACGAAGGCCTCGCCGACATGGTCGCGAAGCACCCCGACCGCTTCGTCGGATTCGCCGCCTGCGTCCCGATGGCCGAAGGCGACGCCGCGGTCGAAGAGGTCGAGTACGCGGTCAATGAGCTCGGCGCGCTCGGCGTGCAGATCTACACCCACGTCAACGGCCACCCGCTCGACGAGCCCCGCTTCGAGCCGTTCTGGGCGAAGATGGCCGAGGTCGACAAGGTCATCCAGGTCCATCCCTGCCGGAACTCCTCGTGGTCGGACTACCCGAGCGAGGAGCGGTCGAAATTCGAGATCTGGTGGGTCTTCGGCTGGGAGTACGACCTTTCGGCGTTCATGTCGCGAGTCGTCTTCGGCGGGGTGCTCGAGCGCTACCCCGAGCTCAAGATCCTGATCCACCACGGCGGGAGCATGGTGCCGCACTTCGCCGGCCGGGTCGGCCCGGGGTGGGACCAGCTCGGGGCGCGCACGCCCGCCGACCAGCACGAGGACATCGAGGGCTACCCGCTCACGAAGCGGCCGATCGAGTACTTCAAGCAGTTCTACGCCGACACCGCCCTGTTCGGCGCCGAGCACGCCGTGCGCTGCTCGCTCGAGTTCTACGGCGCCGACCATGTGCTGTTCGGCTCCGACTGCCCCTTCGACCCGGAGAAGGGGCCCGGCTACATCCGGGCGACGCTCAAGAACCTGACCGAGCTCGACCTGAGCGACGCGGAGCGCGAGGCGATCCTGGCCGGCAATGCCCGGCGCCTGTTCGGCCTCGACCCGTCCCGCTAGGCGCCGGGCCGCCGGCCGGCGGTCCGAGCCGTCGGTCCCCCTGAGGCGGCGGCGTGGTAGCGCTCAGCGGCCGAGCCCCATGACCAGCTCGAGCACGATCTTGCGGAGCGACGCGAACTGCGGGTCCGCTCGGGTCTCTAGCTGGTCGCGGGGCCGGGCCAGCCCGACCTCGACGATCTGCTCGACCGTCGCCGGGGGCCGGGAGAGCACGACGACGCGGTCGCCGAGGTAGACGGCTTCGTCGACGTCGTGGGTGACGAAGACGACCGTCACGTGGTAATCGCTGCGGATGCGCAGGATCAGGTCCTCGAGCTCGAAGCGGGTCTGCGCGTCGACCGAGGCGAACGGCTCGTCCATGAAGAGCAGCTCCGGCCGGTAGGCGAGCGCCCGCGCGATCGCCACCCGCTGCTGCATGCCGCCGGAGAGCTGCCACGGGTACCGGTTCTCGACGTCATGGAGGCCGACGGCGCCGAGCACCTCGCGCACGCGCGCCTCGCGCTCCTCCTTCTCCACGCCTCGGACCTTCAGCGGGAGCGCGATGTTCCGCCGAACCGAGAGCCACGGGAACAGCGAGCGGCTGTAGTCCTGGAAGACGATGCCGACCTGGGCCGGCACGGAGCGGATGGGCTGGCCCTCGAACATGGCCTGGCCGCCCGAGGCGGGCATCAGGCCGGAGAGGCAGCGCAGGAGGGTCGTCTTGCCGGCGCCGCTCGGCCCGACGATGCAGCAGAACTCCCCGGAGCGCACCTCGAGCGAGACGTCCGCGATGGCGAGGCGCTCCTCGCCGCGTCCGATCGCGTACGTCTTGCGCAGCGCGCGAGCCTCCAACAGGGGGGAGTTCAGGTTGGGTTCGGCAGCGGGTCGGGTCACCGGCTCTCCACTCGTGGTCGGCAGCTGCATCATCGCTCCCTCGACACGGCGCGAGCACCGTAGTACCAGCGGAGGGCGATGCGCTCCCCCGCGACGAACAGGACGTTCAGCACTGTCCCGACGATGGCGAGCACGAGGATGCCGGTCCACATGTCGGTCAGGGCGAAGTTCTGCTGAGCCTGGAGGATGAAGTAGCCGATGCCGTTCGTCGCACCGACCTCCTCGCTCACCACCATCAGGATGATGCCCACCTGCAGCCCCGCCCGGAGGCCCGCGACGATCTGCGGGGAGGCGCCGGGGAGCACGACCGTCCAGAGCGACCTGCGGAACGAGAGGCCGAGCGAGCGGGCCGTGTCGAGCTTCAACGGGTCGGTCCCGCGCATCCCGTCCACCGTGTTCAACAGGATCGGCCAGAAGCAGGCGAACGCGATGATCGCCACGCTCAACGACGCGCCGATGCCGAAGAGCACCAGCGCGGCGGGGATGAGCACGGGAGCGGGCAGGACGTAGAGGAAGTAGACGACGGGAGAGGTCGCCTCGCGCAGGAGCGGGAGGGACCACAGCAGCGCGCCGACCGCGACGGCGAGGAACGCCGCGATCACGTAGCCGATGAGCAGGTGCAACAGGCTCGGCAGCAGCCCGGTCCCGACGTCGGCGACCAGCCAGAGCTGGCCGAAGCGGCGCAAGATGACCCGCAGCGGCGGGAAGTACGGCGACGTGCTGTGGTTGGAGAGGAGCCACCACAGCACGAGCAGGAGCGCGAAGAGCCACAGACTGGCCACTGCCACGAGCGCGCGACGTCCGAGTCCGCGCGGCTCACGGCCCGACACCCGCGTGCCGCCGGCGTCGGACGGCGGCACGCCCGTGCCCCGGTCGGCCCGCGGCCGCCTGGCCGAGCGGGTCAGCGTGCCGCTGCCGCGGTGTGCCGCTGGCTCTCGTGCCAATGCAGTGCCCGCTTCTCGAGGAGGGTGAACGAGCCGGTCAGGACGATGCCGACGAGCCCGCTGATGAGCACGTAGGCGTAGATGACCGGCAGCGCCGTGACGCCGGCGTTCTCGGCGTCGAGGATGCGCAGCCCGAGGCCGGAGGCGCCGCCGATGAGCTCGCAGATGATCTCGATGACGAGGGCGGTCGCCGCCCCGATGCGCAGCCCCGTAGCGACGAAGGGCGCGGCGCTCGGCAGGACCACCACGAGGAACCGGCGCACCCCCTTCACCTGCAGGGAGGCTGCGGTGTCCGCCACCGTCGGGTCGACCGACCGCACCCCGTACACGACCTGGATGATGAGCGGGAAGAACACGCCGAAGGAGACGAGGAACAGCTTCAACGAGAACCTCGTGCCGTACAGCACGATCGCGAGGGGCAGGATCGCGACGACCGGCACCGTCTTCAGGAACTCGATGATCGGGATCGTGCTGCGGTAGGCGAAGTGGCTCAGCCCGATCGCCGCTCCGATCAGGACGGCCGCCAGCCCCCCGAGCGCGAGCCCGGCACCCCAGCCCTCGAGCGTGTCGCCGATCGTCGTCCAGCACGCCGCCGTGTGGACCTGTCCGGCGAGCGTCGAGATGGTGCTCGTCATCGTCGGGAAGGCGGTGGCGCTCAACGCCCGGGTCGCGGTGAGCAGTTGCCAGAGACCGAGGACCGCCGCCACGACCAGCAGGCGGGCGAGCAGGACGCGCGTGCCGGGCACGGCCCACCACCTCCGTCCCGGGGCGGTGCTCCGGGACGGGAGGTGGCGGGCCTCGGTGCCAAGGGCCATCAGGCCCCCGGGAAGATCAAGCTGTTCGGGTTAGGCAGCGTCGTGATGTAGCCGAAGCGCTCGAGCAGCCGAGCGACCTTGGACAGCGACGACGGCTGGATCGTGGGGTTGAAGTCGGTGCCGAGCTTCGCCTGCTCCGCGCTCTGCAGGCTCGTCGCGAGCCCGTAGGCCGGGAGCGTCGCCGCCGCGGCCGCCGGGTGCGCCTTGGTGTACGCGATCGCCTCGTCCATCGCCTTCTGGAACTCCTTGGCGATCTTGACGTGGTGCGACACCCACTGGGCCGTCGCGGCGAAGCAGGTCGTCGACTCGCCCGCCATCACGACCACGTTCGGGTGGGCGATCAGCTTCGCCCCGTTGGCGATCGCCGTCTGCGAGAACGGCGAGGTGATCACGGCCGCCTGGACCGTCCCCTGCTGCAGCGCCTGCGGCATCTGGGCGAAGGGCATCGAGACGAAGTGCACCGTCCCGGGGTTGATCCCCGCCTCCTTCAGCATCTCCTGCACCGCGAGGGTGTTGAGCGATGCGAGCTGGACGGTCGCCACCGTCTTGCCGACGAGGTCCTTTACGCTCGAGATCCCGCTGCTCGGGTTGGCGGCGAGCAGCGTGCCGTCCTGGGCGGCGTTCGTCGTCTGGTTCCCGTCGACCGACGAGACGCACTTCAGCGCGGTGCCGTGCGCGGCGAGGTTGACGGCGACGACGGTCGTCACGAAGCCGAGCTGCTCCTGTCCGCTCTCCATCGCCGCGACGACGAAGGTGGGCGCGACGGCAGTTGTCAGGTTGATCTTGAGGCCGTTCTGGCGGAAGTAGCCGCGCTTCATCCCGAGGAAGAGCGACGAGTCGTTCGAGTACGGCACGTAGTCAAGCTGGAGCGTCGTCAACGCCTTCTTCGCGTGTGGAGCCTGGGACGCCACCGCCGCCCCTCCGGCAGTCCCGCACGTCACCACCACTGCCGCCGCGCCCAACAAGCCTGCACGCAGTCTCGACATTCTCGACATCGGTCCCCCTCCTTGTCCTAGCGATCCGTCGGAGAGCCCTGGCGACCCTGAGCCTCCCGGCGCGCGCGCCGGCCCTCCCGCCCTGCCCAGAGGTCCGGACGACCGGCCTCGGAGTGGAGCGTCCGGCGCGTGCTCCCTCGGCGAGACGCCGACGGTGCCGGGATGGTGACGAACCAGGCTTGCCGGTTCCAGCATCCCCGCGACCGGCGCACGCCGCCTGCAAGCAAGCGCTCTCCGGTTCTGACATTAGGAATCCTTCTTAGATAGGGCAAGTGCAATACGCGGATTCCTTATAACAGAATCGCAGCCCTCACGGCCGCGCTCACCGGCGTCGGCATCGCGACGTCAGCGATCCGCGGTCATGATCGGCTTGCCGGCGACGACCGAGCCCCCGTCGATCGGCACGACCGCGCCGGTCATGAAGGCCGAGGCCGGAGAGGCGAGGAACAACGCGAGGCCCTTGATCTCGGAGGGCTGGCCCATCCGGCCGAGCGGCACGGTGGCGGCCCAGCGCTTGGCCGCCTCCTCGTCGTGGAGCCTCCCGCCGGCGATGTTCGTCCTGAACGGCCCGGGAGCGATGGCGTTCACGGTCACCTGATGCGGCGCCAGCTCGAGGGCCGCCTGGTGGACCAAGTTGACGACCGCGGCCTTGGCACAGACATAGGAGTAGCCGACGAACGGCTCGGGCGCGAGCCCGGCGATCGAGGCGGTGACGACGATCCGGCCGCGTCGCTGCGGCTTCATCAGGCGGGCCGCGGCGCGCAGGGTGAGCATCACGCCGGTCATGTCCACGTCGATGACCCGCTGCCACTGCTCGAGATCGATCGTGTCGAGCTGTCCCTCCGGGGTGAGAAAGCCCGGCCCACCGGTGATGCCGGCGTTGGCGAAGACGACGTCGACGCCCCCCATCGCCGAGCGCGCCTCCTCGAAGAGGCGGCCGACGGAGCCCTCGTGGGCGACGTCACAGGTACAGGTGCGCACCTCGCACCCCCGCGCGGCAAGCGGCGCGGCGGCGCTCGCAAGCTCGTCGTCGCCGCGGATGTCCGCCATCATCACCGCTGCGCCGCAGTCGGCGAGGATCTCGCTGAAGGCGAGGCCGAGCCCGCTCGCGGCTCCCGTGACGACGGCGCGCGTGCCCCGCAGGTCAAACAGGTCGCGAAGGACCGCGGCAGTCGCCTCCGCGGCGATCACGCCGCGCCCTCGGGGTCGGCCCCGGTGCCCACGCGGTCGAGGCCGAGCGCCTCGACGACCGGGGCGTCAGAGACGCAGAACAGGTCCGCCTGCTCACGCGCCTCGAAGGAGAGCTCGGCCCACGACGGGACCGCGAGGATGTCCCCCTGGCCGAGGGTGAGGCGCTCCTCGTCCACCTGGACGGCGCAACCTCCCCGGAAGGCGACCCAGATCGAGGACCCCACCCGCCTGGGACGGCGCGTCGCGCCGCCCGGCGGCAGGCGGTGCATCTCGCAGCGCATCGTCGCCATGACGTCGCCCCCGGTCGTCGGGTCGGCGAAGCGCAGGGCGGCGGGACGGCCCCCCGCCTGCTCGACGAGCGACGCGAGGGCCCGGTCGGTCTCCGCCCAGCGGTACGCGTAGAGGGGCGAGTGCGCCGTCGCCGGGCGCCGGTCGGTGGGCAGGAGCCCCGCGCCGGACCCGTAGCGGAGCTCCGACGCGGAGCGCTCGGCCACGGACCGGTTGGGCTCACGATCGACCCCCGGCTGGAAGAACACGGCGTCCAGCGCCTCGACGATCGGCAGGTCCAGCCCGTCGAACCAGATCATCGGCTCGCTGCCCGGGTTGTGGTGCTCGTGCCAGGTCCACGCCGGGGTGAGCACGAGGTCTCCCGGCGCCATCGGCACGGCGTCCCCCTCGACCAGGGTCCAGACGCCCTCGCCCTCGAGGACGAAGCGCAGCGCGGCCGGGGAGTGCCGGTGCGCCGGCGCCAGCTCGCCCGGCCCCAGGTACTGCACCGCGCCCCACAGCGTGCTCGTCGCGTACGGCCGCCCCCCGAGGTGGGGGTTCGCCAGCGCGACCACCCGCCGGTCTCCGCCGCGTTCGATCGGGACGAGGTCGCCAGCGCGCTCGCCGAGCGCCTTCAGGTCCTTCCAGCGCCACGCATGCGCGCCTGAGCCCCTCCCGGGCGTCGCGGTCATCAGGCCCTCGAGCAGCCAGAGCGGCTGGACGTCGGCGCTCGCCATGTCCCCGTAGAGCGCGTCGACATCGGGGTGCTCCGGCGCGGAGAACCGTCGGGTCGTCATCTCGTCCTCCTCACGGGCCGCCGTGACCGCCCCTCACGTGAGCAGCACGTCCACGACCGCTGAGCGCCCCTCGGCCTCGGCGGCGAAGGCCCTGGCGAGGGCATCCGCGAGCTCGCTTCGCTTGTGCACCGTCTCGCCGTGGGCATGGCACGCCTCTCCCAGCATGGCGAAGTGCACTGGCCTCGCGAACCGGGTGCCGACCACCTGCCCCGCTTGCGCCGACGAGCCGTCGGGGAAGAGCCGGAGCACCGGCTGCGCCGCGGCGTTGTACCCGGCGTTGTTCAGCACGATGGCGACGAAGTTCGCCCCGGCCTCCGACGCGGCGAGCAGCGCCGCGGTCGGCGCCGCGAACAAGAAGGTGCCGTCGCCGACGATCGCCACGACGCGCGCCGCCGGCTGGGCGAGCTTCACGCCGATCGCGCCGCCGAGCGCCCAGCCGAGACCGGGTCCCCCGGGCATGAAGAAGGTCCCCGGCAGCGTCCGCTCGAGCAGCTCGTGGACGGGAGCGGAGTTGGTGATGGCCTCTTCGACGACCAGGTCGTCCTCGACCAGCAGCTCGTTCAGCGCCAGCACGACGTCCGCGGCCGTCGGAGCAGCATCCTCGTCCCGGCCGGCTGCGGTCCCGGCCGGTGGGGCGGGGCAGGCCGCGCTCGGCCAGTTCGACCTCGCGTGCCAGCGCTCGGCGAGGCCAGAGTCCGCCGCGGCGCGGTGGGCGAGCTCGTCGTGGAGCTGGCGCAACGCGACGGCCGTATCGGCCTGCAGCACGAGGTCGGCCGTGAACGACCACATCGGCATGTCGGCGTGGATCGGATCGGGGTCGAGGTGCACGATCTGCGCGTCGGCGGCCGGTTGCACCCGGCTCGGGATCCACGGCACGTCGCTCTCGACGACGAGCAGCACGTCGGCCTGCGCGACGAGCTCGGCGGCCACCGCGCCACTGCGCTCCCACGAGGGATGCGACCAGGAAAGGCAGATGGCCTGGGACGTCCCGGAGGTGCCGACCGCGCTCGCCCCGGTCAGCTCGACGAGCTTGCGGAGCTCCTCGGCGGCGGCGGGGTTGCGGCCCGAGCCCGCGGTCACGACGAGCGGCCGAGCGGCGCCGGCCAGGAGGGTCGCCACCTCGGCGAGCGCCTCCGGCGAGAGGGCGGCCGGGGCGGCCGGACGGAAGTGGCGCGAAGGGGCGCCACCCGGCCCCGCGGGCGCCTCCATCAGCACGTCGCGGGCCACCGACACGTAGGTCGGCCCGGCCGGCGCGCTGGCGGCGATCTGGAGCGCGCGGCCGATGGTGCGCTCGACCATGTCCGGACGCGAGAGCTCGACCGCCCACTTGGCGTAGCTGCGCACGATCCCCGCCTGGTCCGGCACGTCCTGCTGCCAGTGGATCGGACCGTCGCGCGATCCCGCCACGTCGGGGTCGATGCTGTAGGGAGCCTTCCCGGCGATGACGAGCACGCCCGCGCGGTCGCGGAACGCGTCGTGGAGCATGGCGCCGAGGTTCTGCGTGCCGACGTCGACGTGGACCATCACGCACTGGGGCCGCCTCGTCACCTTCCAGTAACCGTGCGCCGCCGCCATCGCGACGGTCTCGTGCGGGCAGAGCACGACGCTCGGGACCTCGAGGCCGCGCTGGCCGAGACGGAGGACGGCCTCCTGGAGCGGCGCGGTGTCCGTTCCCGGGTTGAGGAAGATCCGCTCGACGCCGTAGGCGCCGAGCGTCACCAGCAGCTGCTCGGCGACCGTGCTCAGCCGGGCGGTGCCGGGCTCGGCCCGCCCCTCGTCGGGGTGCAGCCCGGCAGCACCCGCCCCCTTGTGCTCGTCCAATCGCTCGGCAGTCGTCAGCGGTGCACCCCCGGTCGGTCCGCCAGGTACCCGCGCGTTCGCGCCGGTCCGTGTGACGCCGCCGAAGCGGCGCCGGCCCTCAAACCGTAGGGATCCATCTCGCATCGTGCAAGGTCCCGCCAGCCGATTCCGGTGCCCGAAACGTTCGAAGCGTCTGCTCCGCTCCGCCCCGATCGGGTGCGCGGTCGTGCGCTGGGCGCGTGGTGACCGGGGCGGTTACGAATCCGCAGGTGAGTGCGGTGTGGTCCCGGGAAGTGTCACCCGCAGTGCGCTAGAAATCTGGTGTGAAGAACGCATCAGACGACGCGACCACGGAACCGGCGTACCTCATCCGCTCGGCGGACCACGTCCTGAAGCTGCTGCGGCTCGTCGCCGAGCGTGGGGCGCTTCGCGTCGCCGAGGCGGCGGCGATCCTCGGGGTCGCTCCCTCGACCGCCCACCGGCTGCTCGGCACCCTCCGCCACGAGGGCTTCGTCGTCCAGGACCGGCGCGGGGCTGCCTACCTTCCCGGTCCGGGGCTGAGCGAGCTGGCGATGTCCACGTTCCGGGGCATCGACATCCGCCTTACCGCACGACCGGTGCTCGAGCGCCTGGTCGAGCGGCTGCAGGAGACCGTCAGCCTCCTCGTCCTCGAGGACAACCGCGTCCGGTTCATCGATTCGATCGAAGGGCCGCGCTCGGTGCGCGTCACCTCCCGCCTCGGTGTGGTGATGCCGGCGCACTGCACCTCCGGCGGCAAGTCGATGCTGGCGGCGCTGTCGCCGGAGGAGCTCACGCGGCGGTACCCGCACCATCGGCTCGAGGTCCTGTCGTCACACTCGATCTCGACGTGGGAGCGGTTGGAAGCCGATCTGACCGAGGTGCGGATCCGCCGCTACGGGCTGAACTTCGAGGAGGGCGACGCGGGCATCGGCGGCATCGGCGCCTGCGTCCACGACCCCTCGGGCGGCCCGCTGGCGGCGATCGCGATCGCCTGTCCGATCTCGCGCTTTCGCAACAGCAAGGACGCCTCCGCGATCGCCCCCCCGTTGCTCGAAGCCGTCGAGACGATCGAGCGCTTCCTGCGCACCGGGCCGCGGCGCGACGAGCGGGGCCTCCAGGAGGAGGCCGGGTAGGCCGTCCCTCGCGCCGCCGTCAGCGGACGACGTCGACGACCGCCCGACCGACGATCTCGCCCCGCGCGAGCGCCTGGTAGGCCTCCGCGGCCTGGTCGAGACCGAATCGCCGGCTGACGACCCGCTCGGGTGAGAGCACACCGCGCTCGACAAGGGACAGCAGCGCAGGCATGTCGGTGCGCGGCCGCCCGCCGTAAGAGCCGAGCACCTTCAGCTGGCGCCTCGGGAGGCGCGAAAGGTCGATCTCGCCCGCGACGCCGGCGGGGGCGATGCCCACGACGACGACGCGGCCGCCGTCCGCCACGACCGACGCCGCGGTGGCGAACGTCGCGGCACTGCCGAGGACCTCGAAGGCGACGTCCACGCCCCGCCCGGCGGTGATCGCGCGGACGGCCTCGACGGGGTCCGCGACGCGCGAGTTCACCGTGTGCGTCGCCCCGAGATTCGCCGCGGCGTCGAGCTTCTCCTCAGAGATGTCGATCGCGATGATGTCGCTCGCACCGAACGCGGCGGAGAGCTGTACCAGCGAGGACCCGACGCCGCCGGTCGCGACGATCGCGACGGTGTCGCCGACGCGAAGGTCCGCCGCGTTGCGCAGGGCGCCATAGGCGGTGAGCGAGCTGCACCCGAGAATGGCCACATCCTCAAGCCTGAGCGAGTCCGGCACCGCGAACACATCGGTCTCCGGCACGACACAGCGCTCAGCGAGGCCGCCCATCGAGTACATCGACACCGGAGAGCCGTCGGGCCGGAACAGCCGCGTCTCGCCGTCGTAGAGCGTGCCCTTCAGCCGGTTCATCGCGAAGAAGGTCTCGCAGAGATCCTCCTGGCCTCGCACGCAACGGGAGCAGTACCCGCAGGGCATGATGAAACTCGCGACCACGCGATCACCGGCGCGCACGCGGCGGACCCCCGCGCCGACCTCGGCGACCACGCCAGACACCTCATGGCCCAGCACGGCCGGCAGCGGGAAGGCGACCTCGCCCTTCATCACGTGCAGATCCGTGTGGCAGACGCCGCAGGTCGTCACTTCGACGAGGACCTCGCCCGCACGGGGAGCCGGATCTCGCAGCTCTTCGATCTCCACGGGTGCACCCGTCGCTGTGAGCACTGCGGCACGCATGGGCTTCTCCTTGTCCAGGTGACCTGAGAGCGTTGCTCGGACGTGACACCGGGCGCCCGTGACGCGGCGCGAGCGCGCGATTCTGCCAGTCCCGCCACCTTGCCGCCCTACCCGAGCGCGACTCGCGGCTGCCCTTCCGCCCGCCGCTGGCGATCATGCCGCCAGTTCGTCCTCCAAGTGCACTAGGCCACCTAAGAGTCACGGTGGATGCGCAGGTGGTGTGAAAGAGACGATCCTTATCTCGTCCCGGTGCGGAGCCCGAAGCTCCCTCCCGCGATGATTCGTCAACCCAGAGAGCGTTGCCCTGACACCGAGACGTCCGTTCAGACCTCGGGGGATCGTTCCCCCCGCGCGCGCGCGACGAGCGTGGGTCGGTCGCGCCGCCACGCTGATGGCAGCGTTGCTCGGGTCGGCGGGCATCGGGGTCGCATTCGCGCCGCAGACGGCGGGCGCCACTTCCGGTGGGGTCACGACGCCGACGCAGCTCGTTTCGACGGCGACCACCGAGTGCCCCTCCTCAACCAGCGGTTGCACGGCGACGACTTTGGGGGCGGGCGTGACCTTGAAGGTCACCTTCAATGAAGCGGTCGCAATCGCAGCGCCCTCCCTCACGCTCACCGACGGCACGTCGGAGGGCGTCCTCGGTCCCTCTGCGATGACCGCCACCGCGAGCGGATCGAGCATCACCTTCACTGTGACCGCTGCCCCGACGATGCAGACGGGTTCAAGCCTCACGCTCAAGAATCTCGAGATCCTCGCCGAGACCGGGGTCACGGCGACCGGCGACGGCTCCGGCTGGAACCTCGTCGCGAGCGGCGAGATCGACAAGTCGAGCACCTCCTCGACCTGCGTACCGGTCAACGAGCGGATGTTCGGCGGCACAAACTGCTCGATCGGCTCCGGTGCCAGCGGACCGACGTCGCCAGACGTCTACGACGTCATCGCGCTGCCCACCGCCGACCTCCCGGGACCGCCCGACGACAACGCCCCCGAGGTCATCACGAACTGCCAGGCAGGCTCGACCGACACCGTCTACGCGCTTGCCGGTGCTGGTCAGCTCGGGACGCAGGCGTGCGGCGACTATCCGGCGGGCGAGAGCGGCATCGGCAACACGACCTCCAACACGCTGGACTACATCCCAACGCCCGGGCTGTCCTCCTTCGTCGCCGTAGGCGTCGTCGAGACGATCCCCGGCTCGTTCTACGTCAGCGCGACGACCGTACCGCCCGTGATCACGTCGGTGTCGGTCTCGGGTAGCCAGGCAACGTTCGGCTATTCGACTCCGGTCGTGTGTCAGGCGCCGGGCGCTTCCCAGACGGTTTCCCAATTCACCTACGCGTCCCCCTGGTGGTCGACCGCGCGCTCGAGCCTCGTGTATCCCTCCTCCGTGACATGTCCCTCCGGCACGTCGTCGACGACGTTGATCGCCAACTTCCCGAGCGCCATTCCGACGAGCGTGCGTTTCAAGTACGAGGCGTACGGATCCGGCTACTTCGTCGTCGGCTCGAGCTCGAGCCCGCTGGCGGGCGAGCGAGAGGCGTCTCAGAGCTTCTATGTCGGTCCGGCGTCGTCGCCGCCGAACCCGACCATCTCCTCGCTCACCGGGCCGACCGTCGCACCGACTGCTTCCGGCGGCACGTTCGCGGTGGACTTCACTACCGCCGGCGCGACGCAGTGCTCGCTTACGTCGTCACCTTCTGCTGGCGTCAGCATCTCCATCCCGTACACGCCGGCGCCCTCGAACCCACCGGCTGAGTCAGCCGTTCCGTGCCCGACAGCGGGGACGTCCGCAAGCATCACGCTGCCCGCCAATACCGGGTCCGCCGGCATCACCTACACGCTCACCCTGACAGCCACCGGGCTGGCCGGCTCGACTCCGGCGATCCAGACGTTGCCCATCACCGTCCCGTCGAAGACGGGTTCGACCACGACCACGACGACCTTGGCACCGACGACCACGACGGCCGCGCCGACAACGACGACCTTGGCACCGACGACCACGACCGCCGCACCGACGACCACGACGGCCGCGCCGACAACGACGACCTTGGCACCGACGACCACGACCTTGGCACCGACGACCACGACCGCCGCACCGACGACCACGACGGTCGCGCCGACAACGACGACGTCCTCGACGACGACCACGACACTGGCTTCCTCCGCGCCGCAGTTCGACTTCGAGGACGGCACGCCGCAGGGTTGGACTCTCCACTACGGACCGGCGACGGTCGCCAACACCGCCACGGTCGCCTTCTCCGGCACCCACTCGCTGGCGATCACGCTCACCGGCGCGGGCAACCCCGGGGTCGGCTCGGCCGCTGGTCTCACCGGCCTCGCTTCTGGGACAAAGGTGACCTACCACGTGTACGAGCCGGCTGGAGTCTCCGTCCAGGTCAATCCGTTCGCGGTCGACACGGGCGACGGGTACCACTTCACGAGCAACTACGCGTTGACTCCCGGTGCGTGGACGACGATCACCTGGACGGTGCCCACCACGACCGCTGCGATCAGCTGGATCGCCATGGAGATCGAGAACGGTGGGGGGGCGAAGGGCACCCTCGCCCTCGACGCCGTGAGCTGGAACGGCGGAGTTCCAGCAACGACAACGACGACCTTGGCACCGACGACCACGACCACGTCCTCGACCACCACGACGACCTTGGCACCGACGACCACGACTACGTCCTCGACCACCACGACGACGTTGGCACCGACGACCACGACGGCCGCGCCGACAACGACGACCTTGGCACCGACGACCACGACCGCCGCACCGACAACGACGTTGCCCCCGCCCACGTCGCAGTTCGACTTCGAGGACGGCACGACGCAGGGTTGGACAGTTGACTACGGACCGGCGACGGTCGCCAACACCGCCACGGTCGCCTACTCCGGCACCCACTCCCTGGCGATCACGCTGACCGGGGCCGGCAATCCCGGCATCATCTCTCCATCCACCGTCACCGGCATCAGCTCCGGGACCAAGGTGACCTACCACGTCTACGAGCCGGCAGGCGTTTCAGTAGCGGTCGACCCGTACGTCGTGGATGCCAACGACAACTACTACTTCACCGGCAACTTCGCGCTGAAGGCAGGCGCCTGGACGACCATCACTTGGACTGTGCCGACCCTGAGCGCCAAGGTCGCCTGGATCGGCATGGAGGTCGAGAACGGCGGCGGGGCGAACGGCGTGCTCAACCTCGATGCCGTGAGCTGGTAACGCCCACCGAGAAGGCCCTCGACGGACGCGATGGTCACTCGTCCACGAGACGGCCGGGCGAGTCGTGCGAGGGCGACCGACCGTCGAGTCGCGACGAGCCGCATCTGACGTCCTGGGGCGCGACCGCTCCGGTGGCGATCAGCGGACAGCCGGCCGCAAGCTCCGGGCGATCCTGCTCAGCGCGCTCCTGGATATCGTCGTGAACTCGCCCGAGCTCACGGATACGTCAGCAAGTGACAGGTCCATCACCACCGCGCCATCGCGCGCGACAGCCACGTCCTCCGAGGAGGTGATGCCGTTGATGGTGAACGAGACGGCGTACGCCGCGCTTTGCGTGCCGAGTCGGGGCAGCGAGATCCTCCCGACGGCTCCGTGGACGACGACGTCGCCGGCCGAGCCCGTGAAGCGCTTGCAGGAATCGAGGTTCGCGACAATGCGCCCGTAGGCGGAAACCGGCGAGGCGAAGCTCGCGACCTGCTCGATCAGCAGGGGAAGATCGCCCGCGCGGGTGACGAAGGTCGCCGACGCCAGGCCCGTCCGCCGCACACCGGCCGGCGACAACGCCCGGCCTAGGCAGCCGCCCGAAACCGGGATCGTCGATCTCCCGGGCGCCCACCCTTTCGGCAGCTGACGGGCGCTCAGCAGCGCCGCGCCAAGGTTCGGGTGGGCGGCGGCCACGCCGCCGGTGCCGGCGAGCGCGACCAGTGCGCTGCTCACGACGGCGAGGAGCACCCGGCGCCAACCACCGTGGATGCGTCGAGCCACAGGATCCTCCAGTGAACGGCCCCAGACGGATCCTCCGGGAGGCCACCGACCATCCTGCCACCCTGTGCTCCGACCGTGCGCGCTCTCGACCACCAAGGCGGGCACCCCAGGCCGATCCCCGGCCGGTGGCGCCCGCCTCGGGCGCCTCGTGCCTCGACCGAGTCGGCGGTACTCGGCGTAGGCGGAGGTCAGCGGGCGATCACGAGGTGCTCGACGTCGTCGATCCATGACCGGCGGTAGACGGCCCTGCCGCGCGCGGCTTCGGTCCCCCGGTCCCCGGACACTTCATCCATCAGAGCGGAACTCGGCTGACGTCGAGACCCGCGACGACGGCACATCCGGCTCTCCTCTCACGCCCGGACCGTCCCCCGGGTGCCGCCCGACACGGTCACTGTACGGGAGGGGACTGAACCGCCCGCGTCAGGAGCGTCGCGGCCCGCTGAACTCTTCGCGGACGCGCTGCCGATTGGCGCGCACCGGACGCGGTCCCGCCCTTCGCCACGGACGCCCCCGACCCGGTCCCCCACGAGGGACCGGGTCGGGCACTGCCCGGGCAAGTGACTAGGGCGCGCTCGTCTCCACGTTCGTCCCGACGCCGATGAACTGGTTGCCGGCCAGCCCAGCGACCGTCACGTTGTTCGTGACCCAGATCCCAGTCGCGTTGTCGACGATCCGGTTGCCACCGATGGTGATGGCCACCGGCGAGAACGCCGAGTAGACGAGGATCCCGGTGGTGGCGGTGTCACCCGCGGCCATCGGACCATTCGGGAAGTCGCCGGAGCCTGTGTTGTTCGTGTAGATGGCGTTGTGAACGACGACGTTGCCGTTGACGTCGTCGGACGCGACGCTGTTGCCGTTGACGACGGTGGCCGGGCTGTGCGAGTGCACCGTGACGCCGGACAGCTCGTTCCCGGCCAGCTTGTTCCCGGCGACGAGGTTGTCGTAGGTCGCGGTGCCTGGGCCGCTGGCGGCGAGCAGCACGCCGGCGCCCTCGCCCTTCGTGCCGTTGCCGATCGAGACGTTGCGGAGCACCTTGTTGTCGTAGAGGCCGGCCACCGTCGGGTTCGCCTGGCCGGTCGCGACATCGTACGCATTCGGGTTGTGCGCGCCGAAGGTGATCCCGCAGTCGAAGAGGTTGTCGATCACGAGGTTGCCTTCGATCACGTTGTCGTGCGTCGGCCCTGCTTCGTCGGACAACAAGATGCCGCCCGAGTTGCCCGCGATGTAGTTGTGGGCGACGGTCGAGTCGAAGGCGCCGTCGAGGTGGATGCCCTCACCACAGTCGCCCGGGATCCCGCCTGCGGCCATGCACTCGGGGTAGCTCGGGGACGCCTGGGCGCCGCCGAGATCGTTGTTCTTGACGACGTTGTGGATGATCGTGACGTCGCCCACGCCGATCACCGCGCTCACCGTGGCAACCGGTGGGAGGACCGTGCCGACCAGGATCCCTTCGCCGGTCGCGTTCTCGACCGTGAAGCCTTCGACGGTGGAGTTGGATGCCGTGACGTCGATCCCGACGTTCTGACCGGTCGCGTCGACAGTCGCGTTCTCGCCCTCAAGTGTGATCGACTTCGCGACGGTCACCGGCTCGGTGTACGTACCGGGGCACACGACGACCGTGTCGCCGGGCGACGCCGCGGTCACCGCGGCGCCGATCGTCGTGAAGGCGGCCGTCGTACAGGAATTCGTCGTCGGCGCGCCCGTCGTCACCGGGGCGACCGATGTGGTCGGCGTCGCGGGCGGCGCGACGTACAAGGTGGCGCCGGAGGAGCTGCTCGTGCCTCCGTCACCGCCGTGGTGGTGAATGCGGCCGTGATGGCCACCCCGCGCGCCACGGTGATGGTGGCCGGCGGAGGCCGACGCCACGCCTGAACCAACCGCGACTGCGCCAGCGGCGAGCAGCAGTGGCGGCACCATGGTGGCGACGAGACGGGTCGCTCTGCGAGATCTCAACGCTGTACCTCCCCCGTGCAAGCTGCCCCGATGAGCAGCATTTGCATATCGCTCGCGAGTGCACGAGCCGCGGAACAGCGTAGGAGTGGACAGAAATCGGGTCAATCGCTACTCGATTACCGTTCCTCCTGGTCTTGCTGCATTCCGAATGCGAGCTGGCTGGCCCGAGGGCCGGCAAGGCGCCCGGGTGCCGCTGGTGCCCCCGGGTCAGCCCGAGATGAACCGCATCGGCAGGACGGGGGCGACGGCGCCGGTCGCCGCCGGCAGGGCGATCGGCGTCCCGGCACGGCGGACCGTGAGCTCCCCGAGCTCCTGCACCGGCGCCGGCGCCGGCGCCGGCGCCGGCCAGGTCTCGGCGACCTGGACGTGCCGGTACAGGCCGACGACGTTCTCGTCGATCCGCCGGATGCCGACGTAGCGGAACCGGTGGTCGACCGGGTAGCCGAACTGGTCCTGGACGACGATCTCGCGCGGCGGGGGCGCGTCACGCGGGACGAGCTCGACGATCTTCTCACCGCGAGGGTCTCCCTCGAGCAGGATCTTCATGGCTAAGTCCTTCTCTCGGAGCCTGCCGCCTTCGGGCAGACCCTGTGCGGGACGGCGGGTACCGGGCCTGTCCGCACCCGCATCTTGAGACGCCGGGACTTGGCGAGATAGGCCCGGTCGCGGTACGAGGCATCGTGCAGATGGCTGAGACGAGTCGACCGGCAATGCTGGACTGGTCGCGATGCCGGCGAACGGCCAGACTCGCCGGGTGCAGCGACTCATCCTCTGGGACATCGACGGGACCTTGGTCAGCGTCGGTGAGATCGGCGCCCAGGTCTTCGATCGCGCCATCGAGCGGGCACTCGGGGTACGTCCCACGGACCGGGTCCGCATGAGCGGCAAGACGGATCCGCAGATCGTCCGCGAGTACCTCCAGATGCTCTCGATCGCCCACCCCGAGGTCCACGTCCCGGGCATCCTGCAGCACCTGCAGGCGGAGCTGTTGGCGGCGGAGGAGCTCGTGCGCGCCCACGGCCGGGTGCTCCCTGGCGTCGAAGAGGTGCTGCTGCTGCTCGGGAGCGAGGCGGGCGTGATCCAGACCGTCCTCACCGGCAACATCGCCCCGAACGCGCTCTTGAAGCTGGCCTCGCTCGACCTCGACCGGCTTCTCGACCTCGAGGTCGGCGCGTTCGGCAGCGACCACGCGGATCGCAACGAGCTGGTGCCGATCGCGCGCGAGCGCGTCGCGCGCCTGCGCGGCAGGAGCTTCGCGTCGTCGGACGTCTGGGTCGTCGGCGACTCGGAGAACGATCTCGCGTGCGCGCGGGCGGGCGGGGTGCGGTGCCTGCTGGTCGGGACCGGCCGGACCGGGCTGGACGACCTGCGCACGCTCGGCGCGGACGCGGTCCTGGCCGACCTCGGCGACACCGACTCGGTGATCGAGATCCTGCGCTCCTGAGGCGACGGGCGCCGCAGCTCTCATCTGCACCGGTGGCGCGGCGGGCTCCGGCACGCGCCATGATTGGCGTGCGGAGGGTTGCGACCCGAGGAGGAACAGCCATGCGGATAGCTGCACTGCTCGAGGCGAAGGGCTCGGCGGTCACGACGATCGGAGCCGACGCCACGGTCGCCGACGCGGTCGTGGCGCTGTGCCGCCAGCGCATCGGCGCCCTGGTCGTTTCGCCGGACGGACGGCACATCGAGGGCATCGTGTCCGAGCGCGACGTCATCCGGGGGCTCAACGATCTTGGCGGCGCCATCATGGAGCAGTCCGTCGCCTCGGTGATGTCCGCCACCGTGCACACGTGCTCGCCGGACGACGACACCGACTCGCTGATGTCGACGATGACCGAGCAACGCGTGCGCCATGTGCCGGTCGTCTCCGACGGAGAGCTGGCGGGCATCGTGAGCATCGGCGACGTCGTGAAGAGCCGGATCGACGAGCTGCAGACCGATCGCGACAAGCTCGTCGAGTACATCAACGCCCGCTGAGACCCAGGCGGCAGCGTTGCCCCGCGCGCCCCGCGCGCCCCGTCGCCCGCGGGCGAGGCGAAGATCGCGGGCGACCGTCCGTCGCCTCCTCAGCAGCGCGCGGAGCTTCTCGGCCGGCGGAGGCCGAGGTCCAGGAACTGACCCGGCAAGGAGACGTAGATGCGCGCCGCGCTGCTGCCCCGCTACGGTTCGCCGCTCGAGCTGACGGAGATCCCGACGCCCGAGCCCGGCCCCGGCGAGGTGCTGGTTCGGGTGGCGGCGGCGGGCGTCTGCCACTCCGACGTCCACCTCCGCCGGCATGAGGCGAACGAGCTGCCGGAGTTTCCGTGGATCCTCGGCCACGAGGTCGCCGGACACGTGGAGCGTCTCGGACCAGGCCCGGCGGTCGTCGAGCCCGGTGACGCCGTCGCGGTGTTCGGCGGCTTCGGCTGTGGCGCGTGCGAAGTCTGTCTCGGCGGCGACGAGCAGCTCTGCTCCTCGGGTCGCTGGCTGGGCATCGGCCGCCCGGGCGGCTACGCGGAGCACGTGCTCGTCCCCTCGGCGCGCCACCTCGTCCCCCTCGGCGCTCTCGACCCTGTGGACGCCGCGCCGCTGACCGACGCCGCGCTGACGCCGTACCGCGCGATCCGGAAGGTGCTCCCTGCCCTCCGGCCAGGGTCGAGCACGGTCGTCATCGGCGCCGGAGGGCTCGGCCAGTGCGCGGTGCAGCTCCTGCGGTTGCTCAGCGCGACGGAGGTCGTGGTGCTCGAGACCGCACCGGACAAGCGGGACGCGGCCATCTCGCTCGGCGCTCACCACGCGCTCGACCCCGCGGACGCGGACGTCGTCGAGCATGTGCGATCGCTCACCGGCGGCGGCGCGACAGCGGTGCTCGACATCGTCGGCGCCGAGGAGACCACCGCGTTGGCCGCTCAGCTCGCACGCCGCCGGGGCTGTGTGGTGCTCGTCGGTCTCGCCGGCGGCACCGTGCCCGTCGGCTTTGCGGCGGTCGCCCCGGAGGTGAACGTCACCACGAGCTTCTGGGGCAACCGGACCGAGCTCGCCGAGGTCGTGCGGCTGGCACAACGGGGCGCGCTCCGCGTCGGCGTCACCCGCTACCCGTTCGAGTCCCTCGAGGACGCGTTCGACGACCTGGTGGGCGGGCGCGTGCGCGGTCGCGCGGTCGTCACGTTCTGAACCGGGCCGCGCCCGGAGCCAGTTGCGCCGCGCTCAACGCGCCGTCGGGTCCTCCGCCGCAGGCGGCGCGACGAGCTGGGCGAGCTTCACCCTCGAAGAGACGCCGAGGCGGCGGTAGATGTTCGTCAGGTGGAACTCGACCGCCTTCACGCTGATCACGAGCTGCTCGGCGATCTCACGGTTGGACAGACCGGCGCTGACGAGGCGCGCCACCATCGCCTCGGCGGCACTCAGCACGACCGGCGGCCGTCCTGCTGCGGCCGGTGCCAGGGCGGCGAGGTGGGCGCGGGCGGCGGCCGCATACGGCCGCGCGCCGATGCGCTCGAACGCCCTGCACGCAGCTTGCAGGGCAGCACTGGCCAGATCCATCCGGCCGGCGAGCGCGAGCGCCCGGCCGCGCGCGTCTTCCAGCCGGGCGAGCTCGAGCGGGAGTGCGAGCCCGCCGGCCACCTCGGCGCCGGAGCGGAACGCGGCCTCGGCAGCGGCGTGGTCTCCGAGCGCCGCATGCAGGCTGCCACGCACCCGGGCCGCCCCGACCAGCGACGAGCGGCGCCCGACTGCTCGTGCGCGCTGCTCGTAGCGGACGAGGGCCCGCTCCGCCTCGTCCAGGCGGCCGGATTCGACCAGCGCCTCAGCGAGCACCGGTCCGAGGGTGACCGTGCCGGGGTCGGCGAGCTGGTGCGTGACCTCCAGCTCCGGTCCGGCCTCGAGCAGGGCGGCGACGTCGCCGGACCCGAGGGCGAGCGCGGCTCGCGCGGCCGACGCGTAGGAGCGGAACGCCGCGATCGGTGCGAGCGCCACCCAGTCGGCGGCCTGCTGGACATGCGCGGCGGCGACTTCGAAGTCGCCTCTCGCCGCGCTCGGGTAGGCGGCGAGCGAGTGCAGCAGGGGCAGGTCCCAGACGCGACCCGCCTCCGTCGCCCCCTCGACGGCGAGCTCGGCGTGGACCGCGGCCTCGTCGAAGCGGCCGAGGCGGTACTCCGCCTCGGCCAGGAAGCCGAGCGCCTGGCTGACCCTCATCGGCTCGCCGGCACGCGAGCGGGCGAACGCCAGGGCCAGGTGGCCACGGGCGGCGCCGGCGTCGTCGGTCCACAGCTCGAGCAGGCCGCGGGCGGCGAGCACGTCGGCCGTCCCCGGGACGTCCGGCGCGTCGAGCTGCGCCAACGCCTCGACGCCTCGCCCGAGCGTCCCCATCGACAGGGCCCAGCAGAACAGGCCGAACGAGACCGTCCGCGCATCACCGACGGCGAAGCGGCGAGCCGCCTCTCCCCAGTCGAGCATCTCGTCGACGTTCAGGTCGACGACGGCGAGGCTCGCCATGCCGACGGCGATCCGGCCGGCGAGATCTGCCGGCGCGCCGGCCGCCTCGGCCGAACCGGCGCGCTCGAGCTCCGCCCACGACCGGCGGAAGGCCGACTCGGCATCGGGGAGGCGCCCCCCGACGAGCGCCAGGTAGCCGAGGACGTGGTCGCGGTGCGGGCCACGGTCCATCGCGCGGACCCGGTGCTCCAGCGCGAGGGCGCGCGACGCCTCGCCGGCGACGAGCCAGGTCTCGACGGCCTCCAGCATCCGTCGGTCGGCGCTCGCCCCGCGCGGGCTCACATCGGCGGCCTGGCGCAGGTGCTCACCGGCCGCGACGAGTGCCCCCGCGGCGCGCTCCTCCGCAGCCACTGCCTCGAGCTGCGCGGCGAGACGCTCGTCGGCGCCGGTGGCCGCGGCGAGCCGGTGGTGCAGGTGGGTCGTCCCCGTCGTGTATGCCGCGGCGCGCCCGTGCAGACGGACCTGGCCGGACGCCCCGAGATGTCGGTAGACGGCGGCACGGACGAGCGCGTGGGGGAAGCGGAGCTCGCGACCTGGCGGCACGGGATCGAGGAGCAGGCCTGCGGCGACGGCCTCGTCGAGCGCGGCAGGGGGGGCGTCCACCTCACCGACGGACGCGGCGGCGGTGAGCGGGGACAGCCTCCCGAGCACCGCTGCCGCGCTGACGAGGTCCCGGGCCCCCGGCGAGCACCGTTCCAACCGAGCGACAACGAGGGCGGCGAGCGCCGGAGGCGGCGGCAAGGCCGAGGCCTCCCGGGCATCGGCCCGAGCGAGCGAGGGGTCCGACTCGAGGAGCGTGAGCACGTACAGCGGGTGCCCGTCCGTCTGGCCGTGGAGCCACGCGGCCTCGCGCTCGTTGAGGGCGACGTCCAGCTGTGCGGCCAGCTCGCGTACGCCCTCCGGTGTGAGTCCGGCGAGCACGAGCCGCCGCCCTGGCCCGGTCGCGAGCAGGCGCGACCACCCGGCGTCGAGGACGCCGGGGCGAGCCGTGAGCAGGAGCAGCACGCGATCGGCGAGCAGCCGCCGGGCTGCGAAGACGAGCGCCGCGGTGGAGGAGCTGTCGGCCAGATGGGCGTCGTCGATCACCGCGACGACGGTCGCGGCCGCGCCCTGCAGCTCGCCGACGGTCGCGAGGAGCTGCGCGCCGGCGGCGAGCGGGTCGAGGTCGTGCGGGAACGGGACGGAGTGAGCCCGAGCCCGCGCCCCGGGGGGGACAATGCTCGCCAGCAGTTGCGTCGCCACGCCGAAGGCAAGGTGTGACTCCAGCTCGTCGGCGCGGGCGCGCAGGACCACGACGTCGGCGCGGGCGCGCAGGACCACGACGTCGGCGCGGGCCGTGCCGACGAACCGGTCGACGAGGGCGGTCTTGCCGATACCGGCATCGCCCTCGAGGAGGACGAGTTGGGGCTGGCCCTGGCGCGCCAGCCCGAGCGCGCCGTCGAGCACCTCGAGCTCCGCGCGCCGCCCGACCAGCAAGGGGCGCGCCGGGCGACCCCGATCGTGGCCGCGGTCGGTCGTCATGCTGCACTCCGAATGACACGAGAGTAATCCATGGCAGCGGGAACGCCCCTCTTCCTGCTCCTCGCTGCACAATCCGCGAGAACTAGGGTTTACCCTAGAGACAGCCCGGCTGCTGAACGCCTATAACTCTGCAAGTCATTGGGGCCGTGCGCCCCGCGCCGCGCGGTGCCCCGATCACGGACCCCGGTACTGGCGCGGTCGCCCACGTCCCCGTCGTCCGACGCGCAGGGAGAGCCTCGCCATGAGCGACCGAGACGGGGAGCCGCGCGAGCACCGGTCGACGCGATCGAGCCCCGTCGCCGACCAGGCCGCTTCCGTGTGGACCCGCGTCGGATCCTTCCTCAAAGCCTGCGTCGCCCGGCTCGTGGCGGTCGATCCGACGAGCCCACGCGAGCCGACGTTCCTGCTCAGGCCGGTCAAGCCCGAGGAGGAGGGGAAAGAGGGCTGAGCGTGGGCGCCCCTCTCGCCTACCGTCGCGAGCAGTGTGCCTCCTCGTCGTTCTGTCCCGTGTCGTCCCCGGAGCACCGCTCGTCGTCGCGGCCAACCGAGACGAGCGCTACTCCCGGCCCTCGGAGAGCATCGCCGTGCTGCGCGCCGCGGCTCCGCGGATCCTCGGTGGCCGGGACGGGCTCGCCGGCGGGACCTGGCTCGCCGTGAACGAGCACGGCGTCGTGGCCGGGCTGACTAACCGGCCCTCCCCCGCCGGTCGGGACCCGTCCAAGCGGTCACGCGGCGAGCTTCCGCTGGCCCTCGCCGTGCACGCCGACGCCCGGACCGCCGTCGAGGACGTCGCCGCGCGGCTCCGACCCGGCGAGTACAACCCGTGCTGGCTGCTCGTCGGCGACCGCAGCTCGTTGTTCTCGATGGACATGACCGCGACCCGGGCGGCGCGCGTGACGGAGCTGCCCGCGGGCATCCACGTGCTCGAGAACCGCGCGCTCGGCTCGCCCTCCGCCAAGGTGACCCACGCGCGCAGGCTCGCCGCCGGCGCGGCAGAGGCGGTCGGCGCCGAGCTCGCGTCCTCCCTTCGCGACCTGCTCGCCGACCACAGCGTGCCGGCGGCTGGGGCGCCCGGCCCGGAGGGGACGTCCGAGCTCGGCGCGTGCTGTGTCCACACCGCGGCATACGGCACGAGGTCGGCCGAGCTCGTCACCGTGCCGGACGACCCGCTGGCGCTCCCGCTCCTCGAGGTGGCCGACGGGCCCCCGTGTACCGCGCCCTTCCGCGACGCGTCCGCGCTCTGGGGTCGCTGATCCCGGCGACGCACCGCTGCGCCCGGCGCCCGCGGTGAGCGGGACGGGCCAGCGCGGGCCCGGGCGCCCATGCGGTCCCGGAGCCGCCGACGCGGTCCTCACGTATCATGCGGGCGGGCGAACGGCACCTCTCGCTACGGTCCGGCCCGGACCAGACACGGAGGAGCGGCGATGGCTTCACTGCTGCTGGCGATCGGCACCCGTAAGGGCCTGTGGCTCGCGCGCAGCGACGACGAACGCCGGACCTGGTCGCTCGACGGCCCCCACTTCCTGATGCGGGAGGTCCCGGCGATCGCGATCGACACGCGCGGGACCGGGCCCCGCCTCCTCGTCGGGGTGCGCAGCGAGCACTGGGGCCCGACAGTGATGTGGTCCGACGACCTCGGCGGCTCGTGGCACGAGCGCGACGACGGCGCGATCCGCTTCCCTGCGGACACCGGCGCTGCTCTGGCACGGGTCTGGCAGCTGCAGCCGGACGCGGCCATGCGTCCGGGCGTCGTCTGGGCCGGCTGCGAGCCGACGTCGCTGTGGCGGAGCGACGACCGCGGCGAGACCTTCTCGCTCGTGCGGGGCCTGTGGGACCACCCGCACCGGCTCGAGTGGACGCCGGGATTCGGCGGCGCCGCGGTCCACTCCGTGCTGGCTGACCCGGACTCCGAGCGCCTCCGGGTCGCGATGAGCACCGGCGGCGTCTACGCGAGCGACGACGGCGGGACCTCGTGGCGGGCCGCGAACCACGGCATCTCGGCCTACTTCTTGCCGAACCCCCACCCCGAGTTCGGCCAGTGCGTCCACAAGATCGCCGCCGACGCCACCGGCATCGGGTGCCTGTACGCGCAGAACCACCATGGCGTCTACCGCTCGGACGACGCCGGCAAGACCTGGATGCCGATCGAGGACGGGCTGCCGAGCAATTTCGGCTTCACCGTGCTGGCGCACCCGACCACCCCCGGCACCGCCTGGGTGGTGCCGCTCACCGCTGACGGCGAACGGGTGCCGCCCGGCGGCCGGCTCCGGTGCTACCGGACGAACGACGCCGGCGGCAACTGGAACGAGGTCGGCTCGGGGTTGCCCGACCGGTGCTGGGTCTCGGTGCTGCGCGACGCCGCGACCGTCGACGACGCCGAGCCCACCGGCGTCTATCTCGGCACCCGGGACGGCTGCGTCTACGTGAGCCGCGACGAGGGCGACTCGTTCTCTCTGGTCGCCGCCCACCTTCCCGACGTGCTCTCGATCCGCGCCGCCGGGCTCGGCTGAGACCGTCGAGCCCCCGTGGTCGGCGTCCTGATCCCCGGCGCGCTCCAGGAGCTCGCCGGTGGCGCGCGCCGCCTCGACGTGGAGGTGCCGGTGGACGGGACCGTCGGCGACGTGCTCGTCGGGCTGGGCGTCGCGCACCCCGCGCTGCGCCGGCGCCTGATGGACGAGACCGGCACGGTACGCGCGTACGTGAACGTCTACGTCGACGGCTCGGACATCCGCCACGGCACCGGTCTCGCCACGCCGGTGGCGGACGGTGCCGTCGTCCACATCCTGGCCTCGGTCGCCGGTGGCTGACGACCCCGAGGTGCCCGGGACCCACCGCCCGACGCTGATGGCGGTGCACGCGCACCCCGACGACGAGGCCTCCTCCACCGGCGGGATCCTCGCCCGCTACGCCGACGAAGGGGTGCGGACCGTCGTCGTCACCTGCACGAACGGCGAGCTCGGGGACGCCCCCGACGGCGAGAAGCCCGACGGGCCCAACCACGACGAGGCGCGAGTCGTGGCGACACGCCTGCGGGAGCTCCGCGAGAGCTGCGCCATCCTCGGCGTGAGCGACCTCGAGCTCCTGGGCTACCACGACTCGGGGATGATGGGCTGGAGCAACAACGAGGCCCGAGAGGCGTTCTGGCAGATGCCGGTGGCCGAGGCGGCGCGCCCGCTCGTCGCGCTGATGGAACGCTACCGCCCCGAGGTGGTGGTCACCTACGACGCGAACGGCTTCTACGGGCACCCGGACCACATCCAGGCGCACCGCATCACGATCGCCGCCGCCGAGGCGACAGGCATCGTCCAGAAGCTGTACTTCCCCGCGATCCCGATGTCCGCCATCCCCGCCTTCACCGCGATGCTGCGTGCCGGTGGCGTCGATCCCCCGGCAGAGGACGACGAGGTCGACTTCGGGGTCGCCGACGAGCTGATCGCCGCCGCGGTCGACTGCTCGGCGGTGGTCGACCGCAAGTACGAGGCGCTCGCCGCCCACCGGAGCCAGACGACGGACACCTTCTTCTTGAAGCTCGGCCGCGAGCTGTTCGCCCAGGTCTTCGCGCGCGAGTACTTCGTCCGTCACCTCGACCGCACCGGCTCGCCGACGCCGGAGGACGACCTGTTCGCCGGTCTTCGCTGACCTCGCCCGCGACCCGCCCGGGCGGCGGCCCGGACCTCGAGCCGACGCCCGGGCCGTGCTAGGAAAGGACGCCGTGCAGCCCGGAGTGATCTTCCCGCAGACCGAGATCGGCGCAGACCCGGGCGCCGTCAGGGCCTTCGCCCAGGCGAGCTGGGAGCTCGGCTACGTCCACCTCCTCGCGTACGACCACGTCGTCGGCGCCGACCCGGCCGTCCACCAGGGCTGGTCCGGGGCCTACGACCTGCACACGACCTTCCATGAGCCGTTCGTGCTCTTCGGCTACCTCGCCGGCGTCACGTCGCTCGAGCTCGTGACCGGGATCGTCATCCTGCCGCAGCGCCAGACGGTGCTCGTCGCCAAGCAGGCGGCCGAGGTCGACCTGCTCACCGACGGGCACTTCCGCCTCGGCGTCGGGATTGGCTGGAACGCGGTCGAGTACGAGGCGCTCGGGAAGGACTTCTCGAACCGCGGTGCGCGACTCACCGAGCAGGTCGAGCTGCTCCGCAGGCTGTGGAGCGAGGAGAGCGTCACCTACGACGGCGACTTCGAGCACGTCACCGGCGCCGGCATCGCCCCACTACCCGTCCAGCGGCCGATCCCAGTGTGGTTCGGCGGCAGGTCGGCACCGGCCTACCGCCGGATCGGGCGTCTGGCGGACGGTTGGTTCCCGCTGATGACGCCCGGCCCCGACCTCGACGCGGCCCGGGCGATCATCGGCGAGGCCGCCGCTGCGGCGGGCCGCGACCCCCGCACCATCGGCATGCAGGGCCGGATCGCCTACGGCGCCGGCGACCTCGACGCCATCAGCCGGGAGCACGCGGCGTGGCTGTCCCTTGGCGCGAGCCACGTGAGCATCAACACGATGGGCTCGGGCTTCCAGAACGTCGACGACCACGTCGCCGCGATCGCGAGGGCCGCGACGGTGCTGGTCGGTGTCGGCTAGCGCGCCCGCCGCCGGCCGGTCGGCACGACACGGCGGCGGAACGACCCGCCCCTCGCCCGCAGGACCGCGCGTCGAGTTGAAGGAGCCGCGATGAGCGAGCCTCGGACCATCATCGAAGTCGTCCGCCGCTCGAGCGACCGGCTCTGGGCGGTCGTGGACGACCTTGACGATGCGGCGATCGCTGGACCCTCCTACTGCTCGGAGTGGAGCGTCGCCCAGGTGCTCTCCCACCTCGGCAGCGGTGCCGAGATCTTCTCGCTGTTCCTCGAGGCGGCCGCGAGCGGCAGGGAGCCGCCGGGCAGGGAGGCGTTCCCGCCGATCTGGGACTCGTGGAACGCGAAGTCCCCCGGCGCGCAGGCGACCGACGCCGAGCGGGCCGACCGCGCGCTCGTCGAGCGGCTCGAGGGACTCGACGACGGCCAGCTCGCGGCCTTGCGCGTCGCGATGTTCGGCATGGACCTCGACATCGCCGCGCTCGTCCGCATGCGGCTGTTCGAGCACACCATGCACAGCTGGGACGTCGCTGTCACCCGCGACCTCGGGGCCGAGCTCGCGCCCGATGCCGTGGACCTGCTCGTCGACGCCATCGGCGCCGCCGTCCCGCGGCTCGCGAAGCCGCTCGACCACGAGCTCCGGGTACGGGTGCGCACGAGCGGCCCCGAGCGCGACCTGCTCCTCGTCGTCGGGAGCGCCGTGTCGCTCACCGACACCGGCAGCGACGGGGCCGCCGACGCCGAGCTCGACATCCCCTCGGCGGCACTGCTCCGCCTCGTGTACGGCCGCCTCGACCCGGAACACACCCCGGAGGCGACGAGCGCGCGCCGCGTGGACCTCGACACGCTCCGGCGCGTCTTCCCCGGCTTCTGAACGAGCCGGGGGCGCACCCCCGCCGCGCCGGCGGGCGGGGCGGTCCCCGTCAGCCGCGCCGTCGCCTTGGCGCGTCGGAACGCCTCGACGATGCCCTCGTGGCGGCGCTCCACCTGTTCGAGCGTGTCGGGACGGCTCATCACGTCGAGGTCGCCGCGGGTGACCGCCTCGACGACGAGCGTGCCGACCTGCTCCGGCTCCATCCGGTCCGAGCCGACATCACGACCCTGGAGGTCGACATCGGCGAGGTCCACATCGGCGAGGCCGCCGGCCGGTTGCGCGTGCTGCGGTTGATGTTCGTCCGGATGAACCGCGGCAGAGGGCGGTCGCGCCCACCCTCGCGCCGTCGGCCGCGAGCTCGGCCGCGAGGGCCTCCGTGAGCGCCACGACGCTGAACTTCGTGACGCGGTAGGCGCCAGCTCCGCCACGCTGACGAGCCCGGCGGCCGAGGCGCTGTTAGCCATGTGAACCCCCCCTGCGTTGCGCAGCGGGAGCGTCAGGAAGACGTGCACGCCGTGGACGACGCCCCACAGGTACACGTCCAGCATCCACCGCCAGTCGTCCGTCGTGAGGGCCGCGATCCGGGCGAACGGGCCGACACCGGCATTGTTGCAGACAATAGCCACTTTTTCCGGACCGCTCCTCGATCGCGTCGGCCGGCGCCTGGACGCTCGAGAGGTCGCTCACGTCGGTGTGGGCCCCGACGGCGCCGAGCTCCGACGCGCTCGCGTGGTGCGCCTCCTCCTCCACGTCGGCGAGCACCACGTGCGCGCCGGCTTCGACGAGCCGGCTGGCGATCCCCTGCCGATCCCGGACGCCCCGCGGGTCACGACTGCCACCTTGCCCGCCAGGTCCCTGAACGCGCTCGTCGCCCGTCCTCGGCCGCCCTGCCGGCAGGGCGGCCGGACACGCTACCGAAAGGGGCCGGCCGGGGTCCCGTCCGGGACCCGCGGGGCGAGGTCGGGCGGCTCGCGAACGCCGAAGACGTCCCGCAGCGCGCTCAGCGCGGCGAGCTCCCCGCAGCGACCGTGCACGCCCGGGCCCGGTGGGGTGGAGGCGGAGCAGAGGTAGACGCCGGGCAGCGGCGTCCGGTACGGGTTCCAGCGCGGGGCCGGGCGCAGGAACGTCTGGCGCAGGTCCTGGGTCCCTGCCCCGATGTCGCCGCCGAGATAGTTCGGGTTGTAGGCCGCCATCTGGGCCGCCGTGCGCGTCGAGCGGGCGAGCACCGTGTCGCGAAAGCCCGGGGCGAAACGCTCGACCTGTGCCGCGATGGCCTCGGTCATGTCGACGTCGGAGCCGGCGGGGACGTGGCAGTAGGTCCACAGCGTCTGGCACCCCGCCGGCGCCCGACTGGGATCGACCACGCCCGGCTGCACGACGAGCACGTAGGGAGCCTCGGCGTGGCGCCCCGCGGCCACGTCGGCCTCAGAGC